>OLPF01002446.1_pt1 | contig 12083 bp, 12 predicted proteins | sample 1673121 | NCBI WGS metagenome assembly OLPF01 (sample SAMEA3136756, study PRJEB25190) | human gut metagenome | reverse complement strand
GTTGTTCCTATGTGTGAGAGTGGAAGGAATATCCTAGCTAAGCATAAGAAAAAGATCTGACATTCAAGATGATCAAATTCCTATATACTCAGGAAGGGTTGACCATCAATGATTCGACTTTTTTAAAGAATGAAGAATTACTAGACGAGGATGGAAATTACAACATCCAAGCTGAGCTTTTGGCTGATGAGAATAGATTTTCAATTAAAGTTGTAAGATTTGAAGGTAATGACAAAGGAACCAAGATATTGCTTAGAAACGAATATGGCTACCAATGTTTGATTGCTGCCATGAAAAATGCTCAAAATTTCTGTGCGGAGGTTGTGAATCAAACAAAGACTGTCTTCCATGAGAACGGATATAGAGAAGATGTACCTCTTTTTGATAAAGGCGCATTTAGAGAAGCTTGGTACAATGCCTGCCTTCACAACGATTGGGTGGATGGAACGCCTCCTGCAATTTATATCTTCAACAATAGGCTTGAAATCATATCTACAGGCGGATTGCCATCAAATATGACCAAGGACGATTTCTTTGGTGGAATCAGTAAGCCAGTAAATGAATCCTTAGCTAAGATATTTATTAAACTTGGCCTTATAGAACAAACAGGTCATGGTGTTTCTATGATTGTAGATAGATATGGAAAGGAAGCATTTACTTTCTTGGATAATTTCCTAAGAGTGACAATTCCATTTAGTTATGATTTGAATAGCTATTTAAAACAAGATGTCACAGAAAATGTCACAGAAAATGTCACAGAAAAAAGCATGACAGATGAAGAAAAAATAATTTCTGCCATCAGAAAAAATCCAAACATTTCTACCACTGAACTTTCCAAAATCATTGGAAAAACTAGAAGAACAGTTGCAAGGGTTATTGAGTCTAGTGAAAAAATAGTAAGAGTGGGACCTGATAAAGGTGGACATTGGGAAATAAAGAAATAGTAAAAAAAGAGCCTCAGGTGTTAGCTGCCTGAGGTTTTCTTTCGTCCGTAATGGTCAACGAGTCTGTATCTTGGTATTGTTATCTTAATGATGCTCTCATCAAGCATAGTGAATTCAAATGCTTTTTCAGGGAAAACAACTATCTTCTTTATAAGGGTGTGGAGAGAATCATACTCATAATCACTTTGAGCAAACGTGTCCATATTGGCTAACAATTTTATAACTTTATTCGACTTGCGCTTGCCGTCTATAGCTTTTGGAATCATTATATTGAAATAGTCAACAAGCTCTTCTTTATAAAGTACTAAAAGTTGAAGTACTGCCGCATGATAGATCTCATCTAACTGTTTTTCAAAAAGCTTAATATTGGAGCAGTTCACACTTTTGTCTTACTTGCCAAGGCATCTGTAGCATTTTATTTCTAATCTAAATTATTATGACTAAAAAAAGGATGTTGTTTAAAATAACAATATTTCAATCAGTGATATAAGGGACCCACCCATACCAAGGATAGTAAGTATATTAATGATATTAATGATAAAAATTCTCAATTCAGTTATTAGATGATTGTAAAGATACTCCAGAGGAGATAGAAAAAATTCAAAGATGGGTTCATTTACTTTTTAAAATTAAGCAATAGCATCATATAAAAAAGGAGGTAAATCACCTCCTTTGTTATCAAAACAATTACTTAAAGGAAACAAACTAGATATCTTTTAGTCTTTTTGTTGCTCTTCAATTCCATGAGAAGCATCTTTTTGTTCTTTAACAAAATCTTCTGCTTCTTTCTTTGTATCTTCATCGACAGAATATGAATTTGTGGAAGGTTGATTGATGACGATTTGTTCATAGTCGAGATCAAATCCATTTTCAAGGAACAATTGACGATATTCTCTCATCAAGTCCCTTTGGACCTGATAACGATCTTCTTCCTGACACTTTGCTACAAGTTTTACAGCTATATTGCTATCTTCATAAGCAGATACACCCTTATAAAATGGGCCTTCGACAATTGCAGGAATCTTTTCTTTAAACTTTGGAAGATTATCCTTTAGAAGCTTCTCAACTTTTTCAAGAGGTACATGATAAGAGAATTCACAATCCACTACTGCCAAAGACAACTCTCTCGATAAATTTACGACATTCTTTATATCTGAATTATTTATTATCTTTATGTTTCCAGCACAGTCAGTAAGCTTTGTAGCTCTGATTCCAATTTCAGTGACAGTTCCTCTAAAGTCATCAATAGTTACTATTTCACCGACATTGTATTCATTTTCGAAAATTATGAACACACCAGCGATAATATCGGCTATCAAAGACTGAGCACCTAAACCTACGATAAGAGTTATGATTCCGACTGATTCCCAAATTGCTTTTGAATTAAATCCGAAGGCATCCAAGACTAAGAATATCAAGATTATGGCTGCACCATATTTGATGATTCCATCCAATAGAGTGATGACTGTCTTTGCTCTATTAGATTTCTGCATAATCTTTTTAAACATCAATCGCAACAATCTAGACACGATCAAAACAACTACTATCAAGATTATGCAATGTATCAATGTCTTATAATGAGCTTGCATCATGCTGGGGAAGGTTGTGATGTCCCAAATGTTTTCTTTAGCCCAAGTCACAAACCCATTTGTCTCTGGCAATATCATTTCCAGTGAGACACAGATTGCAAAAGCCAACAAAACCAACACTCCTAATGTGATTCCTATAATAGAAATCCATTTTCTTTTATTACTCTTTTTTGTTTCCATAGTTTGTTCCTCCTTTTAAGACTGTTCTATAGTCAGAGTCGTATCCATAAATCTATTTCCTTTTATCGAATAAATAGATCCGATTTCATCATAAGTTCCGGAATACTGACTGTAGCTACAAGTCAATTGATTTCCTATAGCATTTCCATCGACCGTCACTGTCAAATTCACACCTTGCATCATCTCATAATCAGTTTGGCTATACTCCTGAGATTGATAGATGACCTTGTTTTCAATATATGCACCCATCGAAGAAGATATAACAATCTCAGTCTTGTCAGTAGATGAATCATAAGTACCTTTTGCAGACAAGATGTCATAGAATTCTATTCCACCAGAAGGCATAGTCTGTTCCATTCTATAAGTTACTATGCCTTGTTTCATCAAACTGTAATACAAGAAGTAGTATGGCTTTTTTTCTAAATCACATATAGCAGCAACTTTATCTTGAGTAATACAGTGAATAATCGAAGTGGACACATCTGATTTCGTATAGATAGAAGCATCGCAGAAATAAGATAAATCAGTGTCTGGGAAGTCTGGGAAGTTTATCAGTCTATATAGGTTGATAGTTCCATCATCGTTATAGGTGACTAATGAATCGCCTGGATTTGCTGCAGTATATACGGGGCTTGTATAGATATCCAAAGCTTTGCCTTGAGATAGAATTGTTATGTCTTCTAACTTTCTATAAAGATTTCCATTCCTATCAAAGATACTGACACTCAATGTTCCACCATCAGTCTTATTCAATGTATTGAATGATGTTTCGGATACTATGTTTATATCCTGGATATTCGTATCGCCATTATCTATTTTGAGTTTATAGTCTTTAGGAATTGCACCACTAAATTCCATGGTAATCGGAATCGTATCGAAGCTATCGTCGCTGAAGTCACAATCAACGGATGTTATTTCGAATGAATAGCTGAAATCATATGAATGAGTCGACATCTTCAGCTTATGGCTTCTGCCATCCGATTGATAATCATAGAATTCAAGAATCGGGGTGATGGTGACTTTTCCTATATCATCTTCAAGTTCATCGAAAGTGATATATCCGTTAGGGGAAGACAACTCATAATCAAAAGTGGATTTTCCTTTATCAGAATCTATCTCAAATGTAACCTTATCTTTTCTACCTTCATAAGCCGTTTCATACATATAGGGAACCATAAAATTTAACCCATCAAATTCTGGCTTTTCCATCAAAAAAAACACTGGAGCATGAATTATCGTATTCATTTCAGCTACAAAGCTGTTGAATATCTTATCTTCGTTTTTAAAATGACCTATATCTTGATATTGAATATAGAATCCCAAAATATCATTCAATCCTTTGACATCGATGATGCTATCAGTTCCAATGTATTCTTTTAACAAGACGCCATCTGTTGAATAAACATCGACTTTGTATTCAAAGACATCTTCATATTCACAAACAAAACCAGTTTCTATTTCAACATCGAATGTGCCATCCTCATTATATGTTAAATGACAATCATTAGGAGTTATTTTAGTATAAGAAGCTTGGAATGATTGATCACAATCAAAATCAAAGGAATCACTTTGAAAATATATATCATTACCATCAAGACTTTGAACACTAAATTTATAACTGGCAAGTCCATAATAAGCATCACAAACCAATGACAGATGAGAGTTGTTATCATTCAAACTAGAATCTACTTTATCTTTCCCTAATGAATTCCCATCATTATCAAATTGTTCTATAAAAATCTCAAATCCAGTATCACTTGAATAATTATCTATATCGAAATCCAAATCGATTTTGTTTGGGCTCAACACTTCTTTGATAGTGTCCTTAGACACTTCAAAAGGAACTTTGTTTTTATTAGAAGGTAGAACATCCATCACCGTCAAAGCAACAACAGCTGTGACAGCTGTAGCGGCAACAGTTCCAACTGAGGCTACAGTAGTAGCAACCGGAGTAGCAGATTCTACTGCAACATTATTTCCTTCGACATTCTCGACTCTTTTTGCTAAATCCTGTTCATCGATTTCTGATTTATTTTCTAGTTCTTTATCACCTGATTTTTTATCGCTATCTTCAAAAGATTCAGGAACATCTTTTAATTCTTTAGGTGAATCCTTCAATTCTTTTCCAAAATACTGTTCAGCTTTAAAACTATGATATTCATCATATCTTTTGGTTTCACTGCAATGGAAGTATTCATCAATATTATTCTTTTTCATATATGGATTATAAACAATAAAGTCTTAAATTCCAACTAAATAATAAAAATTAAATTTAGAGCATATTATTCAAAATAGAATTGATATCAAACTTTTGATAATTAAATCATTATTACTTTTCTAATCCATTTCTTTAATTTATAATTATAAAAAAGGAGGATAACGATATATGAGAAAAGATGAAAACAATGAAATCAGAAAAGGAATAAATAAAAAGACATCGATAATATTGATAGTGATAGGTGCAATAATTGAATTGATAGGATTAGGTTTAGAAATCTTCAATATCGTCATGATATCTACAGGTTCTTTCGAAAATTTTATGTGGATTGGATTTGTAGCGATACCCGTAATGTTTGTCGGTGCAGTCTTTTTGATTCTAGGACTTATAAGACCAATGAGTAAATTCGCAGCTAGAACCAGTGCTCCAATTCAAAAAGATTATATGAATTACATGAGAGAAGAAACAGTAGATACAGCAAAAGAATATTACAAAGATATAGCATCTGGTATCAAAGAAGGCACAGATGGACAAGAAACGATAGAATGCAAACAATGCAAGCATTTAAATAAAAAGGATTCTAAGTTCTGCAATAACTGCGGCAACAAGTTAAATTATGAAATCAAATGTCCGCATTGTGGAAAGATAACTCCATCTAACTCTAAATATTGCAATAATTGTGGTGAGAAATTAGATTAAGCAAAAAAGAGGAAATAAAACCTGCCTAAAGTATTTGGATAGGAACATCTGACATGTCTAGAAGTATTCTTAGTAATAGCTATAACTGCAGGTATTCTAATCAATTTATTTTTAAAAACAGACAAACAAATGAGCTTGACTATGAGATTTTAGGTGGCTTTTTGTTACTTCTAATAATGTGGAATAGAATTTGTATAGATATAAGAAAGAATAAACTGTTTTTTCTTAATCCATAATTAAATCATAAAATTTATTCCTTCATAATTAGGTTGTCTATACATTACACTAATCCATAAGCATATAATTAATTAAATAAATAACAAATAATCATATTTGATATATTTTTGTGCAAAGTTAATTTTTAGTAAGGGTATTGAAAGCGGATTACAAAACATTATTTAAAAACAATGTTTATTATTTTCCCCGGAAAGAGACCTAAAGTTCCTTTCTAAGGAAAAACAAACCATCGGAGGATATTATGAAATTTTCCAAGAGAAAGATGATGATGTGTGCCGCTTTATTGCCTGTACTTTTTAGCCTTGTCGGTTGCAAAAAAGATCCTAACCAGATCGACGTTGTCTTCGTTCCTTCCAGAGATGCTACCGCCCTCGGTGAATCTGCTAAAAAACTCGAGCCTGTTCTCGATAAGATCATGAAAGACAACAATTTGCCTTATTTTTTCAAGATTAGTACTTCTACTACCTATCCTGCAGCCGGTACTGCTTTAATGAACTCACAAGCTGATGTAGGTTTCCTTACTGGAACTTCTTATGCTCAAATGACTGTTGACCACCCTGGAAGTGTCGAAGTTCTTTTGACAGCTGAGAGAAGTGGATTCAAGGTCCAAACCACTGATTACAAGAATCCTAACAACACCGAAGAAGGACGTCATAAACAAGTCCAAGCCATGAATGGTGAGATCGACAATTATGAGTATCTTGCTGAGCAAGACACTGTCAATGTCGCTAACTCCTACAACTCAATCCTTATTTCTAACAGAAATCACAAGGAAAATGGTGTTGCTACTGAAATCAAGTACGTCGATGATTTGATTGGAAAGCAAATCGGAATCCAAAACAATACTTCTGGTGCTGGATACAACTATCCTAAGCTCTTCCTCGCTAACATGAAGAATGAAGCTAGTAGAAAGATCTGGTTCAGACCTGATTCACAATATCTCAACAACGATTACATCAAAGAACACGGACTCACAATCGTTTCTGGAGAACCTGATGCTTCTAAGGGTGAAATCAAGGGTGTCGAAATCAAAGGTTACGATGCTGCTTTTACCGAAGTTATGAACGAGAATTCTAACTTTGCTGGAGTTTGGGGATTCATGGATATTCGTTATTCCAACGGATACAACAAAACTGATGGAAAATACAAAGATGACAAGAGTGTCTTCACCAACACCTACACAGTCGCTATGACTGATCCTATCTTCAACGATACAATCTCTGTCCGTTCCGGACTTGAGCAAGGAAAGAAAGACGCCGTCAAGTTAGCCTTCAAGACCGCTGTCAAGCAAGGTGATGTCAAGACTGATGGAACTGGTGCTAACATTATCTACAACATCTACTCACACACTGGATATTCCGATGGAGTCGATGCCAACTACGAAAACGAAAGAACTATTTACAGAAACAACAAGTAATTAGTTCTATTCAAATAGTCTTAACCACCGGCCAAATGGCTTGGTGGTTTCTTTTGGAAAGGAAAGTATATGATCGAGTTTAAAAACGTAAAGAAAGTCTATCCCGATGGTTTAGTAGCTTTAAAAAACATAAATCTGACTATCAATGATGGTGACTTCGTGTCTATCATCGGATTGTCCGGTGCTGGAAAATCAACTTTGCTTAGAACTATAAACAAAATGCACGATATCCAGGAAGGACAAATCTTAGTGGATGTCAACGATGATAAAAAGGAGCTCAACACAAATTACGAAGCAGAGCTACAGGCTTATAAAGAAAATGAGAAGAGACTTCCTGAATTGAGCAAAAAGCTCAAAGAAGCTGAAACTAACAAAAACGAAGAAGAAGCTATTAAACTTAGAAAAGAAATACTCGGAGTCAAGACTGCAATCGCTCCTTCTAAATACATCATCAAGAAGATTCCTGTCAAGATGGATGTATCAAAAGTAAAAGGAAAAGAATTGAGATTGTTGAGAAGAAACATCGGAATGATCTTCCAGTCTTTCAACTTGGTCAAGAGATCATCCGTATATAAAAATGTCCTCTCAGGAAGAATTGGATACCACAACTGGATAGAAACCATTTGTGGAATCTATACCAAGAGAGAAAAGATGCTAGCCCTTCAATCTATCGATTCTTTAGGGATTTTAAGTAAATCATATGTCAGAGCTGATAACCTTTCCGGTGGTCAACAGCAACGTGTTGCACTAGCAAGAGCTTTAACTCAAGAGCCATCTCTCATATTGGCAGATGAACCAGTCGCCTCACTCGATCCTATCACTACTATTTCAGTCATGAACGATTTCAAGAAGATCAACAAAGAAAAAGGAATCACAATCGTAGCCAACATGCACCACGTCGACTTGGCTTTGAAGTATTCCAATAGAATCATCGGAATCAAAGCTGGTGAAATAGTCTTCGATGGAACACCAGATCAAATAAATGATGAAGTCCTACAAAAGATATATGGAAGAGCCTTGGAAAGAGGTGAAAACCTCGGAGGTGTAGATAATGACTAATACAGCTCCTATCCAAGAGAAGGAGAAGAGGTTTCATTTAATAAAAGAGCCAGATCCTTACGGAAAATGGTCTTTCATAAATAAACTATTCTTTTCAAAGAAAGTAGTTTCCTTATCAGCAGATGGCTCTGCGGATAAGGTTATCGTAAAGAAAAGAAGTTTAGGTTTGATTTGGTTTCTTCTTTTCATAGCCATATTCGTAGTTTGCATTTCTTTATTCATAACATTTCCGTTAAATCCAAATCTAAGTAATTTGTTCTACATCATCGAACAAATGTTCCAGCCCTGCTACAAATTCTCCACATATGGAGAATACTTCAGTTACATGTGGACTACAGCAATTCCAGAATTAGGAAACACAATTGCAATGGTCTTCGTAGCAACAGTTATAGGATGCATAATATCCATTCCATTATTTATGCTATCCTCCAAGAATGTTGTAAAAACACCTTGGATTTATGCACCTGTCAGATTCATCTTGGATATCATTAGAACTATTCCTACATTTGCACTAGCTATGATCATGGTCGCAATTGTCGGATACAACAACACTGCAGGTATCATTTCAATGATATTCTTCACTGCCGGAATCATGTATAAGATGGAATACGAGTTCTGTGATACTAGAGATATGGCACCTTACGAAGCAGCCTTATCAGTCGGCTCGAACAAAATTCAAGCCTTCTCAAATGGACTTTGGCCTCAGATCTTGCCAAACTTCTTGTCGAACTGTCTATACACCTTCGAAATATCGATCAGAGCTTCCATCATCTTAGGTTATGTCGGTGCTGGTGGTATAGGAAAGTTGCTGTCCGATGCATCTGACATGATGTATTGGGACGAAGTCGGTGCGATAGTAATTCCAATCTTTGTAGTCACCTTGGTACTTCAATTAGTTTCTAGCTACGTTAGAAGAAAGGTTCAGTAATTATGGAAAAGAAAGAAAATAAAAAGCAATCTGAGCCAAAGAAGTTTTCAATCTATAACTGGTACTATAGATTAGAGCATAGAAAGAACTTCCAATACGATTCAGCTAAACAGGCCTATGTCTTTAGACCTAAGATGTGGATTCCTAACACAATCACTGCTTTGGTCTTCTTAGCCTTGATGATCTATTGTATTATTTCAACTCAATTTGGATCAAACACTAGCCAAGCTAACCCTGCCAGACTATCAGAGATATTCACCGGAATCTTTGTTCCTGACTTTTCATATATATTCGGATACGGTTCATTTACATTTAAAAACAGTGCTATATACGAAGCTTTGCAAACTTTCTCCATTGCTTTGATAGGTACGACATTTGGATCTATTTTGTCTCTTCCATTTGGATTCTTAGCTTCTAGAAAGATGGTTGGAAAATGGTGTCATATCTCAGAAGTGTTGTTGATATGCATTAGAACAATCCCTGAAATCATCTTGGGTTATGTCATGATTGCTGGATTAGGATTCAGCTCCTTCTCAGGAATCATGGTCTTCTCATTCCACTCGATTGGAATGATTGGAAAACTATATTCTGAACAATTGGATGAACTTGAAACCCAACCTTTGGAAGCATTGGATGCATGTGGTGGAACTTTCACAGCTAAGTTAAAAGTTGGAATCATTCCAAATGTAGCACCTAACTTCCTCTCCGTCATCTTGTATAGATTTGATTTGAACCTTAGAACAGCCGCTATGTTAGGTATGGTTTGTGGTGATGAAGCCGGATTGGGTTATTGGATTTCTAGCTTTTCACAAAACGGACACTGGCCTCAATTCGGTGGTGCTTTATGGTTATGTATCATCATGATTATCTTAGTCGATTACTTCTCCTCTTACCTTAGAAAGAAACTTGTCTAATTAGATAAACAAAATAAAAGAGCAGCCATTAAGGCACCCTCCATAAGGAAGATGCCCAAGGCTGCTTTTACAACTCCATTCAATATTTTTCCGAAACGGTGTAGCCTTATTGGTTACGCCGTTTTTGTTTTCTTACGCTCTGCAATAGATTTCTGAAACGATTCTTCCATTTCTTTCGGTGTCAGTTCGTAGAGAATCCCAATGCCGCTGTAATGAATGTCCACAATTTGGATACGCTGCACTTTTTCGACGATGCTCTCCTATGCTTCTTCATCAAAAGACGCTCTTACTGCATAGGTCGTGCCGTTGATCTCTTTGAGAAAATGCAGTGGCTGGACGTAGGTGGTTCTGTGAAACCACGCAAAGCGATCCTCTCGGGGCAGTGCCGCAATGTCATTTTGGGGATAGTCCCAAGCCCTTACTATTTCTGCGATGGATACTGAAAGTCACAGATTGATTATCCGTGAATTGCTTTAATCCATGTCCGAATTTCTTTCTCCGGAGTACGGAGCGTGGATTCATCGAAACGCACACTAAGACCTGGTTTCACAATCGCGCCCTTGCAGGCTTTCTCAAAATCCTTCAGCGTATGTCCAAGCCAGCCGCCGTTGGTGGCAAACGGATAAACAATCTTTCCAGTTAGGTCAGTCTGCTTCAGAAAACTGTGCATGGCGGGCGCAAAGGTATACCACCAGACAGGAGAACCCAGAATAATGGTGCTATAAACCTTCCAGTCAATGTGGAGCGGCTTCAGTTCCGGGCAATAGCCCTTGGCATTCTCACGCTGTCCCTGATTGACAACTGTATCATAATCGCCATCGTAGGGAACAACCGTATCAATACGGACAATATCCCCGCCGATTTCCTTTTGAATCATCTCGGCAATGCGCTTTGTGTTGCCGCCGTAGGAGTAATACAAAATCAAAGTTTTCATTTCATGTTTCCTTCCTCATGCCTTAGGCTTTCCACTGAACACGGGAAATACGTTAAAATCACCGTAGTCAGCGATGTGTTCCATATTTTCGAGAGCCTCCATATCTTCCTCGGAGATTGTAAAATTCACGTCCGCATTGTTTGCCATGTGGGTAGGATTTGCTGTCTTGGAAAGTGCAACGGCTCCAAGCTGAAGAACATAGCGGATACAGAGCTGAGCGGCGGATACGCCATACTTCTTTGCTATCTCCACAATCGCCGGATTTTTCAGCGCCTCGCCGTGGGCAATGGGAGAGTATGCCTCCACCTGAATGCCCTGTGTTTTGCAGAAGTTCACCAATGCCAAATCAGTGTTGCTGATGTGCAGAAGGATCTGATTGACCATGGGCTTTACGCGGCAAGAACTGAGCAAATTTTCAAGATCATCTTTCAAAAAATTGGACACGCCGATGACCTTAACCTTACCTGCCGCTTGTGCATCTTCCAACGCACGCCAGACCTCTTTGTTTTCTTCATAATATCGCTTCTCCAAACGAAACTCGTTCCACGGCTGGGGAGAATGAATGATCATCTGATCAAGGTAGTCAAGTCCCATCTTTTTCAGCGTTTCATCAATGGACTTTGCCGCATCTTCGTAGGTTTTCAACTCTGCTGCGACCTTGCTAGCAACGAACAGCGATTCCCGATGAACGCCGCAGGTGCGTACACCCTCGCCGACACCGCGCTCATTTCCATAAGCTTGTGCGGTGTCGATCAGGCGATAGCCCAGCTTGACCGCCGCACGAACGGCTTCCGCTGCCTTAGCATCGTCAATAAACCAGGTGCCCAGTCCCAGCTTGGGAATCTGAACGCCGTTTGCCAAAAGGTAAGTTTCATTCAAAATCATTGTTTCTCCTCCTCGCTCCAGATTTCCTTTGCCATGCGGAAAACCGCCCACGCCTTGGGCCAGCCGCAGTAGAAGGCTG
>OLPF01002441.1_pt1 | contig 12114 bp, 16 predicted proteins | sample 1673121 | NCBI WGS metagenome assembly OLPF01 (sample SAMEA3136756, study PRJEB25190) | human gut metagenome | reverse complement strand
ACGGCCTCTAGTGCCACAAACTAGCGCTCTAACCAACTGAGCTACATCCACCATAATATTGCTACTTTAAGTAAAGTAGCAATATTTATTTTAAACAATTTTATGGCATTTGTCAATATTTTTATAAAATCTTTTTTACTTTAATCTGCTTTTGCCCAAATAATCAATCTTTTTGAATTGTCATCTGTGCAAGTTGTTAATGAAATTTCTATATTATCTCCAATGTCTCTACTCATATAAGTTGCATCTTCTGGTGTTGTTTCATACTTATTGTAAATCGTATAAGCTAAAGTTTGTCCTGTTAAATCTGTAATATAAATTTTATCTCCTATTTCTAATTTTTTATTATTAGAAAAAAACATACCATTTCTGTAATTATGTCCTGCAATTGTTACATTTCCTTTTTGATTTAAATCTGCTCCTGTTGGGTATTGAATTCCTACTGCTACCTCTATTGCTTTTTTACCTGCATTTTCTAGTATTGGACATTCTAAACCTGTTTTTGGAATTTTAATTGTCCCTTTCATAACAAAACCTTTATAATACTTTTTATTATCTGTATTGTTGGTATTATTTCCACTAGAAGTATTTGTATTCAAATTATTAATTAAATTCTGATCAATTAAGTTTCCCTCATCTATAACTTCATTTGTTGTAACATCAACTGTGTTGTTGGTAGTAATATTATTTTTTACTTCTTCTTCAAATTTTGAAGCAGCATCACTTGCATCTTTACTTATATAATATTTGGTATATATGTCTATTCCCCAAAATATTAATAATCCAATAATTGCAATAATAACAACTACAAGTATTATTGTTAATACATTACTATATTTACTACTAAACATATAAAAAAACCTCCTCTTATGTTACTATTTTTATTATAACATAAGAGAAAGTTTTATACAATAATTTATTTCCATTTAATGTACAATTTTTGTTCCTAATTTTTTTCCACCAATTAAATGAAAATGCAAATGTGGTACTTCTTGTCCTCCATTTTCGCCGCAATTGATAATTACCCTAAACCCATCTTCTGCAATTCTTTCTTGTTTAGCAATTTTTTGAATGACAGTATATATTTTTCCTATAACATCTTCATCTTCTTGTTCTATTTGCATAATAGATGAAATATGTTTTTTAGGTATTACTAATATATGCACTGGTGCTACTGGATGGATATCTCTAAATGCTAATATTTCCTCATCCTCATACACAATGGCAGATGGAATTTCTTTTTTTATAATTTTACAAAAAATACAATCTTCCATACTATTCTCTCCTTTTTAATTCATATTCTATCCTATACTTTATATTAATACTGCTTTTATTCTTCTTACCCCTGACGAACTTGCCTCTTCTTTTTTTATCTTAAATGTACCTAGTTCACTGGTATTTTTTACATGTGGACCACCACATAGTTCCTTTGAAATATCTTTAATGCTATATACAGTAACAATATCAGGATATTTTTCAATAAACATACATTCTGCACCAGATTTTATGGCATCTTCTTTTTTCATCTCTTGTACTGTGACTGGTATTGCTTCTTGAATCCATTGGTTTACTAAATCTTCTACTTTTTGCTTTTCTTCTTCTGATAATTTATGGTCACAGCTAAAGTCAAATCTCATTCTTTCTGGTGTTATATTTGAACCTTTTTGATGCACATCTTTATTAATAACTAATTTTAGAGCAGCATTTAATAGGTGTGTTGCTGTATGGTACTTAGTTTCTATTTCTCCGGTTACCAGATAACCCACCCTTAAATTTTTGCTCTGATCCTGCTCGGCTCTTTTCTTGATGTTCCTTAAATTTTTGTTTAAATCCCTCTTCGTCTACTTTAATCTGTTTTTCTTTTGCTAATTCCACAGTTAGTTCTAATGGAAAACCATAAGTATCATATAGTTTAAAAGCTAATTCTTTATTTAAAATATCATTTTTAGGTAAATTATTAATTATTTTTTCAAATTCTTTTAATCCTTTTTCTAATGTTTTATTAAATTTATTTAATTCTCCTGTTAGCACTTCTAAAATAACTTCTTTGTTTTCTACTAGTTCATGATAATAGTCTCCATATTTTTCAATTACTATGTTGGCTAATTTTCTTTCAAAACCACTCTCTAAATTAATTTCTATTTTTTTAGCATGGCGTATCATTCTTCTAATAAGTCTTCTTAAAATATATCCTTGATCTGTATTAGAAGGTTTTATTCCTGCATAATCTCCTGCAATAAATACAGCTGTACGAATATGGTCTGCAATAATTCTAATACTTCTTGGATTTTCTTGATAAGTTGTCTGTGATATTGCTTCAATTTCATTTATCATATCTTTCCAAATAGAAGTTTCGTAATTATCATCTACTCCTTCTAAAATAGCAACTGTTCTTTCTACTCCCATTCCAGTATCTACATTTTTTTTTGGTAATTCACTAATTGTTCCATCTGTATGTTTTTCATATTGCATAAATACATTATTCCATATTTCTACCCATCTTTCATCTTCTGGGTTATGTTCTACTGGAGCTGGCTCATTACTTCTCCAATAAAATATTTCTGTATCTGGTCCACAAGGACCTGCTTCTCCTGCTATCCAAAAATTATTACATTCGTCTAAGTAACTAATTCTTTGTTCTGGAATTCCTAAACTTTTCCAAATTTCAGCCGAAACGTCATCTCTTGGAATTAAATTATTTCCTGCAAATACTGTTACCGCTAGTTTTTCAATTGGAATATGTAGTTCTTGTGTTAAAAAAGTAAAACTCCAAGTAATGGCTTCTTTTTTAAAATAATCTCCTAGACTCCAGTTCCCCAACATTTCAAAAAAAGTATGGTGTGTTTTGTCACCAATTTCTTCTAAGTCTGTTAATCTAACACATTTTTGAACATCCACCAATCTTGTCCCCAATGGATGAGGTTGTCCCATTAAATATGGTACTAATGGCTGCATCCCAGCTGTATTAAACAAACACGTAGGATCATTTTCTGGTATTAATGGTGCACTTGGTATAATTTTATGTCCATTTTTTTCAAAAAATTTTAAATATTTTTCTTTTAAATTGATTTTTTCCATTTTTTCCTCCTTTCAAGCTCATAAAATAAATTTAATGTTCTTTATTTTTCGTGTTTATTACAAATGCAATCTATAACAACATCTCTTTTTAGTAATTGATTATTAATTACTCCGTAAACCAATAAATTGATTGTGACAATAAATTTTATATATTCCATCTTTTTGTTTATATGTTAATTGCACTCCATTTAAAAATAATTCTAATTTTTTATTATCTAATACAATATTTTCTTTATTTTTAAATATTTCTTCCATTTGTATTACTCTAGATTTTTCACTTAAATTATCTAATGAAATCGCTTCTTCTAATGTAAAATTGTTTACACTTGTCCTTATAAGTGAACTCATGTATCCTACTGTACCAAGTTTTTCGGCTATATTTTCACATAAAGTCCTAATATATGTTCCTTTTGAGCAAAGCACCTCATAAGTAATTGAATCTGCATTATACTCTTTTAATTGTATTTTTTTTATTTCGATTTGTCTTTCTGGTACATTTACTGTTTTTCCGTTCTCTAGCATACTCATACAACTTCTTACCATTTTTTTTAATTGCAGAATACATTGGTGGTTTTTGCCATTGTTTACCTAAAAAACTATTACATACCTCTTGAATTACTTGGTATGACAAATAAGGAATTTCTTTTGTTTCAATTATTTTTCCCTCTATGTCTGCTGTATCTGTTTTTATACCTAATTTTACAGTAGTAATATATGTTTTTTCATGTTCTACTAAATACTTTGAAATTTTCGTACATTGTCCTATTAAAATTGGTAATACACCTGTTGCCAGTGGATCTAATGTTCCACAATGTCCTACTCTTTTAGTAGAAAATGTTTTTCGTACAATTTGTACAATGTCATTCGATGTATATCCTTGTGGTTTATTAATAATAATTACTCCATCCATTAGCTTAATTCCTATATTCTTAATTTACATTTTGTTTCTGTAATTAACTTTTCTTTTGCTTGCTGTAATGGCATATTCATTGTACACCCAGCTGCTCTTGGATGTCCTCCACCATTAAACATTAGGCATATATCTGCCACATTAACATAATCATTAGAACGAAAAGCTACTTTATAAACATTTTCTTCTTGTTCTCTTAAGAAAATAGATACCTCTACCCCTTCTATATCTCTTCCTAATTCTACAATTCCTTCATGGTCACCGGTAGTAATATTTAATTTGTCTTGTTCTTCCTTGGTAACATATGTAAATGCAATTTTACCATTTTCTAATAGTTCTAGTTTATTAGAGGCTATATTTCGTAAATCAAATTGTTTTTTTGCAATTACTTTTAGTGTTCTCCTATAAATATTAGAAATATTAACACCTTTTCTCAATAATTCTGCTATAAACTCAAAGGTCTCTGGTGTTGTTGTACTATATTGTAATCCACCTGTATCTGTAATAATTCCAGTAGCAATTGCTTCTCCAATTTCTTTATCTATTTCTACGTTTAAATATTCTAACAACACAATAATTATTTGTGCACATGCAGGTGCAGCTGGATTAACAAAATTGTAATCTCCAAACATTGTATTAGAACTATGATGATCAATAACAATTTTTGTTCTAGCAGTTTCAAAAAATTTAGCAAAACCATTTAATCTTTTTATATCTGAAGAATCTAAAGCAATTGCCAAATCATATTTTTCTTTTGTTCCTTCTTTTAGCAATTGTTGATATCCTTCTAAAAATTGATATATTGTTGGACAATCTGGAATAACAATTTCTACATCTTTATTCATCTTTTTTAATGCATTATATAATGCAAGACTGCTTCCAATGGCATCTCCATCTGGTGCTTCATGTGTTAGTAAAACAATATCTTTTGCATTTTGTATTTTTTTAATAATATCTTCTAATATCATTCCTCATTATCCTTTCTTTCTTCTGGTTTTATGTCCTTCATAATATCATTTAATATGGAATTAATTCTAGCACCATACTCCATTGACTCGTCAAATTCAAAAATAAACTCTGGTGTAATTCTCATATTTAAAGTTTTCGCAATTTCTGAACGAATAAATCCGAGAAGATTGTTTTAGTCCTAACAGTGTTTCTTTTTTATTTTTACAGTTAATAGCACTAATATATACTCTAGCATATCGTAAGTCTGGTGTTGTTTTTACTTTTGTGACACTAATTAAACCCGTTACTTTAGAATTTTTTAGCTGATAATTTATTATATTACTTAACTCTTTTTTTAATTCTTCATTCACACGATTTAATTTTTGACTATTTCCTCTTTGCATTTCTGTCTCCTTTCACCTTTTGTTTAACTATTGCTTTACCTCTTCCATAATATGTGCTTCTATAATGTCTCCTTCTTTTATATCATTATAATTTTCTAATTGAATACCACATTCATATCCTTTTGCTACTTCTTTGGCATCATCTTTAAATCTTTTTAAAGAAACTAACTTTCCTTCATGAATAACAATATTATCCCTAATAACTCTAACATCTGCATTTCTCATTATTTTTCCATCTGTTACATAACATCCTGCTATTGTTCCTACATTAGAAACTTTAAATGTTTGTCTAACTTCTGCATTTCCAATAATAGTTTCTTTAAATACTGGATCTAACATTCCCTTCATAGCAGCTTCTACATCTTCTATCGCATTGTAAATAATAGAGTATGTTTTGATTTCTATGCCTTCTTTTTCTGCAATTGTTTTAGCAATTGGTACTGGTCTTACATTAAATCCTATAATAATTGCTTTAGACACTTTTGCTAATGTAACATCTGTCTCCGTAATTGCTCCAACATTAGCATGAATTACTTTTACTTTTACCTGGTCATTTGATAATTTTTCTAGTGCTGTTTTAACCGCTTCTACAGAACCTTGTACATCTGCCTTTACAATTAAATTTAATTGTTTTAAATTTCCTTTTTCAATTTGAGAAAATAAATCATCCAAAGTAACGGCAGAATTTAAATTCATAGCTTTATCTCTTGCTTGGCGTTTTCTTCTTTCAATTAAGTGTTTAGCTGTTTTTTCGTCCTTTACTTCATAGAAAGTATCTCCAGCTTCTGGTACTTCTGTAAGCCCAGATATTTCTACTGGCGTAGATGGTCCTGCTTTTTTTACTAATTGTCCTTTGTCATTTTTCATAGCTCTTATTCTACCAATAACAGAACCAACAACAATTGTATCTCCTACATCTAAAGTTCCTCTCTGTACAAGCATTGTAGCAATTGGACCTTTTGACTTGTCTAATCTTGCCTCAATTACAGTACCTTTTGCTTGTTTATTTGGATTTGTTTTTAAGTCCTGCATATCTGCTACTAATAATACCATTTCTAATAAAGTATCTATATTTTGGTTGTTTTTTGCTGAAATTGGAACAAAGATAGTATCTCCACCCCATTCTTCTGGTACTAAATTATATTCTGTTAATTCTTGCTTAATTTTTTCTACATTAGCACCTTCTAAATCTATTTTGTTTATAGCTACAATAATTGGAATATTCGCAGCTTTTGCATGATTAATTGCTTCTATTGTTTGTGGCATAACACCATCATTTGCTGCAACTACTAATATGGCAATATCTGTAACCTGTGCGCCTCTAGCACGCATATTGGTAAATGCTTCATGCCCAGGAGTATCTAGGAATGTAATTTCTCTTCCATTAATTTCCACTTTGTATGCACCAATTGCTTGCGTAATTCCTCCTGCTTCTCCTTCTATGACATTTGTTTTTCTAACAGCATCTAGAAGAGATGTTTTTCCATGGTCAACATGCCCCATAACAACAATAACTGGTGGTCTAGCCACTAATTCTTCTTCTTTATCTTCACTTTCGTCAAATAATATATCTTCTTCTGTTACTACTTCTTTTTTATGAGCAGTAACACCGAATTCTTGTGCAATTAAAAATGCTGTGTCAAAATCTACTTCATTATTAATAGTTGCCATAATTCCATAGTCTAACAATTTTTTTATAATATCGCTACTTGTTTTCTTTAGTTCTATTGCTAAATCTTTTACAGTAATATTATTTGGAATTGTAATATCTGTTAGCTTAAATATTTTTTGCTTATTTCTTTCTTCCTCTTGTTTTTGATTTTTCTTTTTATTTTTTCTATTTCTGTTGTTACTTAAATCATAGTAATCTAACATAGTACCTTCATTAAACATATGAGACAACTTACTTTCTTGTTTTAAGTCCTTTAACTTTCCTGTACTAATCTCGTCAAAATTACTTTTCCTATTCTTATTTTGCTTTTTAACTTTATTTTCTTCTGCTCGATTGCTTTTTTGCTTGTCAATTGCTTTAGAAACATATTCACGTACACTTTCTTTTCCAACAACCTCTGTTGCCATAATATCTTTAATGTTTTTTTCAATTCCTCTTTCATCAAGGGGTCTCCTTGTATTTCTATTATTTTGGTTATTATAACGGTTACCATTGGAATTATTATTAAATTGGTTACTTGTTTGGTTATTATATCGGTTGTTGTTATTGGCACGATTTCCAAATTGGTTGTTTTGATTATTATAGCGATTTCCTGATTGATTGTCATTTCTATTATTATATTTATTATTTCCCTGTGTTCTAAAATTATTATTTTGTTTATCTGGTACTGGCAATGGTTGCTTTTCTTCTACTGGTACTTTCGTTTTTTCTTGATTTACTTCTCCTTCTACCTTTTCTTCTGATTTTATTTCTTCTTTTGGTTCTTCTACCTTTTTTTCTTCTTTTTTATCATCTTTTAAACCAAATAATTCACTTACAGTAAGCGGTTTTGTTTGTTTGTTTCTATAAACAATATTATAGTCCTTTCTTCTTTCATTTTGCACAAAACCAACTTCTTTTTTAGTATCTTCTTTTTTATTTTTTTCTTCCTGTTTTTTTTGTTCATCGTCTGTAATAATAACCTCTCTCCTAATAATAACAGGTCCTGTTGTTGTTTTTTCTTTTTTTACCTCTTTATTCTCTTTTCTTTCATTTTTTACTTTTGTAGCGCCTTGAAAAGAAGCCTCTATTTTTTGTGCTTCTGCTTCTGTTACTCCACTTAAATGACTTTTTACTTCCATTCCGAAGTTCCTTGGCTCTTTCCAAAACTTGCTTACTATTTAAGCTTAATTTTTTTGCTATTTCATGTATTTTAATACTACCCAATAGCTTCACCCCCACAAATTATTTTGTATATTTCTTCACTCAAATTTTTATCTTTTATACATATTACTGCTTTATTTTGTTTACCAATAGCTTGGCTAATTTGTTCAATTGTACAAAAAATAGCTATAGGTATTTTACATTTTTCGCAAAGTTGTATAAATTCTTTTTTTAATCTATCTGATCCATTTTCTGCAATAATTACTAATTTAGCTTTTTTTTTCAAAGTAGCTTCTTTAACCGACTCTGTACCAAACGAAATTTTTCCAGCTTTCATTGCAATTCCTATTAATCCCAACACTCTATTTTGATTGTTCAAATACTACACCTCTTAAATTTTCATAAACTTCATCTGTTATATTCATTTCAAATGTTTTGTTTAGCTTTTTTTGTTTAATTATTTTTTCCGTGCATTCCTTGTCTCCACATATATATGCACCTCTTCCCGGTAATTTTCCTGTTTTATCAATACTTATTTTTCCTTCTTTATTTTTTACTATTCTTATTAATTCCCTCTTATCCTTTTTTTTGTTACAACCAATACATGTTCTTTCAACAATCTTTTTCATATAACTCCCCTTTATAAAATTTATATTACTAAATTTTATGTTTCTGTTTCTTCATTTTTCTTTGCTAACATTTCTCTAAATTGATTTTCACTTTTAATATCAATTTTCCAATTGGTTAATTTAGCTGCTAATCTTGCATTTTGTCCTGACTTACCAATTGCTAGGGACAACTGGTCATCTGGAACAATTACTTGTGCAAATCTCTCTTCCTCATGAATATCTACTGCCATTACTTCTGATGGTAATAAAGCTGCTGCAATAAAAACACTTGGGTCTTCATTCCATTCAATTACATCAATTTTTTCTCCATTTAATTCATTAATAATGTTTTGAATTCTAATTCCCTTTTGTCCTACACAAGAACCAACTGGATCTATATTTTCATTAGTAGAATATACCGCTACTTTACATCTATTGCCTGGGTCACGAGAAACATTTTTTATTTCAATTAAACCTTCATATATTTCAGGAATTTCAAATTCAAATAATTTTCTAACAAAGTCAGGATGACTTCTTGAGACAATTACTTGTGGATTTCCCTTTGTTCCTTTTTCTACATCTACAATATAAGCTCTAATTTTTTGATTTACTCGATAATGTTCTGTTGGAATTTGTTCTTTTAAAGGCATAACACCTTCTAGTTTTCCCAAGTCAAGTACAACTATATTTCCATCTGCTTTTTGGATAATTCCAGAAACAATTTCTCCTTTTCTTTCATTAAATTCTTTATATAAAATTTCTCTTTCTGCCTCTCTTATTTTTTGTACCATTACTTGTTTTGCTGTTCCTGCTGCAATTCTTCCAAAATCTTTAGGAATAATTTCAATATCAACCATATCTCCTATTTCTAATTTTTTATTAATTTTTTTAGCATCCTCTAATAAAAGTTGTAGTTTTTCATCTTCTACAGTTTCGACTACTTCTTTTGTAGCATAAACATGTACTTCCCCTGTTTTATTATCCATGGTAACTTTTACATTTTCTGCTGAATCAAAATTTTTCTTATATGCCATTACCAAAGCATTTTCTAATGATTCTAATAAATACGCTTTATCAATGCCTCTTTCTTTTTCTAATTCCTCCATTGCAGTAATTAACTCTTTGTAATCAATTATTGGTTTCACTTTTCCATCAATCCTTTCTTTTACCACTCATATATAGTTTTTATTTGTGCAATTTTTTTTCTTTCTATTTTCTTTTGTAAATCTTCTATTATAATTGTAATAATTTCTTTATCAAAACTATTTAATATTCCTCTATATTGTTTTTTACCATCTAAAGGTTTAAATAAATTAATTTCTATATTTTTTCCAATATTAGAAGCTAAATGTTTATCTTTCCTTAAAACTCTTTCTAATCCACAAGAAGAAACTTCTAAAAAGTATTGTTCTTTAATATAGTCTGCTTCATCTAAAATATTTGATATTGCATTATTTACTTTTTCACAATCATCTAAACTAATTCCCTTTTTGTTGTCAATATACACTCTTAAATAATAATCTTTTCCTTCCTTACTATATTCAACATCATAAAGTTCATAGTTTAGTTCCAAAATAATTGGTTCAATTAATGCCTCTATTTTTGTTTCTATACTGGCCATTTTCCCCCCCTAACATAGTGTAAGAGTGGGATTGGTTCCCACTCTTACTGCTTAATTCATTTGCTAGTAATATAATAACATTTTCTTCCTAATTTGTCAAGGATTTTTGTATAACATTATTTTATATGAATAAAATTTTTGTTGCATTTCAAATGAAATTTCCGGTATTTTTTTATATTTACTATGCCTTTTTTACTAAATATAACCTTGGAATTATTATTTACACTTTTATCCATTTTACTTCTACTTCCATTTTTGTGTTTAACTCTCCTTGCAATATTACTTCATCTTCTTTTCTTATCTTTTGTAACATCCAATCTGCCATCTCATCATATCCTTTTATTGTAATTATACTTCCATTTCGTAATTCCAGTTTTGCTCTTGCAATGCTTATATTTTTCTTATTGTATAAAAAACTAAAATTAATTTCTTCTATTATTTTTCCTTTTATAAAACATATATTCATTTTTATTTTCCTTTTTATTTTCGCAAAAGCAAATATGTTCGTTCTTCTACTTACATTTGCTTTTGCTGGTTCATTTTTACGTAGTTTTCACTACGAGGGAAACCGTTTCTTTACTATCTAATACATTACTGAACCTATTCCTTAAAATAGGCTATCTGAATAGATATTAGAGTGTTGAGCGAGACGAATTGTTGCTGTTCGTGTTGGTCGGATTGTTGTTGTTACGGTTGCTCGCTGGGTTGAAGTTGCCATTGCTTGCATTGTTGTAGTTACTGCCTCGATTAACTCGATTGTTGGTAGAATTCGCTTTTTAACGGTTCCCCATAATTTTTACTCTGTTCCAAATACTTTTTGTGTAAAATTATATACATTTGCCATTTTTATATATCCTATATGTCCACATAAATATTTTTTTGCTTCTTTACTTGTTATTCTTCCCTCTTTAATTTCTTTTGTTAAGTATTTTATTTTTTTCTTTAGTTTTTGCTTTCCTCTATCTCGTATTTTTAATCTGTATTCCTTTATTTTATATCCACAAAAATTTACTCCTTGTTTGTTTTTGAAAATTTGTGTTTTTTGGTTTAATGTTAATTTTAGTTCCTTTTCTAAAAAACTTCTTATATTTTCTAATGTTTCTTTTGCCTCTTGTTTAGTTTTTGTAAATATTACACTGTCATCCATGTAGCGATAATAATATTTTTGTTTTAGTTTATGTTTTACATATTGGTCTACTTCATTTAGATAGATATTAGCAAATACTTGTGATGTATAATTTCCTATTGCTAAACCTGTTTTCCCTCCATTAGAATATAGGATTTCTTTTATTAGCCATTTTAATTTTTTATCTTTTATTTTTCTATTTAATATTTGGTATAAAATATCTTTATTTATATTTTCAAAATATTTTTTAATATCCATTTTTACAATATAATATTCTTTCCATGTTCTTGTTAAATGTAACATATCTGTTTGTACTCTTTTTACTGCTTTATGCATTCCTCTTCCTTTTATACATGCATAACTAGTAGAAATAAAGGTTGTTACAAAATATGGTTCTAAAAAATTATCTACCACCCATCTATGTACAATTCTATCTATGTATTTTGATTTTTCGATTTTTCTTTCTTTTGGTTCTTTTATATAAAAAGTTGCATAATTACTATGCCTATATGTTCCATTTTTTAAGTTTTCATATAGATATTTTATATATTTGGATTGTCAACCCTTTTTTAGACAATTTTTATAAGGACACTTTTTTATATTC
>OLPF01002440.1_pt1 | contig 12118 bp, 9 predicted proteins | sample 1673121 | NCBI WGS metagenome assembly OLPF01 (sample SAMEA3136756, study PRJEB25190) | human gut metagenome | reverse complement strand
AAATATTAAAATTATTGCAGGTAAAAATTTTTTCATGGTATTTTCTCTTTGCCCGTATATTTTACCATATCCCCCGACCTTTTGGCAACAATGTGCATTGCCTTTTGCAGTGAGGCAAAGCCCTCAACGGTTTTCGCTTGCTACAAACAGGCATTTTCGCAACACGCATTGTGGAAGTTTGGGCGAAAAACCCTTTTTGCCATAAAGGTTTTTGCAAAAAAGTTTTTGTTGCCACACAGGTTGAAAACGCCAAGTTGCCCAAACGTCAGTTGCTACATCGGCGTCGCAAGTTTTTGCCGTTGGGCAAATTTGCAAAGCAGAGTTTTACCTGACAAAACGTCTGCAACATTGCAATAAAACAGGGCTTTTAGGCACAAAAAAACCACGCACAAAGCGTGGTTTTTTGTTTTCTCAAACTGAATTACTTTGCAAGTTTGGAAAGAGCGTCCTTAACAGCAACGATAACACGTGCAGCAGACTGTGTAGCACCTGCAAGGTTGATGCCTTCGGTTGTAACACTTTGTCCGTCAGCGGTAGCGGAAGCAACGTAAGCGTTTACTTCTGCAACTGTCTTGCCAACAAATGTGTCTTCAATCCATTTTGCATAAGCGGCTTCTGTTGCAGCAAAACCAAGTTGTCCTTCGGAAGGCTTCCAACTGGGAGTTGTGCGGTGAGCTTCGCCCCATGCGGAATCTGCAGCAGCGGCTTCTTTGTCTGTGTACAGTTTAACAGCGGTGATAACGTCGCCCTTAACGGTAACGTCAACCATGCAGCCGTATGCGCCCCATTGAGTTGTATAGTGGCACTTACCGGTAACTGTTTGGGTTGCGCAAGCAGCGAAAGCAACAACTGCAAGAGTCATAACTACTGCAAGAGCAATTACAAGAACCTTTTTCATTTTTCTTTACTCCTTTTAATAAATATATTTATTATTCCAGACGCCAAGCCTCTAATTTCATGTTCGGAGTCTCCGCGCCTGACTAGCAAAAATTATATCACAAAAGAAAAAATATTCCAACTTTTTGCAACGGGTTTTATAATAATTTTTATTTATCAAATCATAAGTTTTACTTATGGTAAAAGCAGTTTAACAAACCTTGCTTTATCGAAAAACGTTTTTAACGGTACAATTTTACAACAACGGCAAACTGAAAAAGCACAAGTTGTTTTACACTGTTGTTTCGTACGCACTAACGCCTTTGAGACACTCGTTTTTACCAAACGGTGTTTTGTTGCGTTTACACCGTTTGCCAATTCCTGCACTCAAAAACAGTCGCACCAAAAACGTTAGGAAAAATTTTGCGTTACACAATCTTTCGCAAAAAACACCCAAACCAACAGCCGAAATATTTTTTCTGCGCACAGACGGCAAGTGCAGTCAGACTTTTTTGCACACCGCAACGCAAGATTTTTTGCAACAAAAAACGGCATGTTTTCACGCCGTTTTGTAATTGAAGTTTTGTTGCAACCGTATTGCAGGGCAAAATCGCCACAAATCAGTAGGCTCGGGCGACAATGGCGACAACCATGTCTTTGCCCTTTTCGCCGCAGCAGGTGCAAACATCCTGGAAGGGTTTTTCGTCCAGCATTACACGCACGGTGGCTTGAAATTTTTCCTTGAATTTCGCCTCGCAGGCAGGGTCTTTGTCCCACACCACCTTGGCAAAACATTTGCTGTCCAAAACCTGTCCCAACTCTTCCATGTTGTGGGCAAGTTTGACGTGGGCGTCACGAAACGCCAACGATTTGTTGTACATGTTGCGTTGAATTTCTTCCAGCAATGTCTGAACGGAAATGGCAATTCCGTCGAGAGGCAAAGAGAGTTTGTCGCAGGTGTCCCTTCGGCTGCAAGTTGCAACGCCGTTTTCGATATCTCTCGGACCGATTTCCAACCTGACAGGTACGCCCTTCATTTCCCACTCGTTGAATTTCCATCCAGGGGACTGATCACGCACGTCAAGTTGAGTGCGTATTCCTGCATCTTTGAGCCATTTTGTTACCTGTTCCGCCTTTTGCAAAACGCCCTCTTTGTGCGCCGCAACGGGAATGACAACTGCCTGAATGGGTGCGATTTTGGGGGGAAGTACCAAACCACGCTGGTCGCCGTGCGCCATTATTATTGCTCCGATAAGGCGGGTGGAAACTCCCCAACTGGATTGCCACACGTATTTTTTGGTGTTGTCCTTGTCAAGAAACTGAATGTCGTAAGCTTTGCTGAATTTCTGTCCGAAATGGTGCGTTGTGCCTGCCTGCAAAGACTTGCCGTCCAACATCATGGCTTCCATTCCGTAGGTGGCTTCGGCGCCGGCAAACTTTTCCTTTTCGCTTTTTTGTCCCACAAAGGTGGGCATTGCCAATACGTCTTTGGCAAAATCCTGATACAGTTTAAGCATGCTCAACGTTTCCGCCAACGATTCTTCCCTTGTGGCGTGTATCGTGTGCCCTTCCTGCCACAAAAATTCCGATGTGCGCAAAAACGGACGTGTCGTTTTTTCCCAACGCACCACGTTTGCCCATTGGTTGAGTTTCAAAGGTAAATCACGGTAACTGTTTATCCACTTGGAATACATGCTGCAAATTATCGTTTCGCTTGTGGGACGTATTACGCACGGTTCGGCAAGTTGCTCGCCTCCTGCGTAGTTGACGACAGCCACTTCAGGCGCAAAGCCTTCCACGTGTTCCGCCTCTTTGTTGAGCAAACTTTGCGGAATAAGCATGGGGAAATAAGCGTTCTGATGCCCCGTAGCCTTGAAACGGGCGTCAAGTTCCTTTTGTATGTTTTCCCATATGGCGTAACCGTAGGGACGAATTACCATCGTGCCTTTGACGGGACCGTAGTCCACAAGTTGCGTTTTCAACACAACGTCGGTGTACCATTGGGGGAAATCCGTGTTGATGTCGGCAATTTCTTTAACAAATTGTTTCTCTGCCATAAAATGCTCCTCTTGTGCATTGAATTACTGTAAACGGGAAACCCCAAACTGCTAAAATATTATAAGACAATACTTTTCTTTTGTCAATTTTCAAGGGGGAATATTTGCTTTTTTAGTGAAACCGCCACTTTTACAGGCAGAAAAAAACACTGCAAATGCCGAAAATCGAAAAAGACAACGAACAATGCTGTTTGGGCGGGATTGCAGGCAACACGGATTTTAGTAAAACTGCCTGCAAAGCGGATTTTTACAAAAAAACTGTCGGTTAGCGTATTTCCAAAGCAAAACGCAAAAAAGACTGCGTCTGCAACGGACTGCAACTTTCGCCCTTTTTACGCCTGCTAAACACAACGTAAATTTTAAGACATACTGACGTAAAACGACTGAAAAGCAACCGTGGTTAACACGGACACGCAAGGCTTGCCTGCACCACTAAAAAACAAAAATGCACCGTTTTTACAGTACGGTGCAAAAAATCTTGTACAATTTCGTCAGTTGTGCAAAGAATGAACTTCTGCCTCTTGTGCATTGTCAGGTGCCGTTTGCTGCACGCTTCCTTCCGAAACTTCGTCCTGTTCGCGTACGAAATCGGGGCAGGCAATTTGCCGTTGAGGCTCGTCTTGATCGGATGCCAATACTTCCTGAAGAAAATCCGTTTGGCTGTGTTGTACTTGTTCTGCGACAATGTGTTTTGAAGTGTCATCGGGGAAAAATCTGCGATGCATTTTGTTGTTGAGTTGTACAAGAGGTACGAACGCAACGGCAAACAGAAAAGCATTGCACACAATTTGCGTGGCGTAGAAGGGTATTCCCGAAACATACATTGTTACAAAGCGTGCAAAAACCATTTCGGTGTCAAGGAAAAATCCCTTTCCCGTGAATCCGACAAGGGTGTCCACGGCGGAAGTAAGCACGCCGAAAAGCAATGTGATTATTATTGCCGAAAGGGACGCCACAACGGATGTCAGCACACGGTTTTTCATTTTGAGAAGGGCAAGAAAACGAAAACACAACGCCACAAAATTCCAGTGGATGAGGTAGGAAATAACCCATGTGTTTATGCCCCAAATGGCCATATCTACCGCAATAAACACCAAAACGGCGGGGATCGCCACCGAAAGCCCCCACACATAGGCGCACAAGGCAATGAAAATTGTTACCACTTCAATGTTGGGCAAAAAAGCAAGCGCTTCCTTGCCTGCAACCAAAACGGCTGCGAACATCGCCGTTACGCACAGTTTCAACGCTATGTTTTTCCCCACGCTTTTTGTTTTCACAACTTCAAACCGTCCTTGCAAATTCACGAGTAAAACACGCAACAGTTGTGCGTGTTTTGTTTGCCACAAACTGCCTTATTAGTTACGATAATTTTACAAAATTGCTTTCACGGCAAAACCGCCCTTTCAATGTACTGAAATAAAATCGCAAGACATACAAGCAAAATCAATAAGTGGAAATTTCAAAGTAAATTACCGCACCGGGTTTGACTGTCATTTCGCTGATGCCCACAGCGGAAGAAACCAACTCCGTTTCTCCTGCCTGATAGGACGGCACGCCTGCCCAACTGCCCTTGTCCTTTTCCACGCTGGTGAATATTGCCACAAATTCGCCCTTGCTTTCATCGGCGGTTATGTTGCCTATTCCCAACAGATATTTGCCGTAGGCACTGTCCTGCCAATTCAGCGCAAGATTGGACTTTTCTTGCAAATACTGCAACAATTGTTCGCCGTTTTGCGCCGTTGTGCCGTCTTCGCCCAAAGTTACCACAAAGCAAGAGTACTTGCTTTCTCCTTCCTTGATGATAACGCAAGCCTGATTGTCCTCCATTTGCGGCAACGTCAACTCGGAAAGAGTTTGCATTTCGGGTTTGTCGTCGCATGCCGTAAAGGCAAAAACACATGTCAGAATTACTACCGCTACCGTCAAAATTGCCAACTTTTTTCTCATTTTCTTTCTCCTTTCGGCGTAAAATGTTCCGCCGTGTACCGAAGAAAACGCAATCAGTAACGCATTTTTGAACTTTTGCGGAATGTCGGCAACTGCGATTAATTGCCTGACAAAAAAGAGCCTTGTCTTTACATCGAAGATACGCTCTGATTACATACGGTCGGGCATTCGGACTTGTCCTCTTTGAGGCTTACCGTAGCGGGACTGCCGACGAATTTCACGCCGTTCCCCCACAAAAACGCATGCCCGTGCAGAATTTTGTACATTTTATCACAGGTGCGTTACCCGCAGTTTTTTTCGGTTGTAAAAATATTGTAACACAACAAAAGATGTTTGCAAACTGAAATTAAGCAAAGGTTTCCTCTGTTTTTTTCACATTTGAAGTTTGCCTTCGTTGCAGGAATTGTACACAGCAAAAACAGTCGTATTGTTGCGCCAATATTTAAGATGTTTTTGTAAAAATGTCCGACGGGAAAACGTCAACGGCATTTTGCATGTAAACTTATTGGGAAATCTTCGCTTGCAAAATACAGCACACGTTGCAACAATACACAAAAAATGGCTGTGTTGTAAACTTTTTTGCTACAAAAACTGCAATTCAGGCAACCATATTTTTTGATACCAATGATAATAAGTTTTGCAATAATGTAAAAGGAAAACTGTAATGAAAATTTGTGTGTTGCACTGTTTTGAGGGGAACTTGAGTTTGCACAAGACAGCACACATTACAACACACAAAAAATGGCTGTGTTGCAAACTTTTTTGCGACAAAAACTGCAATTCAGGCAACCATATTTTTTGATACCAATGACAATAGATTTTGCAATAATGTAAAAGGAAACTGAAACGAAAAAAAGAAAAAATGAAACGTTAAATTTAACGTGTAGCCTTGTTACACAAACTTGTGTTTGCCAAATACAGCACACTTTACAACAATACACAAAAAAATAGTACGGCAGTACGGCAAATTTTACTGTTGCAATTTACGTCCAATGTACGCAAAAACAACACATTTTTTTGTCGTGTAAATTTTTTACCAAACAAAATTCGTGTCGGCAGGCACCGCAAAGCCTTTCTTAAAAACGCCGTTGTGTGCAAGTTTCAAACTTAGCCGACAAATGCAACGGGGCAAAACAACGCACAATTTTACTGTAACTTTTTTGCAGTACACTGCCGAAAAATGTTTGCCCGATTTTTCCCAATCGGCAATGCGTGTTGCAGTGGTCCTGCCTCGTGCAATGCACAAAAGTAAGTCGACAAAATTATACAAAAAAAGACGGCAGAGTTGCCGTCTTTTCAGTTGCTAAATTACTTGTTGTCTTCTTCCACCACTGTGAAAGTAACTGCCGTGGATGCGGAGTTGCGCTTTGTAACAGGGTTGAACTTCACAACGCTTACGGTGCCTGTACCCAAAGAGAACACATATTCGCCCAAAACATCGGGAACGGACCAACCTGTTGCCGTGGAAGACAAACTGTAAGCATAAGCCACGGGTTGAGCGTCGGGGTCAGACAAATCCAAAGTGTAGGAAACGCTGTTTGTGGTGTAGTACAAAATGTTACCTTCCAACTTGTTGAGAGTGATTGTGGAAGAGTTTTGAGAAGCGTCCAGAACTTCCGTTTTGTCGGAACCGTCGGCAGATGCCGTCCAGATGCCGTACATTGTTACCGGTTCTTCGGGAACGCTTGCCGTGTACACCACTTTGTCCTGCCAACCGTAGTAACTGCCACTGGGAAGGGTGTCCAGCACGATGTTGCCGCTGCTTTCCGCAGTTGCGTAGTACAATTTGAGACCGGACGTTTGCGAACCGTCGCTGACGGTGTAATACACGTATTCGCCGTTTACAGACCTTATCGTGTAGGTAATTTCCGTGTTTGTTTCTTCGGAAGAGGTGTTTTCCACCACAACTTTACTTTCCGTTGTGCCTGCCTTGAACTGGCAAATGGAGCCGTCCTTATCGAGGAAATACACGTAGTCGCCGTTGAATGTGGGAGAGGTGATTTCTTCCGCAATGACGGTGGCTTCACTTTCGCCGACTTTCAGACTGTTGAGTTTGCCGTCCAAAATGAAGGTTGCGTACACGTCGTTTCCAACCTGACTGAGTTTGAGTTGCGGCGTGTTTGTTTCAAACACATAGTGACGCACTACATCGCCTCCGCCGAGGTTGTAACTTGTAAGCACAAGTTGATTGTTGAGAATGTTTCCGTTAGCATCCAATTCGGTGTTGGGTGTGGTGATGTAAAGACGGTTGTTGAAAATGTAAATTCCGTTGAGCGACGTGGAAGTTGTGTTGCCTGTGTAGTAGAAGTTTGGCACAACCATCTGCGCCTTTTCGGCAACAGCCTTTTTGATGGCTTCCGATTTTTTGGAAGAGGAAAGGTCCTGGTCGTTTATTTTGATTACGTCTTCGAGATCCGCCACTTTGATGCGCACTATTGCGCCTGTGCGCACATCCGTTGTGTAGGCATTGTTGGCTGTGGCGCTACTTTCGTAACCGTTTACATAATATATCCAGTCGCCGTATTTAACTGCAATACCGCCGTTGCCTTCCACTTGTGCCTCTGCGGGAATTTCCACGGGAACAAATGCGTTTGCGGGGTTGCATGCGGCAAACAGCAACGTTGCGCACAAAACCAAAGCAACAAGCAAAATTAGAGGTTTTTTGGTAGTAGTTTTATTGAACATTGTTACATTACTCCTTATGTAGATACTACATAGGCTTTAATTATACGTCATAATTTATAAAATTGCAACACTTTTTGCACAGTTGAAAGGGCGGCGAAAGGTATTTTCCGCCGCAAAAGCGTCAATTTGAAAGGAAAGGCGCAGTTGCGCAACGCTTCCGGAAAGATAAGTTCACGCAAAAGCAGCCTTTTGTTGCTACACAGGCTGTGTGAGGGTGGTAATCTGACCGCTGTCGGCGTCCTGAAAAAGCATCCAGAAGTTGGTGGGAGCGTTGTTGACAAACACAAAATCCTTGTCGCTGAAACCCTCTTTTTCCGCAGGCAGTCCGTAGCATATGTAGCGGATTTTTCCCTCCTGCTGTAAAAGTCCAAGTACAAAGTACTTTTCCGACGATGGAAAGTCTATCCTGACAAAAAAGGACTCTCGGTACTTGCGAATGAGCGGATAATAGGGGGGAAACTGCAAAAACACCTTGCCTATTTCCCTTTTTACCGATTGATAGTAGTTGTCCTGACCGCCCGCAGCGTAGTACCGCTCGAAAGCGTTGCTGTACTCCTCCACGCTTTTGTACCTGCCGTCGGCGTCGGCTTTCAGTTTTTCCACATCGGCGCCTTCGTAGAAGTTTTCCGTGCTTGCCACAAACTTTTCGTAAGGGGTGGAATTGTCCTCGCAACTGCGAATGTTTCGTCGCAAAACATTTGTCAGATTTTGCGTGCCGTACTGACCTTGCGCCACCTCGTAGCAGTCGTCTTCACGTTTGACAAGAAGACATCCTATTTCATCCAACGAATGTAACGGCAGCGTGAACACGAAATTGTTGAAAGTGGAAAGGTGTTTTGCAAAAATACCGTCGGTAAACGCCACCATTATCCACCACTCTCCGAAAGAGGTAACGTCGGCGTTGGTTACGAAAACGGTAACCTCGGTGTTTTCCCTGTTGACAAATTTCACCATTCCGCACAGTTCCTTGCCACGCTCGGCAAATCTGGCGTTGGATTGCTGCAATATTACCACACGTTTGCAATACATAGTTTCCTCCGCAAAAGTCCTTTGAAAAAGAATAACCGACCGTCGCCGTCGAAAAAGGGCATTGAAGGTCGTTTTTTGGCATTTTTGCAAAAACCGCAGGCAAACAAAAAAGCAGACGTTTGTTTTCGCCTGCTTTTTTGAGAGGAAACATTGCAAATGTTTTGATTTGCTTGCGTTTTACTGATTGTTTTTGACGGATTTTTCCGACAGTTGCCAAAAACGAGTCTGAGCGCATATCTTTTGCAAAATGGCTTTCATTGCCTCGTCCATCTGACTGTTTTCCGTGTAGTCGCTCTTTACGTAGAAATCCACACGTTCCTCGTCGACAAGGTAACTGGCGTCCTCGGGATTGCGGTACACGCCTATTGCGTAACCGCCACGCTGACGGGCAAGTTTCATACTGGGAACGTCCGTCAGACCGTCGCCGACGTAAATCATGTTGCAAAACGGCACGACACGCTGGTTCTTTGGCATGTACATGTTGAGTCTTTTGTGCTCGCCCACGTCCTCTACGCCCTTGTTGATGCGGTACAGAAACTGCGTTTTGCTGGTGTAGTTTATCGCCACCGACGGCCACACAGGCTCGCCGTTTTGGTCGTAGACGTAGTCGCAGGCGAAAATGTTGTAAAATTCGTGGGCAATGTCGCAACCTTCAATCATGGCTTTGAGTCCGCAGGATATGATGTAATGTCTCACTTCCAGCCCCAGACTTGCGCCGAAATTGTTGATGCGTGCAAACCACTCTTTGACGCCGTCAAAAAATTCCACACCTTTGCCCATTTCCCTGAGTTTGTCGGCGGAAAGGGGCACACCGCTTTGCTTGGACATTTTTGCCATGAGGTACATGTATGCCAGAATGTGGTCCATGCTGTACTCGTGGGAAGTTTTGTCGCACTGCGCCCAAAATTCGTCGGCGGTTATCCCCAAAGAGGGAATGAAGGTGAACTCCTGCATGTCTTTGGTGGAAAGGGTGTTGTCGAAGTCGTAAATTATTGCAACGATGGTTTTGTTCATAAAGTACCTTCCTTATTATTGTCTGAGTTTGAAAACAACTGCCGTTTGCGGAGCAAGCAACGTTTTTTCTCCCCTTGCAGTCGCCTTACCCGTTTCAAACAAAACTTCTCCCATCTTGACGGGAAGCATTGCCGCCCTGTCTTTGGGATTGAAGGCTACGGCAATGTTTTCGCCACGGCGATAGCACAGCACACCGTTGTCGGCGCACACAAGCACCTGCAATTTACCGTCCGATTGCAAATCGGGGTGGTTACTGCGCAACCTGTTGAGGCTGCACACCAAATTCCACAGCGAATCTTGTTGCGCCATTTGCTGCGCCACACAGGGAGCGTTTGCCTGCCTGTCCACGTCAAGGTACAGTTTGTCAACTTCGGCGTCGGAAAAACCGAGGTTCTTTTTCGTGGCGTCCCATTGCATGGGCGTGCGGGAACCTGTGCGGTGGAAACCGCCTTCCTTGGATTGTTGAGGAATGTAACGCATGCCTATTTCGTCGCCGTAGTAGAAGAAGGGAACTCCGGGCAAGGTGAGCAGCATTGTGTAGGCAAGGCGCAGTTCGCTTTCGTCCAGAGTGTAGGAAATGCGCTCGGTGTCGTGGTTGCCGGAAATTACGCTTATGTAACCCCTGTCGCCCACTATTGCCAAATCTTCAAGATACTTTGCCAACATGTTTTTGGCGGAAACGTGCGCCGTTTTGCAGAAGTAACTTTTGTTTTGTCCCTTTTTGTTGATAAAACGGAATCCGTAGTAGGAAAGTTTTTTGTAGTGGTTGAGCAAAAAGTCGCAGTGGAAACCTGCCATGTTGATGGAACGGGCAGGATTGCACCATTCCGACACCATCATGGCTTCGGGATAGTCTTTGTCCAGCATTGCACGGGCTTTGCGCCACAGCGACGCCGTTGCCACCTTTTCCTCGTCGTTTTTGACAAGGCTGTCCGCCATGTCCACACGGAAACCGTCGCAACCGTGGTCCAGCCAAAAACGCATCACGTCGAGTATTGCCTCAAAGGTACCCTGTACACGTGGATCGGTGTAGGACATTTGCCAGGAAGGTTGAGTTATCTCGTTGAAGCCGTAGTTCAGTGCAGGCTGACTGTTGAAAAAGTTGAGCATGTAACAGCCGTCCCTGTCAGACATTCCCGCCACCCACGAGTAGCCGTTTGGTCTGCTCCAAGCGCTGTCCGACCAGATGTAAAAATCGCTGTACTTGTTTTTCTCGGGTTTTTTGCTTTCCAAAAACCACGGGTGAAAATCGGAGGTGTGCCCGGGAACGAGGTCCAGAATTACGTGCATTCCCCTCTTGTGCGCCTCGTCAAACAGGTTGTACAGGTCTTCGTTTGTGCCGTAACGTGGGGCTACCTGCTTGTAGTCCTGCACGTCGTAGCCCGCATCCATGAAGGGGGAAAGGTAGCAGGGGTTGAGCCAAAGAGCGTTGAATCCCGATTGTTTGATGTAATCCAACTTTTGCGTGATACCGTTTATGTCGCCGATACCGTCACTGTTGGTGTCGTAGAAACTTTGCGGATAAATTTCGTAAAATACTGCATTTTTAAGCCACTGTGGCATGTCAATATTCTCCTTAACAATATTCATCGGCATACGTATCCAATGTATATTCATCTTACTACATAATAAAGTCATTTTCAACATTTTTTTGCATAATTGACGCTTTTTTTTGTCGAAAAAGCCCTTATTCCGTCAAAAACAAGGCACTTTGCGCATGTTTTGTGCAATTTTTTTTGCCACAACGACAGATAACTTTGTGTTTACACCGCATAAAAAATTTACGTCAACGCAACTTGGTCAATAAAACTAGCAAATGCCTGCGTCAAAACCTGTTGAAAACACAAAAAGCGGAAATGAGGAAAAAGCACAAACACAAACGGCTGTTGTTGCAGAGGCAATGGACACGTAAAATTTGTAACGTCAGTCAAACGTGGCAACGCAGTGAAACGACAAAACAATGCACAAAAATACAAAGACAAAAATGCGGAAAGTTTGACGGGAAAATTTGAAAAAATTGCTTCGTAACAGAAACGTTCGGAAACGCAAAGAAACGAAAAAACACCACGGCGAAAAAACGACGACCATTGAAACAAAACGTCAAAGAAAAATTTTACAAGTTGCAAAGGCTTGCATGCAATATTTGTACAGCGTCTTTTGAAAACAACAGGCAATTTTGATGCGAGGCAACGAAAATTGTACCGAAAATGTACATACGTATGCAAAAAAAACTGTTCTTAAACATGCTGAAAGGCAACAAAAAAAGCGGAGAGAAATCTCCGCTTTTTATTTTCTGCAATCAGGCGGCAATGAACTTTGCCACAAGTTGGGCAAGTTCCGTGGCGTTGTCCACAGGCAAACCTTCGATGATTCTTGCCTGTTGGTACAGCACCTTTGACGCATCCGTCAATTTGTCTTTGTCGCTTTCCAGAAGTTGTTTCAATTTGTCATAGACAGGGTGATTGGTGTTTATTTCCAGCACCTTGTTTGCCGAAACTTTACCGCCGTTG
>OLPF01002432.1_pt1 | contig 12162 bp, 15 predicted proteins | sample 1673121 | NCBI WGS metagenome assembly OLPF01 (sample SAMEA3136756, study PRJEB25190) | human gut metagenome | reverse complement strand
ATCTTGTAATCTTCCTTTATTTTTAAGGTGAGAAATTAATTTTTCAGGATCATTCATGATTAACTCTTTAGGCATTTCTATTTTTTCAAATAATTCAATTCCATTAGAAAAATCACCAATTCTTAAATTAATATGAGCATCAGAAGTTAAAATAACTTTAGTCCCATGTTCTTTACAAAGACGTGCAACTTTTTCACAGTTAACATCACTTCCAATTCTTGACGAGCCAGATAAAGAACTGTTATTAATCTCAATCATAATATCCTTTTCTTTGGCTTTTTTTACAATTGCATCATAATCAAGTTTATAATTTGGGTTTCCTAGATGACCTAATATTTCAACTTTTTCATATTTATAGTATCCCTCGAGTCACTCCAATTATATCACTTTTCAAAATAAAAAAAGAGTCCTTTCGACTCTTTTCCATAACGATTGACAAATTCTGACACTACTGCACAGTTTTATAAAAATAAATATCCCGTAGTTGCATCGCACCGACTTCTTCCATATGATCTGTTCTAGAAACAGTAATCGGATGAATATCTTTCTTCAATATGGCCGTAATGTACTCACTTGCTTTTGGTAAATATTCCAAACTTTGATTGAATAAATTTAGTTGGCCATAAAATTGTTCGCCGAACAGTTTACGTTCCGTTATACCTTTTTGATTATAAGAGACGGGATACACTTTGCAGTAACAGTGATTCAAAATGTTTCTGCCTAAGAACTTTTCAATAATCGTAAATACTTGTTCGATTTTCTTAGCAGAAGTTAAACTTCCAAATTCTCTACCATGTAAACATCCAAAATCCAAACAAGGATAAACTCCTTTTACTTTAGAACAAATATAAATGATATCATCTAAACTTCCCAAAGACCTTGTATTGCCACTAATTTCCGGATAGATGTTAATTTCTTGTGGAGTACTCTCCCGTATCCATTCAAAGAAAGAAATGACTTTTGAAATGTTCGTTGTCTTCGGCACTTTGTAAAGCGGAACCAAGATATGAGAAACATCTAACTCGATGGCCAACTCTAAAAACTCTTGATATCGTTTCTTCGTTTCTTCCATCTTTGTAAAATCAATATTAGAAAACATTTCTGCTGATAAAATGATGCCAGATTCTTCTTTTGCTGCTAGGAAATCCATACGCATCTTTTTGGACATTTTTCTCATTTCTTCGTAAGGTAGTTCTAATACATCTAATCCGAGTGATGAAAGCCAGTTAAAAATACCGACTTTAGAGGTGGCAAAAGGACTGTCAAAAAATTTCCTAGGGAACCCATTAATTCCGAATGCAGGCCTTTTACTCATACAATCACTTCCAATTAGTTTTTGTTTTTTATTATATATCAAAATGATTTCTTATGGCTATACCCTTTTTTAAATTTGTCATTTTTTTGACACTTTCATTCAATCGCTAATGTTGTTCTTTAAAAATTCACGTAATATTTTGGTTAATGCTCGTTTTTCAATTCTCGATACGTAACTGCGAGAAATATGCAAGTCTTTGGCGATTGCCTTTTGGGTTTGGGGAATTCTTCTTTGTAATCCGTATCTCCTGATTAAGATTTCTTTTTCTCTTGCATTTAATACATGAAAGTACGTCTCTAACAGTTTTAATTTATCTTTGGTATGAATCTCTTCGACATAATCGACATCCGGTGTCTTTAAAATATCGATCATGCTGATTTCATTACCATCTTTATCGTAACCAATCGACTCATTTAACGATACGTTCTTCGTATTTTTATTGTTACTTCTAAAATACATCAAGATTTCATTTTCAATGCATCTAGCACAGTAAGTCGTCAGTTTCGTCGTTTTTTCAGGACTATAGGTATCGATTCCTTTGATGAGACCAATCGTGCCGATGCTGATTAAGTCATCTTGGTCTTTGCCGTCATGTTCAAACTTTTTAACTATGTGGGCCACTAAACGTAAGTTGTGTTCAATCAATTTACTTCTAGATGCTTTGTCTCCTTGTTTTGCTCCTATGATGGCTAACTCTTCTTCTTTCTTCGATAGTGGTTCTGGAAATACGGCATTGGAATACGATCCCGTAAAAAAAATTAAACTTTTTAAAAAGTTTAAAAATTCTAAAAACATCTCTTCATCTCCTACTGGATTATATGTCGAAATGTATGGTATAATGAATTAGAAAATTGGGAGTGATGATATGAAAAAGATGACGATTCTCTTACTAATGCTTTGCCTACTAGTCGGTTGTACGCGTACGATCGATAGTAGTGAACTCTATGCCACTTGGGCTGGGAACACACTAGAGAACGTCCAAAGTTACAATGGATTTATCATCACTAAGACGGATTATATGGTCGCTCTTTACGAAGATGATACATTTCATGAAGAGATTCAAGTTACATCCAGAAACATTAGTGAAAGTGGCAGTGAAAGTGTCGTTACTTATACGTTAGATGGGACACTTGAAATTGTTCCCGAACTCGGTGTCAATTTAAAAGTTACCAAATGGAGTAGCAACAATAGTGAAGTCACTGCTCTACCGAACAGTCTCGCCTCTCAAACTTATTACTTTGAAGTAAACAATCATGAATTAAATTTATGTATCGATGCCGATTGTACGAACGTGTTAGTAAAAAGCCAGTAAAATTCTTACTGGCTTTCTTGTTCTAATATCATCGTTTTGGGTCTAATCTTTGGACCATCTTGCTCGTAGATAGCAAGTGCTTTGCCATTATGTGTCCAAAGCACGATTGGTGCCCTTTGCGTGAATTCCAACACAGCACCATTTTTGATTTTAAAAAGAATTTCTCCAGTTGTCTCCTGTTTGGGAATCGAAACCGCATCGATTAGGGAAATCAATTTTATATCTTTGGTGATTTCTTCTAAAGGGTGAGATTCTTCTACCGGAAACGTTCCTTGTTTGGTTCTCCTTAAATCACTCATAATAGCAACCGTATTTAACTTCTTGGCTAGGTCTCTAATGAAACTTCTAATATAAGTACCCTTACTTACGACAACGCGAAACGTCGCTTGATTTTCTTCAAACGATAGGAATTCTGTTTCGTAAATGGTCACCGTTCGTTTGGGTAACTCTTCTACTTGTTCGTTTTTGCGAGCATGTTCATAAAGTTTTTTACCGTTTACTTTGATAGCAGAATAGATGGGAACTTCCTGTTCGTACGTTCCTTCCATTTCTTTTAAAGCACGTTTTACATCTTCTTTCGTTAGTGTGACAGGTTCTTCTTTGATGATTGTACCTTCCGTATCCAACGTATCGGTTTCTATGCCAAACGTTGCGGTGGCGATGTACTCTTTGGTCGACGCTTGTAACATCTCGGTCAATTTGGTACCTTTGCCAATCGTTAGAACAAGAACACCGGTGGCAATTGGATCCAATGTTCCGGTATGACCTACTTTTTTGGTTCCTAATATTTTAGAAACTTGATTTACGATATCCCGACTAGTTGGTCCTTTCGGTTTATCGACTACTAGGATACCATCCATTATTCATCCGTTCCTTCGTGATGGTCTTTTTCTTTAATCTTCTCGATTACTTCATCGATTCTACGTCCGTATTCGATGGAATCATCATATACGAAACGAAGTTCCGGTGTATTTCTAATGTTTACTCTACTACTTAAAATGCTTCTGATAGATGGACTTGCTTTCTTTAAAGCAGCAGCAACAACATCTTTCTTACTATCGTCTAATACGGTATAGTAGACTTTCGCGAAACTTAAATCGTTAGTCGTATCGCATGCTGTAATCGTCACAAAGTTTAAGTCCGGGTCTTTCATTTCATCATGTAATATTTTACTTATTTCTTCACTATAGGTATGATTTAATCTTTTTAAACGAATTTGGTTCATAATCTTCACCTCAAGACTTATTATACAGGCTTTTGAATCAAAAAAAAAGAGAATTATCTCTTAATTTCTACCAATTGGTATGCTTCGATAATATCTCCTTCTTTGATATCTTGATAATTTTCTAACGTAATACCGCATTCCATGTCTTTCTTCACTTCTTTGACTTGGTCTTTTTCATGTTGAATGGATGCGATAGAACCGTCGTAGATAACGATTCCGTCACGAACAAGTCTTGCCTTATCGTGGTTTTTTACAACACCTTTCGTTACTTTACAACCGGCAATATTACCGATTTTAGAGAATTTAAAGATCTTTCTAATTTCTGCTTCACCATCTACTTTTTCTTCGTATTCTGGTTCTAGCATACCTTTCATTGCATCTTCCAATTCTTCTACTACTTTATAGATGATGTTATATAATCTAATTTCAACACCGGCTTCTTTGGCTGCTGCTACAGTTGCGGCAGAAGGTCTTACGTTAAAGCCGATGATGATGGCATTACTTGCTTTGGCTAGTACGACATCGCTTTCGGTAATCGTTCCAACACCACTTCTGATGATGTTGACGTGAATATCGTCTACTTTGATTTTTTCTAGCGATTGTTTAACGGCTTGTTCACTACCGGTTACATCTGCTTTTAAGACGATAGCAAGTTCTTTGGCACCATCTTGAATTTTACCGAACAATTCATCCAAAGAAAGTCCCGTACGATTCGTATCTTTGCTCTTTGCTCTTTCTTTTCTTTCTTCGGAAATGCTCCGTGCTTGTTTTTCGGTTTCAAAGGCCATGAACTTGTCACCTGCTGTTGGAAGGGAATCTAGGCCCGTGATTTCAACTGGTGTTGCTGGCAATGCTTCAGCGATCTGTTGACCTAAGTCGTTTTTCATCGTTCTAATCTTACCGTAACTCGTTCCAACGACAACTGGGTCTCCTAAACGAAGCGTTCCGTTATCGATTAATATCGTAACGATGGAACCTGTCTGTTTATCTAGTTTTGACTCTAGAACAGTACCAGTCGCATAACGTTTTGGATTGGCTTTTAACTCTTTCATTTCTGCTACTAGTAAGATGTTATCTAGTAATTCATCGACACCCATACCAGTTACGGCAGAAATGTTCGTTACAATCGTATCTCCGCCCCAACTTTCTGGCACTAATCCAGCTTCATTTAATTGCGTTAACACACGATCTGGATTTGCTCCTGGTTTATCCATTTTATTGATGGCTACTAAAATTGGAACACCAGCAGCTTTGGCATGATCGATGGCTTCTTTCGTCTGTGGCATTACACCATCATCTGCAGCAACGATAATGACGACGATGTCTGTTACTTGGGCGCCTCTTGCTCGCATCGCCGTAAATGCTTCGTGTCCTGGTGTATCTATAAACGTGATTTTTTCACCGTGATATGTAATTTGATAAGCACCGATGGCTTGGGTAATTCCACCTGCTTCACCTCCTGCTACATTGGTTTTACGAATGTAATCCAGTAGAGATGTCTTACCATGATCGACGTGGCCCATAATGGTTACAACTGGTGGACGTTTAATCAAATCCTTTTCATCATCGACAATTTCGTATTCTTCGAAGTTAGCAATATCTGCCGTTTCTTCTTTCTTTAACGTCTTGCCATAATCTAGTACTAGAACTTCTGCAACATCGTACTCGATGGCATTGTTTAAAGTAGCCATGATACCTAATCCCATCAGCTTCTTTATTAGTTCAGTCGATGTTACATTCAAGCTGTGAGCAAGATCCGATACGGTCATTCCAGACTTGTAATAAACAACATCGCTTTGACTATCATTCGTCATTAACTTTTCACGATGTTTATACAAACTCTTCTTTTCTTTTAAGAACTTTTTATTGTTTTCATTCTTGACCGGTTGCTTTGCTTTCTTCTTTGGTTTTTCAGAAGATTGCATCCATCTTGCTTCTTGGGCTAGTTCTTCGGCCTTGTCTTCTAACTCCACTTTTTCCATAAACTCTTCGTTTACCGGTTCCTCTTCTTCTATATTAACTAGCTCGTTATCTAGTAAGACTATTTCATCTTCTGATAGTTCTGTATCTTCAGTCGCTTCAATTCCTAATTTCTTACATAATTTTAAGATTTCATCTACGCTTCTTGCCACATCAGATGCATATTCTTTTACGTTCATCATAAAATCGCCCTCCTTCTTGATTTTATTTTACATTTGTTTCTTACTCCCCTTCGTGCTTCTTACTCTCTTTGATGATTCTTTCAATTTCTTCATAAATTTCATCTTTGATTTCTACCTCTAATGCTCTTCCCAAAGCATTGGATTTTTTTGCTTTTGCTAATACTTCTAAATCCTTTTTAATATATGCGCCATGGCCGTTTTTCTTTCCTGTCGGATCTACTTCCACAACACCTTCTTTGGTAACGATTACACGTAACAATTCTTGTTTGGGAAAGCGTTCTCTTGTCACAGCGCATATTCTCATCGGTATTTTTTTCGTCTTCATCGTTTTCCTCCTTTTGAGTCTGTATATTTCTTTTCCAGTACTCGGGCAGTCTTTTTTGGTAACATCGCTTCTTTTTGAACCATACGGTCGCGCTTATCATTCTTATAAAATAAGATATTTAAGGAATCGGGACTGTTGCGATTTAAGCGAACCAATTCCGTCAGCACTTCTGTCTGCCGATTGGTTATCTTTTTTTGATTGATTTCGTATCTAGGAACCATGATGGCTGCAAAGGAATTGGGACGACTAGAAGATTCGTAATTACAAAATCCCCATAAATCGATAAATCCTACTTTGTAGTCGAATGTATCTCCTAGATAAAATTCTTCGGGATGTTCAATTTGTTCCCGTTTTTTATAAAACAGACTCCCCAATGCATTCGATGGTTGATTTTTGGATAGTAAGATACTTAATTTTCTAAGTTCTTCTTGATGACAAGCACTGAGTGTTCCCGTTTTAGCGATGGCATAAAATGTTCCATCTGGTGCGACGACACCGATGAGACCTGCTTTTAATTTTTCGCCATATGGAATGATTTCCATTATTCTGATTTAAAACGGATGCCTGCTTCAGCAGCTTCTGCTTCACTCTTAATATCGATATGATAGTGAGTTAATCTAGATGCCAAACGTGCATTTTGACCTTTCTTACCGATTGCTAATGAGAAGTTATCTGGATCCGCAATTACCATTGCTTCAGACTCTTTTTCATCTGCTACAATTACGTGTAAGTTTTTAGCAGGACTCAAAGCATTGGCAATGAACACTTCTGGATCTTTATCGTATTTTACGATGTCGATTTTTTCGCCACCTAAATTATCGATGATGTTAGCAATTCTGCTACCGTGTTCTCCAATACATGCACCAATCGGATCGACATTTGGATTTTCTGAATAAACGGCTACTTTACTACGGTTACCAGCTTCTCTTGCAACACTGTAAATCAAAACAGTACCGTCGTTAATTTCTGGAATTTCTAGTTCAAACAATCTCTTTAAGAATCCATAATGAGTACGAGATAGAAGTACTAGTAAACTCTTACCGGAATTGTCTACTTTAGAAACGTATACTTTGATCTGTTTTCCCATTTCGATTTTTTCACCAGGAATACATTCTTTCTTTGGTAGAATTCCGTTTACACGACCAAGATTGATAAAGTAGTTATCCGTGTCTTCTAATTCAACAGTACCTACTAATAACTCGTCTTGCTTATCTGCAAATTCGTCATTTAGAGAGGCTCTTTCTGCTTCTCTTAACTTTTGTGTTAAAACTTGTTTTGCTGTTGAAGTCGCAACACGACCGAAATCTTTCGGAGTTACTTCCGTATCGATTGTCTCTCCTACTTGAACATCTGGATTGATTTTTTTAGCATCGCTCAATGTAATTTCGATTTCTGGATCGAATTCTAGTACTTCGATTGGTTCGCCATTTTCATCTAGTTCTGGATTTTCATTTAAGTCGTCGTAATCCATTCCTACTTTTTCATCTGGCACAACTGTCTTAAAAGAAAATACTTTAATGGAACCTGTATCTGGGTTGATTACCACTTTACCAGGTATTCCGTAGTTTTTTTTGTACGCTGCATTTAAGGCTTGTTCCATAAATGCCAAAATGTCTTCTTTTTTAATGCCTTTTTCTTTTTCTACAAACTCAACTGCTTGTAAAAATTCTTTTCCAGCATCTTGTGTGTTTCCTTCTTTTTTACGCATCTTTTTCTACTCCTTTTTCTTTGGCATACACATCTAAGGTATATGCATGATCAATCAAATCTATTTTATCGAGGATTGGATTGATAATTCTAGTTGCCATTACAACTTTTTGTAAATCGATCATATCTTTGCTATCTAATACGATTTCTAATGTTTCTTCTGTTCCTTCGCGGGTGAGTCTCACATCGTCAATCCATACTTCTAGCTTATCTAAACGATTTCCAACAGCTTCTATTATTTTCTCTTTCATAACACCCCTCCTTAAAATAGAAGAAGTGGGAATTTCTGTTCCCACTTCGTTGTTGCATGCTTATTATAACATACTTATTTAAAATAATACAATATTTTTTTTAAAATTCAATTATAGTTTTTCTTAATCGATAAAATAGCTAAAATAAATTTTTAAACGAAGCTATCATATAATTCTAAAAACCAAGATTATTAACAAAAACTAAAATATTATCATATGAATTTGTAGCATCTTCTACCGATAATACTTCAATTGGATCTACAGAAATTGTAGAAGTACTATTTGCCATAACATTTTCTTTGGTAAATGGAATTAAACCAATGATTTTATTTTCTTTCAAAGCAACTACATTTCCAGAAATCATTGATAAATTTTCATTACCTTGATATGTAATATTTAATGTTGTATTAATTTTTCTTCCATCAATTGAATTAGATGAGTCATAATCAAATAAATTTGCCTGAAGTTGACTCATATAATTTCCTTCTTTGCTAATATTGATCTCAACTGTTTTTACATCTAGTGACTTTCCGTCTGCATCAATTAATGGAATTGAAGAAGCGGCATAACTATTTCCTAAAATAGGAAAATACTGTTCCTCTGAAGAAATTGTTTTTCCGTTTTCATCTAACAAATCGAACTTTATCTTTAACATTTGATTTATTCCTTCAGTTTCTTTTAACAATACAGCAACAGCATTATCATTATTAATTGTATTCGCTGTTATATCATATCCAGCTGCTTCTACAATTTTAACTTTTACTGTTTCTTGAGAATTATTTGGATCTGACGATTCCTCTGGATTAGATGTTTGCTCTTGATTGGAATTCATTAGAGAAAAAATTCCAAAACCAACTAAACAAATACCTAAAATAACGATACAGGCGATTATAATAATTTTGTTTTTTTTCATAAATCCTCCTTTTAATACCAGCAAGAGTTAGTACCTTCACAATAACTTGGACAATCTATTCCACAAACAGTAGTAGGTTTCCATTCATATTTTGTACAAGTCCATCTTCCATCCGATCCTTGAACAGCTGATACACATATATTTTGATATCCACAGTCAACATATCCACAATTATGTGTTCCACATTCGTAACTATAAGTTCCACAGACAGATGCATTTGGACCATATACGTATATAAAGAAATCATTTGAACGATAATCTGTTCTATTTCCAGCATTATCTATACATGTTCCACTTACTGAATTTGTTCCATGACTAGTTAAGGATGGACTTTGAGATCCTGAAGCAATACCACTTAAAGAATCACTACATACTACATTAACAACAAGTCCGCTTTGATAGCCGTTTTCATGTGGTGTGCCTGATGGAGTAATTGTATAAGTTGGTGCTGTCAAATCAATTTGTACTGTTTGATTTGATGGACATAATACAGAATTTCCAGCATTATCATATACGGTTCCTGGTGTTTCTGTTGTACTATTAAATTCCGTAGAATATTCTTTTGTAATATTTGATTTGCAACCAGACAAATTATCATTACATGTTCCTGTAAGTGTTATTTTTTTGTTAGTCCAACTTGATCCACCTGAAGAAACACAACTTGGTGCTGTTTTATCAATTTTAACAGTTTGATTTGATGGGCAAACTGTGGAATTTCCAACATTATCATACACAGTTCCTGGTGTTTCTGTTGTACTATTAATGTCTGTTGTATAATTTTTTGTCACATTGCCTTTGCAACCTGATTCTGCATCTGTACAAGTTCCCGTAAGTGTTATGCTGTTAGGATTAGTTGAAGCATTAATCCAATCTGTTTTTCCTCCAGAAGAAACACATGTTGGTGGAGTTTTATCTACTTTTAAATATACTCTTGTAACTTCTCCTTCATTATTTGAAGCAGCACCAGTAGTTGTAGCATTATCAATTGCTTTAATATCTAATATTCCTTTGTGTGTTTCATTTCTGATAATAGTTGCTTTGTATATATTTTTTCCATTTTCGATTGTTTTAGTTGCATCAACATATTGCCAATTGCCAGATTTTCCATAACGATAAGCAAATTGCTTTACTCCAGATCCTTCCGTTCCACAATCAGATAAATCTGTTGCTGACAATGTAATATAAACATCTTGAGCAGTCCAATCACAGCTATTTTCTGTACAATTATAAATTGGGCCTGATGAATTTCCAAAATGTAATTCTACTGTTGTTTTGCTTGGTGCTTTACCATCATAAATTGTAACATTAGTATTATACTTTTCATTTGCAGGATTTAATACTTGTTTATATGTATACCATATTTTATAAGTTCCTAGTGTTTGATATTTTACTTCAGTTGTATCAGCAGTTATTCTTTCTCCAATATCTTCACCATTATTTAAAATAATACCATCCAATGAAATACCTTGTGATGCTGCACTATCTTCTACTGTTGTACATTGTGGTACTTTAAAAGGATCTGGGACTGTTATCATAAAACAATCATCTGTTGGATCTTCTTTTGGTTTGTCACAAGTACCATCGCCACTTCCAGAACCTCCTGGATTTCCATTAGTACAAAATGAACTGGTTGATTGATACTCTTGATTTCCTTTCGAATCTACACTTCCGCAAGATATGCAAGCATGATATTCAAAATCAGCTGTTGCTAATCGTTTCACGTAAACATTGCCAGTACAAGTATCATTGCCATCACTATCTACTATTTCTGATGTATACCCTTGACTTATTAAATCGTTAATATTAACACTATATATTTGACCGTTTTCTTTAGGCATCAAACTACGATGGTCACTAAAGTATTCTTGTCCAATCGTTGTTACAGATTCTTCTAATTTTTCATAATAATCTGTCTTAGCGCCTTGCATATAACCTACAACTGCAGGTACTGCAATAATCATAATGATTCCTAAAATCACTAATACAGCTAGCAATTCTATCATGGTAAAACCCTTTTTTGTCCTCATCTTAATCACTCCTATTTTCTATTATCATTATATCTGAATTTATATTTAATTACAAGCTCAACTTTTTAATATAAGATAACTTTTTTCAAACCCTTTAAACAAACTATTTTTAATATAATTTATTTCATGTACTCAACTTATTGTACTTTTATTTTGAGCTTCCTGTATATTCGCAAATTAGACTTACTTCATAAGAAGTGCCTGAAGTATCATATCGAAAAATTCCAGTCGTATAATCTTCATCGCAAGATATTTCATCAGCATGAAACATATAAATATCTTGCCCATATCTTTCTTTAAATTCTCGCAACGTAACCCCCCATCGCAATTTCATCTGGATTATCACAGGTTCCACCCTCGGTCCCACCTGTAGATTCTGTTGTACAAAACGAACTAGTTGACATATATTCTTGGCTTCCTACTGAATTAACTTTTCCACAAAAAAATGCAAGCATGATATTCAAAATATACTGTAGCCAACCTTTTGATATAAACATTTCCAGTACAAGTATCATTACCATCACTATCTAATATTTCTGATGTATACCTTTGACTTGCAAAATCTTTAATATTAATACTATCAATTTGCCCGTTTTCTTTTAGCATTAAGTTTCTATGATCGCTAAAATATTCTTGTCCACTTGCTGTATGTGAAGTTTCTAATTTTTCATAATAATCTGCCCTAGCACCTTACATATAATTGACAACTGCAAGGATTGCAATAATCATAATGATTCCTAAAATACTAATACAGCTAGCAATTCTATCATTGTAAAACCACGTTTTCTTTTCATTTTGCCACCCCTTATTTTCTATTATCATTATACCGAAAAAAAAGTAATAAGTACAATAAAAAAAGCAATTTTAATTTGAAGTTGTAAGATAAAAGTAGACACAAAAAAAGATGTGTTTACTTTTTTATTTT
>OLPF01002427.1_pt1 | contig 12183 bp, 14 predicted proteins | sample 1673121 | NCBI WGS metagenome assembly OLPF01 (sample SAMEA3136756, study PRJEB25190) | human gut metagenome | reverse complement strand
CTTCCGATCTAAATATTATTGCATCAAAGGAGAATGCAATAATGAAACAATCAAAGAAGATAGTTGGAAGAAGAGATTATTGGACAATATTATCAAGGAGGGCAAGAAATAAATGAAGTTCGTCGTACACATCTACAGCTGCACCTCGTCGACGCGTAAGCTTGTCGACAAGTATAACTACGAGTGGCCCAATTGGTCAGCCGTATGCAAGTTCTTCGAAGCTCGAGGCTATCACCAGGTCGGACCGTCAAACCTCCGTGAAAGATGGTTTCAGGTCAGCATCAATGATGTCGAGGGTCATCGAGTATTAATTCATGTAGTATGGCCTTATCGTGAACGCAAAGCAAAAAGGAGGAATTTGGGCAAATGCTGAAGTATCAGTTCAATAAAGAAATCCCGATGTATGTCGAAGATCAGGAAGTAGTAGAAGATACGTTCAAGTTGATGGGAGAGGAAGCCGATTCAGCGGCGATCACATATGTGTATTTTAAGGCGAATCGTGGTGCGAGACTGCTTCTGGTCACAGGCAACAAAGACAAGAAGGCGTTTGACAAAGTCTACAAGGCTGTCAAGTCGAAGGACAATGGAAGACTGTTCATCAACTTTGTACACTGCGGAGGAGAGCAGGATTCCAATGTGATCATTCTCTCCCATATCAGCGAGAAAGAGATGATTGACTATCTGTTGAAGAAAGATTTGAAGAAGTTGAAAGGTAAGGAATAGAATCATGGAAGAAAAGAACAAGGAAGTCAGGTTGAGTACTCAGGAGTTTTACACGAACATCGTCAACAACTGTCTCAACAATTTGTTTGACAACGGAGACCGATTGAAGGTCACGCATGCTTTCGTCGATGGTGAGAAAGCCTGGCTTGATTTTAATGTCGTCTCCGAGAATGGTGGCAGTCGAGCAGTGATTTACTCTGTCGAGTGTCAGTTGTCGATAATCATGGATGCTTTGCAAGACGCTATCGAGCGCGAAAGACATCCGAAGGATCTCAACATCAATGATTTCGTTGTTGAGCCTGAGGATGACGATTTAATCGAATTGAAAAAGAATCTTGACTGAGTGATAGGAGGATGATAGAATCGAATAGGACAACCGGCAACATTGCAGTCAATCGCTATTCTCGATTCAGCGATCCCTCCTAACACAGTTTCTCTTTCAGTATCATCGTTGCCGGTTGTCATGTCATGGGAAGCATAGCTTCTCGCCAAAAATCAAAAGGAGGCCAATTATGGAAAAAGATGTCAGAGTAATCGTGAAGAGACGCCAAGGAGTCTCAAAGAGAACAGGTAGCAAGTATGATTTCTTCACCTATTCAGGAGTCGAGACGAACGGAAAGAAATGTGAGTTCAAGTTCACAAAGGCTTGCAAGAACATTCCACAGGAGGAAGGCAGTTTCACATTGCATATTCCCGATGGAGGAATCTCCAAAGACAATAGTTCGGTCTACGAGCGCTTCTGGATTCGTGCTGTCGACAGTTATGAAGTATTCGATGGTTTCAAGGCTGTCGACGATGACGATCTTCCTTTCTAGGAGATAGCTGGAAGATTGGTCAAGGGAGGCGCATGTCAATGCGCCTCTTTGTTTTATAGGAGGAAACACAATGCCAAGAATCAAGTTGGGAAAGATAGTAGAGAAGAGATATCAGAAAGCGCACGAGAAGTTTCCGACGATGTTCAGGAATCGTCGAGACTATCTTGTCTACAAGGCGATGTATTCCAAAGCGAGAAGGAAGATGGAGCTGTTCTCCGACAAGGAATTCGGATTCGGCGGATTGGTCAGCTATAGAATGCCGGTCAACTATCTCGATCTTGTCGAGAGGGAGGATCTCGACAAGGAGATCCTCGAGAAGTTCTCGACTCGCGAGTCGGTGCTCTCTAATAGGAAGAGACTTAGTGAGCTGACAGCCAGAGGCAGCAGTCGTCAGATGATCGGTCAGTCTTTGCGACTTCTTGAGCAAGGACTCGAATATGTCTTCGACGACAAGTCGAGGAAGATCGCCGACGCATTGAAAGAATTCACGCCTTACGAGCTTGCCCAATTTCTTCAGTTCAACAGCGACATCCGACAGGTCATCGACTACCATTCGATGATGAAGAAGACGATGTCGGACCGTTGGGGAGGCATGCTTGGCAAAGGTGTCGAGCTGCTTCGTGAAGGTTTCGAAGAGAGAGACATTAGCGCGGACAACTTCATGGCTCGAATCGCTTATTTCAAGAAGAGACTAGGAAAGAAGAAGTATAGGGATCTCTACGACAGGAAGAGGAAATCGAGATATGGCAGAGGAAGAAGGAAAGCAAGGAAATAGCTATGGACCGACCTATGTGGCCGATTTCGAGACAAGGTGCTCGGAAACTAACAGACTTTACGGAGTCACGAGCGTGTGGCTCTGGGACATCTGCAAGATGGGAAGTCTTGAGCATACGACAGGCAACACGATGGAAGAGTTCATCGACGAGATAGAGCTTATGGCGCCTTGCACGATCTACTTTCACAATCTCAAGTTCGATGGGAACTTCCTGATATCATGGCTCCTCAAGAACGACTTCAAATGCAAGCCGATGAGCCGCCGAAGGAAGAAGATGGATGAACGGACGTTCGACTGTCTGATCACGGAGCTGGGAATCTTCTATACGATCTCCATATGCTTTGACGGGGAGAACGTGGTGCAGATCCGCGACTCGCTCAAGAAGATTCCCGGAACTGTCCGAGATATGGCCGCCGCGTACGGACTGCCGATCAGCAAAGGCGACTGCGACTACACGATGGAGAGACCCGATGATTACCAGCCGACGGACGAGGAGATCGACTATGTCAGGCGCGACACGGAGATAGTCGCTCGTGTACTTCAGATGCAGTATGATCAGGGAATGAAGTATATCACCAGCGCGAGCGACACTCTCAATCTCTACAAGGACAGTCTTAAGGGGACGTTTCGTCTTCTCTTCCCGGTCGTGACCGAGGAGGTCGATGAGTATATCAGAGAGAGCTATCGAGGCGGCGTGTGCCAGGTTGCCGACAAGTATCGCGGGAAGGAAGTCACGGTCGACAATGTGTACGACGTCAACAGCATGTATCCCTATCAAATGTGTGAGAAATTGCTTCCCTATGGGAATCCGGTGCACTTCGATGGGAAATACGAGGCCAATCCGTCATATCCGCTCTATATTCAGCGCGTGAGGGTATGCCTCGAGCTCAAGGAAGGAATGCAGCCGTCCATACTCGAGAAGTCCGTGGGCACGATATTCGACGACATCGAATACATCAGATCGACCGACTGTGACGTGGTCGAGCTGACTCTGACGAGTGTGGATCTCGAACTGATGTTCCTGCACTATCATGTGATGTCGATAGAGTACGTCGACGGCTACATGTTCCATGGGTCGAGGAATCTGTTCAAGAAGTATCTGAAGCCTCTTTACGAGGAGAAATGCAGCACCAAGGGCGCAAGAAGGCAGCTCATGAAGATTCTGATTAATTCGCTGTATGGGAAGTTCGCAAGTCAGACGAAGAGGTTCTCGAAGGTCCCGAAGCTCGATCAGTGGGGAGTGGTCAACTACGAATACGGGGACGAGAGAATGCAGTATGTCGAGCCGGTCTACACGGCTGTCGCATGCTTCATAACTGCCTATGCGAGAGCCCAGCTGTTCGAGGTCATCAGGAACAATCAGGACATCTTCATGTATTGTGACACTGACTCGGTTCATCTCAACGGCGTCGGAAAAGACATATGGGTAAATTCGAAGGCGCTTGGAGCGTGGAAGATCGAGAGCGACGCGGACAAGGTCGTCAAGGCGAAGTATCTCGGTCCGAAGTGCTACTACCAGGTACTGGAGAGCGGTGCGCACAACGTCAAGATAGCAGGCTGTCCTGACGCCGTGAAAGATCTGATACAGTACGACGAGTTCAAGGAAGGCAGTACGTTCGGAGGGAAGCTCGTCCCGAAGCTCGTCAACGGAGGAGTGATCCTCGAGGATACCTATTTCACAATCAATCCGAGAAGATGACGAAAATGTAAGTCGAAACGCTTGCATTTTGGGGTATAATAGTATTCGGAGGTACACCTATATGTCAACAGAAGTAATTGCAGCCTTGATAGCCTCGTCAGTGGCTATCATAGGTGCCTTGACGTCGTTCGTAGTGAACTGGCTCAAGGCCAAATCGGTCCAGGCGGATCTCTCCTCGATAAAGGAGGCTCTTGGCAGAAGCGACAAGCTCTACTACATCGTTTGTCCCAACTGCAAGACCAAGATCTACTTGAGTCGTGTATCTATCGAGGAGGATATTGAACAAGATGGATCCAAATAAGGAAGAGAAGAAGAAACCCGATCCCTCTGCTGAGAAGGGAATCATCGACGAACTGCATGAGCTCAGGAAGTCGATGGCTGACATCCAGGCGCTTCTGATGAAGAGCGCCGAGGAACAAAGGAAAGCAGCTCAAGACACCAAGGAAAAGGAGGAGAAGGACGATGGCGAACTCAAGTATTGATTTGACGCAGCTCAAGTCGCGCCCGTTGAAGAGCGGCGACAGGGAGCTCAACGACGAGGAGCTTGCTTCCGTCGCACTGGACAAGATAGGCGACTATCAGCTCAGGACCGGAAGTCCGGCGCCCGTCGATCCTAAGTTCGTCGAATGGCTTCGCGATGGCGCTTCCTACGTCAAGGAAGGAAAGGGCTCGTTCGCCGACTACAAGAAGGCGACGGTCCTCAAGACCCTCGACTACGACATGGTGCTGTCCAACACCAGGAAGGCCAACGAGAAGCTGGAGAAGTCCGGCGCCTTCGATCCCAAGGTGATGCACATAGAGAAAGGAGAACATTAGAACTATGGCAGCAATAGTATTGACAGACAACGAGTTCTTCACAGGACTCACCAATTTGGCTCTCTTCATGCGTCTTTATGCGACCAACACATCAGACGCACCTGAGACTTTCGTAGATTCGTTCATGACAGAGACTCTCGGTTCGGGAAACACCAAGATCTTCCCCTGGTCTGATTTGCCCACAGTAGGCGACTACAGCGGTACAAGCACATTGCTCTCGGTCAAGAAGGTCGCTACCGGGGAAGAGTATCTCCAAGTCACCGAGAAGAAGGTCATCGAGTCCTCATACAACAGATACATCCTCGACATGGCGTTCACATCCGAGTCCGGAATGAATGAGTTCATCGGATACATCCTCGGTCAGATGGAATCCGCCAAGACCGACCACCTCTACGGAGTGGTCATCGCCGATCTGTTCGCAAAGGCGTTGACAGGCAGCCAGTTGAGGACAGTCGACCAGTATGACTTGTCCAAGGCAGCGACCTTCTCCGACCTCAACGCAGGACAGCTCATCAACCAGAAGAACATCACCGAGGCTGTCCAGCTTACTCTCGACAACATTCGTATCTACTCCACCAAGTACAACAAGCTCGGAAACAAGCAAGCCTTGTCCGTGAGCGACATGAAGTTCATCTTCGTGGATCCCTACAAGACCGAGAACATCATCAACCTCTTCGCCAGCTTGCTCAAGTCCGACGTGATCACAGACAAGTTCCACAAGCCTACAATGTACGAGATACCCACCGACGCCGTTCCTGAGTCAGGAAGCACCGTCATCGGTTGGATCATGCACAAATACGCATATCAGCTCTTCTACAAGTTCGTGTTCACTGGAAGCTTCTTCGATATATCCAACCTCACAGTCAACAACTTCCTCCATTTCTGGTATGGAAAAGGCTGGCTCGAAAATCTTCCAATCGTCAAATTGACAGCAGAGACCAAGACTTTGGGAGCATAGCGTGCTATGGAGTTCAAGTATCAGTATGCCTTGACTAGTGTTCCGTTTGACAGTTCGTACGAGAACGCGTTCAGGTTCGACACTCGAGCTCAGCAGGAAGCGTACTTCGGAACAAGTACGCTTTTTAATAATGCGAAGAGCGTCAACTTCGACTTCGGGAATCTCGTCAGGACCACCATCGTGATCCGCGAGAGACGCAGTCCGCTCGAGCTGATGGGATACAACTATTTGATAGTCAAGGACAACAACGAAGAGGCTGCACGTCGATACGTCTATTACTTCATCGACGATATCCAGTACATCGCCGGAGGAAACGATGGTACGGAGTCGCTGATAAGGCTCAATCTCACGATGGACGTCATCAACACCTATCTCCTCGATGTGGATCTCGGAAACGGTGCACTGATAGAGAGAGCCTCCCTCGACAGATGGACGAAAGACTACGACAATGTCGACAGCGTCACGATGGATCTCGGGAAGGATTCATTGTTCAGACAGCCCGATCCGGAAGTCACTAGTCCGTCCCTCTTGATGACTGCGAGAACCTACAAGGCGCCGCATTATTTGAGAGACGAGAGCACGATGAGGAAAGTCATCGAATGGATCGACAAGAATGTCTCGGCTTGGCTTTATGTCTATGTCGACAGGGCACATTCCTGGAACAGCCATTACGATCTCGGAGGAGGCGTCACTGCCTCGATTCCGGACTATATGCTCTACGACAACCTTGCTTTCACCTCGAAGACCGACTATATCCCCGACTATGGAACGATCGTCGTTCCGATCTACAAGACCGACAAGGTCATCAAAGTCAGATACATGGCGCGTATCACGACCGGACAAAGTCAGGCCTTGGCGGAGTATCAGATGGCGATAGACGTTAATGGTCTCAACGGATTGAGGGATCTCAACAACAATTCGTCCTATATATTCACACAGAAGCTGTCAGTCAAGCCTCCTATGAGTTTCTACGATCTTCACGTGGCCACCGAGCAGGACTCCGACGGAAACCTAATCCTTGTAGGCGGAAAGGATCCGGATCAGCAATATTCCGAGTATGGATATTCCGACTTCGGTTCTCCCTTCGGTATACTGATGTCCGTCTACCACAACATCATGTATTTCGCACAGACGAAGGATCAGAATCAGTATCTGCCATGGAGTCACAATCCCACGACAGGCGTATGGACTCCTCCGTCGATAGCCGACGTCAACAGTCATGATTTCTCCCAATGTCATGGAGTGTTCGTAGGAAGCTTTCAGAGACTGTACGACGACATGGTGACCGATCCGGTGGAGTTCGATATTCCTTACGACGTCAGGAAGGACAAGGGGCACGCTAGGATCAAGGAGAACTGCCCGAAGCTCTATACGGCTCCCAACAGCGAGATAAGAATACAGTGCAACGGCGACGCCGTCTCGTACACCGTATCCGACCTCTCACTTGGAGACAAGGAGAACTCGCTCTCGCTTTTGTACGACGAGGTCGTCCAACCGGAGATAAGCAAGTTCTACGTGAGACCTCAGGCACCGATAGGAATCTACGATGATTTCTACAACGACAATCTGTCCGGACTTGTATCCTCGTTCGATTCATCGATAGTCCTCGTAAACGACGCATACAGCGCATTCCTCGCAAGCAACAAGAACTTCTGGCTCCAATCATTCGCCTCGGCCCTGACCGGAGGTGCGTCGGGTCTTCTCGATTCGTGGCACGCCGGACATCCGGTGTCGGACATATCCAGGACAACGTTGGATCAGGAACCGATAGGCGGAAGATTCAAGTCACCGACCACCGGAAGATACGTTCCTCTCGGATCACCTGAGAGACCTATGAGGACCATAGGATCCCAGACAGTCAACTCGATGACGACCGTTCCTGGTTATATGAACTGGTCATCCGTGGGATTCTACGGATTGTCAGTCGCGAGGAGGCTCATCGACACTGCGATCGCCATCGACAACGCCAAAGCCTCTCCTTCCAATATGAAGAATTCGACCGGGAACGCCTTCTTCTCGTTGGCTACGACAGGCCTCGGACTCTACGTCGAGCAATACAAGCTTCTAGACGCCGATCGTGACCGTATCTACGATTTCTATTACATGTATGGATATCCGGTGAATCGCACAGGTTCCGTGGACGACTACATCAACATCAGATACTATTTCAATTACATACAAGCGACGCTTCAGAACGTGACCGGAAAAAGAAAATCCACAATCACGCAGGAACGTTGGGATATCCCCAACCAAATCCGCGACGAGCTCAAGAGGATCTTCCATCGAGGAATTCGATTCTGGAACGAGGGGACCGGATACGAGTTCCGCTACGATATGGAGAATTTCGAAAGGAGGCTCAAATGAGCATATTCAGCAAGGACAAGACCGATTACAAGATGCTGTATCAGGAATCGGTCTTGAAGATGAACGGACTGATACAGGACATGTCGAACAAGCTCTACAACGCGAAGTTCAATCCGATGGAGACGGTTCCGTTCAAGGCGAAGGCCTATACGGACATGCTGTCGGCCAAGGACAGGATGATGTGCGTGTCGAGATACGAGTGGAGGCTTCCCATCGACCTCAGGTCGCAGCAGCTGGAAGCAATGCTCTACGAGTTCCACTCGCTCGTGATGTTCGAGGACTGGGACCGTGACGGCGTTCTCACCTTCTCGAGATTCTCGAGACAGGGTTCCCTCAATCCATACGGACAGCTCGACAAGATCCAACCCATAGACTTCTCCGGGCACGCATATGGACCGGTGCTGTCCGTGATCAACTCGAAGAACGCCTCTCCCAAACCCGGAGAGCGTGTCGGCGTGATCGTGTACGATTACACCCCATGGCTTCCAGGAGACGCCGCCATGCCCCGCGCCAAGCTTAATCTCGACACTACGATAAACGACCAGGTCAATGTCTATGAACAGATGATCAACAACATATACCTCTCGGTCAAGAAGGCTCTCGCTCTATGCGACAGCGACGAGCAGAAGAACGTCGTCATGGAACAGGCCGCAAGGATGTTCGATCCTTCCACTCCGATCGTCGCAATCTCGTCCAACTCGAAGATCGGAGGAGTGAACCAGCCGGTGCAGATGTTCAACTTCGCAAACAACTTCGAAACGCAGAACTACTGTCAGACTATCGAATACTACGACAAGGTGAGAAGAGGCTTCGACGGAATTCCGGCTCCCGACGCCTTCGAGAAGAAGGAAAGGATGATCACGTCCGAGGCGGAGAACAACGGAGTCGATACCGATGTCGTGCTTCAGGACGGACTCAGGAACCGCAAGGACGCCATAGAGCTGTTCAATAAATATGCGACAAGACCTGAGAACAAGGATATCTCCGTCGAGATATCCGAGGTACTCAAACCAAAAAAGGAGGAAATATCCGATGATAACGACACAGACGTTCAGGATGAAAGAGATATACGATGACGAGGATTCCTTCAATTCGGAGATGTACGGAAGAATCTCCACTTTCTACCCTCAGATAAATCAAGGCGACTGCAAGCTAGCGACCGATTTGATCTATCTCAGATACGCCAACAGCGAGGTCGCATACGACACACCAGGGGCATTCAAGCGAAACCTCTACATCAAGGTCGTGGACTTCGTGCCACAGTTCGTGGCGCGTCTCCAGAGACTGAGAGAGATCAACGCATTGACCCTCGACGATCTCATCGACGGAGGAACGACGATAATGAACTCCGTCGACAACTCGAACGACAAGGTGGCCGATCCGTTGAATACTGTCCTCGAATACATAGGCACACAGGACTCAACAAAATCGACTCAGAACAAATTCGATTCGTTGCAAGAAGCCATCGACAGGACGAAGGCACTGTACACCGAAAGATATCTCGGTTACTTCTCACCTTTGTTCATCAAGATCTATGGCAGCACATCGTACGATTCGTATCTTTATAAAAAGGAGGACTAGATCCATATGGCTGAAAATACGATAAACGACTTCAATACACTTCCTGAACAGGTTCAAATAAACAAGGAAGATATAGAGGCAAATACTGCTGATATAGCAAAGCTTAAGGACGATATAGGCAAAATCAAGCCTAATGCATGGGAAGAAAGAAAGTTTATTCTTAATATTGGTGAAGAGGGTAATACTGATTTCACAACTTATAATCCAATCACTGATACAAATACTCCGGTAAACATTCAAAAATCTTTTACAGACAAAGATACTTATTCAATAATGGAAGCCGTTAACTCATATTCTTTTTTTACTTCAGGTTCTTTGAATGGTGCTAGTACGTCAATCTATGCTATTTGTACGGATCCTTCTAATTCATTATATGATATGCTTGGTTTAGATGAACAAAATGAATCTAATGTTTCAATTGTACTAATTGCTGCAAAAGATAACACAGGTTCGACAAGTTCACAATTATATATAAATTGTACTAATATTAAAACTAATGGCATAAAGTTTAACTCTATGACAATAAAAGATAATGATGCTAATGTTAAAAATATAAATAAAATTACAGATAATGATGATGATTCACTTAATACATTGCTTACCGCTTATGCAATCAACGAATATTATCTTAAGAAGTCTGACGCTTCTAATACTTATCTTAACAAGACCGACGCTTCCAATACTTATATCACCAAGAGCCATGCTGACACTACTTATCTCTCAAAACAGGATTATGAAGAGAGTATCGATAAAGGTGATATTCAATTCACTACACAAGGATGGACTAAATTCAAAGCTATTACAGATACTGAAGGTCAAACTATAACATTGAGTGTTCCGGGAGATCTTCTCGAGCATGTCCAAGTGACCGGAACTAATGATTTAAAATTACAATTATTTTATAACGGCCACGTTGTATTTGAAAATATTTATCTTCATCCTAACAACTCAATAAATAACCTCGATTACATTACAGGAGCTAAAAGTACTTATTTCACAGGACAGGCTGTACTTACTCTTTCTACCCAATCAGATGCATTGTTCTATATTGTTTATCAAGAATCTACTGGAATCACATTGCATTTGATTACAACAATTTAGATAGTATAATATAATAGTTGATACGATACTTCGGTGCCAACTGGATCAATATATGGAAAGCCGGATTTCTCGAGATACAGGGCGAGAAGCTTTCGAGAAATCCTTTTGGGGAGGGTACTCCCTACGGATCCATATACCAGTGGCCCAATTTTTAATAGGAGCAAATCTTATGACAATATTCAAACCTTATTCATTCGTCAATACGAACAACCCGGGCGGTTGGTTCTCCCCTAATCCTTCCATGGCTTACGGTACGAAGATCGTTGCATGGATGGGAGCACGTCGCTGCGGAAAGACATTTCACGCCCTCAAATACTGCATTAAGAAATTTATATACAAAAATGAACCATTTGCATGGCTCAGAGACAACGATGAAGCTAGATCCAAACTTGCAGCCAACAACGGAGCAAAATTCTTCGAAGACGTGAGTCTCATGGACTTCAAACAAAAAGTCGTAGGATCCATAAACGGAAATACGATATTCATCAATGGAAAGACTGCTGGCTATCTGATGCCTTCATCTACATTCCAAAACTTCAAAGGAAACTCCTTCAATTCAATAAAGAACGCCGTATACGACGAATTCATTCCTGAAATAGGAGTTGCCAAAAAAGAAAGTAGATCATGGGAAGTCATCAATATGCTGTATACAATCTTCTCGACTAGAGACGATGGAAGACTTCTGATGTTGTCGAATTCATTGTCCATATCAGATGAAATACTTCAAATCCTAGGAATACAAATAAACAAGGGATATGGAATATATATCAACAGAGAAAAAGATGTCGCTCTCCACTACTGCGACAATTCAATCGAGTTCAAAAAGAAACAAGAGAACTCCATCATAGGTAAATTAATCAAAGGATCATACATGGAAGACAATTTGTTCAACAATAAATTCCTCGACGAAGATCCTTCACTTTATTACAAAAAGAGACCGTCGAAATGCAAAGTCATCGCTGTACTAGATACAGGTACTTTGGCTTGTAGAGTATACTCGAGCCCAAATGATGGATTACTATACGTATCTGATCACTTCAATTCTGAAGCATATACTTCTTTACGCTATGTAAACGACTTGACAATGGTCAACTCGAGTCGTACACTTATACCGAAGTTCCGAATGGACCAAATGAAAAGCGCGTTTAACTCTGGGTTAATCCGATTCAGCAACGGACTGATAAAAGATACATTTGTGAACTTCATCTCTTCCAAACGCTAAAGGGACCAGATTACTTTCTTCTTTATCCAAAGTGACACTGATGCAAAGTGTCACTTTTTTAGTACAGAAATGGCGGTTTTATGCACACACACACACACACACACACACACACACACACACATATACACC
>OLPF01002418.1_pt1 | contig 12214 bp, 8 predicted proteins | sample 1673121 | NCBI WGS metagenome assembly OLPF01 (sample SAMEA3136756, study PRJEB25190) | human gut metagenome | reverse complement strand
GCAATGTCGAGGACCCGGCTGAGCGCACGCCCATGTGCGGCGTGCCGTATCACTCCTCCGAGGCCTATATCTCCCGGCTCATCGCCAAGGGGTACAAGGTCGCCATCTGTGAGCAGACCGAGGACCCCGCCCAGGCCAAAGGCCTGGTGGACCGGGAGGTCATCCGGGTCGTCACCCCCGGCACCCTCATCGAGGAGAACATGCTGGAGGAAGGCAAAAACAACTTCCTGGCGGCCCTATACAGCGGCCCCCAGGGGGCGGGGCTGTGTCTGGGAGACATCTCCACGGGAGAGGTCTTCCTCACCCAGTTTGACCCCGCCGGTTGGCAGGAACACGCGATCAATGAGCTGGCCCGCTTCAGCCCCCGCGAGATCATTCTCTCTCCGGGAGCCTGTGAAGAGGGCCTTTTGGACTATTTATCCGCCAAACTGTCCTGCCGGGTGGAGCACGCCTCCGAGGCCCGGTTCGACCTGGCCGCAGCCCAGGCGCGGGTGACGCAGCAGTTTACCGTGGGGCTGGACCAGGTGCCCGGCGACGCCCGGCCCGCCATCCAGGCCGCCGGGGGGCTGCTGTCCTATCTCTATGAGACGCAGAAGACGGACCTCTCCTACCTCCACACTGTTCGGTACTATTCCACCGGCCGGTTCTTAGAGCTGGACCCCGTGGCCCGGCGCAACCTGGAGCTGACCGAGACGCTCCGGGGCAAGGAGAAAAAAGGCTCCCTTCTCTGGGTGCTGGACAAGACCAAGACCGCCATGGGCGGGCGGCAGCTCCGCAGCTGGCTGGAGCGGCCCCTGCTCGACCCCGTGGCCATCTCCCGGCGGCTGGACGCCGTGGGCTGGCTGGTGGACCATTCCGTGGAACGGGAAGAGCTGACGCAGGTTCTGCGGGAGATCACGGACCTGGAGCGGCTCATCTCCCGCATCGTCTACGGCACCGCCGGGGCACGGGATCTCGTGGCGCTGGCCGCCGGGCTGCGCCGCCTGCCGGAGCTGCAAAACTATCTGCCGGATAAGTCCCCCGTGCTCCTGGCCCGCCTGCGGGAGCAGCTCACGGGGCTGCCAGACCTGACAGACCTCATCGCCAGAGGCATCCTCGACGAGCCGCCCTTCTCCGTGCGGGAGGGTGGCATCATCCGGGCCGGGTACCACGAGGACGTGGACCAGCTGCGGGAGATCCTCACCGACACCAAGGGCGTCATCGCCAAGCTGGAGGCAGCGGAGAAAGAGAAGACCGGCATCAAGTCCTTAAAAGTCGGCTTCAACAAAGTCTTTGGGTATTACATTGAAGTCTCGAAGTCCTACTATGACCAGGTGCCGGAGACCTACATCCGCAAGCAGACCCTGACCAACTGCGAGCGCTATATTACCCAGGAGCTCAAGGACATGGAGCACACCATCCTCTCCGCCCAGGACCGGATCGTTGCCCTGGAATACCAGCTCTTCTGCGACATCCGGGACCAGGTGGCGGCCCAGTCCCCCCGCATCCAGGAGATCGCCGGGGCAGTGGCCCAGGTGGACGTGTTGGTCTCCTTCGCCACGGTGGCGGCAGAGAACAACTACTGTATGCCCACGGTGGACAACTCCGACCGCCTGGAAATTACCGAAGGACGGCACCCGGTCGTGGAAAAAATGCGCCGGGACGTTCTCTTTGTCCCCAACGACACCTACATGGACAACAAGGAGCATCTCGCCGCCATCCTCACCGGGCCAAACATGGCGGGCAAATCGACGTATATGCGTCAAGTCGCCCTCATGGTCCTCATGGCCCAGATGGGGTCGTTCGTGCCCGCCCGCGCGGCGCGGATCGGCGTGGTGGACCGCATCTTCACCCGCATCGGGGCCTCGGACGACCTGGCCGGGGGACAGTCTACGTTCATGGTCGAGATGACCGAGGTGGCCGAGCTGCTCAAGCACGCCACGTCCCGGAGCCTGCTTATTTTGGACGAGATCGGGCGGGGGACCTCCACCTACGACGGCATGTCCATTGCCCGCGCCGTGTTGGAGTGGTGCGCCGACCCGAAACGCCTGGGAGCGAAGACGCTCTTCGCCACCCACTACCATGAGCTGACCGTCTTGGAAGGGGAGCTTCCGGGGGTCAAAAACTTCAACATCGCCGCCCGGAAGAAAAAAGACGAGATCCTCTTTCTGCGGAAGATCGTCCCCGGCGGGGCGGACCAGAGCTACGGCATCGAAGTCGCCAACCTGGCGGGCCTGCCGCCCAAAGTCATTCGGCGGGCGCGGGAGATCCTGGCCGAACTGGAAAGCCAGGACAAGGCCCCCAAGCAGACCTCCGCCAGGGAGGAACCGCAAGTCTCTCTCACCGCCCTGGGGGAGGAAGAGGTGCTGGCAACGCTGCGGAATACGCAGCTGGAAAGCCTCACCCCCCTGCAAGCAATGAACCTATTGTATGAACTGAAAGCAAAGCTATAATTTGACCAGATAAGGGAACACACCATGCCAAGGAACGAACAGACCAAAACCGAACACGCCCCGATCCAAGTGTTGGACGCCCATGTGGCCGACCTGATCGCCGCCGGGGAGGTGGTGGAGCGGCCGGCCTCGGTGGTGAAGGAGCTGGTGGAGAACGCCATCGACGCCGGGGCGTCGGCAGTGACCATTGAGATCCAGCGGGGCGGCATGGCGCTCATCCGGGTCACGGACAACGGCAGCGGCATCCCCGCCGGGCAGTGCCGCACGGCCTTCCTGCGCCACGCCACCAGCAAGCTCCACACCGCCCAGGATCTGGACGCCATCGGGACGTTGGGGTTCCGAGGGGAGGCCTTGGCGGCGATCGCTTCCGTGTCGCGGGTGGAGCTGATCACCCGAACGGCGGAGGAAACGCTGGGAAACTCGCTGACCCTGGAGGGGGGAGAGATCGTGGAGGAGGAACCGGCCGGTTGCCCCCTGGGGACGACGATGGTGGTCCGGGACCTCTTCTACAACACCCCCGCTCGGCTGAAATTTATGAAGCGGGACGCCGCGGAGGGCGCGGCGGTGTTTGCCTTGGTGCAGAAGCTGGCGCTGTCTCACCCGGAGGTGTCCATCAAGTTTCTCCGGGACGGGAAACACGATCTCCTGACGCCGGGGGATGGGAACTTGCAGTCGGCCCTCTATGCGGTCTTGGGCCGGGACATGGCCCTGGGCTTTGTGCCGGTGCAGGGGGGCGCAGAGGACGTGACCGTAACGGGCTTTGTGTCCCTGCCTGCCTGCTGCCGGGGGAGCCGGAACCAGCAGTTCTTCTTTGTGAACGGGCGGCAGGTGAAGTCGAAGCTGCTCATGGCCGCCTTAGAGCGGGCCTATGAGAACCAGAAGATGGTGGGGAAGTTCCCCGGCTGTGCGCTGCAGCTTCAGCTCAAGGCCAACGCCGTGGACGTAAACGTCCACCCGGCAAAGACCGAGGTCAAGTTTTTGTATGAGCGCAAGGTCTTTGACGGGGTGTACTACACCGTCCTGGCCGCGCTGAACGGGGAAAAACGGCACCCCGACCTCGTCTTCCCGGAACAAAAAAAGACGGAATCGGTGCAAATGTCTGCTAAAACACCTCCTGCTGCATCGACGGCGAACCCGTCCGCCGGGGGTGGATTCCAGCGGATGAGCGCCCAGCAGTTCCGGGAGGGACAGACCCTGCGGGACCCTGCTGCCGCCGCGCTTCTGCGGCCCCTGGCACGGGAAATGCCCCCGGTGCCCCCCAAAGCACCCGCGAAAGCAAGCCCAGGGGGAACCAGAGTTTTCCCCGGTTTCTCCACAGGAAACGAAGAAAAATCCACAGCTTTTCCTGCAAATGTGGATAAATCGGTGGAAAATGTTGAAAACTTCGCTCCGGCCCCCTCAGCCGTTGACATTCCCCGTCCACGGCCCGTGGAGGAAAACCGGGCGGAGAGCGCTCCCCAGCTGACCCTATTGCAGCCGCCTGCCCAACCCCAGGCACCGGAAACGGTGCCGGTCCCGCCAGCCCCGGCGAAGGAAGTGGCCGCCGAGGAAGCGCCTTGGCAGCTGGCCGGAGAAATCCTGCAAACCTACCTCATCGTGGAGCAGGGGGACACGGTCCACCTCATCGACAAACACGCCGCCCACGAGCGGATGAACTTCGACCGCATGAAGGCCGCGGGCTACCAACCCATGGCACAGACCTTGCTGGCCCCCGTGGTCTTTACCCCGCCCCCGGAGGAGGGGGTGGCGCTGCTGGACAACCTGGACCTGCTGGCGCAGTTTGGCTTTGCCTGCGAGGAGTTTGGCGGCGGGGCCTTTGTGGTGCGGGAGATCCCCGACTATTTGGAGCCCGGCCAAGTGGAAGCCGCCTTGTGCGAGCTGGCGGGAGAGCTGCTGAAGGGGGCCGGAGCCGACCCCCAGGCGGCGCGGGACGCGGTGCTGCACACCATGGCCTGCAAAGCAGCCATCAAAGGCGGGCAGAAGAACACGCGGGAGGAGCTGCTGGTGGTGGTCCGGGAGGTCATGGCCGGGCGGGTGAAGTATTGCCCCCACGGGCGGCCGGTGGCCGTTACCATGACCCGGCAGCAGCTGGAGCATCAGTTTAAGCGCAGCTAATGGACAGGCGGGGGATTTGGTGGTAAAATAAAGTCGAATCTCGAAGGAAAGGTGGTGCCTGAGATGGCCCAGTCCAAAAAACTCATCGTCATCTGCGGCCCCACCGCCACCGGCAAGACCAAGCTGGGCGTCGCCCTGGCCAAGGCGCTGGACGGCGAGGTCGTCTCCGCCGACTCCATGCAGGTCTACCGAGGGATGCCCATCGGGACAGCCCAGCCGACCGCAGAAGAACGGGACGGCGTGCCCCACCACATGATGGCCATGGCCGACCCCAGCGAGAATTACAGCGTCGCCCGCTATGTCGAAGAGGCCACGGCCTGCGTGGAGGATATCTTTGCGCGGGGGAAACAGCCGATCCTGGTCGGGGGAACGGGGCTGTACATCGACGCCCTTTGCAAGGGGCAGACGTTTTCTGACTTCCAGCCGGACAGCGGCCTGCGGGCCAAGCTCCAGGCGCAAGCGGCCCAGGGGGGACTTCCCCGGCTCTGGGCAGACCTGGAACGCATTGACCCTGAGGCGGCTGCCCGCCTGCACCCCAACGACGAGAAGCGAATTTTACGGGCGTTGGAGGTGTGGTACACCACCGGCAAGACCATCTCCCAGCACAACCGGGAGACCCAGGCCGTGCCGCCGCGGTATGAGGCGCTGACCATCACGCTGACCTACGCCGACCGGCAGGCGCTCTATGCCCGCATCGACCAGCGGGTGGACGAGATGATGGCGCACGGCCTGGTGAAAGAGATTCAGGCCTTGCTGGCCGCCGGCATCCCCAAGGACGGGACAGCCATGCAGGCCATCGGCTACAAGGAGCTTGTCCCGGCCGTCGCCAGCGGCAACGCCGATGCCATCCAACAAGCCGCCGAAGAGGTGAAGCTCCGCTCCCGGCAGTACGCCAAGCGGCAGCTGAGCTGGTTCCGCCGAAACCCCAAGGCCCACTGGATCGAGGTGGACAGGCAGGGAAATATTTCCAGCATCATCCGGGATTCGACGGACTTTCTCCACGAAAACGGAGTAGGATAGACGCACCACAAAGAAAAGGAGTGCGTCTACTATGCAACAGACACAGATCGCAGTACAACCCAGAAAGCGCAACTTACAGGACACCCTGCTCTCCAAGCTGCGGCGCAGCCGGATGGGCGCCACCGTCTTTTTAGTCAACGGCTTCCAGATCCGGGGAGAGATCCGTGGCTTTGACCCCTTCGTGGTGGTCATTTACAGCGACGGAAAGCAGCAGATGGTGTACAAGCACGCCATCTCCACGGTCGTGCCCGAACGGCCCCTGTCCTGGGAGGATGACGCAGACTAGCGCCGGGCCTTGTCTCTGACGGGTTCTTCTCCGTCTGGAAAAGGACAAGGTCCCAGCCCAAGAAAGGCTGACCCTATGAACCAACAACAAGGTACCATTTTTTCCAAGGTCGCCATGCCCATCGCCATCACCGCCATCGTGGTGTATCTCATCTGCTCGGCTTGGGTGGGGATGCGGGACCCTTATAAATTCACCGTCGCTTACACAGATTCCATGGAGACCAGCGTCAACGCCACCGGCTGGGTGGTCCGCTCGGAGGTCCCCGTGTCCGGTGCGTCCGGCGTGGTCCAGCTGCTGCGGGGCCAGGGCGAAAAAGTCGCCAAGGGGAAAGACCTGGCCGTGGTCTATCAGGACGAGACCTACGTGGCCAGCCAGGAGGAGCTGCTGCAGGTGCAGACCGATCTGACCGCCTTGCAGTATGCCACCTATCCGGAGTCTCCCTCTGGCACGGCTTTGGAGGAGCAGATGCTCTCGTCGATGACGAGCCTGCGTCAGGCTGCCTCCAGCGGGAACTTCAGCGGCCTGGCGGACCAGAGCGCCACCTACCGCAAGCTGGTGCTGCGGCGGGAGTATCTGCTCTCGTCCAACGCCACCGCGGCCATGACCCAGGCCGCCGCCCAGCTGCAGAGCCGCTATGATGAGCTCCAGGCCCACCAGTCCAAGGCGTCCAGCATCCAGGCTCCGGTCTCCGGGCTGTTCTCCTCCTATGTGGACGGCTACGAGACCGTCTTGACCCCCGCCAAGCTGGAGGGCTTAGGCCCCCGTGACCTGGAGGCCTTTGCCCAGACCGACCCCACCCCGGCGGACAACGTCATCGGCAAGCTGGTGACGAACGCCGCCTGGTATTACGCCATCACCGTGCCGGGGGATACCGTTGGCCGGTTTGACAACGGCGACAGCGTGGACGTGTTTTTCGACTCCCTGTCCGAGAGCTTCCCCATGACCGTTTACAGCGTGGGGGAGGTCCAGGACAACAAGCTCGTGGTGGTCCTCCGCTCGTCCCAAGACGATGACAAGGCCGAGGACCTGCGCCAGGAGAGCGGCCGGGTCATCTTCCACAGCAGCGAGGGCATCCGCGTGCCCAAGCAGGCCCTCCGCATCACGGAGGACGGCGAGCGGGGCGTTTATGTGGTCGTGTCCCAGAAGGCCCGGTTCCGCCCGGTGACCATCCTGGCCGAGGACGACACGAGTTATTTGGTCAAAGCCGCTCCCACGAGCGAAGAAGATACCCGCATCCTGCGGGACGGGGACCAGGTGGTGCTGGCCTCCGCAGAACTAACCGACGGAAAGGTGGTACGTTGAAACCATGCCAGAGACAAAGAGCTATGAATCCATCGCCGCGAACGTCGCGGCCGTGCGGGAGAACATGCGTCAGGCCGCCGAAGCAGCCGGACGGGACCCCCAGGACATCACCCTGGTGGCCGCCACCAAGGTGCAGACTTCCGACACCATTCGCAACGCCATCCGGGCGGGCATCACCATCTGCGGCGAGAACCGCGTGCAGGAGCTGGTGGCCCACCTGGAGGACAACGCCTATGAGGGGGCTAAGGTCCACTTCATCGGGCACTTGCAGACCAACAAAGTGAAGTTCGTCGTGGGCAAAGTGGACATGATCGAGTCCATCGACTCCGAGCATCTCATGGACGCCGTGGAAAAGCAGGCAGCCAAGCTGGACGTCACCCAGGACATCCTGCTGGAGGTGAACATCGGCGACGAGGCCAGCAAGGGCGGCGCCAAGCGCAGCGACATCCTGGCCCTGGCCCACCACGCCCTCCAGTGCCCCCACCTGCGGCTGCGCGGCATCATGAGCATCCCCCCCGCCACCGCAACCGAGGAGGAAAACAAAGCATTTTTCCAGGAAACTTATCAGCTTTTTATTGACATGCGGAACGAATTAGGGGATAATGTTTCTAATATTGACTGCCTTTCCATGGGCATGAGCGGAGATTACCCCTTGGCCATCGCAGGTGGGTCCACCATGGTGCGGGTGGGCACGGCTCTGTTCGGCGCTCGTCCCCCCTGGCACCCCCAGGGCTGAGGGAGGCTCCGTCACACCATTGACGACATAATTTTAGGGGGTTACACACACCATGGGATTCTTAGATGAACTCAAGCGTCTCACCCATCCCTATGAGGATGACATGGAAGACGATTACGACGAGGACGAAGACCTGTACGAGGACGAGGACGAAGAAGAGGACGAACCCGAACACGAGGCACCCCCGCGCCGGGAGGAACCGCCCCGCCGGGCCGAGCCCCCTCGCCGCCGGGAAACCCCCACGTATCAGGAGCCGCCCCGCCGCAACCCCGGCGGCGGAAAAGTGGTGAACATCCACGCCACCACACAGTTACAGGTCGTGCTGGTCAAGCCGGAGCGCTATGAAAACGCCTCCGAAGTGGCCGACCACCTGCGGGACAAGCGCACGGTCGTCCTGAACCTGGAAAAGACCCAGAAGGACGTGGCCCGCCGCCTGTTGGACTTCCTCTCCGGCGTCGCTTACGCCCAGGAAGGGAAGATCAAGAAGGTCGCCTTGCAGACCTATATCGTCACGCCTTACAACGTGGACATCATGGGCGACCTGATCGACGAGCTGGAGAACAACGGCGTGTACGTCTGATCCCGGGCCGCGCCGGACCATAAATAGAAAGATAGGGATAGGAGTGACCGACCATGTTAACACCCCAGGAAGCGGAATCCCATGTGTTTCCGAAAGCCTCCTTCGGCGGCTATAATATGCTTCAGGTAGACGCCTTTCTGGACAGCCTCATCGAGGATTACCGCACGCTGTACCAGGAGAACGCCTCCCTGAAAAGTAAGATGAAGGTCCTGGTGGAGAAGGTAGAGGAATACCGCGCCACGGAGGACGCCATGCGGATGACCCTTCACTCCGCCCAAAAAATGGCCGACGCCATGGTGAAGGAAGGCGAAGCCAAAAAGCAGGCCGCCATTGACCAGATCGCCGCCTCTGTGGAGGAAAAGAGCAAGGCCGTCCGGGCCGAAATGGCCAAGGAAGAGCAGGCCGTGCTGGCCAAGCTGGAGCAGGTGAAAAAAGACCTGGCCAACGAGCAGGCCCGCCTGAACGCCGCCCGCGCCTCGACCACCACCTACATCGGCCAGCTGAAAGACCTGTACACAGCCCAGATCAAATACATCGGCAGCCTTTCCGGCCTGAACGCCGACGGCAGCAAGCCCGCCGCCCCGGCCAAGGACCCGGTGGTCACCGTGCCCCCGGAGCAGCAGGAAAAGGTCGCCCAGGACATTGAGGCCTCCATGGCCAAGATCTTCGACACCCCCGCCGAGCAGCCCGCCGCCCCCGCATCCAAGAGCGACGTGGGCGACACCCGCGTCTTTGACCAGGTGAAGTTCGGCAAGGACTACGAGATCGAATAAACAACCGCAACTGCACCACGGAACCTGGCCGGATTTCCGGGCAGGTTCTGTTGCCGTCTGGGGGAGATCCCTTCCCCCCACGAGAACATAGTATATTCTCCCCCGCCTCCAGCGGGGGGTTACGAGAATAAGGAGTGAACAGTCAACCATGTCTCAGGATTACAACGCAACCATCAACCTGCCGAAAACCGACTTCCCCATGCGGGCCGGTCTGCCCAAGCGGGAGCCGGAGATGCTCCAGCGCTGGAAGAAGCTGGACGTCTACGGAGAGCTGCTGAAGAAGAACGCGGACAAGCCCCGCTTCTCCCTCCACGACGGCCCTCCCTTCTCCAACGGCAACCTGCATATGGGCCACGCCCTGAATAAGTCCATCAAGGACATCATCGTCCGCTCCCACGCCATGCGGGGCTACTGCACCCCCTACATCCCCGGCTGGGACAACCACGGCATGCCCATCGAGTCTGCCATCATCAAGCAGAACAAGCTCAACCGCAAGAAAATGCCTGTCACCGAGTTCCGCTCTGCCTGCCATGAGTTCGCGCAGCACTACGTGGACGTGCAGAGCGAGGGCTTCCAGCGCCTGGGCGCCCTGGGCGACTGGGCCCACCCCTACCTCACCATGAACCCCTCCTTCGAGGCGGAAGAGGTCAAGGTCTTTGGCCGCATGTATCAGCGCGGCTACATCTACAAGGGCCTCAAGCCCGTGTACTGGTGCCCCCACGACGAGACGGCCCTGGCAGAGGCGGAGATCGAGTATCAGGACGACCCCTGCACCACCGTCTATGTGAAGTTCCCCATGCACGACGACCAGGGCAAGCTGGGTGAGTTCGACAAGAGCAAGCTCTTCTTCGTGATCTGGACCACCACCATCTGGACCCTGCCCGGCAACCTGGCCATCGCCCTGCACCCCGACGAGAGCTACGCCCTGGTCAAGGCCCCCAACGGCGAGGTCTACATCCTGGCCGAGGCCCTGGTGAAGAAGGTCATGGAAGTCGGCAAGATCGAGGGCTACGAGATCGTCGCCACCCACCCCGGTTCTTTCTTCGAGAACATGCTGGCCGATCACCCCTTCCTGCCCAAGACCTCCCGTCTGGTGCTGGCGGATTACGTCACCATGGACTCCGGTACCGGCTGCGTCCACACCGCCCCCGGCTTCGGTGCCGACGACTATCAGACCTGTCTGCGCTACGGCATGGATATGGTGGTGCCGGTGGACGATCAGGGCCGCCACACCGACTATGCCGGCAAGTACGCCGGGATGAAGACCGAGGAGTCTAACCCCGTCATTCTGGCGGATATGAAGGAGAGCGGCGCTCTCTTTGCCAGCGAGGAGATCGTCCACAGCTATCCCCACTGCTGGCGCTGCAAGAAGCCCATCATCTTCCGGGCCACTCCCCAGTGGTTCTGCTCCGTGGAGTCCTTCAAGGACGAGGCCTGCGCTGCCTGTGAGGACGTGCGCTGGGTGCCCACCTGGGGCAAGGACCGGATGCGCTCCATGATCCTGGAGCGCACCGACTGGTGCATCAGCCGCCAGCGCCGCTGGGGTCTGCCCATTCCCGTGTTCTACTGCAAGGACTGCGGCAAGCCCATCTGCACGCCGGAGACCATCGACGCCGTCTCCCGCCTGTTCGAGGAGAAGGGCTCCAACGCATGGTTCGAGATGACGGCGGAGGAGATCCTGCCGGAGGGCTTCACCTGCCCCCACTGCGGCAAGTCCGCCGGCTTTGAACAGGAGAGCGACACGCTGGACGGCTGGTTCGACTCCGGCTCCACCCACTTCGCCTCCATGGAGCGCACGCAGGGCTTCTGGCCCGCCACCATGTATCTGGAGGGACTTGACCAGTACCGCGGCTGGTTCCAGTCCTCCCTGCTGACCGCCGTGGGCGCTTTGGGCCGTGGCGCACCCTTCAAGGAGTGCGTCACCCACGGTTGGACCGTGGACGGTCAGGGCCGTGCCATGCACAAGTCTCTGGGCAATGGCGTGGACCCGGCGGAGGTGTTCAACAAGTACGGCGCCGATCTGCTGCGTCTGTGGGCCGGCTCCTCCGACTACCATGTGGATGTCCGCTGCTCCGACGAGATCTTCAAGCAGCTGTCTCAGAACTATCTGAAGTTCCGCAACACTGCCAAGTTCTGCCTGGATAACCTGACGGACTTCGACCCTGACACGCTGGTGGCTCCGGAAGATATGCTGGCGCTGGATCGGTGGGCACTGACCTGCCTCAACGCCCTCATCGCCAAGGCGTTCACCGCCTACGACAACTACGAGTTCCATGTGGTGTCCCACGCCGTCAACGACTTCTGCGTGGTGGAGCTCAGCTCCTTCTATTTCGACATCATCAAGGATCGCCTGTACTGCGACGGGGCCGAGAGCCTCAGCCGCCGCAGCGCCCAGACGGCCCTGTACCTGATCCTGGACGCCATGACCCGGATGTTCGCCCCCATTCTGGCCTTCACCTGCGACGAGATCTGGCTGGCCATGCCCCACCGCACCGGCGACGACGAGCGCAACGTGCTCCTCAACGAGATGGTGCAGCCCTACACCCAGTACGCTCTCTCCCCGGAGGAGATGGCCCGCTGGGACCGCATCGCCGCCGTCCGTACCGCCGTCAACGGCGCACTGGAGCAGGCCCGTGCCGACAAGACCATCGGCAAGAGTCTGGAGGCCGAGGTGGACCTCACCGTTCCCGCCGAGGATGCCTTCCTGGGCCAGATGGAGGAGGGTGCTCTGGCGGACCTGCTGATCGTATCTCAGGTCCGTGTGGAGACCGGCGACAGCCTGTCCGTCACCGTCCGGCCCGCCTCCGGCACCAAGTGCCAGCGCTGCTGGAAGGTGCTCACCAGCGTGGGTACCGTGGCCGGACACGAGGATCTCTGCCCCCGCTGCGCCGCCGTGGTGAAGAGTCTCCCCGTGGTGGAGTGATCCGGAAGAGAACGCCGCCTGTGGAAAAATAACCGAAAATCAGGAAG
>OLPF01002411.1_pt1 | contig 12237 bp, 11 predicted proteins | sample 1673121 | NCBI WGS metagenome assembly OLPF01 (sample SAMEA3136756, study PRJEB25190) | human gut metagenome | reverse complement strand
GTAGCCGATTTTGCCTTCGTAGGGGATTTTCCCGTAAAGTAATTTTACAAGCCGTTTGAGCGTAAAAGAATACGCCGTGTAGGGTTGTGAAACGACGGCTTGCGCCCTTTCCGTCAACAACTTGCGCACGCGCCTGACACCCTCGGCGGGTTGCATAAAATGCTTGACGATTTCGGCTTTGAACGTATCCAATGCTTCCGGCCGTATCTTGCCGTGCCGATAGCGGAGCGTTCCCGTTTTGCGATGAAAACGCAGTGGCTCGTTCTCGAAAAAACAGACGTGAATGTGGCGGTTATCCGTATTCGTGTGCAGTCCCGCAAACCACGTTATATTATCGGGATTCAGTCCTGTCGCGTGGAACAGTTTCGGCAAGGTTTTCAGTAAAAGAGTTCTCGCCGCCGCAGCGTCCGTCAGGTTGGATTTGCCGTAGCCTTCTTCAAAACTCACGACCATATCCCAAATGCAACTCTGCGTGGTACGCAATTTTTCGCGCAACTCTTTCTTTTGGAATTTAGTCAACAATCCTTCCGCATTGAACGCGCCCGAACTCTTTTCTCCGTCATCCGTGTAGTCGAGATAGTCGATTGCTTTTGTGGATTGAACACCCTTGTCGATATAGCCGAGATAATCGTCCTTCTGCGCGCTATTGTAAAAATCTCTTTTTGGTGCGCTTACATCATAGTAGCGAACCCGTGCGATAACGTCAGGCGGCACGTCGGTAAGCCTCCTTCAACCGTTTCAACTGCTCAAATAGGCGCGGCGGCGGTACGTCATACAACCCCGCTTCCAGACCTTCGCCGTTAAATGCCTCGCCGTATACGAGACTGTCAAGCAGATAGTAGACGTTACACAGCAACATTCGATATGTCGCTTGTTCCGTCTGGTCAAGTGCGGCAGAGGATTGTAGGGCGGAAATTTGCCGTTCGAGCGCGGACAGCCTGTTCGAAAATTCTTCCGTATTTGCGGCAGAAGTAGGGGACGCTCTCTGTCTTGCCGCAAGTCCCGCCGCAATCAGATCGGCAAGATACTTGGATTTGCTCCGCTCGCCGCTCTTTGCAAAGTCTTCGGCAAGCGCGTCGGCGAGTACCTTATCATAGATGTACAACGTCGAATAGTAAAAGTCTTTTTGTTTCAATTTTCCTCCTTATAAATGCGTATTCAAGAAAGCAATCAACGAAATAAGGGCGCAAAAAATCAGCCCCAAAAGAGACTGATTTTCCAAAAATTTATATTTAGTTGAAAACTCCCTCTATAATATAACAAAAAAGACGAAAAAAATCGTACCCCCTACGAACGGGTGCCGAAAATGGCGTTGAGGAGCAGGAGAGCCTGTTCGTTTTCTATGCGCTGTTTTTCCAAATTTGCCTGTGCCTTTAAGATGAGTTTTCGGACGGCTCCTTCGGTTATGCCCATAGAATTTGCGATTTCGACCTTTTTGATTTTTAGATACTGAAACAAAAAATAGGCTTGTGCTTGCCGAGGGGTAAGGGTATCTTCAAGTTGCTTTTTCCGTTTTGCAAGTTTCTTTTTACGAACATGCTCTTGTTTGAGTTCGGCTTTTTCTTGTTTTTGCTTTTCCCAAATCTCAAATACATCGGTATTTGGTGCTGGGGGATCGAAACCTTTTTCGGCAAGTTTTTCAAGCGATTTCAACCTGTCTTTATCTTGCCGTTGAATCCTTTTTTCGTATTTCAATATCTGCGCATACGTCTGGGCAACCTCGCAAGAAACCTCGATTTCTTCCGAATGCCCGTCGGCAAATTCGTATGTAATGAGTGGCATATATTACTCCGATAAATCTATCGTTTTTATTTTTTTCGGGTGATCTGTCGGAATACATTTTGTATTTGTTTCAGTGATGACCACCCGAATAAGTTTGCCGCAGCGAGGACAGAGAATATCCACGTCCGAGCCGCTTTCGCCTTTACATAACGTATACCCGCATATTGGGCAACACGCATACATTTTCATTTTTATATCAACTCACTTTAAGAAATGCCAAAAAATCTTTCAAAGAATAGCAGCAGCTTTTGGATTACTACATCTTTTTTCTTTTCCCTTGTCCCTCCAAATCTTGACATAGCGGGCATAATTTTATCGACGTCTGTTCCTGTTGTTTTCATAATTCCATCGCGGAAAGAACGCTCAACAAATTTTCTCGTTTCTTCATCTTTCAAGTGCTCTTCCGATATGATGGCGGCAAGTTCAATTTCCTTTTGTTTTATAACAAATTCGCGCCATTCAAGCATAACATCGTCCACATCGTTAATGCCCGCAATGAAGTTTTCAATAAGCGCTTTTTTGCTGCGAAGTTCCAAACTCGAATCAATCGCTTTATGAATGGAAACGAGAATTTCTTTATCTTCTTGATGCCCGTCGTGATACTTTTTGACAAGTAACAGAATATAGTCGATATTGATATCAACTTGCTTGACCAATTCGATTTCAAATACAATATCGTCGTTAATATTTTCTTTTTCGGCGTCTTTCCGACGATTGCGCCACTCGTCATAAAGGTCGTTATATCTGCCCTGATAGTCCTGCATATCACGTTCGGACAGAATTTCGTTGCTGGCGAACTCGTCAAAAGAGGAAAGGATATTCCTCATACGCAATATGGCACCGAAAAGCCCGATAAAATCTTTTTGCGCTTGCTCACCGATAATTTGCGGTTCGGAAAGCGGATACTTTGTTTGCAATTCATCTATCAGATCAACATAGCCTGCTTTGCCGTCGTAACCGTAATAGTAGTCTTTATATCCCTTTAATACACATATACCGCCCGCGTCCTTGTCGCCGAAAAGAGAAATGGCGTCATCTGTGCGCTTTTGCAGATTTCGGAAACAAACGATATTGCCGAAAGTTTTGATTGAGTTCAAAATTCTGTTTGTTCTCGAATATGCCTGCAAAAGCCCGTGCTGTTTCAGATTCTTATCCACCCAGAGGGTATTGAGAGTAGTGGCGTCAAACCCCGTCAAAAACATGTTGACTACAATAAGCAAGTCGATTTCGCGATTCTTCATGCGGAGCGAAATATCCTTGTAATAGTTCTGAAACTTCTCGCTTGACGTATCGTAATTCGTGTGGAACATTTCGTTATAATCGCGGATTGCGCTTTCCAAAAAGTCACGCGAAGTGCTGTCGAGGGCAGAGGTATCTTCCGAATTTTCTTCGCTCAGCAGCCCGTCGTTTTCTTCTTCGTTGGCGGCGTAGCTGAAAATCGTTGCAATTTTCAGTTTTCGGCTCGGATTCTCGTTCATCTGCCGCTTGAACTCGGTATAGTACAGTTTTGCCGCTTCGATAGACGAAACGCAGAAGATTGAGTTAAATCCCGAAAGGCGCAGTTTCTGCTTGATTTCTTCGACAGTCTTGGCGTCTTTCGTCGTAACGACTTCCGATATATTCGTGAGCGCGTTAAAAGAGTAGCTTTTTTCGTTGCGGTATGTTTTTCGGTTGAAATTTTCCAAAATATAATCGACAATCTTGCGAATACGTTCGGGTGCGTTGAAAGCCCTTTCGCGGTCAATATCGGAAACTTGTTTATCGTCTATATCGGGTTCTTTATCCATCGTTTTGATATAGTCGATACGGAACGGTAAAACGTTTTTATCGTTGATGGCGTTGACGATGGTATAAGTGTGCAGTTTTGCGCCGAACGCCTGTTCCGTCGTTTTGAGGTTGGCGTGTTTTGTTCCAGCGTTTGCATTGACCGCAAAAATCGGCGTTCCAGTAAAGCCGAATAAGTGATATTTTTTGAAAGATTTCGTAATGGCAACGTGCATATCGCCGAATTGACTGCGGTGGCATTCGTCAAAGATAATGACAACGTGCTTTTCAAAAACAGGGTGTCCTTTGTATTTTTTAATAAATACGTCAAGTTTCTGTATTGTCGTAATGATAATCCGTGCGTTCGTATCTTCAAGTTGTTTTTTCAGAACGGCGGTGGAGGTGTTACTGTTTGCCGCGCCTTTTTCAAAGCGGTCGTATTCTTTCATCGTCTGATAGTCGAGATCTTTTCGGTCAACCACAAACAAAACCTTGTCGATATAGGGGAGAGCGGTCGCAAGCTGCGCGGTTTTGAAAGAAGTAAGTGTTTTTCCGCTGCCGGTCGTGTGCCAGATATATCCGCCACCGTCAATCGTGCCGTACTGTTTGTAATTGTTGGAAACTTCGATTTTATTCAAAATCTTTTCCGTCGCGGCGATTTGGTACGGGCGCATGACAAGCAGCATATTTTCCGAAGAAAATACGCAGTATTTCGTCAGGATATTCAAAAGCGTATGTTTGGAAAAGAACGTTTTTGTAAAATCAATCAAGTCGGGAATAATCCGATTGTTTGCGTCTGCCCAAAAGGAAGTAAATTCAAAACTGTTGCTCGTGCGCTGCTTTTTGGCGCTCTGTGCCTTTTTCGCGTCGCGGATATGGCTGTCGCGCGTGGTGTTGCTATAATACTTGGTATGCGTTCCGTTGGAAATGACAAATATTTGCACATATTCAAACAACCCGCTTTCCGCCCAAAAACTGTCGCGTTGGTAGCGGTTTATCTGATTGAACGCTTCCCGTATTGCCACACCGCGGCGTTTGAGTTCGATATGAACGAGCGGGAGACCGTTTACAAGTACGGTAACGTCGTAGCGGTTTTTGTATGTGCCGGCATTGTTCTCGTATTGGTTGATGACTTGCAGCCTGTTGGCGTGTATATCCGCTTTGTTGATAAGCGCAATATTTTTTGTCAGCCCGTCATCTCGCTTGAAATTGATACGGCTGTCGCCTTCTTGCAGTTTCCGCGTTTTTTCTACAATGCTTTCGTTGGCGTTTGCGATATGTACGGAAAAGAACCGTTGCCATTCGGAATCTGTAAATTGTATGCCATTCAAAACTTCCAACTGTTTGCGCAAGTTGATAATCAAGTCGGCTTCCGTGTGGATAGGCAAATATTCATATCCCTGCGTTTTTAACAGCGCGATAAATTCGCGCTCCAAATCGGATTCGCTCTGATAGGCGTCACTGCGCACGGAACTTGCCGTATATTCCGCCACGACCGTGCTTTCATTCGATTGTGTTACGATGTTATAGTAAGCCATATTTTTATCCTCGGTTATCAATCTAAACTTTTCTATGCCTGATATAGAGTACAATAGCAAGGACGATCACAACTGCAAGCAAAACACCCAAACCAATGACGATATAAAGCAGATAAGTTTCCAATATCATTACGATATAGCAGAGAGCAAAGGAAACAAGCGTAGAAATTATGAAATAAACGAATTTCATAACATCGCTATTAAACCACCCAAGCGCACCAAATATTATACCCACCGCAGTATAGGAAATAATCCACGCTGCTGTTTTAACAAAAATTTCGCCCGCTATTGATATGTTGCTTTGCGTCATATTTAGAGTAACAAGCCAAGTGAGAAAATTGACAATGCCTTCAAACAATCCGCTTGTAAAAACAAATATAAAAAGCAAAAATACAATAATAGCGACAAGTCTTCCTTTCATTGAGCGATTTCCTCAAACGTAAGCAATTTATCCCGATAGTATTCGTATTGCTTTTGGCGCGCCTCGATTTCCGCGGGCAAGCCTTCGGAAATATCGTTGCACAGTTTATCAAAACGGTCAAGGATAGCGACAATGCGATTTTGCTCTTCGAGCGAGGGCATAGGAAATTCAAATTCATTAAATTTACGCATATCGACTGATGCAAAATTACCTTGATTTAGGTTCTCCTTGCAATATTCATCAAGCACAAAGCAATAGTAAAATAAAAACATAATATTATACTTATCTTTATACTCATCTTTCAACATTAGATAAGTAAATCTTTGATTTGCTAAAGATTCACATTTTATCAATGCGTGTTCGCCAATAGTAGCAGAAGTGGAAACGATAATGGAATTTTTCGGGAACGGCTTACCTTTTACTGCTGATATTGAAACGCCTTGTATTGCTTTATCCAAAATTCTGCCATTTTCCCGTATATCATCCATACGAAACCAAGATATTTCGCTTGTGTTCCAAAATTGTTTATTGTTTTTGGATGGTGTGTATCCATTTCGCGTATTAAAAATTTCTGTTAATTTATGTTTCGGCACATCGTTACAGTTACTAAAATTCAATATGTTATCCCTATAAAACTCATATTGCTTTTTGCGAGCTGTAAGCTCCGCTGTAAGCTCCGCTGAAAGCTCTGTAAACTTATCCAGAATCCGCACGATTTCTTCCTGCACCTCAATAGGGGGAACGGGGATTTTTAATTGTTTTAAGTCTTGTTGTCTAATGCCTTTAAGTGTTGAACCGCGTGCTTTTCCTTGAAAAAACTTTTGTACGTTTTTACTGCCCAATATATGAGCTAAAAATGCAGACGTAATAACATCATTTTTTGGCTTTATTAAAAAGACGCTTTCACTACAATTCCAATTGCCGATAGGAATATCTACTAATGCAACTTTTCCAATAGTTCCTATTCCTGACAATAAAACATCACCAAATTCCAAATTTGACCTGTCTTGAATTATGTCTAATGCTTCGTCCGTTATTTTATCTGTTTTATCAGAAAAAACTATCTTACCCGTAGTTATTTCTTTAACCGTAACATAAAAATTTGTTGCCCCTTCTATATTTAGGGTAAAATTCTTTCTTGGATTTAATCCCGTCGAAATGCTTTTGACAACATTATTTAGTGGTTTATATTCCACCCCTTTCGGGCAAAGTTTTTGTATCAATTCTTCAAGTTTACTCATTTTGTTACTCCTCTGCACAAATCTATTGCGATTTTTGCCATCTGTTCTAAACGATTATATAAGTGCTTTATATACGCAAAGCCTTGATTCATATCAAATACGACAATTGACTGATTGATCGTCGTCAAATATATAAACTCAAACTTTCTTGCTTGGGTATTTAATTGTGTAATGCGAGATGAAAGTTGCGATAGCGTTTTCCATACTCTTGTTGAATCAGCAATATCCAAAGCAGAATTTACAAAGAGGTCATAGCTATTCAAATTTGCATAGTTTGCATTTTTATCATTCAATTTCTCTATTTTGTGAGCAACGGCTTTTATGAATTCTTTAATAGGGGAATTGTCTATATCGTCATTTATATATGAGCCTTGTTCCCATATAAGTGACCCACCTTCAAGATGTACGGTGTCTTTTAACTGTTCCAGCCGTTCAAGAATGCGCTGTGGCGTTTGTTCACCTTGCTTTGCCACTCTGTGCCACAGGTTAAACGCTTCGGCGGCTTCTTTCGGCATACAATTTGTTACTTCAATACCGATTGCATTACCGCACCGCAAATCAGGTTTATCCGAAATTTGTAAGTCAGTAAAGCGTTTCGGAAAACAGCGCTCTAAAACAACTTTTGCAAAATATTCATCAAACCGTTTTTTTGCCATAATTATATCATTCTTCAATTTTAACTTCACCAGTTTCAGTATCAATTTTGATTGTAATATGGGGCTTTTTTTCAATTTGCTTAAAGTATTGATTGCACCAAAATTGGTTGACTTTTTTTCTATGTAAGAATTCTTTTGATAACTCATAATTACTATCATGACGTATCTGTGCCTTAGGCATAAAAAAATCACCATAAGCTTCTAACCAAGCAGTATAATCACAAGTTCCCGCACAATAAATGCAATTTTTATTCTTACCTTTTTCATCTCCAAGGCGTAATCTTAATTCTCTTATGGCAAGTTTCCTGAACCCGTTTTCAAAGAACAAAAAATTGACACCGCCTTTCCGCGCGACAGACCAGTAGGCAAGGCAATCAGGTTCTTCCGCTTCCATTTGTGATATAAGGTCTTGATCTTCTTTTGTTAGCGGAATACCGTTATCATCCTTTTCCAATATCTCGTGAAATCCAAGCGCACGTCCGTCAATTATCCGCAAAACGTCTCTGTTTTTTGTGAGAGTTGGAAAACTTGCCGTTGCGTCATCATAAGCAAAGAAAGTAAGTAAATTATGTCCTTGTCCATGTTTTTGCATTTCAGCATAGGCAGTTTTTTTACTATCAGCCCAATAAGATACTTTTTTACCAGAAAATAGCATAGAATAACGATTCCAAGATTGACGGCTACGCAAATTTCCTTGATGTAATTCGCTGACAGTTTTGCCATAGAACATATCATTAAATGGAACGCATCGATAAAAATCAAATTCTGCCGTTAAAAAAATTGGAAGTGTTTTATGCTTTAATACATCATAAGATATATAATGATTTGGTAAAAAGTCGCTCATCTTTTTATCCCTCAATCTCCGCAATGATTTTATCAATTTCGTCGCGCAAAACCTGCTCGCGGGCGACGATTTCGGCGATTTGTTTGTTCAACTCTTTTATATCGACCTTTTCGCGCGTGTCTTGCTTTTCAACGTAAGTGCTGACGGACAGGTTAAAATCGTTTTCACCAATCGCAGCGTTCGGTACAACTTTGGCGATATATTCAACGTCCTTTCGCTCGGTAAAAAGCCGCAAAATATTATCGATATTGGTATCGGTCAGTTTGTTGTTATTGGTAACTTTTACGCATTCCGCGCTCGCGTCGATAAAAAGCACGTCGTTACTCGTTTTCGATTTTTTCAGCACCATAATACAGGTGGCGATGCTTGTACCGAAAAACAAGTTGCTCGGTAGTTGTATAATGCAGTCGATAAAGTTGTTTTCAACGAGATATTTGCGTATCTTCTGTTCTGCGCCGCCGCGATAGAAAATGCCGGGGAAACAAACGATAGCAGCCACGCCGCTCGTAGCCAACCAAGAGAGGGAGTGCATAATAAACGCCATGTCCGCATAACTCTTGGGAGCGAGAATGCCGGCAGGGGAGAAGCGAGGATCGTTGATAAGCAGAGGATCGTCGCTGCCTTTCCATTTAGTGGAATACGGCGGATTGGAAACGATCGCTTCAAAAGGTTCGTCGTCCCAATGCTGGGGCTTTGTCAACGTATCTTCGTTGGCAATATCGAACTTATCGTAATCGATGTCGTGCAGAAACATATTGATACGGCAGAGGTTGTACGTCGTCAAGTTGATTTCCTGACCGAAAAAGCCTTGCCGCACGTTTTCTTTGCCGAGAATTTTGGCAAACTTCAAAAGGAGCGAGCCGCTGCCGCAAGCGGGATCGTACACCTTATTGACTTCGGTTTTGCCCACAACGGTGAGTTTCGTCAAAAGTTCGGAAACTTCTTGCGGTGTAAAGTATTCGCCGCCACTCTTGCCCGCATTGCTCGCGTACATACCCATCAAGAACTCATAGGCATCGCCGAAAGCGTCGATCGTGTTATCCTTATAATCGCCGAGTTTCATATCGCCGATGCTGTCGAGCAATTTGACGAGTTTTTCGTTTCTTCTTTCTACCGTCGCGCCGAGTTTGTTGGAATTTACGTCAATATCGTCGAACAGTCCTTTGAAGTTTTCTTCGCTGTCCGTACCTTGCGCAGAACTTTCGATTGCTTTGAATATCTTTTCGAGCGTTTCGTTCAGGTCGGCATCGTTTTTCGCTCTTTTACGCACATTGACAAACAATTGGCTGGGAAGAATGAAAAAGCCCTTTGTCTTGACCATATCTTCGCGCGCCTGTTCGGCTTGCTCGTCGGAAATGTCGGCATAGTTGAAGGCAGAGTTGCCCGCTTCATATTCGCCCGCGTTGATATAGTCGGTTATGTTTTCAGAAATGTAGCGATAAAACATGAATCCCAAAACGTATTGCTTGAAGTCCCAGCCGTCAACGCTGCCGCGCAAATCATTGGCAATGTTCCAAATTGCTTTATGCAGTTCTTCGCGTTCTTGTTCTTTTATCGAATTCGTCATAGTACTACCTTTTTTGAAAGTTTAATTTTATAATGTAATGACAATTTGAGAGGGCAAATCCCAAGTTGTATCATTGGTTTTATTTCTGTCTTCTTTACAGTTGTTAATATCTTTTTTGCATTGATTTCCAACTTCTTGTGGCAGAAATTGAATCAAATTTAATATATTCGCTTTTAAATTGGCACTTTTGCCATCGTCTACGCCTTGAACAAAACATTCATTAAATCCTCGATAGAGTAATAAGAATTTATTATGCATAACGGCATTTCGTAATTCTTTTAAGGCAATAGAGTTATCTTTCAAATGCTTGCCAGAAGGGAAATGGCATAATTCCTTTATTGCTTTTGGCAATTTTTGGCTTTGAATTAGCAACGATGCAAAATCAAGATGTTCTAACGCATCATTCAAATTATAACTATATTCTTTAAGTTTTTCTTTTAATTCATTTGTCCAAAAACTCTGTCGTGTCTTTGTTATATAATGGTCGAGTATAATAGCTCTATAAAACTCTTCAAGGTAAGATAAGTACTTAAACAATACAAGACGAATACGTTTATCATATCTATAAGTAGAGGCTACTTTTGTATATTCGATATTTCCGCTTTCACTCCATGAAAGCAATTTTTCTTTTATCAAAATGTGTTTTTCAATACCTTTGGTTTTTAGGTAATTTACAATGCGTGTTTTATCTTCATCGCATATGATTAGATTTTGATAAAAAATTTTTTCTCTTTCAGTCATGTTCATTTGACAAACTCATTTAGGGTTTCAAGAAAAACGGAGAATGATTTAACACCATCTTGCCTTTTTAAGTGTAAATTCTTCAATTCAAGATACCGCTGCTTAAATTTAAGCCAATCGCCATTTGCTTTAACGATTTTAAAGCGTTCAAAATAGTTTGATGATTGTTTAACTTGATTCCAAATATATCTTCCTGTTGTTTTATCATTTATCAGTCTATAAAATAAACCGTCATCGCCTTCAACAACAATAGCAACATCAAATGAAAAGTGCAGTTTGTTGTTGCGTATTAATTTAACAGTAATTACAGAGGTGGAGTCGCTTGTATGCGAATAATCAGAAACATATTCTTTTAACACTTTATTAAACTTACTGACAAAAATATCTTTGATCTGCTTTGGATTGTTCAATAATCCTTTTTTATCTCTTTGCAAAATAATGTTATAATCCAAGTCAAAAGATTCGTCGCTGTTTTGTGTAACAAGCCTTTTGTCTCCACTGCCAATAAGTCTTATATCGAAAGTAAAATAGTCTCTGATTTCTTCTTGAACAGCATGGAGTATGTCCATACACCAAATTTCAAGTTCTTTAACCTCTTTTTGTTTTGCGAATTTATATGCCATTCTGAAACCTCACAATTATAAATTATCTTTGTGATAAAGAAAGCTATACAGATGAAGAAATCTTCAATCCTTTCGTAATCTCCGTAAAGAATTCCGTACTCCAAATGTCCAAATTGGTTTTGTCTTTGATAAAGGGGATTACGTCTTGTTTGGCTTGTTCGTAGTCAATTGCCGAGAAGCGTTCGTTCAGCATGGAAATCAGGGCTTCGCGGGTAAGGTTAAAATCCTTGTCGATAAACCCAGAGTCCACAAGCCGTGCTTTCAGGTGCGGCATATTGACTGAGACGTTTCGTGAGAGATAGAAAATATAGTCGTATAAGTCCCTGCCTTTAACGCGGGTTTTCCATGCGCGGCAGATGACGGCGTGAAGTTTGCCTGCGAACAGCGAGGGCATATCGTACAGTTTTACTTGATAGGGCGACGGCAACAGCCGGTACTTGTTTTCAAACGTCGCAAAAGCAGGGGGATTGGTATCGACCTCGAACTTAATCTTGATTACCTCGGACGGATTGATTTTCGTCGCATTCTGTTCGTCTTTGTAAACGCTTAAAATATGTTCCTTGGTGTTGCCTTTTAGAAAAGCCGATTTGATATTGGAATCAGCCGTCTTGACTTTTTCTTCCACCTTGAAATTCAGTCCGACGGATTGTAGTTCGCTCTCTAAAACCGAAAAATATTTTTTTAATTCAAAATCGGCATCGGGCGATACCAGCGAAAAGTCCAAGTCTTCGGAAAATCGGTCAAGTCCGTAAAATATACGCAATGCCGTACCGCCGTAAAACGCGGCGTCTTTGAAAAAACCGGCACGGGAAAGTCCGCATAGTGCGACTTCTTGTATGACTTCTGTCAAAGCGTTTTTTTCATCGCTTTGCGACTGCGTGGGGTATAGGGCAAGCATTTGGCTTAAAATTGTCTGCATTTATTTTCCTCCGTCGATCAGCTTTGCAAGATACTTGTGGTTTGTCGATTTGTAAAGCGGCGCAAGTTGTTTGATGTCTTCCAAGTTCAACTGCCAAAAATCATTCTCATCGACACGCAAATCTTCGAACAACAACGCCCG
>OLPF01002404.1_pt1 | contig 12270 bp, 8 predicted proteins | sample 1673121 | NCBI WGS metagenome assembly OLPF01 (sample SAMEA3136756, study PRJEB25190) | human gut metagenome | reverse complement strand
TGAAGTCAACGTCTCCCTGCAGAAAAACGTGAACGGCAATCTTTCCGAAACAGGTATAGCCCTTGCCGGAAAGCACAACCTCGGCCTCGGTGTCGCCGACGCTTTTGCCGGTAATGTTCACCTCAACAAAATAAAAGCGGTTGTTGTCCGGATCGGGATAAGTTCTGACACATTCGCCACTTGCGATTTGACCGTTTGCGACGCTGACATTTTCCTCGTCCTCAATAATAACCTGTGGCCACATATATCCGACATAAGAATAGGCTCGGACGGCAGCCGTCACACCCGGCAGAACCGAAAGGGTTTGCATAAGGCCGTTAAAATCATCTTTGCCGCTTTTGGTCAAAAGGTATCTGTGAAACTCACTCACACGACCCGTTTCTTTGGGATATTCATCATAAAAAATTCTTCCGAGTTCCGCTTCTTTCATCGCCGTACCTATAACATCTTCTTCGGCCAGAGCATAAATGTCATACCCTTCGAGCCCCTGAATTTTTCCTTCGGCAAAGGCCTGTTCGTCCAGCGTTTCGGGGTCGACGGTGACGTCTATTCCGCACAGCGGCAGGTAGGGCGGGGCGTTGACCTCTTTGCCCGTGACCGAAAGGGTTTTCCCCAGCGGAACATAGACCTCGTTTGCCGAAAGATTCACCCGATTGGCATAGCGGTAGTAATCATCGGCATAGATGTTTCGAAAGGCCTTTCCGTCAAAGGCCTTGACAAGGTCATCCATGGCCTCGTCGCCCGACCTGTCAAGGGTCAGCAGCTCTCGGTAAACATATTTGCCCTCGTCGTTAAGACACATTGAGGTCGTTTCGGCCTTGACACATCCCGCGTCGGAAAAATCCGACGGCGAAAAGGTTCTTTGAATGTCGGAGGTCACATACAAAATCAAGCTGTTCATGTATGTCGTTTCGGGTGTTTCCTCTTCGGCGAAAGCCGGAATCGCGCAAAAACAAAGAACGGCCGCCAAAATCACACAAATCGCTTTTTTCATTACACTCTTCTCCCTTTCGGTTTTTATATTTACCAAAGCAAAGCGGCCAAAGCTGCATTTATTTTGGCAAATTACAATTTTATCGGTATACTTGCACTAAGTATTTCAAAATATATTTATTTATTACAAATTTTTGATAACACTTTTGGTTTTAATTGTCAATACGGAATATTATCTTTTCGGCCCTGCGGCGCAAAAAAAGAACCGTCTTTTCACATACCTATTCGTATATGAAAGGACGGTTCCGAATTTGATTTAAAATTTTCCCACACTGAGTTGGAGGGTGACAATAGCATCAACGACGTTTATGATTCCGTTAAGGTCGGCGTCGGCGCCCGCAATGTCAATATCGTTCACCAAAAGCGTTCCAACGCTGTATTGCAAAATCACAAGAGCGTCGGAAACATTGACAAGACCGTTTCCGTCGGCGTCACCCCTTGCGGTCAGCGCGCTGAGACACTCGGCATAGCGAAGATTTACATACCCGACCTTGCCGTTAAAATCGATTTTGCCCCATTCGCCCGCAACCTCATAGGCTCGGATTTTGTCGTTGAAACCGAGGCCGCCTATAATTTCGCCGTCGGTTGAGGGAACCGCTCGGACGTTTACGCCGTTTTGAGACGTTATACGGTAGCTTCCCACAGGATAAACCGCCGTTTTTGATGTGACGGTGACCTCAAAGGTCATGTAAAATCCCCACATGGAAACGGTTATCACATGGGTCCCGGGCGTTGAGGAATATCCCGAAACATCAAAGCCGGAGGTGACCGTCTCGGAGGTGCCGTTTGAATAGTGAAGTTTCACGGTAATTCCCGACGGGTCGAAGTCCTCGCCCTCTTTGTAAACCGTTTTGTTCGACGGCGAAACAAGCTCCATATATAATGTATAGAAAGGATCCTCGATTTTTTCGGCATATTTAAGGCATATCCAGCCGGAAACTCCGTCGGCCTCTATCTTGCCCCATTCGCCGTAAATGTCGGTAACGTCGACCTCTGCTTTGTCGGCGAGCCAGCCGACCTTTTGATAGTCCGAGGACGGGCCGCTTCTGACATTGAGACCGTCGGAGGACTTGACGCGGTATCTTCCGGTGACATACTCCTCTCCGAGGTTTCCGCTGTTGTTGCCGCCGTCGTTTACACCCTTCGGCCCCTTATAAACAATGACGTTGGCGCCAACCCCCGCCTCGTCGTAATAAAACAGGTCGGTTATGTCGTTTGAGGCAGGGTCCATTATGAACACCTTACCGTTTTCCACCTTTTCCACCGCCACATAGTGGCCGTAGTATTTAACCGAGCAAACCACCATACAGCCGCTGTCGAGAAAGGATTTTATCTGAGAAATCTTCTCGTCCTTTGTTCCCGAAACATTGGTCCACTTTTCAAGAGTGAAATTCGAGGTGTATTCGCAGGGCTTTGCCCAATATATGTCGCCCGACGAGGTGAACCCGCCGTTTGCCTTGAGAAAAGTGCAAAGCACGCCGGGATTAAAGACCGAAGTATCCCGAGACACCGCCCCCGAATAAGCCATGACCTTTGCCACCGACGTCAGGGCGCAGCCCACCCTTGCCACCGTGTAGCTGTCGTTATATCCGAAACCGATGGAACCCCAGCGGGAATCAGTTTGCAGCCAGGTTTTATAATTGTCCCCGTCGGCGGAAACATTGACCGAAAGGACGCAAAAAAGCATTGCAAGGGCGGTAAAAAAGGCCGCCGCTTTTTTCCTTATCACTTTTCCCGCCTCCTTTGGGTTACAAATCTGTTACTTGTATTTTAACTTTAACGCCGTCGAAAGTCAAGGGATTTTGCCGCTTTTCCTGTCATTACCATAAGCTCGGCCGAGGTTATGGCGCGCAACAGACCGAAAAAGGCTTGCGCCGCGCAAAAATATATCATAAAAAATCACAGAAAACCATTGATTTTTTAAGCTAAATGTGATATAAGGTAAACGATAAACGACTCTTGAGTCTGTTAATAAGGATGTGTAATCATGGCATTAAACCACAAAACAACCAAAGAGGATATGGAAACCCGCATGGGAATACTCCCCTACCGCACCCGTAATGACATTCCGATCTCCTTTATCTACGACGGCAAGAAATATGAGGGATTCACCGTCGAAATGAATCCGAGAAAGCGCTTTCGCCGTCTCGACAGCAACCTTACCCTCACCACCGTCACCGCCAATCTCGACTGCCTCGAAATCCGCGTGGAATACATAGAATACAAGGATTTCCCCGTTACCGAGTGGGTGGCCTATTTTGAGAACACTTCAAACGAAAAATCCAAAATTCTTTCCGACTTCCGCATCGGCGCCGGCGTTGTCAAAACCGATGACGACGTTGCCCTGACCTATTCCAACGGCGACGACGGAAGCAACATGGGATATGAATATTTCGAAAACGACCTGAAGGCGCCCTTCGTTCTTCATCCCAACGACACCGGCTGCTCCTGCGCCGGCGCCTCCCCCTTTATGAGACTGCACGGCAGCACCGGCGGTATAAACATCGCCGTGGGCTGGACCGGAACCTGGATTGCCGAATTCGAAAAGGTCGAGGGCGGCGTTAAGGTCGCTTTCGGTCAGAAGCGCTGCCACATGGTGCTCAATCCCGGCGAGGTCATGAGAACTCCCCGAGTCAACTTTGAAGGCTATGTGGGCGACGAGGCACACGGAAGAAATATGTGGAGACGTTTCTTCATGAAACACATCTGCGTTAAGGATCCCGACGGCCACACCCTCCCCCCCAAGCTTTGTATGCACGTTTTCAATGCCGACGGCTTCCCCGAATTCACCGGCGCCACCGAGGAAAATCAGCTCAGAGGTATCCGCTCCTACATCAAAGAGGGCGTTAAACCCGACATTTGGTGGATCGACGCGGGCTGGTATGTCTGCGGAAACCACGAGTGGCCTCTCATCGGCACATGGGAAGTCAACAAGGCAAACTTTCCCAACGGCCTTGCCCCCATCGGCGAGGAGTGCAAAAAGAACGACATTCAGCTGCTGCTCTGGTTCGAGCCCGAGCGCGTTGTGGCCGGCACATGGCTCGATCAAAACCATCCCGAATGGCTGCTCCACCGCGCCGACCCCAACGACCCCAACATTCTTTTCAACTATGCCAATCCCGAGGCTCTTGAATGGATGACCGAGCGCATAAACAAGATAATCAAGGAGTCGGGCGTTAACATCTACCGTCAGGATTTCAACTATGACCCCCGTCCCTCTTGGGAATTCCACGAGACCGAGGACAGAATCGGAGCAATCGAAAATCTCCACATTCAGGGCTACTACAAGCTTTGGGACGAGATCATTCTCCGCAATCCCGGCCTTTGGATAGACTCCTGCGCCTCGGGAGGCCGCAGAAACGACCCCGAAACCCTTCGCCGTGCCGTTCCGCTGCACTATACCGACGTTGAATACGGCGTACATCCCGTCAAGCAGAAGCAGCACCGCTATATGTTCGAGTGGATTCCCTATTTCCGCGCCCACAATATGAGCTGGGACAACCCCGAGGGACTTTATTATCAGCCCAACGCCGGCCGTCCGGTGGACGAATTCGCATATCAGGCTGCCATGGCTCCCGCCCTCACCGACATGATCGAATGGAACGCCCCCGAGGAGGCCTTCGACCTTGCCCGCCGTATGCATCCCATTTGGCGCAGAGCGGCCGCAATTATGACCAAGGCCGACTACTATCCCCTCACCGCCTGCCGCAAGAACCCCGAGGATTATTATGCCATGGAATTCTATAATCCCGACGAGTGCAGCGGTTTCTTCCAGGTGCTCCGCAACACCCAGGTCAAGGAGCCTTCCTTCACCGCAAAGCTCACCCTTGACGAAACCAAGGACTACAAGGTGGAAAATACCAAGACCGGAGAGACCAAGGTCATTTCGGGCAAGGAGCTTGCAAACGGCGTTGAAATTGCCCTTGACAAGCGTTCGGCCGCCGTTGTTTTCTTTGAAGCCGTAAAAGACTGATTTTTATACTGCCTCGGTCCGCAGCGTCCGGGGCAGTTTTTCGGAGTGATAAAAATGAAAATTACAAATCAAAAAACCACCTCCGCAGACATGGCCGCCCTTTGCGGCAATCTGACCTATAAGGGCGTTTACGATATTCCATTGAGCTTTTGCCTTGACGGTAAAAAATACCGCGGATTTTCCGAGGACATGAAGCCCGAAGAAACCTTTCGCAGAATTGATTCGAATTTCACCCTGACCTGCGTCACCGCGCACCTTGAAGGTCTTGAAATCCGCATTGAATATAAGGAATACAAGGATTTCCCCATGACCGAATGGGTGGCATATTTCGAAAACGTTTCGGATAAAAATTCAAAAATTCTTTCCGACATACGCATAGGCGACGGCGTTCTCAAAACCGACGGCGCAGCACTTGTCTATTCCAACGGCGACGACCTGAGCGTTCAGGGATACAGCTTTTTTGAAAACGACCTTTCGGAAAAATTCCTTCTCTGCCCCAACGAAAGCGGAACCCCCTGCGCGGGGGCGGCTCCCTACATGAGACTGCGCGGCAAGGAGGGCGGATTTAACATTGCCGTGGGCTGGTCGGGACAATGGATTGCCGAATTCGAAAAGACGAACGACGGCGTCAACGTTGCTTTCGGGCAGAAACGGTGCAATCTTTATTTAAAGCCCGGCGAGGTTTTCCGCACCCCGAGGGTAAACATCGAAAGCTATGTCGGGGATGAGGACCATGCCCGTAACATGTGGAGAAGATTTTACATAAAGCACATTCTGCCCAAAGACAGAGACGGCAGCCCCCTTCACCCCAAGCTTTGCCTTCATCTTTTTGCCGAGGGCGGTAAACCGGAGTTTTCCGGCGCCACCGAGCAGGGTCAGCTTAAGGCTCTGCACACCTATCTCGACAAAGGCCTTCGTCCCGACATATGGTGGCTTGACGCCGGCTGGTATCCCTGCGACTATCATTGGGACCACACCGGCACATGGGAGGCAAATCCCGTCAACTGGCCGAACGGCATTGAGGTGCTCGGAGAAGAATGTGAAAAGCAGGGAATTGATTTTCTGCTGTGGTTTGAGCCCGAGCGGGTGCGCCCGGGGACATGGCTTGAAACAAATCACCCCGAATGGCTGCTCAAAAACGGCAATCCCGACGACGCTAACCGCCTGCTCGACCTTTCGAACAAGGACGCCCTCGACTGGCTTATAAACCATGTGGACGGCCTTATAAAGAAATTCAAGGTGAAAATCTACCGTCAGGACTTCAATTTCGACCCCATGCCCTGTTGGAAAAACAACGAAACCGAGGACAGGCTCGGTGCTCTCGAAAACTTCCACATTCAAGGGTACTACCGTTATTGGGACGAGCTTATAAACCGCAATCCCGGCCTTTGGATGGACTCCTGTGCCTCGGGCGGACGGAGAAACGATCCCGAAACCATGCGCAGGGGCGTTCCCCTTCACTACACCGATGTGGGCTACGGCGACCATGCCATAAAGCAAAAGCAGCACCGCTATATGTTCGAGTGGATTCCCTATTTCCGCGCCCACAACCGCAGCTGGGACGTAAACGGCGAAATGGTTTGGTTTTCCGACGATCCCTTTTACAATTTCCGCGTGGACGATTTCTGCTATCAGCTTGCCTGTGCGCCGGCGCTGACCGACATAATTGTTTTCGACGCCGATGACAGCAGCTTTGAAATCGCAAGGAGAAATCATCCGATTTGGCGCAGAGCGGCCGAATTCATGACAAATTCCGACTATTATCCTCTGACCGAGCCCCGCTTTAACCTTGAGGACTTTTACGCCATGGAGTTTTACAATCCCGACACCAAGAAGGGATTTTTCCAGGTCCTCTCCAACATCAAGGTCAAGGAACCGTCGTTTACTGCAAAGCTCACCCTTGACGGCTCGATAGACTATAAGGTGGAAAATTCGGCCACGGGAGAGACAAGAATAATAAGCGGAAGCGAACTTGTAAAGGGCATTGAAATTTTCTTAAAGCCCCGAACGGGCATAATTTTCTTTTTTGAGCCTGCGGAAAACTAAAAAACTCTTGACAAAACGGAGCAAAGATTATATAATGATTTTTGCCTATTTGGCAGGGCTGTGTTTGTTCAAAGCCCGCTTTAAAGGTCTTTGAAGGGAGGAAATGCGATGCTGCTGGATCTTTCCGGCGTCTTTGCCGGGAGCGAGTCTCTACCATTCGAGTATGAAATGGATCTTTCCGATCTTGAATTCTCGGGATACTCGTCCCTTAAAAAGCCGGTTAAGATAAAGGGTGCGGCCAAAAACCGCGCGGGCGTCGTGTTTATCGAACTTGTTGCCGAGTATGTGATCTCTGCCCCCTGTGACCGCTGCGCCGCCGACATCGAGCGTAAGGAATCGCTCCCACTCACCTATGTCGCGGTTCAGGAGCTGGAGGGAGAGGACACCGAGGATTTCGTCGTTGCGGAGGACTTTAAAATCGATCTCGACCCCCTTGTGAGGGACGACATCATTGTCCGCTATCCGTCAAAGTTTCTGTGCCGTCCCGATTGCAAGGGTCTTTGCCCGAGTTGCGGCAAAAACCTCAACGAAGGGGATTGCGGCTGTAAAAACGAAGCGACCGATCCGAGACTCGACGCGCTCAAAGCCTTTTTCGACTAAGTTTTTTAAAGATTATTTTTATAAAGGGAGGTGCCGGAAATGGCAGTGCCGGCAAGAAGAATTTCCAAAACAAGACGCGATAAGAGACGTTCCAACGTCTGGAAGCTTGACGCTCCTACTCTCGTAAAGTGCCCTCAGTGCGGCGAATACAAGCGCCCCCACAGAGTATGCCTTTCCTGCGGTCAGTATAACGGCCGTCAGGTTATCAAGGTAGACTGATTGCGTCAAAAAGTGCAGTTATGCGGGTGTATTTTATACGCCCGTTTTGCTGTGTAAAAATTTAAACGGCGGTTTTCGGCAGGCAAACCGAAACCGCTTTTTCTTTTAAGGAGGTGTTACATTGTCGGTTAAAATTTCTTCGGTCGAAAAACATTCCCCCGCCGACAGATGCGGAATAAAGAGCGGCGACGTGCTGCTTTCCATAAACGGGAATGAAATTGAGGATGTTCTCGACTTTCGGTTTTACATGACCGAAAAGAAACTTAACATAGTTCTCGACCGCGGCGGCGAGCGGATAGAAACGCTGCTTAAAAAGCGGGACGAATATGACGAAACCGGCATGGAATTTGACACCTATCTTATGGATAAGCAGCATTCCTGCAAAAACAAGTGCATTTTCTGTTTCATCGACCAGCTGCCCAAAGGTCTTCGGCCTTCGCTGTATTTTAAGGACGACGACTCCCGTCTTTCCTTCCTTTTCGGCAACTATATCACGCTGACCAATCTCACCGAGCATGAAATCGAGAGGGTCATCAAAATGCACATAAGCCCCGTCAACATCTCGGTTCACACCACCAATCCCGTTCTTCGGTGCCGAATGATGAAAAATCGCTTTGCCGGCGAGGCGCTATCGGCGCTTTACCGTTTTGCACAGGCGGGAATAAAGCTCAACACCCAGCTTGTGCTCTGCCCCGGTTTTAACGACGGCAAGGAGCTTGAAAAAACTCTTGAGGATTTGGGTGCGCTTTACCCTTCGGTTCAAAGCATATGCGCCGTGCCGGTGGGGCTGACGAAATACCGCGAGGGTCTTGAGCCTCTCAAGCCTTTTAATAAGGAAACCGCGGCGGCCGTTGTGGACACAATGGAGCGTTTCGGCGACGAATTTTTGAAAAAGCACGGCACGCGGCTGTGCTTCCCTTCCGACGAGTTTTATCTCACCGCCGGGAGAGAAATTCACGACAGTTCGTTTTATGAAGATTTTTTACAGATTGAAAACGGCGTGGGAATGTGGGCTTCGCTGCGGGACGATTATCTCGCCGCCCTTGAGGACGCCGAGCCCGACGGTAAAAAACGCAGCTTTTCCGTTGCCACGGCCGCTCTCGCCGCCCCTCTCATGGAATTTCTCATGAAAAAAACCGCCGAGAAATTTCCCGGGCTTGATTATAAAATATACACCATACGCAACGACTTTTTCGGCGAGCAAATTACCGTTGCGGGGCTGCTCACCGGGCGCGACATAATAAATCAGCTTAAAGGGCAGGATTTAAAGGGCAGGCTGCTGCTGCCTCCCGGCGTGCTGCGAAGCGAGGGGGACCTGTTTCTCGACGACACCCACATCGACGATTTGCAAAAGGCGGTGGGGGTTCCCGCCGGCTGCGTCCCCGGGGACGGATATGAGCTTTGCGACTATATTCTGTCGCTTTAAGCCACGCGCTTGAAAAAAATCGTGTTTTCCCGCCCCGTGCAGAATAAACAAGCAAAACAAAACCTCGGTTCAAACCCATGAACCGAGGTTTTTTCCGTTTAACGGCAAATTTTGTCGGCCTCAATCGTCAAAGCCGTTGGGGTTGTTTTTCTGCCATCTCCAGCTGTCTTCGCACATCTGCTCTATGTTTCTCTTGGCCTCCCAGCCGAAAATCTCCTTGGCCTTGGTCGGGTCGGCATAGACCTCGTCAAGGTCGCCGGGACGGCGGGGGTCGATAACATAAGGAATTTCCACACCCGAAGCCTTCTCAAAGGCGGCGCGCAGTTCAAGCACGCTGACGCCCTTTCCCGTTCCGAGATTATATTCTCCGCAGCCCTCATGGGTCAGCAGATAGTCCAGCGCCTTGGCGTGACCCTCGGCCAAATCCATGACGTGAATATAATCACGCACACCGGTTCCGTCGGGAGTGTTGTAATCGTCGCCGAAAACGTGCAGCTTTTCCAGCTTTCCGATGGCCACCTGAGTGATATAGGGCATAAGGTTGTTGGGAATTCCCTTGGGGTTTTCGCCGATGGTTCCGCTTTCGTGGGCGCCGATGGGATTAAAATAGCGAAGCAGCGCCAGCGACCAGGTGTTATCGGCCTTGTAAAGGTCACGGAGCATCTCCTCGATAAAGAGCTTGGTGCGGCCGTAGGGATTTGTGGCCCCGATGGGCATACCCTCCTTAAGCGGCATTATCTTGTTGGGTCCGTAAACGGTGGCCGACGAACTGAACACAAGCTTTTTGACGCCGTGATCTCTCATGCATTCAAGAAGCACAAGGGTGTTTATCAGATTGTTGTCGTAATACTCAAGCGGTTTCGACACCGATTCGCCCACCGCCTTAAGCCCCGCGAAATGTATGACGGCGTCGATTTTGTTTTGCTCAAAGATTTTGTCCATGGCCGCGCGGTCGCGAACGTCGTCTTTATAAAATTTTATGGGTTTTCCGGTTATCTTTTCCACCCGCGGAAGGGATTTTTCGCTGGAATTGTCCAGATTGTCCACAACAATAACGTCATATCCCGCCTGCTGAAGGGCAATGCAGGTGTGGCTGCCGATAAATCCGGCGCCGCCGGTAATGAGAATGGTTGCCATAAAGTTTCCTCCTATCTTTCGGACGAATAAAGCGCCTCGACGGCCTTAAACGTCATGTAAAGGTCAAGCTTGGATATTACCTCAAAGGGGGCGTGCATGGAAAGCACGGGAACGCCGAGGTCGATAACGTCGACGTTGAGCTCGGCAACATATTTGGCCACCGTTCCGCCGCCGCCGAAGTCTACTTTGCCCAGCTCTCCGGTCTGCCACACGACGTTTTTACCGTCCATAATGCGGGAAATTTCTCCCACAAATTCCGCGCCCGCGTCGGAGGTGGAGGACTTTCCGCCCGCACCGGTGTATTTTGTCAGCACGGCGCCGTAATTAACATAGCTTGCGTTGTTGCGCTCGAAGGGCTCGGCAAAGGTGGGGTCAAAGGCAGCATTAACGTCGGCCGACAGGCAGCGGCTGTTTGACAGCACCCATCTGCCCTTGCTGCCCATGTTTTCGGCAATGTCCTCGATAAAATATTTCATATAGGCCGAATGAAGGCCGGTGTTTCCGTCGGAGCCGATTTCCTCCTTATCGGTGAGCACGGCGACGGCGGTTCTTTTGGGAGCCTTGCAGCCGATTACCGCCTCAAGCACGGGATAGGCGCAGCAGCGGTCGTCGTGGCCGTAGGCGCCGATAAGCGAGCGGTCGAAGCCGATGTCAACCGGCTTTGCGGCGGGAACGGCCTCAAGCTCGGCGGTGACAAAATCCTTGTCGGTTATGCCGTATTTCTCATTGAGAATGTTTATTATATTAAGCTTTACCCGCTCGGATTCGGGGTCGCTGTTAAAGGGACGGCTGCCAAGCAGAATGTTAAGCTCCTCTCCCTTTATGCCCTCCGAAAGAGGTCTTTTGGACTGCTCTCTGCCGAGGTGGGGAAGCAGATCGGTCACCACAAACTGCGGATCGCCTTCGTTTTCGCCGATGTTGATTTCCACCTTTTCGCCGTCGGCACGCACAATAACGCCGTGGAGAGACAGCGGCACCGTCGACCACTGATATTTCTTTATTCCGCCGTAATAATGGGTTTTAAAAAGGGCAAGCTCGCCGTCCTCATAAAGAGGATGCTGCTTTAAATCGAGACGGGGGGAGTCGATGTGGGCGGCCGCAATGTCGACGCCCTTTTCGATGTCCTCGCTGCCGATAACGGCGGCCATGACGCTATCTCTTGCAGGAGGAGAACGGCAACCTGTTCATGAACACCGGCTTCCGCATCGACGTGTCCTACAACGAGGCCACGGATGTGCTGACTTTCTCGCCAAACGGGGACTATGTGCGGGTGAAGCCGCAGCCGGGACATCCGACCGAAGAATAACAACCACTAAAATCCAAAGTAACATGAGAACAAGAATAACAATGATTATCTGCCTGTGCCTGCTTTTCGCGGGCAGGGCAAGCGCACAGTGGGTCGTAAGCGATCCGGGCAATCTGGCGCAGGGTATCATCAATGCCTCCAAAAACATCATCCATACCTCCAAGACCGCCACGAACATGGTGAGCAACTTTCAGGAGACGGTGAAAATCTATCAGCAGGGCAAGAAGTATTACGATGCCCTCAAATCGGTGAACAATCTGGTCAAGGACGCCCGCAAGGTGCAGCAGACCATCCTGATGGTGGGCGACATCACAGACATCTATGTGAACAGTTTCCAACGGATGCTCCGTGACGGGAATTTCAGACCCGAAGAGCTTTCCGCAATCGCTTTCGGCTACACGAAACTGCTGGAGGAAAGCAACGAAGTGTTGACGGAACTCAGGAACGTGGTGAACATCACCACGCTCTCCATGACCGACAAGGAGCGCATGGACGTGGTGGAACGCTGCCACTCGAAGATGAAGCGTTACCGCAACCTCGTGAGCTACTACACGAACAAGAACATCTCCG
>OLPF01002398.1_pt1 | contig 12310 bp, 9 predicted proteins | sample 1673121 | NCBI WGS metagenome assembly OLPF01 (sample SAMEA3136756, study PRJEB25190) | human gut metagenome | reverse complement strand
AGCTATTACCTCTACGGGCGAATACCGCCCTTTTACCTTTTACTTTTTACTTATTACTTCGCAGACGTAGTCTGCGCTGCCGGGCTACCAGAGATAGATGTATTGATAGGTGCCCCAATTCACCACTAAAAAAGGAGAAGAATGGTGGACTATACAGAACTGATATCGAAAATGACGGACGAGGAGAAATCCTCGCTGTGCTCGGGCGCAGACTTCTGGCACACGAAGGGCGTTGCGCGCCTCGGCATTCCCCAAATGATGCTGACCGACGGGCCGCACGGTCTGCGCAAGCAGATCGGCAAGAACGATCACCTCGGCCTGAACGCGGCGTACCCGGCGACATGCTTCCCGACTGCGTCCGCGGCGGCAAACAGCTGGGACGAGGCCATGATCGAACAGATGGGCCGCCGTCTCGGCGCGGAAACGCGCGCACAGCGCGTCGGCGTGATCCTCGGCCCGGGCGTCAACATCAAGCGCAGTCCGCTGTGCGGCCGCAATTTTGAATACTACTCCGAGGATCCGCTGCTGGCCGGAAAATGCGCCGCGGCGCTCATCCGCGGCGTGCAGTCAAACGGCGTCGCCGCCTGCGTCAAGCACTTCGCGGCAAACTCGCAGGAGACGCTGCGCATGACCAGCGACTCGGTCATGGATGAGCGCACCCTGCGCGAAATTTACCTGCCGGCGTTCGAGATCGCGGTCAAGGAGGGGCGCGCAAAGTGTCTCATGACCTCGTACAACATGCTAAACGGGCAGTACACCAACGAAAATAAGCACCTTTTGCAGGATATCCTCACGCGAGAGTGGGACTACGACGGCCTCATCGTCACCGACTGGGGCGGCGATAACGACAGAGTTCGCGGCCTGATCGCCGGCAACAGCCTTGAAATGCCCGGCACCGGCGGTGAGACCGACCGGCAGATACTCGAGGCCGTGCAGAGCGGCACAGTTAAGCGTGAGCTTCTTGACGAGCGCGTTGCGCGCTTGCTGCGCCTTGTTTCCGACGCCGAGAGCGCGTTTGGGAGCGCACCCGACTGCGATTTGGCCGAGCACCACGAATTTGCCGCACGCTTTGCAGAGGAGTGCGCGGTGCTGCTGAAAAACGAGGACGGCATACTGCCGCTCAAGCCCGGTGCGCGCGTCGCCGTTATCGGCGATTTTGCGAAAACGCCGCGCTATCAGGGCGCAGGCAGCTCGCACATCGAGCCGACCAAACTCGAATGCGGCCTTGACGCACTGCGCGCCGAGGGCGTGAACGTCATAGGCTTTGCACCCGGCTTCAGGCGAAGCGGCGGCAAAAGCCGCAGGCTGCGTGAGCAGGCCTGCAAACTTGCCGGACGTGCGGACGCGGTGCTTATGTGGCTGGGGCTCGACGAGGGCAGCGAGGCCGAGGGCGTTGACAGGCAGCATATGCGCATCGCCGAAAACCAGATACGGCTTCTGCGCGAGGTGAGCGAAGTTAACCCCAACGTCGTAGTCATCCTGTCCTGCGGAAGCCCGGTCGAAGCGGACTGGGACTGCCGCGCAAAGGCTCTGCTGCACGGATATCTGAGTGGTCAGGCCGGGGCAAAGGCGATCGCGCGCCTTGTTTCCGGCAAGGCGTGTCCCTCCGGCAAGCTTGCCGAGACCATGCCGCGCAGACTGTCCGACACGCCGTGTTATATCCGCTACCCCGGAACTGAGCGCACGAGCGAATACCGTGAGGGCATTTTCGTCGGCTATCGCTATTACGACACGGCGAACAAGGCGGTCAAGTATCCGTTCGGCTTCGGCATGAGCTACACGAGCTTTGAGTACGGCGGCCTTGAGATCGCGCCCGACGGCGTGAGCTTCACGATAAAAAACACCGGCAGCGTGCCGGGTGCGGAGATAGCACAGGTCTATGTCGCCGCGCCGAAGGGCGGCGTGTTCTGCCCCGAAAAGGAGCTGCGCGGCTTTGCGCGCGTCGAGCTATCGCCCGGCGAGACAAAGCGCGTTTTTGTCCGGCTCCCCGAGCGCGCGTATCAGTACTGGAATGTCGCCGAAAACCGTTGGGCGACTGCCGGCGGACGATATGAAGTCCTCGTCGGCGCGTCATCGCGCGATATCCGCCTGCGCGGCGCAGTCGAAAAGCCGGGCGACGGTGCGCCCGACCCGTACACCGACCCTGTTTTTGCGCCATACCGCCGCGCCGATGTCCTTTTGGTACCGGACGCAAGCTTTGCTGCACTGCTCGGTCGCGAGATACCGCCGCATATGTGGGATAAGGATGCGCCGCTGGAGTTTAATTCTGCGCTCGTTCAGGGGCAGTTCCGCCCCGGACTCGGACGGCTGCTGTATCGCGCACTGCGCCTTGTCTGCGGCTTCTTCCGCCTGACCGGGAACGCGGAGGGCGCAAACAACACTGAGTTTGCCATGAACCTGCCGTATCGCGGCCTTGCGCGCTTCACGGGTGCCGTCACCGAGATCCAAGTAAAGGCACTGCTGCGCGCCGCAAATCGCGAGAAAGGCGGCATGCGCGCGCTCGTTTCCGCATTTGTGCACAAAAAATAGGCTTGCAGTTTTTTCTTTTTGACATATCGTACACTTTGTGCTAAAATATTTTAGGCTGTATGATGGAATACGGTTTACAAAATGTAGCTTAATGTGGTATAGTTACTGCATCTGAACAACAAAGATTAATATGGGAGGAAAAACAACATGTGCATTAAGGCAATAGCCAACTTTGACTACGAGGCTGCAAAGGATAACCTCGTTGAGACCGTTAAGTATCTCGACGCAGGCAAGATCCTCGGCGTTGCAGGCAAGCTTCTTGAGATCAATCCCAAGGACGTAGCCCAGAAGATCAAGGACAAGGTCACCGATGAAGACACCCGTCTGTTCGTACAGAGCAAGGTTCGCCTCGTCGGCGATATCCTGACCTGGCCCATCAGCATGATCTCCAGCTTCACCTGATATACAAAAAAGGATCGTAGGGGCGAGCAATGCTCGCCCCTACGATCCTTTTTTGGTACAGGCAAAGTCGCAACAAGCGGAACGGGCAAGCCCATTCCCTACAAGCGACCGCTGGCCGCAGAGGAGAGTTAATAGGTGTGGTGTGCGCTATACTTCACCCCCTCGGCAGCAAAGCTGCCCTGTTCCCCTTGACAGGTGAGCCAATGGGGCGCGGCGCAAAACTCAGCGCCGCACTACTGGGTTGCGAGGCAACTATGGTTTCCTCCAATGTTCCGAACCGGGCGACCGCAATATGCGTATCCGTAGCTGCCCCAATTCGCCTCTAAAAATCCTTGACCGGGATGGTACAGGGGTGTAAAATGTGGACATAGAAATGTTCACCGGAGGTGTTATAATGAAAAAACAGGTAAACGCCGCAAAGCTTGCCGCATTTGCCGGAGCTGCCGCTGTCGGCGGATTTATATACCTCGTTGCTCCCGGCAAGATCCGCAAGAAGCAGAGATCGCCTTTCCAAAACCGCAATTTTGCCCACCGTGGGCTGCATAAACGTGATAAATCCGTGCCGGAGAACTCACTGGCCGCATTCGAGCGCGCCGCGTCCTACGGCTACGGCATCGAGCTTGACGTTCAGCTGTCGAAGGACGGGCAGGTCGTCGTGTTCCACGACGATACGCTCAACCGCGTCTGCGGAGTTGACGCGCGCGTCGATTCCAAGACCCTTGCCGAGCTTCAGCAGCTCAGCCTTTGCGGAACCGACGAGACGATACCGCTGTTTTCCGACGTTCTCAAAACCGTCAGAGGCCGCGGCGCGCTCATCGTCGAGCTGAAAAACGGCAAAAACAACAAGGAGCTGTGCGAAAAGACCTATGCTCTGCTGCGCCGCTACACCGGCGACTATTGCATCGAAAGCTTCAACCCCTTTATCGTGCGTTGGTTTAAAATCAACGCGCCCGAGGTCGTGCGCGGCCAGTTGGCAAATCCACCGAAGGACTATAACGGCGAGGTAAACGCAGTGACCGGCTTTATACTCGGAAACGTCTTGCTCAACTTCCTCGCGCGGCCGCAGTTTATCGCGTATAAGATCGCGCCCAAGCCGTTCCCCGTGAAGCTGTGCGAAGCACTCGGCGCGATGAAGGTCTGCTGGACCAGCCACGAATGGGCCAACGAAAAGGGCAACGACACCGTCATTTTCGAGTTCTATAAGCCCAAACTCAAGTTTGATAAGCACTGATATCTATTGAAAAAAGCGCCCTCGGATGAGGGCGCTTTTTTCATGTTCAAAATCGCATCATCAGCTCGCGGTCGATCTCGCGGCCGTTTTTGAAGTAAACGCGCGGAACGCGCTTGCTGACGGCGCAGGTCAGCTCATACGGAATGGTTCCGGCAAGCTGCGCGAGCGTTTCGACCGGGTTATCCGGGCCGAAGATCTCGACCTCGTCGCCGACGCCGACATTGGGCAGCTCGCTGAGGTCGATCATGCTCATATCCATGCATATCCTTCCGCGCTGGGGCGCTGGGCCGTCGGCGGTCATGATGCTGCACCGGTTCGACAGGCAGCGGAAGAACCCGTCGGCGTAGCCGTAGGGGATGACGCCGATGCGCGTCGGCGCGCTTGTCGTAAACAGGCGGCCGTAGCTTATATCCGTGCCCTCGTCATAGATCTTTATCGTGTTTATCATGGCCTTGAGCGCCATTGCCGGGCGCAGGCCGAGCCTTTCGGCAAACTCGCCGCAGCCGTACAGCAGCAGTCCTGGGCGCACCATATCCATGTACGTTTCCGGATACAGCGCGACGGCGCCGGTGTTGGCGCAGTGGCGCAGCGGTATGCGTCGGCCGATGCGCTCCTCGACGGCGGCGACGGTGCTTTTGAAAAGCTCAAACTGCTTTTTGGTGTAGTCAACGTCGGCCTCGTCCGCTTCATCGGCAACGGCAAAGTGCGTGAACATGCCCTCAACCTCGAGGTTGGGCATGCCGCAGCAGTCAACGATGCCGGAAACGCCCGTTTCAAAATGCCGCCCGGCGCACAGAACGCCGAGGCGCGACATGCCGGTGTCCACCTTGATATGAACGCGCAGCTTTGCGCCGAACTCGGCCGCGGCGGCGTTGTATTCATGCGCCTTGGCAAGGCAGGTGACGGTCTGGGTGATGTTGCTGGCTATAAGGTTCGGCACCTGCTCGGTGGGCGTGTGGCCGAGGATGAGGATGGGCATGACGATGCCGTTTGCACGCAGCTCCATCGCCTCGTCGAGGCTTGAAACGGCCAGATAGTCCGCACCGAGCTCCTGAAGCGTACGCGCAACGTGAACAGCGCCGTGACCGTAAGCGTCGGCCTTGACTACGCCGAGAAATTTGACATTTTCGCCGATGCGCGCGCGCAGAGCTTTGTAGTTATGCTCTATCGCGTCGAGCGAGACCTCTGCCCATGTTCTGCGGAGAGTGGATCTCATGATATCACCTTCATCCCTGAATGTTAATCGTGCCGCCGGCGGAGACCCGGCTTATCTCCACACCGCCGTAGGTCCCGTAGAAATCCCACTTGACGGAAACGGGGATCGCCGTCGCCTGACCTGCCGGAACGGTGACCTCGATGCTGCGGCTTGTCAAAATGGCATTGTTTCTGACCTTTTCGCTCTTGTAGCTTATGCCGGGGCTTGTGAAGCTGTAGTCAACGCCGGCAACGGTGATAACGCCGTTGTGAGGACCGACGGACAGCGTGTAGGTGCTCAGGATAACGTCGAGCTTTATCGTGACGGTCTCGCTGTTTTGCGATGTGGCCGTCCAGTTTGCGTACATTATCATTTTGGTGCCGGTGTTGCTCTCGAAGCTGCCGGTCTGGTTTATGGTGCGGTTTATAACCTGCTGCGTCGGCTGCGGTGCGGCGGTCTGGCCGGGCTGCGCGCTCGGCGAGGGTGAGCTGCTCGGCTCGGCGGTCGGCTGTGCGCTTTCGGTCGGGGCCGGGGTCGGGGTCGAAATGACGCTCGGCGTGAGCGCCGGGGTCGGCTGCGCGCTCTCGGTCGGCACGGTGTCCTTTATGTCGCGGCTTGTAAGCCACATGGAGACCGCGGCGATGATGATGAGCACCAGCACAAGGGCGATGAATATGTTAATTCTGTGCTTGTTCATACAAATTTACTCCGATCTGCCGCCGTGCGGCAAGTGATACAAATGATTATATATCATCACCGGCAAAAAATCCAGTGCTATGTAAGCTGAGCCGTCAGCTTGTAAGCTCCCAGCTCATGTCTATGAGAAAGCGCAGCTTATCATCATCGACTGCGGCAAGCTCAACGCTTATCCAGTGCTCCTTGCTCATGTGATAGGCCGGGAAAAAGCCCGGCTCGGTGCGCAGAGAGCCGGAAAGCAGCGGGTCGCACTTTAAGTTTAAGACCGTGACTATATCCTCCCCTTGCAGGGCGAGCCTGCTGCGCGGTATCTCCATCACAAGCGCGAACCACTTTTTGCTGCTTGCGTGGCGAAAGACCTCGTAGGTGGGGTTTGATATCCACGGAAAATCGTTTACGGCGGCATAGTTTTCAAGGATATACTGCCGCAGAGTGTCTCTGTCCATTTCTGTTCTCCTGTTCAAAACGCCATCCGGAGAACCCGGATGGCGTAATACCGTTTGTCACTTATTCTCTTCCGAGCGGCGGCGAGCTTCCTCAAATCTGCGGCGAGCCTCCTCGTATTCCTGGCGCGCCTTTTCGTAATCGTTTTTGCGAGCCTCTGCTTCGAGCTTTTCGGCCTCCTCGTTCAGGCGGCGCGTCTGCTCGGTAAGCTCGTCGATGCTGTCCGGCTCGGGCGTGTATTCAAGCTTTTCGGCGCGGTGCTTTTTGCTCTTGTTGTCCCTGCGGCGCGGCTTGGGAGCCGGCTCATCGTCATCGTCGTCCTCTTCGACTGCATCAAGCTCGGGCTGAGCGGCAACGGCCTCCGATGGGCGTGTATATTTCGACTTTTCCCTGCCGTTTACGGCATCGGTGTACGCTCTGCCGCAGATGACGGCGACTATCGCCGCTATGACCGAAACGGCAAGCAAAACGAGCATTGCTATAAGCTGCGTCTGTCCGTTGCCCGAGCCGTCCTCGAGCGAATAGACGAAGCTGCGGTAATCGTTGGACAGGCCGTAGATATTAAGCACAAGGGATGCAACGGCGGCAATACCGGCGGCTCCGGTCGCCGCATAGATGCGCGTACGGTTGGGCTTGAGCGAGGCGAGCACGCCGATAACGCCGGCGATAACGCCGACGATGCTTATAATGCGCAGAAGGTTATACAGGTTCTGGCGCACGTCAAGCTCGCTGTTGAGCTTGTCTGCGTCGTCCTCGACATAGTCGCGCGCGGCCTGGAGCACGGCTTCGTAGTCGCTCTCATCGCTCACGAGCTTTGCGATGCCCTCGTTTTCCATGAGCACGGCAATGCCGGATTTTACTGCGGCCTCGGCATCGTCCTGTTCGGTGAGCGTTTCCTTGAGATCATTCATTTTATCAACATTGTCGTTGAGCTTCTGCTGACCGGCGCTGAGCTGATTTTTGGCCACGGCGAGCTGCGCTTTGCCGTTATCGAGCTGCGCCTTTGCCGCGTCGAGCTGAGTTTTGCCGTTATCCAGCTGGGTCTTTGCGGCGGCGAGCTGCGCTTTGCCGTCGTTTATCTCCTGCTCGGCGGCGGATATCTGGGCGTTTGCCTCGGCAAGCTGCGCCTGACCATCCTCATATTCTTTCATTGCCGCTCTGGCCTCCTCAAGTGAGGTGAAGCCGAAGTTGCGCAGGATGCTTTCGGCTATCTGGAGCGCCGGGTGCTTGTCGATAAAGGCAAAAAGCTGCTGCGCCTGCTGGTATGCCGGCGTTGCCGCATCAAGCTGAGCCTGTGCCGCGTCGCGCTGAGCCTTCGCGTCGGCAAGCTGAGCTTCGCCCTCGCTCAGGCGCTTTTCTGCCGCCTGATACTCGGCGAGCTTTTCGTTATACTGCTTCTCGGCAGCGTCGTATTCCGCCTGGCCTGCGGCGATCTTTGCCGCTCCGGCGTTATATTCCTGCGTGCCCTGACTGAGCTGCTCGTTGCCCTTCTGATCGGTCACGACGGACTCGGTGTAGTCCTTTTCGTCCTCGGTGCGGTTTTCCTCCGCCTTGCGCAGATCGGCAACGCGCTTATCGAGTACATCGACAAAGTCGATGATATCGGCCTTTTGGCCGCGCTTGAAGCGCATGATGTCCGACAGCTCGTCCGAGCCGCGTCCTGCCGCAATGATACCGAATACCGAGCTTGCAGCGAGCAGGATGCTCATGATCATTAACAGTGTTCTTTTCATTATATCTTCCTTTCTCCTGCGGAAACACATTCCCCCCAGTGCTTCCGGTGGAATTACTTCCCGTTGCGCGCCCTGTCTTTGAGCGCTATCTGTTCGAAGTCCTCGTCAAAAAGCGGATGCAGGCGAAGCCTTCTGCCCTTGACGGTCGTGCGCGAGATAAATCTGTCGCCCCAGACGAGCATCTGCGGCAGAACGAACAGCACCAGCACCAGCGATATTATCGTTCCGCGGCCGAGCACAAGTCCGATGACGGAAATTATGCTCTCGGTGCTTATAAAGCCGATGAGCAGTCCGGCAATGACAAGGATGCTGCCGCTTGTAACAAGCGTGGGCAGAGCGCCGTTGAGCGCAAGGCGTATCGACTTGCGGCGCGAAACATTGCGCTGCCTCAGCTCAAGATAGCGGTTTGAAACGACGATGGCATAGTCGATATTTGCACCCATCTGTATCGCACTTACGATTAGATATCCGACAAAAAAGATGGAGTTCTGCGTGAAATACGATATCGAGAAGTTGAGCCAGATGCTGCCCTGAATGACCGCAATGAGCAGCACCGAAAGTCCTGCCGAGCGGAACACGAACATGATGACCAGCACGACGAACACTGCCGACAGCACGCTGACCAGAATGTTATCCGTCGAGAACGAATCCTTCAGGTCGCGCGCGGCGGTAGCGTTGCCGGTGACGTAAACATCGTCGCCGTAGTAGCTGTCGGCAACGCCGTGGATCTGCGAGATGAGTGCGTAGCTTTCGTCCGACTGCGTGGGCAGGTCGGAATAAACGAGCATGCGGCTGTAGTGCTGACCCTGAAGCTGTGCCTTGGCGTCGGAAAGCTGAGCATACAGGCTTTCGATCATATCAAGCTTGTCCTGCTCAAGCTCTATCGTGCCGTCCTCGGCAACGTCATACAGGAACAGAAACAGGTCTATAAGCGGAATTTTATATTCGCGCATGTTGCTCTGCACCTGGTCGTAATCGGCGTGGCGCGCGGCGTAGTAGACGAAAAGCGCGCTCGCGCTCGTGTCGTCAAGTCCGGCAAGCTCGGAAAACTCGCCGATGGTCAGCTTATCGCCGAGGCGGTAACCGTCCATGACCTCAACGGAGGCAATGCCGAGAACTGAGGTGACGTGGTCAAGCTCCGATATCTCGTCGAGCATCTTCGCCTGAGTCTCATAGTCGCCCGTCGGCACGACGAGCGCCATCATGTTATTGTTCCCGAATGTGTTTATGATCTCCTGATGCGCCTTTTGCGTTTCGTTCAGGCGCAGGGGGTAATCGTCGCTGTAGTTATACGAAAACGGGCACATGCTCGAAAAGAAGAACGCAGCCGCCGCGACACAGATGAAAACAGGCGGCACGATCTTGTGCGTTTTCCACGCAAAGCGGCCGATCGCGTTTATGTTCGGCATAAAGCTGCGGTGCTTTGTCTTTTCAATGGATCGGCTGAACATCAGAAGCAGTCCCGGCATAAGCAGGAACACCGTCAGCATTGAGATAAGTATGGATTTTATCAGTACCTTGCCGAGGTCTCCGCCGAGGCCGAACTGCATGAACGTCATCGCGACAAGGCCACCGATGGTCGTCAGCGAGGACGAGGCTATCTCGGGTATAGCCTTCGACAGTGCCTCCACCGCCGCGTCATAAGGCTCAAAATACCGCTGCTCCTCGGAAAAACGGTTGCACAGGATGATGGCATAGTCGATCGCCAAAGCAAGCTGCAAAATGAGCGTTACGGAGTTTGCGACATATGATATCTCTGAGAACAAAAAGTTCGTTCCCTGCTGGATGGCAGCGGCCATTGCAAAGGTTATCAGCAGCACAGGCACTTCGGCATAGCTGCGCGAGGTAAGAAGCAGCAGGATTATGACCGTAACTACGCTCAGTGCGCCTATTATGAGCATCTCGCCCAGCAGAGTGCTGCTGAAATCCGTGCCGACCTCGGTGTAGAGCTTTACGTTATCCCGGTCGAACTTTCCGCCGACGAGCGATTTTATCTCGTCAAGAGCCTGTGTGCATATCTCGTCGCTCGATTTTCCGGCAAAGCTCACGGAGATAAGAGCCGTTCCGGACTTATAGTGCTCCTGTGTATCATCGAAGCTTGCCTGGCGCACGCCGTCGATATTCTCTATATCCTGCGAAAGCGCCAGCGCGTCGTCATACGAAATGTGTTCGATCATAAGGTCGGCCGTCGCGTAGGTGATAAACTCGCCGTCCATCGCCTTCAGGCCGCGCCGCGTCTCCGTTTCGGCGGGAAGAAACTGATAAAGATCGTTCTGAACCGTCGTAAGGCGCATCGTGTACGCCGACATGCATGCGGCCGCAATGAAAAGAATAAGTATTATTTTTCTGCTGTCTATGATAAATTTGGCTAATTTGTGCATCTGATTCTCCCACGGGTGATGTATCTACATATTTTATTACACAGATAAAAAAACATCAAGGGATTATTGTCAAGTTTTTATTAATTTCCTTGTGTTTGGGATAAAAGCGTTATATAATTCATGTGCGCCGCAAGGTGCAAAACAATACAAGGAGAGCGCGAAAGTGCTGCCGTAAAATGGTTAAGCTGTTATCAAAACTGTTCATAAAAAATCCGACGGAGTATACGGATCCTTCGGTGCGCAAGGCTTACGGAACGCTGTGCAGCCTGCTGGGGATATTCCTCAACGCACTGCTGTTTGCCGGAAAATATGCCGCCGGCGCGATCTCGGGTTCGATAGCCATAACCGCCGATGCGTTCAACAACCTATCCGACGCCGGCGCGTCGGCGATATCGCTGCTGGGCTTCCGGCTTTCGGGCAAAAAGCCCGATCCCGACCACCCGTTCGGCCACGGCAGGATAGAATATATCTCCGGCCTCGCAGTCGCGGCGCTGATCGTCATCATGGGCGTTGAGCTGCTGATAAGCTCGGTTGAAAAGATACTCAGCCCCGAGCCGGTCGAGGTCGGCCTGCTCCCGGCGGCGATACTGCTTGCGTCAATCCTCGTCAAGCTGTATATGTTTGCGTATAATTGCAGCGTCGGCAAAAAGATCTCGTCCTCGGCCATGACCGCCACGGGTGCGGACAGCCTGTCCGACTCCGTCGCAACGACGGTCGTGCTTCTCTCGATGGGCGTAAGCTGGCTGTTTAAGGTCAACATCGACGGCTGGGCAGGCGCGGCGGTCGCGGTGTTTATCCTCTTTGCCGGCTACGGCGTTGCAAAGGACACACTCTCGCCGCTGCTCGGTCAGGCGCCCGATCCGGAGCTTGTCAAAAGCATCGAGGATATAGTCATGAGCTCGGACGCCGTCATCGGCATGCACGACCTCGTTGTTCACGATTACGGCCCGGGCAGAATGATGATCTCGCTGCACGCCGAGGTGGACGGCCGCGGAGATATCTTCGAGCTGCATGACAGCATCGACACCGTCGAGCGCGAGCTGAAAAGCGCGCTCGGCTGCGACGCAACTATACACATGGATCCCGTCGAGACCGATAACGAGCAGGTAAATGCCGAACACGCCGCGCTCGAGGAGGCTCTCAAGGACGTTGACGGGCTGCGCGGCATTCACGATTTCCGCATGGTCATGGGGCCGAGCCACACAAACCTCATCTTCGACGTCGTTATGGACACCGGCTGCGGCAAAACGCCCGAGCAGTTCCGCGATATCATCTGCCGCACCGTCGAGGAAAAGCTCCCCGGCCACTTCGCCGTCGTCACCGTCGATACCTCCTTTGTTTTTTAGAGGCGCATTGGGGCACCTACCAATACGGTTATCTCTGGTTGCCCGGTGTCGAAATTACCGACGAAACCATGGTTGCCTCGCGCTACGTTAGTACGCTGCTGAATTTTGCACCGCACCTCATTGGCTCACCTGCAAGGGGAGCAGGCAACTTTGCTGCCGTGGGGTTGAATAATACTTATTCACTATTACCTATTACCTCTTCATTGCGGCCGCAGCCGCTTGTAGGGAACGGATTTATCCGTTCCGCATGTTGCATCTACTGCCGCTGTCAATTAGCGACATGCAGCAGAGGTTTCGACATTGTCTTCCCCTTGCGGAGCTTGAGGGGAAGATGCCGCTTGCGGCAGATGAGG
>OLPF01002395.1_pt1 | contig 12318 bp, 9 predicted proteins | sample 1673121 | NCBI WGS metagenome assembly OLPF01 (sample SAMEA3136756, study PRJEB25190) | human gut metagenome | reverse complement strand
GATTTCCCATGAGTCTCATTTCATCGGCCACGGGCAGATGCGCCGCGAGGCTGGGCATGCTGATACTGGGCGTGGCAATGCTGGCCTATGGTGCGTGGCGGGGCGAGGCCGCCACGGTGCTGTCCAAGGCCATCCGCATCTGTCTGGAGTGCGTGGGCATTGGATAAGAAGAAAGGAACTTCAAAAGCCCCGCCCGTTTCCGGCTTTCTCGCCCGGTTCCGGGGGCTTCTGCAGGTCTGCGCCGTACTGCTGACCAATCCGCACCTGCCCAACCTGTTCAAGGGGCAGATTTACCGTGGAAAGGGCAAGACCGTCTGCGTGCCGGGGCTCAACTGCTACTCCTGTCCCGCCGCCACCGGCGCGTGTCCCATCGGGGCGATACAGTCGGTGATCGGCTCATCCAAATTCAAGTTTTCCTATTACGTGACCGGCACGCTGATTCTGCTGGGGGTGCTGCTGGGACGGTTCGTGTGCGGTTTCCTGTGCCCCTTCGGGTGGTTTCAGGAGCTGATTCACAAGATTCCGCTGCCCAGAAAGAAGCTGTCCACGAAGAAGCTCAGACCGCTGCGGTACCTCAAGTACCTGATCCTGCTGCTGACGGTGACGCTGCCGCTGATCTTCACAAACGAGGTGGGACTGGGCGATCCCTTCTTCTGCAAGTACCTGTGCCCTCAGGGCGTGCTGGAGGGCGCGATTCCGCTATCTCTGGCCAGCGAGAGCATCCGAAACGCACTGGGCAGCCTGTTTACATGGAAGAGCGTGGTACTGGGCGCGGTGGTCATTCTGAGCCTGCTGTTCTACCGCCCGTTCTGCAAGTGGCTGTGCCCGCTGGGAGCGTTCTACGCGCTGTTTAACCGGGTATCGCTGACGGGCATGCAGGTGGACGGGCACAAATGCGTTCACTGCGGCATGTGCGAGAGAGCCTGCAAGATGGATGTGGACGTAACGAAGGCCCCGGATCATTCCGAGTGCATCCGCTGCGGCATGTGCGTCAAGGCCTGCCCCACAGGCGCGGTCAGCTTCCGCTGCGGGCTGGGACGCGGGGCGAAGGAAAAAAAGAATCCAACCGGCGAACACGCCGTGGAGAAATAATTACAGAAAAGAAACGGAGGACACTTTCAATGAAGAAGACCTGGATTGCGCTGCTGCTGGCGCTGTGTATGCTGACCACTATAGGAGCCGCTTCCGCCTGCTGCTCAGACTCCTGCTGCATGAGTCCGTCCGGAATGGACGAGACACAGACCATGGAGGAAACCTGCCCCTGCATGATGGACGGCAAGGGTGTGAACGGCTGCCCGTGCGTGAGCGACATGTGCGGTGAGGACTGCATGTGCATGGATGGCAAGGCCTGCATGCAGGACGGCATGTGCGCCGATGGCTGCATGTGCGAAAAGCAGTGTGCCTGCGAAAATGAATGCGCCTGCGCCGAGAAGAAGCTGGAAATGCTGGAAGCCGAGCTGAACGACGTGTTTGAGGCGAACATGGATCTGTGGGATCGGTTCTTCGGCATGATGGACAAGCAGCCGGATATGGACATGAGTTACGCCGATTACCTGGCGGAGCAGCTGGAGATGATGAAGGAAAATTTCACCGAGGACGAGTACAAGCTGCTTCAGCAGGACATTGAGACCATCCGCCGGCTGGACGAGGAGATGGAAAGGCTCATGCCGAAAGACGCCATGGCAACGGACTCGGACATGGCGTTGGAGAGCGGCATGGTGGCGGCAGACGGCGGCATGGTGATGGGGAACGAAGATACGGTCATGCCGGACGACAGCATGGAAGATGATTCGTCCGAGAAGTTCCCTGCCTTTGAAGGTACGGATCTGGAAGGCAATCCCGTGACCAGCGAGCTGTTTAAGGAAAACTCCGTCACCGTGGTCAACTTCTGGTTCTCCACCTGCGCCCCCTGCATTGCGGAGCTGGGCGAGCTCAACGAGCTCAATGAGGAGCTCAAGCTGAAGGGCGGCGCGGTGATCGGCATCAACGCGGACACCATCGGAGGTGACGAGAGCATGATCATGGAAGCCCGGAGCATCCTGGAAAAGAAGGGCGCCGCGTACCAGAACATCCACTTCTCCGCGGATAGCGAGGCTGGAAAGCTTACCTACAGCATTACGGCGTTCCCCACCACGGTGGTGGTGGATCGCAGCGGCCGGATCGTGGGCGAGCCGATCCTGGGCGGTATCAACAACGAAGCCCAGATGAAGGCGCTTCAGGATCTCATTGACGAGACACTGGCCAGAGACATGGCAACGCTGGACAAGGACATGATGATGAAGCCGGACGGCAACTAATCGACAAAGCGGCGCAGACAACATCCCGCGCGTAAGCACTTCCCAGTTTTTTCAGATTCCCATACGTTTTTGTGAAAGGAAAACTGCACCATAAAACCTGCGCTCTTTCAGATGTGAAATCAAAAGGAAAGGCCTGATCGCCCGCATTATATGCAGACCGTCAGGCCTTTTCGTTATTTATTGTGGATACTCACATTTCATCCCGTTTCTAAAATAGAATTCAATGCGCCCGTCTTGCTGGATGACCACCTTATCCACCAGCGCTACGAACATCCCCGTTTCAAAGTCCGCGCACTCTTTCTGTACTTCCAGCATACGGAGGAATATCCGGATCCGCATAGGCCACATAAGCGATGTAGGTCAGCTGTTTGCTGGTGGCGGTCGCCAGGTTGTTTTTACTGACCGTCAGTACCTTGCCGCTGACCGTTTCGCCGGAACTGAGCGCAGCCTCAGCGGCGGAACCATCCTTGCGTTTCCAGTTGATGGTGAGCGCGGCGTTGTTCAGCGCAATGGCGGTCTGATTGGCGTAGACCACAGGCGTGATCACCAGCTTGCCAGCAGTAGTCGTCCAGTCCGGGCTGTACGAGCCGACATTCACGTCATGGATCTGCGTGCGGGGCTGATTGGCCCCCAGATATACAGAAAGCGACTTGCCGTCCGACAAGTCGATGATGGTTTTTGAGCCCGTTGCAATAATGGCCATGTTATGATCCTTCCTCCTCTGTCAGTTCGCAGTCGTAGGTGGCGCTGTAGAGCACGTCCATGGTGGTGAGCGTGATGCTTTTCATTCCTGTATGCGCGGCGTTCCAGATATTATCCGCTGTCTCATCCGCTGATTTCCGTTTCCACTGAAACCGGGACGCGGGAATATCGTTTGTAACATTCTGGCTGCCGTGCCAGACCCGCGCCGTCAGCGTGGTGGTCCGGATATCTTCAGAGAGAATATCCGAAGTGGCTGTGATCTCCATCCGGAATCCCACCAGCTCGTCCATATCCTCATACACCTGGGATACCCGCAGATTGATGCCCTCGTTGCTGGACAGGTCGAGGGTTTTGCCAAAATCAGAGGCAACATGCCCGGTGGTGATCGTGCCGCCCTTGATGTTCGCGCCCTCTATGGTCTCTGCGGCAATCTCCGCGCCGGTGATCGTCCCTGCCAGAATCTCGTTTGATGTAATCGTCCGGGACGCGATTTCGTTGGCGGTGATGGCGTTGGCTACGATCTTGTCGCCCGTGATGCTGCGCTCCGTCAGCACATCGCCGTCCAGCGTATCCACGCTTTGGGAAACGAGATCGCCGGTATTGTTGAGCGCATAGACCACAGATTTCTTTGACCCGACCAGCTCCAGCCGCTCCACGGACAGGGTGCCGGCGTTGATCTTGTTGGCGGTCAGCTCCACGATTTTGGCATCTGTAATGGAACCGTCCGCGATCTGCGTGGTGCCTACCGCCTCCGCGCCGATGAGCGCCTGGGTGATCGCCGCCAGCCCAATCTGCGCCGTGCCGACTGCTGCGTCCGCAATCTGCGCCCTCGTGATCGCCGCGTCCTGAATGTTCGCCGTGCCCACAGCGGCATGCGCGAGTTTGGCGTTGGTGACGGACAGTTCCCGCAGACTGCTGCCTGTCACGGAACCAGGCGCGATCTTTGTCGCCGTCACCGCGCCTTCCGTCAGCTGGTACCCGGCCACCGCGCTGCTCTCCACGGCGAACACGTTCCCGACGGTAATGCTGCTGTACCGTCTGGTCAATGCGTCCCATTCATAGCCGGATACCTGCGCTTTCGCCACAAAGCCCGTCGGCGCGTGACGGATGCGCACCAGATCGTACAGGAACACCCGCTCCAGATTGCGGTACTGCTTATATTCCTCCGTATCGCCGATATGGATGAAGTCGATCTCCAGCATCAGATCGGGCAGGTCGCAGCCCTTAGCAAATTCATCCGCGGCCGCCTGCCGCATGAGCGCATAGCACTCATCCTTCGACATGGGCGTGATGTCCTCGGAGGGTGTTTCTTCATCATCCTCATTGACCACGACCTCTTTCGCATCCGAAACGGCCAGCGTGCCTGTATGTACCACGGGATATTCACCGATGTGCGGGCTGTCCATCCATTTCTCCGGCAGGAGCAGCGTTTTGCCATCCGCATCCTCGCCAAGGGGAACGATGCGGGTGATTACCTCATCCGTGCTTTTGCTCCACGAGATACCCGTCATGTTTTTGCCGTAAGCGATCTCATAACCCCGGTCTGCGGGCTCATCGTTGTCCAGCAGGTAGAAGTCGTTGTTGTCCCGCACCAGCCGCGCCCGGGCCCTTTGCACAAGTCCGTACTCCGGATCGAGCAGGAACTTGATGGGATTGACGAAGCTGCGGTCGCCCAGGTTGACCCGGCGGGTGATGTTGGTGGCGAGAATCCGGTCGTCCGGCGTGAACAGCGTCTGGCGCATCTTGGTCAGCGCGTTCACCACATACGTACCCATCTGAGAGGTCAGTCTGCCGCACATATTGCCCATGAAGTCGTAGCTGATATGCCGCGCCTCTACGGTCACCTCATGGCTTGCCGTGTCCACGGCAACGGAATAGATGCGGAAGCACTGCTCAGTAGCCTGTTCCGCAGGTACGATGACCGTGCCGTCATCCTCCAGCGGCCTGTAGGCGGGAACCGGCGCTTTAATGATCCGCTCCTCCTGCAGTTCCTTCCAGCGCAGGTCTTCCGTAATGGGATGTATCAGTGTCAGGCCGAAATCGCCGCCCGCGATTTCCTTCACCGTGCAGGAGAAGGGCTGCAGGATGCACAGGCCGTTACCAGTCCATGTTGTGGTGTTGGCTTCATAGATACAGATCACAGGCGGTCACCTCCTTCCAAAGGGTATAAAGAAAGCGCCTCCGAAGAGACGCTGTTACAAGTTGAAAAGTAAGAGACTTATGCTTTTGTCTTTCGTACCCATTCATCCCAACGTGGATCTGCCTGCATTTCTTCTTTTACCGCCTCGCGTTTTGGGACGCACCACCAGGGCCAGACATCTGGTAATTCCTCTGAGAATCGACTTTGGATGGGCAGTGCTTCGGCATTCGTTCTGACATGGTGTAACAGAGGCGACGTGTAGAATTCAGGGCTGGTTTCACTCAATTTGTCATATGCTGTTGCATGACCAAGCGCCATATCAAGCGCCTCAAATGCGCCGTCTTTTTCTCCTGACAGCCACAGATAATAAGAACGCAGCATATGGAGGCAGGTAAGCCATGCGCTGCTTTTTCCGTAGAAGTGGTCTGTGTAGACGAGATCAAACATCATGATTGCATTCCCTATCATCCCGGCAGCAGTATTCGTCGGCATGTGAATGTCCGTCCGCACAATACTTTCGATTAATTCCGTGCTGCGCAGGATCATATCAAGCAGCGCTTCGCCGGATGCGGCAACCTCTTCTTTCCCATCAAAAGCGTTAATCCGCAGCATTAATCTGGTCGCATTGGTATCAGGGGCAGACTGTGCGAGAAGAAGAGCTTTTTCATGTTCGCCTGTGTTCTTATACAACTGCGATAGCTCGATCACAGCCTGCTGGCGCATCTCTCCGCTATTAAGCGAGAGCAGAAGCTTTTCGTAGAGCCTGATAGCTTCCTTCCATTCTGAGTAAGACAGGTTCTTTTCGCCCAGTTTGTGAAGCAATGCTGTTTTCCGTCAAGCTGGGCGAAAAGAGGATCAAGTGAGGTAGAAATATGGACATGAAAGAATTTGCGGCTCCAATGGTATTGAACCTGATACAGTCGGTCAATGCTCTACTACACCGTATTTGAACGACTTTTCGCCTACAAACAATCATGGTTATATGGAAAAATTATGAAGTAAGCGAGCTTAAAGCGCTATTTCACGATACTTTGGACGAAACCTCACATTGTGGACGATACCCTGCTATCGTCCAAAGTAGGGTGCATTTCTTGATAAATCTCTGATTTCGACCCCGAAAAGCAGTCATGAGTAGACTAAAACGGACCGAATGGGAAGATGTTTGATTTGGAAAAATGATGCCAAGTAGCCCGATTCTTGCGCCCACAACCCGTATTTGGCGGTTATTGACTATATTCTGACGGTTTATCAGTCTATGAATGCCAAAAGAAGTCCTCATGCTTTGTATCAAAACATGAGGACTTAGTTGTTCTGGTTAGACTATGATACAGGGGACGATGCATCTTGTTGGGGGCAAGACCGGGTGCGCTTGCACCCGGTCGCTTACAGCGCAATCATAGCTCTGCCAATAATCTAATCGGCTTGCGAATGAGCTGCCATCTCACCGTGTGCGAAAATCCTGGAAATTGCATGGTTTTCCTGCAATCTCTTGCTTCTTTTCACGATAGTCTATTTGACGCTTCTTTCAGAACGAAGCTATGGCTTCCGTGTCGACAGAAATGCCTCGCAGTCTCATTTCAATCAGTACTTCCAGCATAGTGATTACGATGTTTTCCCAATAGGTCCTTTCCGGCTTGCTATGGAGCACATCTATCATCTCGCGCAGTGCATCGATATTCTTCGTGCACAGGGCTGAAGTGTCATATATGCCATTCAGTCTGGCTATGCAATCCTCCAGCCGGCAGATGTAAAACGCGTCAGGGTAGTAGACCTTGAAGTATGCGATCCTCAGTACTGTCATGACATCGGCCGCGGCAACGGCGCGTGAATTCAGGTAGCGGAATTTTCTACAGCTGTCGATATACCACGACGGTGCGCCATGTGCAAGAAGCTCCTTTTCCATTTCGGGCTTGAGCCCTTTCCCTTTGCGGACTGATTCCATGATCTTGAATGCAGTTTCATGGTCAACGCCCAATGCAGTCAGTGTGTTCATGATATCGTCACGCGTGCTGATGCACTCCTTCAGCGGTATGCCTGCCTTCATCAGATCAGAGACGTTGCCTTGCCACGCACCCGCGCTTTGCGAAAGGCCGGCTATGCGAATCAGGTCTTCCACAGAGACTGGTCTGACGCATTCCAATATATCTTTTTCGAACAGCCTGTCGACCCATGGGATACCGATGGTTCCTGTATTCGATAAGCCAAGTTGTTCCGCTGTGATTCCCAATGCCTCCGTTCCGGGAAAAAGGGAAACGACCTTGTTGAACACCTCTTTATCATTCAGCGGTATCTTCTGAATTGTGACGCCGGTCATATCCTGTAATTTTCGCAGCATAACCAGCGGCCTGACTTCCATCACATCCAGCGATATCAGCGCATCAATCATGGCTAAAGCGTCAAAGTGCGTAACGGTTTCCTGAGAGACAGATATGAAACTGACGGGGTGCTGGAGCGGCGTGAACTGGTATACGGAATACGCCCTTGGCAGGATAATCAAACGCGTTGCGTGCATGTGTACAGTAGAAACCGCGTCACGGAGACCGGCGGCGAGCTGCAGTTCTTCCGCGGTGTTCAGCGTCAATTTCCTTTCTGTTGCATATCTCCTTATACAGTTGTGGGCTGGCGAGTATAATATCGAAAGTGATGGAACGACCATTTTGTTGATAGCCCCCGCATGGTAGCAGACCTCACCTCCAAGAAGTTCATTGATGAATTCTATTGCTTTAGACAGACAGTTGCTGGAAAGAGTCAGAACAATATTCGGAAGTTTCCTCCCATCGGCGCCCTGAAAGACCTCCGCCGGAAGGCCGAAGCCGTCCCGCCGCATTTCCGCGCCGCATCCGGGGCACGGCCTGAGCGGCAGATCCATGCCGGATCCGTATTTCGCAGACGCATCCGCTTCAAAATGCTTACATTTCGGGCAGACATAATGCGGCGGCAGAGGATTAATTTCCGTAACGCCCAAGAGAAACATCACAAAGGACGCGCCCACCAAGCCGCGATAACTGACGATATTGCCCTCTGAGCGCAATCTGGCAGCCAATTTTGCGGTGATCAGATACAGCGTGGAGAAATCATTGCCAATGATTGCGCTCAATTCCCTGTCCATGCGCTCCTGAACGAGCTCTGGCAGCGCCGAACCATATATATCCTTCGCCTTTTCTGTTACCAGTCCTTGCAGCTCCTCTTCCGCCCCCGGCAGACAGGGCAGAAAAGTACGCTTTCCCTCAGGATGCGGACAAAATACGCGCACATCGCCAACCCGGTCTGTAATCCGATTTGGATTTGTGATCACGATCTCCTTTGCTTTCTCCTCCCCCAAATATGAGAATTCATCCAGCATTTCATCGGTCGTTTTGAGATACAGCGGCGGCTGATCTGCATTCTTTTTTAGTATCTCACGGTATATGGCGTCGCCAGGTTCCTTAAAATGTGCATCTCCCGTGGCGCATACGGGTTTGTTCAGCATCTCGCCAATCTGCACAATCTTGCGGTTAATATTGCGCAGTTCTTCGTCGTCTAAAAACGTACCGTTTCGCTTCAGGAACTTGTTATTGCCGATGGGCTGAATCTCCAGGTAGTCATAGAAGGCGGCAATTTTCTGAATCGTATCGTCATCACTGCCCTCCAGTATAGCACGGAACAGTTCGCCGTCTTTGCACGCGCTGCCGATAAGCAGGCCCTCGCGATATTTCCGAATCAGGCCACGGGGTATGTGCGGCACACGATTATAATAATTCAGGTGCCCTTCGCTGACCAGGCGATACAGGTTTTCCATCCCTTTTTGTGTGCAAGCCAGCATCGTGATGTGGTAAGCGCGGTTGCTCGCATCGGTCGGATAACAGGTATTGATTTCAGAAAGCATCGAGATGTGGTTTTGAGAACGCAGATCTGCCAATGCTCTGAGCAATATTCTGCCTGTGGTGCGAGCCTTACACATGACGTTATGCTCATCGGGCAATGATATCCCCAAATGCTGGCAGACAGAAGCCGTCCTATACGCTGCTTTATACTTCTTAAGCGCTGGATACTGCCTGCGCACCAGCGCCATCGTATCCAATACCGGATAATGGAATGGAAGACCAGCCGCACGAAAGGCGCGCCTGATAAACGCGATTGCAAAGGGCGCACAATGCGCCACAAGAACCGCGTTTTTGCAAAAATCCGCAAACGCAGGCATGACCTCCGTCAGCTTTGGCTTGTCGCGCACCATGCTCGATGTAATGCCGGTGATCTGCGCTGCGTGCTCGGGTACACGGCGGCCGGGATCGATCAACTCTGAGAATTCGGCGTCCTCTACACCGTTTTTGATGCGTACCGCGCCAATCGCGATGATCTTATCCGTGTGCGTATTCAGTCCGGTGGTCTCCACATCCAGCACGACGTAAGTCACACTGTCGAGATTGACGTCCTCGCCTCTCTCCACGATTTCAGCGCCGTCGTTGATCATATAGCCCTCGCAGCCCGGAATCAGCTTGATGCCGACATTCTTGGCCGCAGCAAAAGCTTCAGGAAATGCCTGCACTCCGCCGTGATCGGTAATGGCGATGGCTCCATGTCCCCACTTCGCCGCCTGTTTAATCAGATCCGAGGGAGTTGCGCAGGAATCCCTCATGGAAAAGCACGTATGCAGATGCAGTTCTACACGTTTTTCAGAAGTGATGTCCTGTCGGGGAGGATTGCCGGCCTGCAAAATATCGAAGTTCATTTGCTTTGCCTCCTTTATCATTGTCATACTGCTGATGCAGCGCTCCGTTTTTCTGCAATACTCTGACGTGTCAACCCGAAAGTCCTTCCTGTTTTATCTAACCTCATCCGCTTCACCTTCTGTTTGATCCACCGAATAAAATTCTTTCATATCATCCAACCTCAGACACGCCAGTCGTCCGCTCGGATCGCTGCAGCCGCAATCGATGCCGATGCGGCGATCGCCGTGCCAGACGCGCATCGGATCAACATCCTGATAAAATACCGTCGGTGTATGCCCGAACACGAGCGTCGTTCCTTCAGGCAGGGGCGTATTCGCTTCAACGCGCGACCAGACGGCAAATTCTGTATCGGTCATATTCGCGTCCCTTTTCTGCGAATACAGGGAAATCGGCATGGAATGCGTGAGCAGATAGTCGATATCATTCACTCGAGCCCTTGCCTCTATGGGCAGTTGTCTGAGATAATCCCACAGAACGAGCATCTGGTTTGCAGACAGATCGAAATATTCCGTCAGCGTTTCCATACCGCCGTTTAGGATCCATGCCTCGGCGTCACCGCCGTCGACGATGCAATCGCGCATCATCCATTCATGATTGCCCAGCAGCAGCGTCGCGTTAGGCATTTGCAGCAGGCGAAGCATCAGCGCGACGCCTCCCACGTTGCGATCGATCACATCGCCCAACACATAAAGATGGTCCTGTTCCTGAAGATCGATCTGCCGCAGTATGGATTCGAAGCGGTCAATCCGCCCGTGAATATCGCTCATCACATAGATCATACGCATCACCTCATAAGAAATCCTGTCATCGCGCCGATATGTTGTGTCTCAGAAAGGACATATTGCAGTCTGACAAAAAGGAAGCGCTTAAATCTTCCTGCACTCCCACCAAATCAGCCGAAGACCGCGATACTGCAATTCAATGATCTTTTTCGCTTCCATGGCGCTGTTTGCCGTCACAATCTGTGTGATTCGCTGGTTGTTTGCCGAAAAAACGCACTTGAACTGAGCTGTCATTCTGTTTTCCTCCTTTGTTATCATCGCCGCATATATAATATACCATATCGAATGGGTAAAAAACTGCCCATCGGTAGGTTGACTCCGCGTTTACCGCATGCTATAATTCGGACAGAAGGTGAGAACATGACGGCGGCGCCCAAGAAAATGCTGATGCTGGCAATACTGGAAACGCTTCGCACATACACGGATGCAGAGCATCGCATGCGCCAGGCGGATATTGCCGCGCGCATTGAAGCGGATTACGGCTTAACCGTCACGCGCAAAAGCATTCATGTAAACCTGACGGAGCTCGTGTCGGCGGGCTATCCGCTGGAATATAAAGACGGCTGGTATTACGAGCATGAATTCAGCACGGCGGAATTGAATCTGTTGATGGACGGCCTGATATATAATCCGAACATCCCTTACGCCCAGTGCAGGGAGATGGCGGCGAAGGTTCGCGCTCTGGGCGGCAAATGGTATAAACCCGCGCCGGGACAGAGCTTGAACCGGCCCGCCAATCCGCAGTTTATGTACAGCCTTGACGTTTTGCACGAGGCGATTGCGGCACGCAGGCGCGTAAAGTTTCAGTATGGCGATTACGCGGTGGACAAGCGCCTGCATCCGCGCCTCGATAAAAACGGCGAACCAAAGGAATACGAAGTAAATCCGTACCGTATCGTGATTTCCAACGGTCGCCATTACCTCATCGGTAATGTACATAAGTATGACAACGCAGCGCATTTTCGGATTGACCGCATCATGAATCTCGAAGAGACGCGCCTTCCCGCGAAGGAACCGGGCAAGGTGCGCGGGCTAGATGGCGGGCTGCGTGTCTCTGAGTACCTGACCGGGCACGCGCATATGTTTTCCGGCGACGTCATACAGGCGAAGCTGCAAATCCAAAAGACCATCATCAATGAAACGCTGGACTGGTTTGGAATGGACGTAACGTTCGCCCATGAAACGGCGGATACCGTTGAGGCAACGGTGCGAACGGATGAAAACTCTCTGCATTACTGGCTGAAAATGTACGACGAATTTGCCAGAAGGATATAGTACGAGAAACAGAAGGAGGGCTTGATCATGGCTAAAGACTGGCTGCACCGAATTTCCTACGAATGGGACGTTTCACGCAGGCTGCTGGACGAGGGCTATCTTTCCATCGGCTGGGCGCGCGTCGCGAACAGCGGCATCCAGAACGTGTCGACTGACGGATCGGATATGGAGGATTTTAACAGCCTGCTGAAAAAGTACGATTATCCGAAGGATCGTTCCCGCTGGAGCCTGTGGCGCTTCTGTCGGTTTCAGAAGGGCGACCGGGTGGTGGTTCCGCTGTTCGATGGGAAATTCTCCGTTTACAGAGTCGTCGAGCCGGCAAAGTCCATTTCAGAATTGTCGGCGGGTCTTGCAGATTTTGTTCCCTTTTGCCCTTTCATCACGTTTCGTTCAAAGTTGTTCTTCCAAGCGGA
>OLPF01002391.1_pt1 | contig 12352 bp, 13 predicted proteins | sample 1673121 | NCBI WGS metagenome assembly OLPF01 (sample SAMEA3136756, study PRJEB25190) | human gut metagenome | reverse complement strand
GAAGAATATCTGTTCTTTTGAATGTCAATTATAACTTCTTACAAGGAAAAATGTATGCAATTTATGGTCAAAGTGGTTCAGGAAAAACCACTTTGATTCATATTTTGGGTTTATTGGAAAAAGTGACTTCGGGAAGTTATATTTTAGATAAAGTCGATGTAACAAAGTTAAATCGGAAGGAATTAATTTCACTTCGTAAAAATAATATTGGTTATGTATCTCAGAGTATGGATTTGAATGATTACTTAAATTCTTTGGAGAATGTGTTATTACCTATGTTAGTTAATTCTGATATTTCTAAAGATGAGAGAACTGTAATCGCAAAAAAATTATTGAAAAAATTTGGATTAGAAAAAAGAATGAATCATTATCCTAAAGAATTATCTGGTGGTGAAAAACAGAGAGTATGTATCGCAAGAGCATTAGCAAATCGCCCTAAATATCTCTTGTGTGATGAACCAACTAGTTCGCTAGATAAAAGAAATACAATAAAAGTGTTTCAACTTTTAAAAGACTTATCCCAAGAAGGTTTGTGTGTAATTGTTGTTTCTCATGATGAAAAAGTTTTTGATTATGCTGATTATTGTCTGGAACTGAAAGACGGAAAGTTGATTGAGGTTTCTAATGTTTCTAAACGATAAAATTTTTTTGGCCAGAAAAACAATTATAAAAAATAAACGGGATTGGATTCAAATTTTGATATTTACACTCTTACTCTTGTTTTTGTTAGGGTATCTTACATATTTCTTTACTCAACAAAATTTTGTTAAAATCATGACAGAGGATGCAATTGCTGCGCATCGTATTTATGTGACTGTTCCAGATGGGGATGAAGAAGTTTATAAAAAGATTCGCAATCTTCCAAATGTCGATGCTTTTTTAAATGAATATGAAGTCTATATTCGTGCTCAGATTGAAGAACAACCGTTAGAATTTTATTCTGTTCCAAGTAATATGGATTTTGCGGGTGCGGAAATTCAAAATTTGCAAGCCGGTCAGATGATTGCATCCAATTATTTGGAATTAACAATTGATGGGAAAACAATAAAAGGGCAACAATTGATTGGCAAGAAAGTTACGATTTCTGTTGGTGGGGAAGAAGCATGCGAAGTAGAGATTGTCGGTATTGTTGATGCAACGAATTTTAGTCTTTCTAATAATGCGGCTTTTTTGTCTCATGACGATATGCTTACCATTGGTGATGTTCAAGAGTCTTTATTAGATGAATTTACGACAATTCAAGGTGTATATGTCGTTATGACAAATGATGCAAAAAATGTTGATTCTATTCGTGAACAAGCGGAGGAAATCGGTGCTATGACACATACTCCTATTACGATTGATTATGAAGGACTTGCAAAAATATATCAATCTATCTTTACTCAACTCGTGATTGGTGCGTTTTTGTATTTGTTTGTGAGATTGTCGTATTTGTATATTTATTTTTTGAAAGAGAAAAAGAATATTATGATTTTTTTAATGAACGGATATCGATATGGGCAAATTTCTAGTATCTATTCTATAAAAAATGTGATTAGTAGTCTTATTACAATTGTTCTCGCATTTATTTTCTACTGGATTGGAGTGGCAATTTTTATATGGACTCATCCGTACGATATTGCGATGGGATTCATGCCAACATTGCCAATTCTAATTTTTGGAATTATGTTCATTTTAGAAGTTGTAATTAATTTTGTTTTAACTAAAATATTTTTATTGGCAAGTAGAGGGTATAAGGTAAGTGATGTAAAATGATATTAATTCAGTTATTTTTTCGTAAAAAATATATTCGAATTTTTGGTTTTATATTTTTTCTATTTGCTATATTTTATTGTGTAACTTGCTATAATTTGTGGCAGGTAGATCAAATTGATATTGATAATTACGATTGGTATTTAATTGCTTCCTCTTCTAAATATCAATCGATTCCAATAGAGGATATTAGAACATCCATTCCAATACCAGAGGAAGATTGGATGGAAAATGGAATTATAGATAATTCTAATGATACGTATTATAAAATTTGGTTTTCTAGACTTACAGATTATGAAAAGTATAAAGAAGATGCTATTTTGGCTATTGATCAACGGTATCAAGCAAATTTAGAATATGTTGAATCATTTTATTCGATTAGTAAATTTTTACTGGGCATCTTTCTTTTGTTGATTGTTTTCACGATTGGTGCGGTAATCTATTATGAAAAGGATACTATATATCTTTTATCTGTAGTTGGATATCAAGATTATCAAATCTTTCTTATTTACTTTATTAATCTTGTTCTTTTGTTATTTCCATCGATTTTACTTTATTTAGTTGTTTCTTTTCTTTTATTGTGAAACTATATCATTGACAAGGGAATATACATTGTATATGCTGTAAATAGGTGACTAATTATGAAAGTGAAAAATCAAAAGTTGGAAAACTCATCAGAGAATTGTATTTTAAAATCGATTTCTATTGAACAAGATGGTGATGAATTAATTGTGAATATTCCCAAAAAAAGAAAAATATTTTTGCAAGAGTGTTTTCAAGAATATCATAGTGAAAATATGGTAAAAGAATTTTCCTGGGATGAGAATGTAGGTAAGGAAATATGGTAAAGCATAATATAGACAAACATGATAATGATTTATTTAATGTTATTATGTTGTTGAATTCTTGCATAGAGGAGTGAAGTTTCAAGTGACAAAATATTTAAAAGTGATGTTTGGTGAAAATAGTGGAGCGGATTCATCTGTTCGGTATCAAATTGGGGAAGTCAATGTTGCATCTCATTGGGATCCTACTGCAAAATCCGGAAAAGATTTTGGTGGATTTAATTTTTCGGCGGAAAGTAAAATTATTCGTTGGCTTCATCGTGGTGATACGTTATATGATGTTATCGTTCCTCCTGATGCAGAAGTAATCGATGTAGTAGATTCTGCTACACCGCATGGAGTGTTTCGTTCTAATAAAATCATTCTTCAAAATCCTAGAAAAGTAACAGATGAAATGGCACTTGATTTTTATTATAAGTCCGATATTCCAGAAGTTGCCTATTATCGTGCACTAGGAGCAGTTGCTCTTATGGATTATCAAAAAACGGCTCTTCAAATTTTTCATGATAAAGTAAATGAATCTAATGTTCATACTGTTTTAGAAGAATGGAATGAGATGGTCCATAAAAAGGGAAGACGTCAAAATGAGACCATCTTACTCATTCAAGATATGTTGGAGTCGTTGGAAAAGAAGGCACAAAATAGATAAAAAACTTATCTATTTTTTTTGATTTGTATAAGGTCTACGTTCCGTCGATTGCTTTTTTTGAAAAAGTATTTTTATAATAATTTATGAGGTGAGTGAATATGGATTCAGAACGTGTTGGTAAGTTTATTTGTATGCTACGAACTAAGAAAGGTCTTACACAGGAAGAATTGGCCAATCAAATTTGTGTAACAAATAAAGCAGTATCGCGCTGGGAACGTGGTGTAGGACTTCCCGATATTTCTCTTTTAGAGCCTTTGTCTAAAGTTTTGGATGTTTCTGTTTTAGAACTTTTAAATGGTGAATATTCCAATCAAGAAGATAATGCCCAAAAAAAGGATATTAATTTGTTATTACATACTTTCGCTCTTTTCAACAAACAAGGTAAGAAACATTATCTTTTACTCCTGTTATTTGGAATTCTTCTTTTTATGATGATTTTATATTTGAGTACTGACTTTCAAGGATTTGACAATATGACATTATTTTCGTTAATGAATAATTTTTCAATTATTCCTTTTATCAATATCATCTCTACGATACAGTCCGGTAATTATATGAACTTGTTGCGAAATATTATCGTTAACTTTATAATTGGCTCTATTATTGGAATCTTTTGCTTGAATTTTAAACAAAAGAAACAACATCTTTTTAGATTTTTACTTTTGACTAATATTTTGTTAGAAATTCTTAAATGGACTTTATTGCTTGCCATTTTCGATATTGATGATATTTTGATACGTTTTATTTCCGGGGTAGTTATCGTTTTTGTTTATAAGCATTTTAGAAAAAAATAAGATAGCATCTGTCACAAAAATTTAGATTTGTTTTTATCATATGAAAGAAGCAGGGAAGATTCCCTGCTTCTTTCGTATTATTTATTATTATTTCTTTTTGGTTAATGACTTATATAAAGGACTACTTAACTGTTCACCTGACATATTTTGCATATATCCTTGATAGTTTTTATCTTGTTCTCCTTCGGCGGTTAAGTAGTAGATTTGACAACATTTCATATCTTTAACCAGTCTAAGCGGTTTGACTGGTCTAATTCCCATATGCCAATATCCTTTATATCCTAGGGAACCCATCCCAGCAGAACAGTGAACGTGAAGGCCATTGCGACCTAAAGAACTACGGCCACTCATCATTGGTACGACACGATTCGTTTCAGTCCATTCGTTGGTTCTGCCTAAATAGATTTCATCCGGGTAAACCCAAATACCATCTTCTCCAATCTGAAATTTTTGAGTTGCATTTTCTTTTTTCATATCTAATACTGGATCAGAATAAATGGCAATTGTATCATTTAAGGTTAGGTTGACAGAGTTTGGATTGATGACAATGTTATCTTGTGGTGTAATGATAATATCCGGATTATCGCCTTGCATTCTTTTTTGAATCTCTGTTCCACTTAGCATTCCGGATTGATATAATCCACAAGATTTTTGATCGTCTATTTTTCTGATTTCGTTTGATGGTTTTAAACTAGGGAAGAATGCTAAGTTGGCGATTTTGATATCTGGATAAATAATTGTCGGTTTGGATGCGATGATACTTAATAGTAAATGGTCATCGAAGTGATCCGTTTTATATCCGTTCGTTAGTTCAACACTGATACCTAGTAAAGATAACATCGTTTTTCCATTCATGACAGGAACGTAACCGTTCGTCGTTACTTTTTCCACTGTTTTGGTTAAGTATACTTTATGTGGTTCTAATAGTAATCCTGTTTCTGGAATCACGACTCTTCTTAAATGACTAATTTGATCGTTTAATACTTCTTGTAAATAATTTTTACAATTTTTGGTGTCGACAATTTCATAATCGAATACATATAGAACATTTCCGATTCGAAGGTCACAACTGTTTGGCTTTTTTAAAGCATCTTCCGCCATATTTTCAATTTGGATGGTGCCATTATCGATTTGTTTTTTAATTTCATTACTTGTTAACATTCTTTTTCACCATCACTTTCTGTCCTTCGTATTCTTGTGATAATCTAGAAGCTGTCGGCTCTACTTGTCCAAAGTATTTTCCGCGATATTCGATATCAGCATCTCCAATTAAAGGGTAGTAATAGACACGTCCAATTGGCATGCCAGGGTATACTTTGGTTGGATTGGTGCAGACAATTTCTAAGGTCCATGTGCCTTCAAATCCGTTGTCCCCGAATCCTGCTGTTACGTGGATTTCCATTCCGACTGCTGCTAATTCTTCACTTTCTGCTAGTAGGGGAACGAATCCATAAGTTTTGGTATACTCTTGAGTTCGACCGATGTATAACTCGTTTGGTTTTAAAATAAATCCATCTTCATCCATTTTAAATTCTCTTGTTGAAGTAGGATTTGTGATACTTAAATAGGGAGCATCGTACACTTTCAATGTGTCTCCTAAAGTAACTTCTATGTAGTCATCTTTAATGTGATCGATTCCACCGTCTACATATATGCTATTTCTTGTGATTTCTGTTTTGATTGCGTCTTTATCTAACATATAAACCCTCCTATTTCAAATTTTAACAAAAAATAGATAAAATAACAATTGTAGATAAGTAATTTCTAGCGACTCTCTATACTTTTTGGTACAATAAAATAAGGAAGTGAATCGTATGAAGAAAGTTCTTGCTCATGGTACGTTTGATATCGTGCACTACGGTCATGTTCGCTATTTAGAACGTGCTAAAAAATATGGAGATTATTTAATTGTCTATGTCACTTCGGACAGACTTGCCAAAGAAAAGGAAAAGAATCCGTATTTTAATGAAGACATTCGAATGAAGATGATTTCCTCTTTTAAAGTGGTAGATGAAGTTATTTTGCGGGATAGTGAAATTACTCCTCAAATGTTAGAAGATTTACAAATTGATGTGATGGTTACAACGACGCATTACTTTGATTATTTAAAGGATTCTTGTAAGATCGTTCATATTGAACGAACAAAAGGGATCTCTTCTACGATGATAAAGGATCATCTTTTAGAGGAAAAATAAAGGCAATTCAATATGAAGTATGATTTTATTTAGGAGAAATTGGAAAATACAATTTCTTTTTTCTTGACTCGGGCGTTTGTCACGGGTGTATGATATCTCTCAGAGTATCGAACCAATCTGCATTCATTGTGGCCAATGTGTCAATCTATGCCCGGTAGAAAGTATTTACGAGAAGTTTGATTATTTGAACTTAAAAAGACAATTAAAAGACTCTTCTAAAGTGAAAACGGTCAGTATTGCACCTGCTGTTCGTGTTGCGATTGGCGAAGAGTTTGGAATTCCTCATACTAATTTAGCAGCAAAGTTAGTGACAGCATTGAAACGTCTTGGTTTCGATTATGTGTTTGATATTATGTTTGGAGCGGATTTGACCATTATGGAAGAGGCCCCTGAACTTGTTCACAGAATTCAAAATCAAGAGAGGTTACCGCTGTTTACTTCATGCTGTCATTATGGGATACTCTTTTTATGGTAGACTTTCGGTGGCGGATTTACATGAAGAAACGTTCCAAGATTTTAACCTACCTCCAACTTATTATGTTTATGGAACGGAAGATCCGTTTTACCGACAATTCAATGCTCAAGTTGATTTGTTGATGAGTCTTCAAAAAGATATTGAAGTGCAAGTTTTACAAGATTATCCACATGGGTTTGGAATCGGTGGCGATTGGGCAGATGATGTCTCCACTTGGCTAACCCGGGTTTTATCATAGATTGATGACTTATGAAGTTTTTCTTTGTAAGTCGTTTTTTTTCTGTTATACTAAACTTATATTCAGGAGGAACTTATGGAATCAAAAGGTGATGTCGTATTTTTAAGTGATGAAGTTTCAAAGTGTTTTAAAAGTATTATTGATATTTCATCTAAATATTATTCTTATGACGAAACAATCGAACGTATAGGCAGATATATTTTGTTTCAAGAACCTAATCCATATTATGATTATATAGTAGAACAGTTTCCCCATGTCTCTAAATCTTTAGTATTTGGTATGTTACTTGGCAATTTCTTAGAAATTACACATTACCGTCAAGAAATGGGAATAAAATTGGATTCTAAGCGGGAAGAAGTTTATAATGTACTTTTAGGCGCATTTCAAATGCAACATAATGTTACGATTCAGATTCCTTATGCTCATTTTTGTTTGTTATTAAATGATGTTTGCTGTTATTTAAATCATCCGTCGCCTCTTTATCAGCAGACAGTTGTTAGTACTTTTTGTCGTTCTGAATTTGAAAATATTGTCGAATTTTATGATTGTTTGGCACCGTTATCTCATTTTTTACTAAGTCAAAACTCTGTGTCTCCAAAAGAAAAAGTTTATTACACGGTAGTTGAGGCTGCTTCGGATGCTTTAGAATTATTTGTTTTCAGTAAGCATGCATTTGATTCGCCATTCTTTATGCCGGATAATTTGCGACAAATGACTCAAGTATTGCGCGAGATGCCAGAAGAGAAACGACAGAAAAATAAGTTTTATCATTCTGTTATTCGTCAAGTACAAGCTAGACTTTCATTTAATCAAGGAGAAGATGAAAGAAAGATTGCTCTTTTAGAATGCGTGTTAGCAGGAATCTATGAAAAAGATTTTTCTGTCCAAACTGAATTTGAACAAATGATGGTGGAAAGTATGACAAAAGAGCATATGACATCAGAATTTTTATCTACTTTTTATGATGAGCATGAAGAAGATGTTTTAAAGACATTCTTACTAAACTTTTCGGTTGTGTCTAAAGAGTCTCAATTAAAGGACTTAAAACTCTTTGATGAAGTATGTCATCGTGGAGGAAGACAATATCGTAAAAAATAATTCTTGTTAATTTTGTTGTTTTCTTTTATACTAAAGGTAATTGTAGTAGGGAGGTTATGGTTAATAAATGAAAAAGAGTAGTGATTTTAACAAGTTCAGTAGAGAAGAATTTAAAAGGAATGAGCAAGCAATGTCTAAACAAACTCAGAGTGCAAAGCCAAAGGAGCATCGCATGAGGATGGAAAAGGAAACTGTTTTTGTGCCGGCTTTCGCTCGTTATACAGAAAAAGGGTCTCAAGGTGTTTTAGAAATTAAGATTGACGATTATCATAGTGGGTTGATGACATCTGATCATGAAGTATTTTTTGTAACGAATTCTGATAATTTTGAAGGTCGTCTTGTAGATGATGGCTTGTATCAAATTCTATTCAATGATGGAAATACACCTTATTCAGATTATACTAGGGTTTCTTTATATGATGCTAAAAAGCATCAAATGATAGTAGATGGTGCAAAGTTGCAGGATGATTTTTCTTTTATGGCTGATGATTTAGTTTTTGGTGTAATGGATGAAGAGACTGGAAAGTATCATATACTGAATTCTCTTCGTTACCGGGAACATCCAGAAGAATTTTCAGAAGAATATGATTCTGTTCGACTTATTTCACCAAACGAATATATCGTATCTAAAAATGGAAAATTTGGTATTTATTCTGTTGATGGATTCCAGACAAAATTAGAATATGATGATATTTCTTTGGCTGACGAATATGGAGACTTTGAATACGGAAATTTGGTTGATTTGAAATTAAAGAAAGATGGACAATATTTTTATTATACGAATGGTAAGATGATGGATGCTAGTTTTGATGATGTGAAACCAGTCGCTTCTTTTATTATGATGGGAAAACACGGCTCAATGATTGATTTAATTAATCGCGAAGATGGAAAAATCATAACGTCACTTTTGGCAGATGATGTTTCTTCTTTGACTTATCCCTATTTATTTACTTATTTGAAAGATGGACAAGTTGGTGTATTCTGTTTAAAAGAAAAATTGAATTATGACAATGGGGAGCTTTATTATGAGCTAACGCATATCTGTGAACCAATCTATGATTCTGTTCAGCCTCTTGCAGATGATTCTGATATGATTCTTTTAGAAAAAGATGGAAAATTCGGTTTGTTATATTCGACTTCAGAATATCAAATACCAGCAGAGTATGATGAAATTAAACCTTTGTTTTCTTCTTGTGTTGCTCTTTATCATCAGGGACAGTGTGATGTATATGATACGAATCAAGAAAGAAAAGTTTTAGATAATATTTCGATTACAGATTCAGGGAAAAACTATTTTATTTATCATGATGATTCTGGCTATGGTTTAAAAACTTCTTATTCTTCTGATTTATTCGGTGTGGAAGAAATTAAACATTTAGGAGATGATTACTTTTGCGTTACACAAGATGGTAAAAAGAAATTATATGGATTGGGCAAATATCTTTCTAATGATACTTTTGATCAAATTGAAATTTGTCCAGAATGTCGTCAAACTCCTCGTTATGATTGTGATTCTGTTTATTTTGCTGTCAAAAAGGAAGACGGTATGCATTTGATGGAAATTAATCGTCATTATGGAGTTCCTTCTCATACTTTGGAAGAGGTATCATTTGGCATTACATATTCTAATATTCGTTTCTTAGATGATATGATTGTTTTAGATGATGGTTATGGTTTTCATACTTTGAGGGATTATCATGGTAAAAAAATTGCAGATACGATACATGATGTTCAGTGTGTCAAAAACGAAGTTGGTAAAGATAAAATTTATGTGGCTGGCAATTGTGTCTTTATGTACAATCATGGTCTTGATGTTTTCATTGAACCTGGCGTTAAAATAAAACGGCCTTTTTACACAGCAGCATATGAAGGAGATTATGGCACGGTAGTAGTAAATGAGTTTGATTCTGATAAATATAAGAATATTTGTCAGTCGATTGAAGAAATGTCAGACGATGAATTTAATGGAGTTTTAAAAAGACTTTATGAAGATAGTTCACAAGTACAAGAACAATATCCAAAATTGTTAATTCGTGAAAAAAAATAACGTAGTTGGTGCTACGTTTTTTTTATGTTTATTTAGATGTTAATTGTTTTTGGGTGTATAAGTAAATGTTTGCTTTGGCTGAAACTCTGAAAATACGCGTTCTACTTCATCTTCCTTAATGGTACGTATTATTTGCTCTAGTCCGTATTCTTCTCTTGTGACAAAACGAATTTCTCCTTTTGGGTATTTATTATAACAAATAAATTTCGTTTGAGATGATTTCTATGAAGTGTTTTAGTGATAGTCGCGAAAATAGAAAAGTTTATTCAATCGAATAAAAATGTGATATAGTTGATGTATGCAGATATAATTTAGTGGTAGAATGTAACCTTCCCAAGGTTAATATGCGGGTTCGATTCCCGTTATCTGCTCCATTTGAATACAACTTACGAACTGTAAAAAATTCGTAAGTTTTTATTTTATATAAAACTTTAATGTTCTCTTTATAGGAATGAGGACATTTTTTATGTTTGAATTTAAAGTTATAGGATAATTTAAACTTAATCTAAAATTTTATACACAACTTTTAATATCAATGAACTTATTAATGAACTTGTTTCAATATTAATACTATTTTTATATTTTATCTAACATGGGAGTAATTTCACTGTCTAGCTAGCACTGAATTTGTACTCCCATACAAATTATATTATGGGAATTCTCATGCCTTTTTATAGACAATTAGATTTATTATTTTTTATTTAATTTAAATAGAACGATTCTATAAACTAAACTCCTAGAATAAAAATCTATAAAGTTTACTATTCCAAATATAAATAATGATAATTGCGTATTTACAAATAATAAACAAATTAAAAATCTAATTAATACTCCAATTGTAGATCCAATTAATAATATAAACGACTTTCCTTGAGTAATACATAAAGTTTTATATGTTTCATATTGATAAAGTCCAAATACAGCAACTGAATAAAATAAAATATAGGGAAAACATTTATACAAAGGTAAACTACCATGTGATATAAACAAGTATACAAATGAAAAAACAAAGTTTAAGACAATAATTAGCGGAAAACATTTATTTTTCATATTCATACAATTATCATATTGCTGATAATAGGTTTTTCCTTCAGGTACTTTAATCATTAATGTTGCTTGGTAAGCATTTGTAATAATTTCTAATGTTAAGCAAACTGAATAACATATAATGTGTATTGAATAATTTTCCATTCCCATATGGCTTGCCAAAACTCCATATAATAGTAAAAATGTTCTAGATAATAATCTTTCAAAAGAATATGCAAAACCATACTTAATTACACTTATTAATGATTGTTTATCAGGATATTCAAATTTTAATTTTAAATTATATAACATGTATGTTATTGAAATAAACCACGAAATAATTGTTGCAACAAACAATAAAGTTAGATTTTTAGTAAGAAAATATGCAACTGCATCTAATACAACTAAAGAAACATAATAAAAAATTAAACTTTTTCTATATAGTTTTAATTGTCCTTTTAGTCTTATTATTTCAAAAATTCCATTTGATAATCTTCCTAATACTATATAAGCAATGTAAAAAGTTAATAATATATGTAACATATTTTTTTGTTTAATACTTAAATCGAATATATTAACTATAATATCTCTACTTAAAAAAACTATAAAACCTATTATTAAACCAAATATAATATTAAACCATAAATATTTCCATTCATTTTCTCTTGTTGTTCTATAAGTATATATTCCTATCTCACCTAAGGATTTAAAAATTGAATCTATTAATAAAAAACTACCAGTTACTACTATTGCATCAATACTTATTAAGTTATTAAAAGCTGAATCAATACTATCAGCTATACTCATAAATATAAAACTTATTAATATAGATATAAATTCTTTCATTTTTACCACCATTTTTATTATAAACTAATAAGATTATACTATAAAATTTAAAAATCCTCCATGCTACCATTGATTCATATATAATATTTTTAGAAAGAGAACATGAGAGTTCGTAACTTGTATGTTATTCGCTCCATTTGTTTATTACCCTTGAAAAATCAAGGGTTTTTATTTTGTACAAAATATTTTTAAAAAAAACTAGCAAAATGTTGAAAAAACTAATTAAAAATAGTAAAAAGTATTAATTTTTGCAAAAGCCATGATATACTTAAGTTGTGATTGAGCTTTGGTTACCCGTGTGGGCCAAAGCCCTTTTATTATGTTCCGGGGTAGGAACATAATAAAACCACCCGCTATGCGGGTGAGAGCTGAAGAAGCGATGGCGTT
>OLPF01002378.1_pt1 | contig 12422 bp, 6 predicted proteins | sample 1673121 | NCBI WGS metagenome assembly OLPF01 (sample SAMEA3136756, study PRJEB25190) | human gut metagenome | reverse complement strand
CTCCGAAGACCCTCTGTCCGCGGCTGTAAGCGGCCTTGAGTTCTTCCAAAGCTTCCTTGCAGGTAACGTGTACGACGTAGAGCGGAGCGTCTGCCAGTTCAGCCAGGTAGATAGCACGTCTTGTTGCTTCGGCTTCGACTACAGGCGGACGGCTGACTGCGTGATAGTAAGGCGCTGTTTTGCCTTCTGCGATCAGCTGATTCGTCAGAACATCGATCATGTCGGCATTTTCTGCGTGGACCATGATGGTCACGCCGGCGTCTTTTCCTTTCTGCAAAGCTTTCAGAATGGCGTCGTCATCAGCGTGGAAGAACTGTCCTTTGTACGCCATGAACAGCTTCATCGTCGGATAGCCTGCTTCTGCCAGCTTCGGAATCTCTTCAATTACTTCATCTCTCGGATCGGTCATTACGCTGTGGAATGCATAGTCGACCATAGCAATACCTTCTGCATCGTTTTTACGATAATCATCCAGGGTTTCTACCAGACCTCGGCCCTGTTCCTGGTTTACGAACTCAATAAGAGTTGTCGTACCGCCAACAGCAGCAGCATTGGATGTTTCGAATCCACGGGTCTTGCTGCCCTTGTAGGAGAAGGAAAAGTGCACGTGCTGGTCAACCCCGCCAGGTAAAACGTATTTACCCTCTGCATCAATGACTTCATCACCTTCCTTTGGCTGCAGTCCTTCGCCGATAGCGGTAATGCTTTCGCCCTCAGCATAAATGTCTGCCTTGCGTTCGCCTTCTGCCGTTACGATGGTTCCGTTTTTAATAAGTACTGCCATGATACACCTCCATTTTGATCACTTTACAGTATGAAAAAAATCCGCGGATTTCTCTGGGATCCCATGGAAAAGCGCGGAGCGAGATGCCGCCGCGCTTTACAGCTGCGGCGTTCTCTTAATAATATCCTCTCTGCCGGGACCGTTAGATACGTAAGTGATCGGGAAGCCGATGAGCTTTTCGATCTCGTTTACATAGTTTTGAGCCTCAGTAGGAAGTTTATCAAATTCACGGATGCCGGTGATGTCGCATTTCCATCCCGGCAGTTTCTTCAGGACAGGCTTTGCCTTTTCCAGTCTGGCTGTGGTCGGGAAGCGAGTGGTGATCTCGCCATCGATCTCGTAGCCCACGCATACTGGGATCTCATCCAGATAGCCCAGCGGATCCAGTACTGTGAAAGCAACTTCTGTTGTGCCCTGAGTCATGCAGCCGTATTTCGTGGCGACAGCATCGAACCAGCCTACTCTTCTAGGTCTTCCTGTCGTAGCGCCGTATTCACCGCCGTCACCGCCGCGTTTACGCAGTTCTTCCGCTTCTTCTTCGTCCAGGATCTCGCTGACGAACGCACCGCCGCCAACAGCACTGGAGTAAGCTTTTACGACTGTGATGATATCTTTGATGGTATATGGGGGAACGCCTGCTCCGATGGCACCGTAAGCTGCCAGGGTGGAAGAAGACGTAACCATTGGGTAGATTCCGTGATCCGGGTCTTTTAACGCTCCCAGCTGTCCTTCCAGCAGGATCTCCTTGCCTTCTGCCAGAGCTTCGTGGAGAAATTCGGAAACATCGCAAACGTAAGGAGCGACCATTTCCTTGTATTCCTTCAGCGTTTTCATGATATCGTCCGGATCAAGTTCGGGTTTGTTGTAAAGGTGCTTCAGCAGAATGTTTTTCTGCACGCAGACACGCTCCACTTTGTCGCGGAGTTCTGCTTCGTCCAGGAAAAGCTCCTGTACCTGGAATCCGATCTTAGCGTATTTGTCGGAATAGAAAGGCGCGATCCCGGACTTGGTGGAGCCGAATGCCTTGCCTGCCAGACGTTCTTCTTCGCATTCATCGAAGAGGATGTGATACGGCATCAGGATCTGAGCTCTGTCGGAAACCAGGATCTTCGGCATAGGAACGCCCTTGCTGACGATGTCATTGATCTCCCGGAACATATACGGGATGTTGAGAGCAACACCGTTTCCCAGGATGCTTGTTGTATGATTGTAAAATACGCCGGACGGCAGCATATGAAGGGCGAATTTGCCATAGTTGTTCTTGATGGTGTGACCGGCATTGCTTCCTCCCTGGAACCGGACGATGATGTCGGCTTCCTGAGAAAGCATATCCGTGATCTTACCTTTTCCTTCATCGCCCCAGTTGGCGCCTACGATAGCTTTGACCATGTGTGAAATGTTGCGCTGATGCCTTTGTGCTTTCTGCAAAGTTTGCCCGGCAGGGCTTTTGCAGGAGGATCAGCACTCTCCTTTCTGTATGTTAATCTGTGAGATATATGTTTCTTATACGTTGATGTCAGCCGTCATGCCGAGCGCTTCCCTGTTAGCGTCCAGAACCGGCTGCACGCAGCTTTTGAGGAATTCTTCCGTCTGGCTTTCGGCACAGCCTGTGAAGTTTTCCGGCTTCATGATCGCCAGCAGCTTTTCCTTGGTCGTGTGGAATTCAGGGTCTGCAGCGATCCGGTCGAGCAGATCGTTTTCTGCACCTTCTTCTTTGACGCGTTTGCCGGCTGCCATGGAGTGCTGGCGGATCTTTTCGTGGAGGACCTGACGGTCGCCGCCTTCTTTTACAGCATCCATCATGATGTTTTCCGTTGCCATGAACGGCAGCTCGCTCATGAGGCGGGCATGGATCACCTTCGGATAAACGACAAGTCCGGAAGTGATGTTCATGTAAAGTTCCAGGATGCCATCGGTGGCCAGGAAACTTTCGGATACGCTCAGACGCTTGTTGGCCGAGTCGTCCAGTGTCCGTTCAAACCACTGGGTAGATGCCGTGATCGCCGGGTTGAGCACGCCGGAAATCACGAAGTTGGAAAGCGCTGCGATACGTTCGGAACGCATCGGATTTCTTTTATATGCCATAGCGGAAGATCCGATCTGGTTCTTTTCAAAAGGTTCTTCGATTTCTTTTAAGTGCTGCAGCAGACGGATGTCATTGCTGAATTTGTGGGCACTCTGTGCGATGCCGGAGAGAATGTTCAGCACGCGGGAATCCACTTTTCTGGAATACGTCTGTCCGGATACCGGATAGCAGCCGTCGAATCCCATTTTTTCGGCGATCTTGCCGTCGATCTGATGTACCTTGGAGAGATCTCCGTCAAAGAGTTCCAGGAAGCTGGCCTGTGTGCCGGTAGTTCCTTTGGATCCCAGCAGCTTCATGGAATCCAGGATGTGATCCAGGTCTTCAAGATCCATCAGGAGATCCTGCAGCCACAGCGTGGCACGTTTGCCGACTGTCGTAGGCTGTGCCGGCTGGAAGTGGGTAAATCCCAGAGTCGGCTGTGCTTTATGTTCCTCTGCAAAGTTTGCCAGATTGGAAATGACGTTTATGAGTTTCTTACGGATCAGTTTCAGAGCTTCTGTCATGATGATCAGGTCTGTGTTATCGCCAACATAGCAGGAGGTCGCGCCCAGGTGAATGATCCCTTTGGCTTTCGGGCACTGCAGTCCGTAAGCGTATACGTGGGACATGACGTCGTGGCGAACGATCTTCTCGCGTTCTTTGGCTTCGTCGTAGTTGATATCATCGGCAGCGGCCTTCAGTTCTGCGATCTGCTCGTCAGTGATGGGAAGGCCCAGCTCCTGTTCCGTTTCTGCCAGTGCGATCCAGAGTTTTCTCCAGGTCCTGAATTTCATTTCCGGGGAAAAGAGGTATTTCATCTCTTTGCTCGGATACCGTTCAGAAAGGGAACTTGTGTAGCTTTGTGTGTTTTCCATAATACTCTCCTTTTATTATCTATCGCCGGGGTGCTGCCGGGATTTCCCGAAACAGTCCGCGGACGCGGGTTTGCCGGTTATTCTGCCTGTGCAGAAAGATACATAATGATTATACCATGAAATGACAGGGGATTACAATGATTTCGGGAGTTTTGTGGGCGAATAATGGCTGCAGTTCGGTGGATGAACTGCAGGTTCGCATAAAAACTGGAGATCCGAAAATCGGATCTCCAGTCATATTTTATGATGAAGTTGTCAGTTATCCGTTATGTCTTTTTTTGTGGATAACCATGATCGTTGCACCGGTAGCTGCGGCTGTCATAAGAAGGATCAGCAGAAGCAGGTGCGTATTGTCTCCGGTATTGGAGCCCTTTGATTTGGCTTTGTCAGCAGAGCCGTTGTCCATAGATCCCTGACCGCCAGGTTTGGTAGAATCGCCGCCCGGTTCTGGCGTTCCGCCTTCGGCGCTCACCCAGATCGGGTTGGATACTGCATAGTTCCCGGTGCTGTCGATGGCAACGTAGCTGTACCACTTCGTGTCATTCGTAGAGTCGATCATGAATTCCAGCGTCTGTTTGTCTGAGGATCCTTTCAGATCCTTTGTTTCTACTTTTACGCCGTTTCGATAAAGTACGACTTTTTCCAGACCGTTGACTGCCTGAGCGTCGATTTTCAGCGCTTTTTTACCTGTGGAAACAGTGTCGCCGAACGATTCTCCGTCATAAGTGAAGAAAAGCGGACCCATGGTAACATAGGAACGACCATCTTTCAGTGCTGCAAGGTATGCATTCGAATCTGCTTTAGCGGCTCCCTTGCTGTCCTTTCCAACTTTAGCGTACTGTCGGATGATACCTGGATACAGTGCAGTATTTGTCGCCTGATGCTGGTCGGAACCGGCACTCAGATACTTCTTTTCTCCGGCATTCCAGAATGCGAATGCGGATACAAGTGCTTTGGCATCCATCTGAGAGACGCCGGCTCTGGCGATGGTGCTGCTGAGCTTATCGAGGTTGATATTCTTGTAGTCCTCTGCAGTGAGCTCTTCCAGAACTTCCAGTGTCTTTCCGTCGGATGATATCGTCGACTGCAGTTCGAGCAGATCGAAATCTTTCCAGCCGTTTGCATGTCCGCCTGCGACGCTGTCCTGATTATGCAGGAATCCGTAGTCGGAATACGGATGATGCACGATTACCAGAGCATTGGCTTCATGTCCGGCTTTGATGATATCAGGAGGTGTTGCGGTAGAAGCGTTAACTATGTTGCCTGTTTCCTTTTCGCTGAAATCAACGTTGAGAACGCCCCAGTGCCCCCATCCCGGAGAGACTTCCATATTGGAGATGTATGGTCTTCCGATCTGGTCGGAGAACTTCTTCATCGGAATATTATTGATCCGCGTATCGTGGTCCGAAACGAGGTTGTAATGGAGCTTCGCGGCGATCTGTGCGTTGAACAGATCCTCCGGAGTCGTTGCTCCATCGCCGTAGTTCGAGTGCTGGTGGTTGTCCATAGATACCCATCCGGATTCTTTCGGATCAACGATCTCGGGGATCTTAAATTCGTATTCAACGCCCTCCGCCTTCACATCTGTTGTACAAGGAACTGCCTTCGATTCGAAATTCTTCCCGTAGGAAGCGGTAAAGGTCACGTCCTCTGCCTGGGTCAGGTTAAATACTATATTCGTTTCTTGTTTTGCGGAATTACTGAAATATGTACTGATCCCGGCACATTTGTTTTCATAGGTCACACCTGAGATCTCTACCCGGAACGGAATGGCCTGGCCATTCTGATCCTTGGCACTTAATTTGACAGGAGCACCATTTTTGATCTTAAAATCCTGTGTTGTGTTGCCATTCAGTTCAAATTTGCTGGTAGTCTCCGATGTGTATCCTGCCTTCTCTAATTTCAGCTTGTAGGCGTAGGATCCGTTTTTATCAAATGAATTCTTGGTTTTCGGCAACCTAAATGAATACTTCCCGTTCTTGTCGGTGATCGCCCATACCATCGGCTGTTCGATAGTCTGTGGTTTACCGACTCCGGCACCGTTTACTGATCCGGATTTTGTCGTACACATGTATTTACCGTCTTTTTTTACGATCACGTTTACGCCTTCGACAGGATTGCCCTTTTCATCTTTTACGGTTCCGCTTACCATCGCCGTATCACCAGCTCCAATATTGTCGCGCGCATAGATGCGGTCCAGAACGGAGGCCGTAGAATTGGCGGTTTCCACGTGGACTTCTCCATTGAAGGTGTACGACTTCTTAGCTTTGATCACCTGGTTGATGTAAAGATCCTTGTACCCGGAGGATCCCTTGTAGGAATTGGAATCATCCATGATCAGAGAAACGGCATAATCATCCTTGTACGTTGTAACGAATTTTCCGAAATACTCTTTTACATTTTCGTTCTTTCCAATAGCGATCCCGGTGGCCTTGGTATCAGGATAGTAGCCGTAAGGGCCGAACATATTGGCCGCATTGGTGCTGATGGAGTATCCGGAAAACATCCCCGTGCTGCTTTTTCCGGCAGCGGAAGAGTTCAAAGTTTCGTTTCCGTAGTCAATATCGTTAGGATTTGTTACTGTAGTTTCCATAGAAAGATGGCTGTCTCCGGCTTGCAGGGTATAGACCTGTTTTATATCAAGCGGCAGTGCGTTATCATTTATACCGTCCTTGTTAGGATCAGCCACCCAGTATTTATATTCGGATGTAACGGTAACCGTTTTTTGATTTGGTGACAGCCAGGATGTGACTTTGACATCATTTCGCAGGTCTTTTCCATTGTACTCACCTGTCGCTGTCCATAAATCCATCAGAAACTCAACATCGTTGACCAGATCCGGTCCCTTTATACCTGATGAATCGATCGCACAGATATCCAGAATACTTCCTTTGGTCATGTTCCAGTAGTTATTGGAGCCTACTGCAAACGATACAGCCATTTTATCATTCCAAATGGTAATGTCTTTGTCGTCTGTCGCCATACCTTCAAAAATATCAGTAGCTCCCTGCTTGACTCCGCAGGTTCCGCTGTCTGCATAGGATATGGCCGGCAGGGACACGAAAGGCGTCACCGCCATGATCAGAGACAGAATACCAGCTATCAATTTTTTCTTCATACAATATCCCTCTCTTAATAAATGATGTGTTGGTTGTAATAACGTTTTTGTGATTTTATTTTGCAGTAAAGTATTGGTGGTTGTCTGTTGTTTCGGTTCCTCCTTTCCCTAGAAGGGAATGCACCCCCCTAATTATTTCAAAATTCACTTATTTCAGAAAATTTAGTAAACTGATTATAACCTATCCCCTTAAGGGAATGTCCAGCGAAAAAAACAAGAAAACGAGACAGGGGGGATGAAATTTTAAAGAAGCTGAAAAACAGCAAAAAAAGAGTGTTTCGATATCTTCGAAACACTCTTTTTTTACGTCTTTCCTATTTCTTTTTCTTCGGCGCCATGTGGATCGCACCGCCTTCCAGCTCTTCCAGTGCCTCACCGACTGCTTCGTTATAGGTCGGATGAGCGCGCATGCCTTTGAGCAGCTGGGATGGAGTCAGTTTGTTGGCGATGGCGGTAGCCATTTCACCGATCATATCCGTGGCGCGGGCGCACATCATCTGGGCTCCCAGGATCTCTCCGGTATCTGCGTGAGCGATGATCTTCACAAAACCTCTCTCTTCCTTGGAGATCAGGGATTTGCCGTTAGCGCTGGTGATGTACTTGCCTACTTTCACCGGTGTTGCGGAAGCCTTGGCATCTTCCTCGGTGATGCCGACGGAAGCGATCTCCGGGCTGGTGTAGATGCAGGACGGAACGATAGCAAGATCCACGTTCGGAGTATGTCCCGCAATCTTTTCCGCTGCCGTGATCCCCTGTGCACTTGCCACGTGAGCCAGCTGGATGCCTTTTACGATATCGCCGATGGCGTAGATGCCGGGAGCGCCGGTCTGTCCGTAGACGTCGGTTTCGATGAAGCCTCGTTCCATGGTGATACCCAGGTCATGAGCAGTCTGTGCCGCAGCTTCCAGGTGTTTGGTCGTAAGTGCCGCAGAGTTTTCCGCGATATCAGCAAATTCCTCCGGATCCAGGAACAATCCCGCAGCGTTTGGCTTTCTGCCCACTGCGCAAAGCACGTACTGAGATGATATAGCCTGGTACTTGTCTTTTTCCGTATAGTGGCAGATGAGTCCTCCGGCAGGATCCTTCTCGATTTTCGCAAGGGATGCGCCGGTATGGATGTCCACGCCTCGTTTTTTCAGGATCATTTTCAGATTCTGAGAGATTTCTTTATCCAGGTTAGCCAGCAGCTTCGGCAGAGCTTCCAGGATGGTGACTTTGCAGCCCAGCGCTGAAAAAACTTCTGCGAATTCCACACCGATCACGCCGCCGCCTATGATGGTCAGGCTTTCCGGGATCTCTTTTAATGCAAAGAGCCCGTCGCTGGTCAGTACGCCTTCCAGTTCCATGCCTTCTACCGGCAGCTTTGCAGGATAAGAACCGCCTGCCAAAATGATATGTTTTGCATCGTAGTAACTTTCTGTCGCGCCGTCTTCCGCAGGTTCTGCGAAGGTGACTTTCACCTGGCGGTCTGCCAGAAGGGTACCGGTGCCTTTCAGCATCGTCACGCCGTTGGCTTTAAGAAGCTGCTCTACGCCGGACACCAGCTTGTCGATGGTTTCCTGTTTGTAGTCCAGGACTTCACCGTAGTTGACGGTCACTTTTTCCGCATGGATGCCGAACCGGCCGCCCTCCAGGATTTCGCGATACAGGTCGGCCGCATGGAGCATCGCCTTGGTTGGGATGCAGCCGCGGTTTAAGCAGGTGCCGCCAAACCGGTCCTTTTCAATGATTGCCGTATTCAGTCCCAGCTGCGCGCCCTTGATGGCAGCAACGTAGCCGCCCGGGCCGCCGCCGATGACGATCAAATCAAAATTGCTCATAATTTCGTTCCTTTTCTCCGGGGATTGCCCGGTCTTTCATTCGGGCGCAGCCCAAACTTGTTTCTTTTAAAAATCTTCGCCGTTCACAGCTTTCAGGATATCCGAAAGCATCTGCTGTTCCTGCGGATCCGCCGTTTCATGGGATGCGAGAGCTTTGCAGATAGCGTCCTTCTGATAGATGACTCCGGTCAGATGTTCCGGCAGCGCCAGCATCAGCTCCGGATTCAGGGAGTCGGAGTAGAATACCGCTTCCTTGATAATGCCCTTTTCCACTGAGAAACAGAGATCTATGCCGCCCCAGTCGAAGCGGAAGGACATTTCGTTTTCGAAGTTTGGATTGTGTCCGTAGAGCCATTCCCAGGAGATGAACCGGTCTCTGCCTTTCTGCAAAGCATCCTGATCCAGATCTTCTTTTGTCAGGATGCCGGCCTTTAGGCCGTACACTTCTTCGAAGGATTCTTTCAGGGCTTCTTTCAGCCGCGCAACAGTCAGATCCGGTACGAATTCCACCAGATTAGTGACACGGCTTTTCACGGAAGAAACGCCTTTTGACTTCAGTTTGTCCGCCGATACATTGAGGTACCGTGACAGTTTGGTCACGTCTACGTTGAGCATGATGGTCCCGTGATGATAGCAGAATTTGTTCTGTTTGTAAAACGCGTTGCCGGAGAATTTTTTCCCATCAGCAAGGATGTCGTTTCGGCCGGAGCGTTTTGCCTGGATGCCCAGTCTGCGCATGGCGCCGATGATAACATCCAGCTGGCGCCCTACGTCGTAGTTTTCTTTTTGCACCAGGAAGGTGAAGTTGACGTTCCCCAGATCGTGATAGACGGCTCCGCCGCCGGAAAGTCTGCGCACCAGATGTCCGCCGCTTTCTTCCAGCTGCGTCAGGTGACATTCTTTCCATGGGTTCTGATTGCGGCCGATAACGATGGTATGCTCATTCTGCCAGAGGTAGAGGATGCATTCGGCCTCGCCGCAGTGGAGCATCAGGTATTCCTCCATGGCAAGATTGGCATAGGGATCATAGGTGGTGCTTTCAATGTAGTTGATTCTATCGATCATGAATATTAGTACTCCTGTGAAAAACGGCAGCTCCGCGCCTTTCAGGGCAACGAAGCCACCGTCTTTATGTTTTATTTAGTCTTCAAAGTGATAACGCAGGTGCGGATGTCTTGCGGCGCCGACTTCGTCCAGTCTTGTTACCGGAGTTTTGGTCGGTGCGTGGTGCAGTCCTTCCGGATCTGCTGCCGCCTGTGCATGGAGCTGACGGAATACCGCTACCGCTTCGTCCAGGGTTTCGCGGGATTCTGTTTCCGTCGGTTCTACCATCAGCGCTTCCTCTACGATGAGCGGGAAGTACATTGTAGGCGGATGGATGTTGTTGTCTAAAAGACCCTTGGCGATATCCATCGCGGAGATGCCGGTGTCTTTTTTCAGGTCTGCCAGACTCATAACGAACTCATGCATGCAGATATCGTCATATGCCATGGTGTAGAGATCCTTCAGCTGGTTCATCATGTAGTTGGCGTTGAGTACGGCATTGCTGCTTGCCTGCGGGATGCCTTCCCTGCCCAGGGTCAGGATATAAGTCAGAGCCTTAACCACTACCAGGAAGTTTCCGTAGAAGCTCTTCATTTCGCCGATGCTGTGCTCCGGCTTGGTGAAGTGAAGATCGTCACCGTCTTTTTCTACCAGTACGGACGGCAGGAACTGTGCCAGTTCTTCTTTGCAGCCTACCGGGCCTGCGCCGGGACCGCCTCCGCCGTGCGGCGTAGAGAAGGTCTTGTGAAGATTGAGATGAACGATATCGAATCCCATATCGCCGGGACGAACGATACCCATAACAGCATTCAGGTTGGCTCCGTCATAGTAGCAAAGTCCGCCGCAGTCATGGACGATCTGGGTGATCTCGCGGATGTTCTTGTCAAACAGCCCTACTGTGTTCGGGTTGGTGAGCATCAGTCCTGCGATATCATCACCGGCAGCTTCCTTCAGCTTTTCGATATCTACGCAGCCATCGTCTCCGGACGGGATGCTGACTACTGTATATCCTGCCATGGCAGCACTTGCCGGATTCGTTCCGTGTGCGGAGTCAGGGACCAGGATCTTGGTTTTATGTGTGTTACCTTTGCTGGTATGATATGCTTTCATCAGCAGCAGCCCGGTCAGCTCGCCGTGGGCGCCTGCTGCCGGCTGGAGGGTCATGTGATCCATGCCGGTGATCTCACAAAGGTATTTTTCTGCCAGAGCCATGACTTCCATGCATCCCTGCACAGTGTCTTGCGGCTGCAGCGGATGGATCTGATTAAAGCCTTCTAATGCTGCGATCTGTTCATTGACTCTCGGGTTGTATTTCATAGTGCAGGAACCCAGCGGATAGAAACCGTCGTTGACGCCTCTCGTTTTGTGAGCCAGCTCCGTATAGTGGCGTGAAAGCTCCGGTTCGGAAAGCGCCGGCATGTGAAGCGGCTGTTTTCGCGCGTCTTTTTCCTGCGGCAGGACTACCGGCACATCGCATTCCGGAAGGATCGCGCAGCCTCTGCCTTCTCTGCTTTTCTCAAATAACAGCATGGGTTACACCTCCTTCACGATACGAACCAGCAGATCCATATCTTCTTTTGTATTCATTTCGGTACAGCACCAGAGGATCCGGTGATCGTTCAGTTTCTGTCCGCCCAGGATGTTTTCTTTTTCCAGAGCAGCCAGGACTTTATCCGTGTCTTTGCTGGATACGGTGACGAATTCATGGAAGAAGTCGCCTTTGTTTTCTACTGCAAAGCCTGCTCCGGTCAGCTGATCTGCCAGGTAGTGGGCTTTTGACATGCACTGGGTCGCAGCTTTTTCCAGCCCTTCGTTGCCCATAGCTGCCAGATAAACGCCTACTGCCAGTGCGCACAGTGCCTGGTTGGAGCAGATATTGCTGGATGCTTTTTCGCGACGGATATGCTGTTCTCTGGCCTGCAAAGTCAGCACGTATCCGGTCTTGCCGTCTGCATCCACCGTCTGACCCACGATACGTCCCGGAAGTTTTCTCATCATCTTTTCGCGGCATGCCATGAAACCCAGATACGGGCCTCCGAATGCCATCGGAAGTCCCAGAGGCTGACCTTCTCCCACCGCGATATCTGCACCATATTCTGCCGGTGTTTTCAGAACGCCGAGAGAGATCGGATTTACGCCCATGATGTATTTTGCACCGGATTCGTGAACGATCTCGCCGATAGCTTCTGCGTCCTCCAGGTTGCCGTAGTAGTTGGGATGCTGGATGTAAACACAGGCAACGGATTTATCCATATGTTCCTTCAGATAGTCCAGATCGGTCACGCCGTTCTTTTCAGGGATGATCTCAAGTTCCATCTCGTTACCGAAGCAGTATGTCTTCACGGTCTCAAGGGCAGCGGGAAGGACTGCTGCGGAAATCAGCGCCCTGTTTCTTTTTTTATCACGGCACATTGCGATGCCTTCTGCGGCTGCTTCTGCTCCGTCGTATACGGAAGCGTTGGATGCATCCATACCAGTCAGATCGCAGATCATCGTCTGATATTCGAAGATGGACTGGAGCAGACCCTGGCTGATCTCAGCCTGGTACGGAGTGTAGGCTGTCTGCACGCTTTCGTTGGAAAGGACGCTGCCTACAACGGCAGGGATATAGTGGTTATATGCTCCTGCGCCGCGGAAAATAGAAGAGAATACTCTGTTTTTTGCAGCGATTCCCTTCATGATACGGCTGACTTCCAGTTCGGATTTTCCTTCCGGG
>OLPF01002376.1_pt1 | contig 12428 bp, 10 predicted proteins | sample 1673121 | NCBI WGS metagenome assembly OLPF01 (sample SAMEA3136756, study PRJEB25190) | human gut metagenome | reverse complement strand
GGGAATCGAACCCACGTATCCAGCTTGGAAGGCTGGTGTTCTACCATTGAACTACGCCCGCATGGCCGTTCCCATTGATATTCAGCTTAAAGATAATAACAACATTTTTGCGAATTGTCAATATTTTTGCGGCAAAAACTTTTGAAAGTCAAAAAAATATTTAGTGTTGCTATTTTCGGCGCTTTTCTGTATAATGCTTCTGTTATATATAATGTATGCAATTTCACCGGAGGTTTGCAATGATCGAATTAACAATGCAGGTAAGCGAATTTGACTACACCGAAACGCTTGATACGTTCCTGCCCGACTTGATAAAGATTCTGTCCGAAAGCGAAGGCGTGAATCCGCTGATTCGCAAGTGCGTCGGCGCGTCGCCCGAGTTTTCCAAGAAGATCGTCAAGGGCATTCTCGCCGCGATGAGCCCCAAGCAGAAAGAGGCGCTCACGGTAAAGTTTTTGAACGTCTACGCCGAGAAGCTCGTCTCGCAGGTCAACGACGTCGCAAAGAAAAACGGCATCGTCATCACCCTCGACAACGCAAGAGCAACAATAAAATAATTCGCAAAAACGCCAAAAACGCAGACAAACCGTCTGCGTTTTTTTTGGTGGCGAATTGACGCACCTACGGATACGCATATTGCGTGAACCCGGTGTCGAAGTTACCGACAAAACCGTGTGTGCCTCGCGCTGCATTAGTGCGTTGCTGAATTTTTTGCCGCACTCATGTAGGGAACAGGCTTGCCTGTTCCGCATGTTGCGCTCATCTGCGCAGTTAATATAACGATACGCAACTGAGGTTTTGCCTTTTGCCTTCCCCTCAAGCTCCGCAAGGGGAAGACAATGGGGTGCACTGCAAAACTCAATACCGCACTTGCGTTACGCGAAACGTCACGGTTTTTTTCATTGCCTCGACACCGGGCTACCAGAGATATACGTATCCGTGACTGCATCAATTCGCCTCTAAAAACCGTGTATTGACAAATTGGGGGTTATGTAATACAGTGAGTCTGTACAACGTGTTAATTATTAGGCGTTATATCGCACCCAAGACGCGCTAAATTTTCGACAGAAACTCGTTTGCGTTTTCACCGTAAAATCCGACGGCGCCGTCACTGTTGCCGGTCGTTATGTAGTAAAGCAGCTCATCGAGCACGTCGCCGGCAGCGCGCGGCCCGACCTGACGTATCCACAGCGTCCACAGCGCCATATTCACGTCGTGAAAGCCGTTTACGATAAGCGGAATGACATTGTTGCCGCTTTTGACGCATATATAGCGATGGAACGAGCACGCAAGCTCGGCGAGCTTATCCACGTCCGCCCTCGGCTTGACCTGCGCCTCGGCGCGAAAATCGTTTATTATGCTGCGCAGGGCGAGGATATCGGCGTTGGTGCAGCGCGAAATGAACAGACGCGCGGCAAGCCCCTCGATGGCGGTGCGCGTTTCAAGAAGCGAGGCTGCAGTGCCCTTGTCGAGCTTTCCGCCCTGATATTTAAGCACCGAAATGAGCGTATCGACATTGCCGAACTCCGCCCAGTCGCAGACATAGATCCCGTGGCGCGGCACGATGCGCACGAAGCCGGGATAGACGCCGTGCTGCATGACGGCTACGAGCAGGCTGCGCGCGACGTTGACAAGGCCTGCCCCGGAACGTTTGAAAAGGTGTATGAGCTGCTCAAGCTCTGCCGCAGAGTGTACGACAGCATGGATACCATCGGTTAACAAGGGCAGACACGGTTTTGACGGGCAGAAATACGCCCATACCGCGTCAAGCCCCTTGACAATACGGCAAGTATTCTCTTCGGGTCTTTCCTTGTCTGTCCGCATTTGGAGCTCCGGCAAAACTGCCTTGCACCTGTCAGCGATGAATTTTCGAGTGATTTTTGTTTTTTGAGGTGCAGGCGGGCTGGCGCCCGTCAAGGCGAAAAGGACAAAAAGCGCCGAAAAGGCACGCTGTCAGGCGTGTTTACCCTTGTTAACCGATGGTATCATATCCGTAACGCCCATGAGCAAGCTGAAAATGCTGCGCGAGCACCCGGATTTTGTCCGCGTCGCCGGATACAGCGCAACGGAGGTCATAAAGACCTTTGACCTGCCGCAGAAAGCCGTGGACATCCTCACGCCGTATTGGATATATGTCGGCGAGCCGATGGATAATCTGCCGTTTACGATCTATGCCTACTGCATGGCCGATTACTTTGCCGGAAGCTTTGTTCCGCGCCATCGCTCGCACGAGATGAGCATGAAGATGCAGCGCAGAGTCGAGGAAAACGGGGCGCAGTTCGAGTTCAGGCAGGAGGTCGATAAGATCCTTGTCAAAAACGGCAGGGTGCGCGGCGTAAGAACGCGCCGCGGCGACGAGATTGCCTGCGACTATGTCATATGCGGCGCATACCCCAACCGCGCGTACACCCAGATGATCGAGCCGAAAAGCGAGGTGCCCGAGGGTGCTGTCAAATTCGTCAACGGCAATCGCCTCAACGTCTGCCCGGTGTCGGTCATGCTCGTTATCGAGGGCACGCCGGAGGAAAACGGCATCACAAATTACAACACCTTCTCCGGCGAAACGATGGACACGAACGAGATCTGGCGCAACAGCCGGAATATAACTGAGCCTTACAATTTCATAACCACCGTATGTCTCAACTACGCGGTTCCCGACTGCGTTCCGGAGGGCTATACGCACCTTTCGATCACGAACCTCGTTCCCGTGGATCCCTTCCTCAATGTAAAGGAAGAGGAATACTACGATCTCAAGCGCCGTTTGGCAAACGAGATGATGGAGGAATACATCAAGGTCGGCGGCGTTGACTTCCGCTCGCGCATTGCCGAGATCGAGGTATCCACGCCCATGACCATTTCGCACTATGTCGGCGCATGGAAGGGCAGCATCTACGGCTACTCGCACTCGATGGATAACCACGTCATAGCAAAGAAAGCGATGATGGCCGAGGATCACTTCATCGAGGGCCTTGAGTTTGCCGGCGCGCACGGAGTCGCCGGCGACGGCCAGGGAACGCAGATAACAAACGGCCGAGCCGCCGCAAAGGGCGTGCTCGACGCAATGGCGAAAAAGGAGGCAGCGGCAAAATGAGCATCAAGGTTAAAGGACTTTTTGAAGATATAGGCGGAGCCGGCCGCGTTACCGAGCTGCGCCGCAAAAAGCTTGCAAATGCAAGCAGCAGGCCCGATCCCAGGGACCCGATCCGCGAGCTTGCCGACAGGCTGCATCCTGCGGAAATGAAATTCCGCTGCGTTTCGGTGACGGACGCATCACCCAGCGCAAAAACCTTCCGCTTTGAGCCCGTTGACGGGCACATCCCCGTGTTCCAGTGCGGCCAGTTCGTAAACTTCCGCCTGAGAATAGGCGAGAGCCTGCTCACAAGACCTTATACCATTTCCTCGGCTCCGTATGAGGCGCGCGGCGAGAAGCCGTTTTTCGAGATAACCGTGCGCCGCAACGTGCCGTATCTCGTGCCCGACTACCTGTTTGAAAACGTAAAGCCCGGCGACGTGCTCGACGGTGCGCTGCCATTCGGCGCTTTTTATTGGGAGCCTCTGCGCGATACGAAAAACATAGTCGCCCTCGCAGGCGGCAGCGGCATCACGCCGTTTTACTCCATGGCAAAGGAGATAGCCCACGGCAAAATGCGCGGCTGCACGCTCACGATACTCTATGGCTCGGTGAAGTCGGATGATATCGTGCTCAAAGCTGAGCTTGACAAGGTCTGCGCCGAATGCAAAGCTGTCAAGGTCGTGCACGTTCTTTCGGACGACCCGACATGGCAGGGCGAAAAGGGCTTCATAACAAAGGAGCTTATCGAAAAATATTCGTCGCCGGACTGCACATATATGTTCTGCGGCCCACTCGCAATGTTCCGCTTTGTTTCCAAGGCGCTTGACGAGATGGGTGTTGCAAAAAGGCGCTTCCGCCACGATGTTGTCAACAATCCTGCCGATATCTCCACCCTGCCCGGCTACCCCGTCGGAACGGAGAAAAAGACGTTCAAAATTTGCGTCGTGCGCGGTGTGCGCGAGGATATCATCGAGGCGAAGGCATCGGAATCCGTTGCCGTTGCGCTCGAGCGCAGCGCGATCCCGGTCGATACCCACTGCCGCAACGGCGAGTGCGGCTTCTGCCGCAGCCAGCTGCTGTCGGGAGATATATTCGTTTCGCCCATCGGCGACGGGCGGCGCGAAATGGATAAGGAAATGGGCTGGTTCCACGCCTGCTCGTCCTATCCGCTGAGCGATCTGAAAATTAAGATCCCCATCATGTAATATTTGCGTCCGGCATGGCCGGTGAGCGCATTTAATAATTAAGGAAGAGGAGAATTTGATTATGGCACAACTCAGACCCAAGATCGTCAAGCTTGCAAAGGTGATCGGCGGCGTTTCCGGTATGGTCGTCAAGATCGACGAGAACGCGCCCGAATACTACTGCATGGCGAACATCGTTTCCGATGACGAGGCAGACATTGCCATCGCCGCCGGCCTGCGCAAGGAGCGCACGGCCGAGTATCTTGCAAAGAAGGTCGGCAAAACCGTCGAGGAGATAAAGCCCCTGCTCGATAACCTCGTCTACTACGGCATTTTCCGCCGCACGCTTGACGAAAAGCTCGGCGAGGACGTCTATTTCATGCAGATCTTCGCGCCCGGCATACTGGAAATGATGGTCAACAACAAGGAGCTTATGGCCGCCCACCCCGAGGTCGGCAGGGCTTTTGAGGAGTACACGCGCGTGCGCATGCAGCTGCTCGGCCCCGTGCTTCCCAACGGCTATGGCCTGATGCGCGTTATCCCCGTCGAGAGCGCGATAAAGGACATCCCCGGCGTCAGCGACTACGAAAAGCTTTCTTACTACCTGAATAAGTACGACACCTTCTCCGTCTCGCCCTGCTCCTGCCGCGCATCGCGCACCAGCATCGGCGACGGCTGCGGACATCTTGACGAGGACATGTGCGTTCAGATGGGCAAGGGCGCCGAGCACTACATCCGCTCGGGCCGCGCGCGCCGCATAACGCGCGAGGAGGCGATGGAGATAATCCTGCGTGCCGAGGAAAACGGCCTGATGCACGATATCCCCAACATCGAAGAGGCCGGCGACAGCGCCGCTATCTGCAACTGCTGCTCGTGCGCATGCTTCGGCCTGCGCGCAGGACTCATGTTCGGTGCGCGCGACGCAATCCGCTCGAACTTCGTCGCCGAGATCGACGAGGCAAAGTGCGTTGCCTGCGCCCAGTGCGTCGAGACCTGCCCCGGCAATGCGCTCAAGCTCGGCCAGAAGCTGTGCTCGACCGAGGACCTCACGCCTCCGGGCTACGCAAAGCTGACAAACACCGTTTTCGTAAAGAAAACCTTCAATCCCGATTACCGCGAGAATTTCAAGGACACCCTCGACACCGGCACCGCGCCCTGCAAGGCCGCATGCCCTGCGCACGTTCCCGTTCAGGGCTATCTGAAGCTTGCCGCTCAGGGCAGATACACCGAAGCTCTTGAGCTTATAAAAAAGGAAAACCCCTTCCCGGCGGTCTGCGGCCGCATATGCAACAAGCGCTGCGAGGACGAGTGCACGCGCGCAAGCGTTGACGAGGCCGTTGCGATCGACGAGGTCAAGCGCTTTATCGCCGACCACGACCTGCACGAGGACACGCGCTTTGTGCCCAAGATGGTCAACCAGATCGGCCGCCCGTACACCGAGAAGATCGCCGTCATCGGCGCAGGCCCTGCCGGCATGAGCTGCGCATACTACCTCGCAAACAAGGGCTACCCCGTCACCGTTTTCGACCGCAACCCCGTGCCCGGCGGCATGCTGACCCTCGGCATCCCCAACTTCCGCCTCGAAAAGGACGTTCTCAACGCCGAGATCGACATTCTCAAGGATATGGGCGTCACCTTCAAATGCGGCGTCGAGGTCGGCAAGGATATCACCATTGAGCAGCTCCGCAGCGAGGGCTACAAGGGCTTTTACCTTGCCATCGGCGCACAGAAATCCCAGTCGCTGCGCATCGACGGCGAGGATCTGAGCGGCGTGTTCGGCGGCGTTGACTTCCTGCGCGAGGTAAACCTCGGCAACAAGCCCGAGATCGGCGAAAGCTGCGCAGTCGTCGGCGGCGGAAACGTCGCAATGGACGTGTGCCGTGCGGCGGTGCGTCTGGGCGCAAAGAACACCTACATAATCTATCGCCGCTCGGCCGACGAGCTGCCTGCCGACCCCGAGGAGGTCAAGGAGGCCATGGAAGAGGGCGTGCAGTTCCGCTTCCTCAACGCGCCCGTCGCCATCGAGGGCAAGGACGGCAAGGTGTCCGCTCTCAAGGTCGAGATCATGGAGCTTGGCGAGCCTGACGAGAAAGGTCGCCGCAAGCCCGTCGGAACCGGCAAGTTCGAGACTATTGCGGTCAGCTCCGTCATCGCTGCCATCGGCCAGGTCGTTGACTGGGGCACGCTCGACGTCGGTGCGCTCGAGACCACGAAGAAGGGCACCGCCGTTGCCGACAGCCTGACCTATCAGACCGCTCAGCCCGACATTTTCGTCGGCGGCGACTGCTACACCGGCCCGAAGTTTGCTATCGACGCGATAGCGGCCGGCAAGGAAGCGGCCATATCGCTGCACCGCTATGTGCATCCCGGTCAGACCCTCACCATGGGCCGCGACAGGCGCGTTTACAAGGCGCTGGACAAGGAGCATGCGCTGCTGGATATATCGCACTTCGACCACGGCAAGCGTCAGATGCCCGGCTACAACGAGGCAAAGGCCAAGACCTTCTCCGATGCGCGCGTGACCTTCACCGAGGAGCAGGTGCGCAAGGAGACCGCACGCTGTCTCGGCTGCGGTGCGACAAAGGTCGACGAGTATCTTTGCATCGGCTGCGGTCTGTGTACCACCAAGTGCAAGTTTGACGCGATCCACCTCAAAAAGGTGCGCGACTGGCACGCAGGCACGTTTGAAACCATGCCCATCAAGGTCGCCGAGGGGCTCGTCAAGCGCGCCGGAGGACTGGTCAAGAACGCGGTGAAAAAATAATGCACGAGCTTGGAATTTGCGATGCGCTGCTGAAAATGCTGCGCAATGTCGCCGAGGAAGAACAGCTTCAAAACGTGCAAAGCATCACCGTCGAGGTGGGGACGCTCTCCGGAGTCGTCCCCCGCTTCCTGAGCGATTGCTGGCAGGCCGTCATCGACGGCACGGAGTTTGCAGCTGTCGATATGATCGTCGAGACCGTCGAGGGCGAGGCTCAGTGCATCGAGTGCGGCGAACGCTTCGTCGCCGACCTCGAGCGGCTGCGCTGCCCGAGCTGCGGCGGCAATAAGCTGACCCCCGTCTCCGGTACCGACCTCACCCTCAAAGAAATTTTAGATGCGAATTGACGCAGCTACGGATACGGTTATCTCTGGTGGCCCGGTATCGAAGCTACCGACGAAACCGTGCGTGCATCGCAACCCGGTAGTGCGGAGTTGTGTTCGCGGTAGCCCGGTATCGAGACTGCCGACGAAACCGGGAAACTGTCGCGTTACATGAGAGCGTTGCTGAATTTCGCGCCGCACCACATTGGCTCTCCTGTCAAGGGGAGCAGGGCAGCTTTGCTGCCGAGGGGTTGAATTAAACCTATTAACTATCAGCTGTCAGCTCTCCGCTGCGGCCAAAGGTCGCTCGTAGGGAACGGGCTTGCCTGTTCCGTCGTGATGGGTTTGTCGGTACTGAAACAGAATCGTATGGGCGGCCGTTGGCCGCCCATTTTTCATAATGTGGCGGTTAGCACCGCAGATATAATAACACCTCATCTGCCGCAAGCGGCATCTTCCCCTCAAGCTACGCAAGGGGAAGACATTTAGAGGCGCCTTTCTGCTCCTACGAATACATTTATTGCGGTTGCCCGACTGTGAGCCGCCGATGAAACCATAATGAAAGGGCGAGCAATGCTCGCCCCTACGACTATATGTTTGAGTGCCGACAAAACTTCAGCAGGCGGAACGGATAAATCCGTTCCCTACGAGCGGCCGATAGCCGCAGCGGAGAGCTAATAGCTGACAGTTGATAGGCTTGATTTGCACTTAAATTCAACCCCTCGGCAGCAAAGCTGCCTGCTCCCCTTGACAGGTGAGCCGATGGGGTACGGTGCAAAATTCGACACCGTACTACCGGGTTGCGCAGCAATCACGGTTTCCTCCGCACCCTCGAACCGGGCAACCAGAGATAAATGTATCCGTAGCTGCGCCAAGGCGCCTCTGAAAAAGTGCGAGGCAAACACGGTTTTGTCTGCACCCTCGACACCGGGCACCGCAAAACTCAGTACCGCACTTATGTATGGCGGCAGTTTTACGGTTTTGTCGGTAGCTTCGACACCGGGCTACCAGAGATAACCGTATTGGTAGGTGCGTCAAATCGCCACTAAAGAGAAACGTTGCGCTGGTGGGAGTTATAGACCTTATTGAGGATCGGGCGCACGCCGTAGTACAGCAGCTTGTTATCGAGATTGAACCAGTATATGAGCATGCTCAGGGGAACGACGCTCAGCGCGCCGACGAGAAGCTTCTTTTTCATTTCGTTTACCATCCTTCGTAATCGTCAAAGTCCACAAGGCTTGCGTCGAGCGGCTCCTCCTGCATGACGGCGGTCATGTATTCGGAAAACTGCCTGCGCATCTCGTTGCGGCTTATGGTACGGTGGTCGAACATATCGTTCTGCACCCAGACGAGGTGCTTATTTTTATCCTTGGCCTGGTCGTTCACGACGCCTGCAAGACCCATCGCGCCCTTGCAGGTGATGTCGTCATACACGAGCACCATGTCGCAATTGAACCTCTCGGCCTCGTCCCAGACCTCGAGCAGATGCTGATATCCGCCGGTGAGGTGGCGGCGCATGACGCCGCGCTCGTAGTTGTGCGCGATGCCGAGCAGAGCCTTGTCGAGATCATCCTCGGAGATGATGACGTTGCCGGAGAACATGTCCATCTGCGCCGGGACAAGCACGCCCCAGCAGTTGTAGGCCCAGGTGTTGAAATCGACGAAGTAGCAGCCGGGTCCGCCCCAGGTAATCATGCGGTGGCGCGCCTTGTCGAAGCTGACGGTTTTGTTTTTGTACGCCTTTTCGGCGACCTTGAGCGCCTTCTTCGCGGCCTTGTCGATATACGGCATGCTGCCGCCGGAGAAGGTGAAGTAGAATGCGTGGAACAGCGGCGAGATGACGTTGCCGAAGGCCGTGTACGGCGTTTTCGCGTACTCCCAGACCTCGAACTCGTTGCGCACCTCTTTGTTGTGCTGCTTCATGACCTTGAAAAACGCCTTCTCGTCGAACTTCTCGCCCGTCGTGTCCTCGATGAATTTTATTACCTCTTTCATCTGCGCAAGGGCGTATCTGTCGGTGGACTCATCCTCCCAGCGCATGGGTATGCCGGCGACGGTCGTGGGGATTTTGATCCTGCGCTCGATGAGCTGGCTGTTCATGGTAGAGGAGTCGCAGGGCATGTTGTTCGTGATAAGGCACGCGCCGACCTCGGGGTAGTCGTCGTTTATCGCAACGCCGGCGGCGTTTGCGCTCAGACGGCAGGAGTCGGCCGGCAGGCCGACGTTTTCCATGATGTCCATGTAAAACGGAGCGAGGTTCTGATCCATATAGGTGCCCAGAAGTCCCTGCAAAACCTCAAGCGGCAGAGCCTTGAGATTGGGGAAGCCTGCGACGATCTCGGGGCACATGGTCTGCTCGAGCATGACGAATTTATCGGCAGCATCGGTGTCGCCGAAGCGGCGGTCGCCGATCATGCTGTCGGCGAGCATGCCGGTCGTGCCCTTCATGATAGCGTGCATTTGTATGTGCGCGGTTCTCAGCGCCGGGCCGCGCAGACCGGCGGTGCACTTATCGACCATGTGCAGCGCGCCGATGTAGCCGCCGAACCAGCGGTACTCGAACAGTCCCTTGACGATGCGCACGGGGGATTTTGCCGCAAACTGCACCAGTATGCCCAGATTTTCCGCCCACTGGAGATAGTCATAGAAGGTGTCCTTCAGGCCGCGCCACTCGCGGTGCTTTGCGATGCCGCTGCCCTTGTAAAAGCGTTTTCTCTCGTCTGCCATCACATTTTACCTCCCTGGAGCTTCTTTATCTCGATGCTTTCGACAAAGGCCTGGAACCTCGTGCGGAGCTGGCCGGCCGATGCCATCGTGTATTCCTTCTCGACGCCGATGCAGGGGATGCCCTCGACCTCGTTCATGTCGTGCACGCCCATGACGCGCTCGTAGCTCCAATATTCGCAGAACTTCATCTGGAGATACAGAACACCGTCGGCGTCGTAGTCGTTTACAAGCTGCTTGAGGTAGCTGCGGCGCTGCACCTGCTTTTCCTTGTTCATGAATCGGGGGCACTCGCTCGTGCTCAGATAGTGCCGCGCAACGGCCGTAAGCGCGCTTTCGCCCTCGCGGATCTCGATCTGCTCCCTGCCGGGCAGCGAGCCGTAGCAGTAGCGGTCGGCAACGACATACGCGCCGCAATCCTCCAGCAGCTTCGTGAACGCCGGGTCATCGACCTCGGAGCCGGTCACGACTAAGCGCGCGCGGTAATTGGGCTTGGGATCGACCTTGCGCTTTCTGACCTCCTTGAGCGTTTCGAGCAGCTTATCCTTTATAAGATACTGCGGACAACACTCGCTCACCAGCTGCAAAACGTGGAACTCGTAGCTCGTTATCGGGGGATTTGGCAGCTTGCGCAGCTCGCCAAGCTCGCTTATGATGTCGCAGATCTCGTTGTGCTCCCCGATCGCCGCGCGGATGGCCTCGTCGGAAACATCCACACCGTAGACCTTTTCGAGCGGCTCGAGTATGTGCCTGCGCAGCTGATTTTCATAGTGCTCGTAGGCGGCCTTCGTAGTGACGAAGGGCACGTCCATCATGCTCATGAAAAAGTCGGGGTTCTGCTCCTTGACAAGACCCATGATGTCGAAATACTCATGCGCCCTGTGCATCATCTGGCATGTTTCGGACGAGAACATGGCCGACAGGAAGTTGTAGCCGCCCTCCATGCTGCGCTCAAGAATGCTGCGCGTGAACGGGCAGGTCTTGTTGGTCATGTAGTATGTGCCGATGTCGGTGTTGCTCGTGCCGGGGGCGCGCAGGCGCACCGAGAAGCAGCCGCCGAGGTTGAGCAGTACCTCGGGGACAAAATAGCAGGTGTATCCCAGCGCCTTTTTCCCATCCGCTGCGGCCTGCTTGACAAGCTCGTTGTTAGCTTCCTGAAGCAGATCCTCAAAGTAGATGAGGTGCTTTAAGTCTTTCATAGTATCCTCCTCTTATTTTCACGGACGCACTTCATTACGCCCGATAACGCTCCCAAATCGTGAATAATCACAAGCAAATATTAGCACATAGCTAATTTTGTGTCAATTAAATCCTTGACATTTCTCAAAATTTGCTTCATAATATTCTTGTGATTGTGATTAATCAATCACCATTCTGCACAGGCGGTAACGGTAAATGGCATTTGAGAAAATAAGCGTTCCCTCGGCGAAGGAGTGCTTTTTTGAAAATATAAAGGCGAAGATACTCTCGGGCGAGCTGCGCCCCGGCGAGAAGCTGCCGAGCGAGCGCGAGCTTGCCGAGAGCACAGGGATAAACCAGTCGGCGATACATCTGGCGATCAAGGATCTTGAGCGCACGGGCTTTCTGAGCATCGTGCCGCGCCACGGGACCTACGTTGCCGACTATGTGGCGAGCGGCAATTACGACACTCTGCACGAGCTGCTGCGCTCGGGCGAGAGTTATCTGACGCGGCAGCGCATAGTTGCGCTTGTCGAAACGCGCAACGCCATCGAGGGCGGCGCGCTCATCCGCCTCGCCGGCAGTCACACCGAGGACGATATTCGGGCGCTTGAGGAATACATCGACCGCTTCAAGGCCTCGCGCGGCAAAGGGCTGAGCGATGTTCGGCTCGGCGAAATGACCAAGGATTTTCACTACCTTATCTGCAAGCTCAGCGGAAACGAGGTGTTCATCCTGCTTATGAACTCCTTTGCCGAGATATCGCGCGGTCTCTGGCGGCACTGCGCCGGGCACTGGGGTCTCGAGGGGCTTATCGAGCAGAGCGAGCATCTCGTTGAGCTTATTAAAACCGGCCGCGGCCTCGATGCGCAGGTTTATATAACCGATAAATTCAACGAATTCGTCCGCGACTGCGGCATTGTTTTTTAGTTTTTTAGAGGCGCATTGACGCAGCTACGGATACATCTATCTCTGGTAGCCCGGTTCGGAACAACGGAACAAACCGTGACTGCTACGCAACCCGGCAGTGCAAGCTGCATATTGCGGTCGCCCGGTTCGGAACATTGGAATAAACCGTGGGTGCCTCGCGTAACGTTAGCGCACTGCTGAATTTTGCACCGTACCCCATTGGCTCACCTGTCAAGGGGAGCAGGCAGCTTTGCTGCCGAGGGGTTGAATTTAAG
>OLPF01002375.1_pt1 | contig 12434 bp, 8 predicted proteins | sample 1673121 | NCBI WGS metagenome assembly OLPF01 (sample SAMEA3136756, study PRJEB25190) | human gut metagenome | reverse complement strand
ACAGCCAGTGGGCGCGCATCGATGGCGATTGGTACCATTTCGATCGCTCCGGCTATATGCAGACCGGGTGGTTGAAGCTGGGCAAGAGCTGGTACTACTTGAAGAGCTCTGGCCCAATGGCCGAGGGCTGGCAGAAAGTCGGCGGCGCTTGGTACTATCTGAACCCAGGCTCTGGCGCCATGGCCACGGGATGGAAGCAGGTCGGCGGAACCTGGTACTACCTGAAGGGCTCCGGCGCCATGGCGACCGGCTGGCAGAAAGTTGGCGGCTCCTGGTATTACTTGAAGGGTTCCGGGGCTATGGCGGTCGGTTGGCAAAAGATAGGTGGGACGTGGTACTACCTGAAGGACTCTGGCGCCATGGCCACGGGATGGCGGCAAATCGACGGCCACTGGTACTTCCTTAGCGGTTCGGGCGCTATGGCCAAGAACAAATGGGTCGGTGACTACTATGTAACCGGCTCTGGCGCCATGGCAACCAACACGTGGATCGGGAAATACCACGTGAACGCCGCCGGCAAATGGGATCAAACGCGGTAGAGCACGATAGGGATACACTTTAGCGCTATCGCATGTTCATAAAAAGGGCGGGGATTCTTCAAGGATCCTCGCCCTTTGCTCTTTATGGGCAAAGGGAGGCTTGGATCTTTCAGCTTGGAATGTGCTCTCCCCGAAACCTTGCTTGGCTACACGAGCTGTTTGAGGACAGGGGTTTTCTTCAAGATGCAGACGATGCCCAGAGAGATGGACAGGATGATCAGCGCGTAGAATGCGCTCCCTATCAGGTTCGAGCAAAGCTGCGTCAAAGCTCCGCTGGAATCGACCAGCAGATTGAGGGTCACGCGAACCATGTTGTGGACGTAGAGGATTCCAAGGGTGTTCTGCGACACGGCCAAAATGAACCGGTGGGGAGTCTTGGCCTTGCCCTGGTACGAGAGCCCGAGCACGAACAGCGCCAGAGTGTTGGCAAGCACGAATACCGTGTCGTATCCGTGGTAAACCGTGTCGAACAGCTTCCCGTTCACGCTGGAGGCGAGCCATCCCCAGGCGGCCAGAAGTGCGGACGAGATGACAAGGGTGGCCACGGCCAGGGCGACGCGCTTGTTCGGAGCCCGCTTCAGCAGGGCACCGCGCTTGTCCCAGAGCAATCCTCCCAGGCAGAAGTAAACGAACGAGTATCCGTGAATGCCCCTGAAGGGATCGAACGAGGCGAAGTAGTTGAAGTCGAAGAGGCTTCCCCGATTGAACAGGCCGCACAGCGCAACGGAGATGACCTGATTCAGCAGTACCACGCCGAATGTCATAATTGCGCAGACGGCCGCGAAGAACAGGAAGGCCGGACGATACTTGTCGTAAGCTACTTTCAAAATGGGGAAGAAGATGTAGATGCAAACGAGGGCGCCTATGAACCAGAGCTGATCGTTCCAGCCCATGGTGCGGTACCAGCCCCAGCTTAGGAGCTCTTTGATGGTCGGCTCGTATCCTGTTATCGGGCAAAGGACAACGGGGATAATGAAAGACCAGATGATGGTGACGACTGTCAGCCTTACCGTCTTGATGATGTGTTTGCGGAGGTTGAGCTCCTTTCGGAAGAGCAGATAGCCGTTCACGAGGAAGAACATGGGAACGCAAGTGGATAGCAATCCGTTCAACAGGTAGTACGGAAAGGCCGAGGCACCGTATTCGACGAAATTGGTCGTATAGTAATGCGAGTGGTAAAGCACGACGAAGAACATGGCCAGGGCCTCGTCGAAGTCTATCGAGGGCATTCGCCGGGGCGCCGGCATGACTTCCGCATCGAGATCCGACGTCAAGTTGCGTTCAGCTTCGTTCATGGAATTCCCTTCTTGTGCGGCGCGCTGCTCATTGCCTTTCGGTGTATTGCGCCTATTGAACCATAATTCGCAGGTCGGCATTCCCCTTTTCGCGGGTCTGGAGCAAATGGCGGAACGGCTGGTGGTGCTGGTCGCTTGTCTGAAGATTTGCCTATGCCATGTTCCAAGGCTCGTCTTTCCCATACAATAACGGGAAAGGAAATGAAGCATTCGATTTCAACCAAAGGGAGCGCCCCATGAAGGGAATAGTGCTGGCGGGCGGCTCGGGCACGCGGCTGTATCCGTTGACCACCGTGACGAGCAAGCAGCTTCTGCCCGTCTACGACAAGCCGATGATCTACTACCCGCTGTCGGTGCTCATGATGGCGAACATCCGCGACATCCTCATCATCTCGACGCCGACGGACCTGCCCAACTTCCAGCGCCTGCTGCGCGACGGTTCCGACCTCGGCATCTCGCTCTCCTACGCCGAGCAGCCCTCGCCGGACGGCCTCGCTCAGGCCTTCCTCATCGGCGAGGACTTCATCGCCGGCGAGCCCTGCGCGCTCGTACTGGGCGACAACATCTTCTTCGGTAACGGCCTCAGCAGGCACCTGCGTCGCGCGGTCGCGAACGCGGGGGAGGGCCTCGCCACCGTTTTCGGTTACCACGTGGACGACCCGGAGCGCTTCGGCGTCGTGGAGTTCGACCAGGACGGCCGTGCGGTTTCCATCGAGGAGAAGCCGGAGAGCCCCAAGTCAAGCTACGCCGTCACCGGCCTCTACTTCTACCCGGGCGACGTGGCCGAGCGCGCCAAGCGGGTCACGCCCTCTGCGCGCGGCGAGCTCGAGATCACCGACCTCAACCGAATGTACCTGGAGGACGGCTCACTCAGCGTCGTGACCCTCGGGCGCGGCTACGCCTGGCTCGACACCGGCACCATGGAGTCGCTTTACGAGGCCGGCGAGTTCGTGCGCGCCGTCGAGCGCGCTCAGGACACGCCCGTCTCCATCCTTGAGGAGATCGCTTACGAGAACGGCTGGATCGACCGCGACACGCTCGTGGCCTGCGCGGAGCGCTACGGCAAGAGCGTCTACGGCGCGCACCTGCGCAAGGTGGCCGACGGGGCGTACGTGAAGCAGTCACTCGAATAGCTTTTCGTCGGGCGTGGTACAATAAGGCCACAATGACGAGGAGGTTCCTATGGCTACCTGCGTTCCCGTACGCGACATGAAGGATACGGCAAAGTTCAGCGAGACCGTCCGCAACGCGGACGGTCCCGTAACCGTTACGAAGAACGGCCGAGACGAGTTCGTGGTCATGACGAGTGATGCCTACGAGGGCATCAAGCAGGAGCTGGCCCGTATGAAGTTATACGATATTGTTTTCCAGGCAGAGCGAGAACTGGCTGAGGGTAAGTATAGCGATTACGATACGTTCTCCTGTGAACTCAGGGAGAAGTATGGCCTATAAGCTCGAGATATTGGAATCTGCTCGACGCGATGAAGAAGACATCGTCCGCTATCTTGCTCGCGACGCGGGCTCGCCGGCAGCTGCTTTGAAGTTCATGGACGAACTTGACGCGCGAGCGCATAGCATCCAGCTGTTTCCATTCTCACGGCTACTCTGTCCCGATACCAGTTTGGCTGAGGCGGGCTATCGGTCTTTTGCCATCATGAGCTATGTGGTTCTATATCTGGTGAAGGAAGATACGGTGTACATCGCACGTATATTCCATCAGCGTCGGGATTATGCTGGCTACGTTTATGTAGATGAAAGTAACTAACAGGGGAGAATCATGTCTGAGGATACCTTCGAGCCCAAGAACATCATCGTCACCGGCGGGTGCGGCTTCATCGGCAGCAACTTCGTGCACCACGTCGTCGACAGCCACCCCGGCGTGCACGTGACCGTGCTCGACAAGCTCACGTACGCGGGAAACCCGGAGAACATCGCGGGCCTGCCCGACGACCGTGTCGAGCTCGTGGTGGGCGACATCTGCGACCGCGCTCTCCTGGACGAGCTCGTCCCCGGGCACGACGCGATCGTGCACTACGCGGCGGAGAGCCACAACGACAACTCCATCGCGGATCCCGAGCCCTTCCTGCGCACCAACGTCGAGGGCACCTACGCGCTCCTCGAGGCGGCGCGCAAGTATGACGTCCGCTACCACCACGTCTCGACCGACGAGGTCTACGGCGACCTGGCGCTGGACGACCCGGCGCGCTTCACGGAGGAGACGCCGTATCATCCGTCAAGCCCCTACAGCTCGACCAAGGCGTCCTCCGACCTGCTGGTCCGCGCCTGGCACCGCACCTTCGGCGTGAGGGCGACGATCTCCAACTGCTCGAACAACTACGGCCCGTACCAGCACGTGGAGAAGTTCATCCCGCGCCAGATCACGAACCTGATCGACGGGGTGCGCCCGAAGCTCTACGGCGACGGCCTGAACGTGCGCGACTGGATCCACACCGAGGACCACAGCTCGGCCGTCTGGACCATCCTGACCCGCGGCCGGATCGGCGAGACCTACCTCATCGGCGCCGACGGCGAGAAGAGCAACATCACCGTCCTTCGCGCCATCCTCAAGGCGTTCGGCCGCGACGAGGACGACTTCGACTGGGTGCGCGACCGCCCCGGCCACGACCGCCGCTACGCGATCGACTCAGCCAAGCTGCGTCGCGAGCTCGGCTGGGAGCCGGCGCACACAGACTTCGCCGCCGGCCTCGCGGAGACCATCACCTGGTACCGTGAGAACGAGGCCTGGTGGCGTCCCGCCAAGGAGGCCACCGAGCGGAAGTACGCCGCGCAGGGGCAGTAGGAACGATAAATCTGGAAGAATAAGATGCGAGGGAGATTCAGCGTGGCGCTCGAATACGAGAAACAACTCAAGGTGGAGGATACGGGCATCGAGGGCCTCAAGGTGCTCGACCTTCCCGTCCACGGGGACAGCCGCGGCTGGTTCAAGGAGAACTGGCAGCGCGAGAAGATGGCCAAGGGTCTAGGGCTCCCGGACCTCCGCTGGGTGCAGAACAACGTCAGTTACAACCTGAGTGCGGGCGCCACGCGCGGCATCCACGCCGAGCCCTGGAACAAGTTCATCTCCGTCGCGACGGGATCGGTCTTCGGCGCGTGGGTGGACCTCCGCGCGGGCAGCCCGACCTACGGGCGCGTCCACACCTGCGTGCTCGACCCCTCCAAAGCGATCTTCGTGCCGCGCGGCGTGGGCAACTCGTACCAGGCGCTCGAGGACGGCACCGCCTACACCTACCTGGTGGACGCGCACTGGTCTGCCGAGCTCAGGAAGACCTACACCTTCGTGAACCTCGCCGACCCGGAGCTCGCCATCGAGTGGCCCATCCCGCTGGATGAGTGCGAGATCTCCGAGGCGGACAAAAACCATCCGTACCTCTGCGACGTGGTTCCTATGCAGCCGAAGCGCATCCTCGTGACGGGCTGCAACGGCCAGCTCGGCCGCGCCGTGCGCGCGCTCGCCGAGGAGCGTGGACTCGCGGCGGACTTCGACTACTGCGACGTCGACGAGTTCGACTTCTCGGACCCCGCGCAGTACGACCGCTACGACTGGAGCCTCTACGGAACGGTGATCAACTGCGGTGCCTACACGGCGGTGGACAGGGCAGAGACCGACGAGGGCCGCGTCGCGGCATGGAAGGCGAACGCCACGGGACCGGCGCTCTTGGCCCGGACCTGCGCCGAGCACGGTATCACCCTGGTCCACGTCTCCTCCGACTACGTCTTCAACGGCGCGCGCGAACTGCACGACGAGGAGGAGCCCCTGAGCCCCCTCAGCGTCTACGGCCAGTCAAAGGCCGCCGGCGACCTCGCCGTCGCGGGCTGCCCCGCGCACTACATCCTCCGCTCAAGCTGGGTAATCGGAGACGGTCGGAACTTCGTGAGGACCATGGCCGCGCTCTCCGACCGCGTCGCCGACCCTGAGGATGCGCTGGAGCGCGTCACGGTGGTGGACGACCAGATCGGCCGCCTCACCTTCACGGTGGACATGGCTCGCGCGATCTTCCATCTGCTCGATACGGCTGCACCCTATGGCACCTACAACTGCACCGACTCCGGCGAGCCTGCGAGCTGGGCGGAGGTGGCCCGCCAGGTGTTCGAGCTGCGCAACGGCAACGGCAGCGCCGTGGCGCCCGTCTCCACCGAGGAGTACTATGCGAGTACCAGCGGGCCCATCGCGCCCCGCCCCGTCCACAGCGCGCTCGACCTTGCTAAGCTTGAGGCCTTGGGATTCGATTTGCCGAACTGGCGCGATCGCTTGAGGAATTCATGTGCATTGTCTAGCTGAAACGTGTTCTTATCCTAGTTCTAGTTGTTTCGCTGCCTTCAGTTGGCGATGTTTGTACCTCTGCAGCTTCGTTATGGTTTTATTCACTTATATATGCCCTGTTCAAGTTTTTCGCTTAAGTTCAAACGGCTTATAGCGGGATGCGTTCTTTTGATCGGCAGGACCCTGTTTTCTTAGAACGTTGCCCGAGGGCTATGTACGGATTGGAATTGAGATATAAATGGGCTTGCAATTGATAACCGCATGTTTGGTAACGTGTTTGCTCCTCTATCTTCCTGGATTTGTGTGTTTATATCGACGAGGAGGCTTGATTCGCTCTCTCTTCTTCGCACCAATTGTATCAATTGCCCTTTATGCCATTTTGGGTATTGCGCTCGGAGCGCTGCGCGTATTTACCACGGCTGAAATGCTTGTTATCTTTGCTTTCGCTATTTCCCTCTGCATCGGGACTGTTCGCAATATCATCAGGTCAAATCAGGTGGGAAGTAAGGGTGACGGAACCCTTTCATTGGCTACACTCAAAATAGCGCTCATAGCCTGTGTCTTTACTGGCATTGCATTGTATATGATTTTCTATTCCCGTTTTGCTTTTGGAAAAGAAGTGATTCAGGGATTTGATACGGTCTATCATGTAAATTTGGTTCGGAGCTTTATTCAATCGGGAAATTATTCCGTTCTTAATAGCTCGACTTACATAGATTCTGTTGCGCCTATTGGCATCGGTACGGCATTCTATCCTGCTGGATGGCACATTCTTGTTGCCCTTACTAGCGATCTCGTCTCCCTTTCCATTGCCGGTGCAGTAAATATTGTTAACCTATGTATTGCTGGTGTCGTATTTCCGGCAAACGTGGTTGCATTTCTTTCTCTTGTTTTTATTGAAGATAGGCATTTGGTTAGGTATGGCGTTATAGCTGTATGTGTTTTTCTTGCCTTCCCTTGGTTGTTGCTTCTCAAGGGCGAGCAACTTCCCCAGCTTGCCTCATTTGTGATGGTATCTGCTTCGGCGGCGGTTTTCATCTCTGCAGAGCAGAGTGCTGGTGGAAGCACCGAGGCCTGCATATCCAATCTGGTGCTATTCGCGGTTTCGCTATTCGCACTGCTTGTGCTTCAGACTAACGCAGTCTTTACGGTCGGGATCATATGCCTTTTCTATATGCTCAAACGGATTAACGAGGGGAGTCTTTTTTCCTTCTCAATTAATCGGCATCGAAAAGTTGCGTGCTTTGGGGTGTTCCTTGCCGCGCTTGTCATATGGTTTTTTATATCTCGTCTTGGTTTTATGCGCGGCATTGTTGAATATAATTGGCCGTCATCTGCGACTGCAATTCAGGCATTCGTGAACTTCTTTACCCTTGCATTCAATGAGGGCACATTTGCGCAGGTCATACTCGGATTGATTGTATTCCTTGGTTTTGCGCGTTCTGTGCTTTCGAGGCGGTATCGATGGCTAGGTGCGCTGACAGTGTTTTTTGGAGTGATTTACGTTGTTGCGGTATCGAGTGAGGGGCCTGTAAAACATTTTCTGGCTGGATTTTGGTACACAGACCCCCTCCGCCTAGGGGCTATGGCGGTCATCGCCTTTCTTCCACTTGCCTGCCTTGGTTTTGATACTTTATTCCGGGTTGGTGCGGCTGCAATGCGAGCTTTCTTGATTTCCGACACATTTGATCAGCGGCGGAGACTTCCGGAATGGTTCTCGGTGGGTCTGTATTCGGTTGCTTGCATTGCACTCTGCCTTTTCCCGAATTATAGTATCCAGGGGCATGGAGATGTTACAACTCCATTTGGATATTTCCGCGCTGAAATCTGGCGGCTTTCTCGTGAGACTTACCCGAACATATTAGATTCAGCTGAGGCGGAGCAAATATCGGCAATCAATGATTTGGTTGAAGGTTCCTTGGTCATCAATATTCCTGACGATGGCAGCTCTTTCTGCTACGGGTTATTCGGCATGAATATGTATTATCACAGGAACTATTGCGATGATAAATCTGAGACTGAGGTCAGTAAAATAATTCGAAAACAGCTTGATGAATACGCATCCAATGAGGATGTAAGGCAGGCTGTTCGAACAATTGGAGCAAAGTATGTTCTACAGCTTGATAATGGCGATGCTGAAATAAGCACTACGTTCCATACGTTTAAGTGGGAAGATTGGGACGGCATCCTCGAGATAAACGAGAATACTCCAGGATTTAAGCTGATTTACGAAAGCGGAGATGTCAGGCTTTTTGAGATAATGGATATCTGATAAAGCAACGAGTTCAGACGATAATGAATGAACCGATGGCTTTCGAAAGGAACTGATATGCCCTTCTTTTCCGTGATGGTTGCCTCGTATAACAATGCTCAATATTTGCCTGGCTGTTTAGAGAGCATTCGTTGCCAACATTTCCATGATTGGGAGGCAATTGTAGTTGTGGACGCGAGCCCTGATGATTCTGCAGAAATAGCGCACACCTTTGCTTGCAAAGACCCGCGCTTTACCGTTATTGAGAAAAGATTTAATCAGGGGCTTCATCTTGCACGGCTGACAGGTGTCGAAGCCTCAGCTGGGAATTATTCCCTCTTTTTGGACGCGGATGATGAGCTGCACAGTGAGGCTCTGGGCAAATTGCATGATGCGCTCGTGCAGGAGCCCTCTGACATCTTGCATTTTGGAATTAATGTTGTTAATGAGGGGGTTTCAGAAAATGAGCGCTCCTCGTTCGAATCATACGTCAACAAGCCACTGGAAAGGCTGCGGGGTAAGGACATTCTTCGGGTGAGTTACGAGGCTTGTTCTGGATATCTGCAGGATTGGCGTGTAACTCAGCGTGTTTATGAGACAGGTCTTTTAAAGAGCGCATTCAAGGCTATGACTACGGATAGGCTTGAGCAAGCTGAGGATAGCTATGAATACTTTGTTATCGCACATATGGCTGGATTGCAGGTGACGCGCAATGACATTATTGCACTGGACTACCACTATGGGCGCGGCCTGAATTCTTCTTCCGTGCTCTCAGCCTCATCTTTCACGGAAAGTGCCCAAGCTTTCAAGCGTTGCATTGATGCAATTGAGGAGTATTCCTCGCAGGCGAATGAAGACTTTTTGGCGGTTTGTGCCGATGGTGCCAAGTCGAAACTGCTCGATTTGCTTATGAATAATTGGATTGAGCGGGTAAAATCTGCCGATCGAGAAGTGACTTCTATAAGGCTTTCAGAACTATTTGGCTGCAATGAAGTGAGTGCTCAAATAGCTCGTTTGGCTCGCGATGTTGCTTATGAGCAGTGGATTAATGGAGATTCATGTGTTTCAGAAACGGAGGCTCAGTCACTGCTTGATTTAGCTGAAAACTTACATGATTCCTCACAAAAAGACAGTCCTCAGTTTATTGAGTATCGTGCTTCCGCGCGTAATCATATTGGCGGCATCAAGCATCGCGTTAAAGAGAGCCATTGGAAACTGGAGCGCGAGCAAGAGCCCGTTCGCATTTTCGTTACCACCCATAAGCCTGTGGATTTGTTCGATAGCAAAGTTTTGCAACCCGTTCAGGTTGGTAAGGGGGAGCGAAAGTTATTATGCTTTCACGATGATGAAGGCGAGAATATCGCTGACTTGAATCCTCTGTACTGCGAGTTGACCACGCAGTATTGGGCGTGGAAGAACGTAGATGCTGAATACTACGGTTTCTGCCACTATCGGCGATATTTCGATTTCAGCCCAGAGCGGCATACGGAAAACGCGTGGGGCGAGATTATTGACGGATATATCGACAAGACGTCTCAGCGTCGATACTGTCTCGATGATGAGTCGATACGTAGGGCCGTCGAAGGCTATGACGTCATTACAACTGAGTTTAAGGATCTTCGCACATTTCCAAGTGGAGGGGCAACTCCTGTTGGACATTACAAGGCTGCTAAAAAACTGCATTATGCCGATCTTGAACACGTGGCTAGGATCGTTAAGGACATGCATCCTGATTTCGCTCAGGATGTTGATGGCTTTTTAAGCGGTCATACAGCCTGTTTCTGCAATATGTTCATAATGCGCAAGTCGATTTTTCAAGATTACTGCGCATGGCTTTTCCCAATTCTTGAGCGATTCGTTAATGAAACCGATATGAGTCATTATAATCAGGAAGCTTTAAGGACTCCTGGTCATTTATCTGAGCGGCTGTTTAACATATACTTCAAGCATCAGATGCGAACGGGTGCAGGCTGGAAGACCAAGCAGGTGCAGTGCGTGCACTTCGAGCATCCCGAGATGCATAGCACTCTCACTCCGTTAGACAATTCCGATGACGGCCGAAGTGTGATTCCTGTTGTTTTTGCATCGGATGACAACTATGTGCCCATGCTCACTACGACTGTTTACTCAGCCTTAAAGAATGCTTCTGACAAATATCTGTACGACGTTACGATCTTAGAGCGTGATATTAGTTCGGAAAATCAAGCACGCATGAAGCGCTTCTTCAGCAAGTTCAGTAACGTTCGGCTCCGATTCTATAATGTGGACCATATCGTTGGTGCTTATGATTTAGGCACCAGTAATGCACATATTAGTATTGAAACGTATTACCGTTTTCTTATTCAGGATGTGTTGTCCTTTTACGATAAGGTTTTGTATCTCGATTCAGATATTATCGTTAAGGGTGATATTTCTGATTTGTTCAATGTTAATCTTGGTGACAATGTTCTTGCAGCGGTCCATGATCTTGATTATCTCGGGAACTTGAATATGCCGGCAAGCGACCGCTGGAAATACAGTACGACCGTGCTCGGTATGAAGGATCCATATATGTATTTCCAGGCAGGCGTTCTCGTTCTCAATACTGCGGCGATGCATCAACTTCATACGGTAAAGGAGTGGCTAGAGATAGCATCTCGGCCTTGCTTTATTTATGATGACCAAGACGTTCTGAATGCCGAGTGTGAGGGTAGGGTTACGTTTCTTGATTACTCATGGAATGTAATGATTGACTGCGCCGGTCGAATAAACAATGTCTTCTCGTTTGCTCCTGCTGATAATTTCTCTGCATTCCTAGAATCGCGTTCTTGCGAGAAAATCGTCCATTACGCTGGATTTGAAAAGCCCTGGAATATGGCCGGCTGTGATAGGGGAGAGTTGTACTGGTCTTATGCCCGCGAGACACCGTATTACGAAAAATTGCTTGCCCTGCTAAGCGGTGCGAATCCCAGCGTATCTTCGGTCTACGTGCATCCTCATGCAATTAGCGAGACTAGTCCGCTTAGGAGAGTTGTTGATCCGTTGCTTCCTCTGGGAACAAGGCGACGCGAGATCGTAAAGGCCTTGGGTCGTGCGATTCGTGGATTATAGTGGTGTAAGCTCGGCATCAAATCTCCGTTGATTTGATGCCGAGCTTCAGATGCATTCGCGAGGCTCGCGCGCATTGCCCTAATTCATTGGTGGCGTTATTCGTCTTCTGGTGGCATTTGTTGTTCAGTGGGCGTTGTCGGAAGCTAGTGGGGCTTGCAACACACTGGGTATTCGATGTTTGCTTTGCGAGTCTGTAATTTTTTGGTAGTGTCGAGAAAGTTGGTGTAAGGTGCCGTCCGCGAGGGGGGCGCCATCGCCCTGAATCCGAGACCCGCCTCCAGCATGTCGGCGAACTCGAGGCCCGTCTCGATCGCCCTTCGCGCAACTAGCTGGAACCCGGCCTCCCGCCCGGCTGTCGGCGGCTCCTCGCCCGTCCGCTCCTCGTAGGGTGCCGTCAAGTATCTTGCGCACTTTCCGACAGCCCTATAGGCCTGCCGTCCGGTACGGCCCCTCGTCCAGCAGCGTCACGTCTAGGTAGCGGCGGGAGCCCCACCCGCTGTCGGCGACGTACTTGAGCCTCGCGGTCACGAGCATGAGGGCGTTCCTGCCGTCGGGGAACGCCCCGACCACGCGCGTGCGCCTGCGGATCTCGCGGCTGAGCCTGTATTTGATAGTCTCCGTCTTGCGGGTTTGGGCGCGGTGATCTTTCGGGAATGAGCGCGAAAAAGTTTCGGGTCTGAGAGCGGGCACGCCGACCGTCCTGTTCGGCCTACCGTTGTCGTTGCTTCGGTTACGACGATTGGGGGCCAGAGAGGAAATGATCGGCGTGGACAAGATCGACGATATCAGAAAGCTCGGAAGGAACGGGGCGACCGTCGCCTCGATCGCCCGGGATACCGGGGTTTCCGAGCCCACGGTGAGGAAGTGCCTGAGGGAGCCGGACCTCTCCGAGAGGCCGCCGGCGGTCGGCAGGGCGCCCGAGTCGCCGCTGCTCGAGCCCTTCGCGGAGCTGATCGACTCGTGGCTGCTGGAGGACC
>OLPF01002374.1_pt1 | contig 12434 bp, 13 predicted proteins | sample 1673121 | NCBI WGS metagenome assembly OLPF01 (sample SAMEA3136756, study PRJEB25190) | human gut metagenome | reverse complement strand
CCTGTCAACCGCGCTGCAGCCAGCGCGTTCGCAACGATCCCATGCGGAAATAATGAGACTTCTACTACAGCCCTCCACTGACTGGAGAGGGAGTTCCTGCGGTGTACGATGGTCAAGATGCCGACGGCACAGGCGGGGCTATGACGCGGTGAAGCGGGCCGCGACCTTGTGCTTGCCCCATATTCTACATGGCGCCACTGTTGACAGAGGCTGTAGCTATTTATAGAATGTCTGTACCTGCTAATCAGAAAATACGGAAGGAGGTACAGTAATCCATAAATGTGCAGCACAGTGAAAGGAGAACGCATGATGCGTGATTCTTCTGTAGGGGAATGCGTTCAGCGGACATATACCGCCGAGCAGGTAGCACAAATCCTTGGCATCAGCCTGCGCAAGGCCTACGGGCTCTGCGAAACCACCACACAATTCAAAGTGATGCGGTTGGGCAAGCGATGCCTGCGAATTCACAAGGAATCCTTTGACAAGTGGCTGAACGAGCAAGCTGAGCTTACCTGACCTGAATCAGGAAAGGAAAGCGATCATGGCAACCTACAAAGTGAGGGGCATTGCCCACAACATCATTTATCCCTACAGAACAGAGGACGGCAAGCTCAAGCAACAATGGGAGACCTATGCAACGGAACTGGAGGCGATGCACAGAAAGGCCTATATCGACTATCTGCAAAAGAACAGGCTTCACCATGAAATCCGGAAGGCAGCTGCCGAATACCAGTGCAAACGTGCGGTAGAAAGAGCAGTGGTCGAACGGTTCCGCCTCAGAGCACCGGAAGAAACACCACCTCACGCTAAGGAGGACAATACCACAAAGACGTATCGGGCGTTTGTGGAAAAATGGCTGCCCATCCACGCCAGGAAGGAACGCTTTTCGCCCAACTCTTACGACAGCTATCGCAGCAATCTGGAACGACATATTTTGCCGTATTTCGGTGACCGGGTGATGAGCAGCATTACGGTAGAGGACATTGATGACTTCCTGGACGCGCTGAGCCGGAAGCCCTGCCGTGGGCCCAAGAGCTACGGAAAGCGTCCGGAGGATATTCCGACGCTGTCCTCCAGTACCGTGAAGAAGTGCTTTACGATCCTGACCTCCGGCTTTGAGACGGCAAAGAAGTGGCACTACATCAGCGAAATCCCCAAGGTCACCGCGCCCACGGAAAAAACGGTCAAGCGGAGAGCCTGGGATGCCCGGCGCGTTTATGAGGTGCTCGACAGCATCAAGGAGGACGAGCTGCTTCACCTGGCCGTCCACCTGGCGTTTGTCTGTTCCCTGCGGGCTGGCGAAACCGCGGGAATTGATCTGCATACGATTGATTTCCGGGATGGCAGCCTGTGGATCACCCGACAGATCCAGCGCGTATCAGACAGCGCAATCGGCGTGCTGCCCAAGCATGAGGTGCTGCGCATCTTCCCAAAGCAGGTGCTTACTTCGAAAAGCAGCATGATTCTCAAGGGACCGAAAACGGAGGACAGCCATCGGAAGCAGTATCTGACCACGCCGCTGCTGGATGAGCTGCGTGGGAGATTGGCGCGGATTGAGGAAAACAAGGCGTTCTTCCGTGAGGAGTATCGGGATTACGGACTGCTGATTTGCCAGACGGACGGACGACCTGTTGATCCCAAGAATTTGGAAAAGAGCTTCAAAGAGCATCAAAAGCGGATCGGCATCCCGGAGAATGAACGCATTGATTTCCAGGGGCTTCGCAAGTCTGGTCAGATGCACAAGGTACGTCTGTCGCAGAACAACTATCAGTTGGTTGCGGAAAACGCCGGACAGTCGCCGGAGGTCCTGATGAACCACTACAACGAGGCGCTGGACTACGAGAAGCGCGCCCTGTCACGGCTGGTGGAGAACAGCTTCTATCCGCATCGGGAAACGTCTGGCGAGGCGCAGGACAGCGCGGATGTGTCTGCGCTGATGGCACAGATTCAGCAAAACCCAGAGCTGTGCCGGAAACTTCTGCAATCCCTGACACTCGGTGCACAGCAGCGCGCCTGATGCAAAGATTTCTGCGTGTTAGCAGGATTTGTTAGCAGGCGGCTATGCGCATTCATTCGGCGCATAATCAACAAGGCCGTCAAGAGGCCAAAATTAGCTGGGAGTCTGAAAATGTGCCCGAAATGTTAGCTGGAAATCGAGGCCTGATGCAAGCGGCACTTCCTGGTCAAGAGAGGAGGAGAAAGCAGAAAACCTAACAATACAAAGAAAATCGCCCCTGCGAGTTGTCTCACAGAGGCGACTGTCTGGAGCTGATAACCAGATTCGAACTGGTGACCTCATCCTTACCAAGGATGCGCTCTACCTGCTGAGCTATATCAGCGTGCGTGAATAATTATGCTGTCATCCTGCATGGAGCATATCCTTACCAAGGATGCGCTCTACCTACTGAGCTACATCAGCACATGGCGTGACAACGATGGTATATTACCACATCGCAAAGAAAAATGCAAGCATAAATTTTGGAATTTCGAGAATTTTTTGAGAAATTCCGTTTTCACCCTGGCAGAAATCCTGTGGCTTCCTTCGCCGCACCATTTCCCTGTATCTTCTTTGTACGAAGGATTGACTTTTTTCCCTGAAAGCCTTTATAATTTACTTTATACCCACTACACGAGGAGGCGGCGAAATGGCGAAGCTGACCATTGTCAAGGATCTGTGCAAGGGCTGCGGCCTGTGCGCGGACGTGTGCCCAAAGGGTCTGCTTGCGCTGAGCAAGCATATTAACGCCCGGGGCTATCATCCCATTGCCATTGAGGAGCAGGAAAAGTGCATCGGCTGCGCGTTTTGCGCACGGATGTGCCCGGATGCGGTAATTACGGTGGAAAAGTAAGGAGGACTGCCCCATGGGTCAAAAAATGCTTATGAAGGGGAACGAGGCGATCGCTGAGGCGGCCATCCAGGCCGGGTGCCGCTTCTTCTTCGGCTATCCCATCACCCCCCAGAATCAGATACCCGAATATATGTCCAAGCGCCTGCCCAAGATGGAGGGCGGCTGCTTCCTGCAGGCGGAGAGCGAGGTCGCGGCCATCAATATGATTTATGGCGCGGCAGGCGCCGGCGGACGGTGCATGACTAGCTCCTCCTCCCCGGGAATTTCCCTGAAGCAGGAGGGCATCAGCTATATCGTGGGCGCGGAGCTGCCCTGCGTTATTGTGAACATGGTGCGCGGCGGCCCTGGCCTGGGTTCCATCCAGCCCGCCCAGAGCGACTATTATCAGTCCACCCGGGGCGGCGGACACGGCGACTACCGCATGCTGGTGCTGGCGCCTTCCTCCGTGCAGGAGGCCGTGGAATTGACCCAGAAGGCCTTTGACCTGGCGGACAAGTACCGCAACCCCGTGCTCATCATGGGCGACGGACTCATCGGCCAGATGATGGAGCCCGTGGAAATGCCCGATTACCAGCCCGACCCCACCCTGCCGGAAAAGACCTGGGCGGCCACCGGCTGGAAACCCGGCTGCGGCCGTGAGCGGGCCATCATCAACAGCCTGTATATTGATCCCAGCGCACTGGAAAAGCATGTGAACAAGCTCTATGCCAAGTACGCGGTGATGGAGCAGAACGAGTGCCGCTGGCAGGAAGAACTCACCGAGGACGCGGATTATATCCTGGTTGCCTATGGCACCACCGCCCGCATCGCCCGTTCCGCCATGCGCAAGCTGCGGGACAAGGGCATCAAGGCAGGGCTGATCCGGCCCATTACCCTGTGGCCCTTCCCCAATGCGCCCATTCAGGCCGCCGCTACCCACGCCAAGTGCTTCCTGACCGTGGAAATGTCCATGGGCCAGATGGTGGACGACGTGCGCCTGGCGGTGAACGGCGCCAAGCCCGTGCACTTCTTCGGCCGCACCGGCGGCATTGTGCCCACCGTCCGCGAAATCGTGGAGCAGGTGGAGCAGCTGGCAAAGGAGGGGAAATAATATGGCCATCGTTTACGAAAAAACCAAAATGCTCACCGACAAGCCCCTTCACTACTGCCCCGGCTGCACCCATGGCATTATCCACCGCCTGGTGGCCGAGGCCATTGATGAACTGGGCCTGCAGGACAAGGCCATCGGCATCGCTCCCGTGGGCTGCGCGGTGTTTGCCTATGACTATTTCAACTGCGACATGATGGAAGCCGCCCACGGCCGCGCCCCGGCGGTGGCCACGGGCTGCAAGCGCGTGCGCCCCGACAACCTGGTCTTCACCTACCAGGGCGACGGCGACCTGGCCTCCATCGGCGCGGCGGAGATCACCCACGCCGCCACCCGGGGCGAGAAGATCACCGCCATCTTCGTCAACAACGCCATTTACGGCATGACCGGCGGCCAGATGGCCCCCACCACCCTGCCCGGTCAGGTGACCACTACCAGCCCCTACGGCCGGGACCCCGCCCTGTGCGGTTATCCCATCCGCATGAGCGAGATGCTGGCCACCTTGGACGGCCCGGCCTACATTGCCCGGGTGTCCGTCCACGACGTGAAGCACATCATGGAGGCCAAGAAGGCCATCAAGAAGGCCTTTGAAATGCAGATGGCGGGCAAGGGCTTCACCCTGGTGGAAGTGCTCTCCACCTGCCCCACCAACTGGGGCATGACGCCCCAGGAGGCCCTGAAGTGGCTCCAGGAAAAGATGATTCCCCAGTATCCCCTGGGCGTGAAAAAGGAGGTGGAGTGACATGGAAGCGCAGTTTCTTGTGGCAGGTTTCGGCGGCCAGGGCGTGCTGCTCATTGGGCAGCTGCTGGCAAAGGCCGCCATGCATGACGGCATGAACGTGAGCTGGATGCCCTCCTACGGCCCGGAGATGCGCGGCGGCGAAGCCAACTGCGCCGTGGTGATCAGCGACGAGCCCATCGGCAGCCCGCTGGTTACCGAGCCGCCCATTGCCGTGCTCATGAACAAGCCCAGCCTGAAAAAGTTTGAGCCCACCATGGAAAAGGGCGGACTGCTCCTGTACAACTCCTCCCTGATTGACGAGGCGCCCACCCGGGACGACGTCACCGTGGTGGCCGTGCCTTGCAACGACATTGCCGAGCAGCTGGGCAACAGCCGCACCGCCAACATGGTCATGCTGGGCGCCATGATTGAGCGCACGGGTGTTATCTCCATCGACAGCGCCATGGAGGCCTTGAAGGCCACCTTTGGCCCCAAGAAGGAGCACCTGCTGCCCATCAACCGCCAGGCCATGGAGGCCGGCGCGGCGGCAGCCCGGGCCTGAGGAAAAATAAGCAGTCAATGTACAAGGAGCCTCCCGTGCCAGTAAGGCGCGGGGGGCCCGTTTTATTGTGCTGCGATACAGAGAATAAAGATGCCACGCACAGGATTCCAATGAAATGCGATGGTTGCCAATGCAGCAGCTTATGGCCCACGGAAATCCCTGCCGGTTGCTTGACAAAGCCACTTCAAAATTCTATAATGTATATAAGACAAATGTGTCTGAAATGTTTATATATACGGTATGTATCATATAATACGTTTTGAAATGTATGCATACAACTGATGACCATCGCAGGGAGGAAAGAACATATGGAAATTCGCGTATACGACAACGCGGCCCAGGCAGGACAAGCGGCGGCGGCGCTCTTTGCCGCGCAGCTGACCCGCAAGCCGGACAGCGTGCTGGGCTTGGCAACGGGGTCGACCCCCATTCCCACGTACAAGCAGCTGATCTACCTGTATCAGCAGGGGGCGGTGGACTTTTCCCGGGCGGTGAGCTATAACCTGGATGAATACGTGGGGCTGGCGCCGGAACATCCGTGCAGCTACCATGCCTTTATGATGGAGCAGCTGTTTGACCATGTGAACATGCGCCGGGAGGCCATCCATGTGCCCAGCGGGAACGTGGCGGATCTGGCCTCCGCCGCCCGGGATTACGACGCGGCCATTGAGGCCGCTGGGGGCATTGATATCCAGCTGCTGGGAATCGGCCGAAATGGACACATTGGCTTTAACGAACCCGGGGAGTGCTTCATTGACAACTGCCACCTGGTAACCCTGAGCCAGAGCACCATTGAGGCCAATACGCGCTTTTTCCACAGCGTGGATGAAGTCCCGCGCCAGGCCGTGAGCCTTGGCATCGGAGCCATCATGCGTGCACGGCAGGTGGTGCTCATTGCCACCGGGCCGGATAAGGCGCAGGCCATTCATGATTCCGTGCTGGAGAACGTTACCCCGCAGGTGCCGTGCTCCATTCTTCGGTATCATCCCAATGCGATTTTCCTGCTGGACCGCGAAGCGGCGTCGCTGCTGTAAGCGGATACGAAGCCCATGGAATACATTGCGCCCCGGCCCATATGGGCCGGGGCGCATGATAGGATAACAAAGTTTTCGGGAAAGTATGTGGAAAACGGGATTACCCCGCTTTTTTTTATTTGCCCGAAACGGCCAGCGTGCCCACATCCACCGAGGGCGCGCCCACGCCGCTGGCAGGGAAGGTCAGATCGTTGCCCAGGGCACGGATGTCCTTGAGCAGCTGATAGAAATTCCCGGCCACGGTGATCTGCTCCACGGGGCGAACGCGCTTGCCGCCCTCCAGCAGATAGCCCTTGCTCAGCAGGGAGAAATCGCCGCTGATGGTGTTGGCGCCGGCGTGCAGGCCGCTTAGATCGGTGATGACCAGGCCGTCGCCCATCTGCGCTTCCATTTCCGCCAGGGACTGGGTACCGGGCTGGAAGAACAGATTGCTGGGGGCCACCGTCACCGGGGCGGAAAGCCCCATGCGGGCGGCGTTGCCCGTGGAGGCAATGCCCTGCTTCTTGGCGGTCTTGCGGTTGTGCAGCAGGGTTTTGAGCACACCGGCTTCCACCACGGCCTTGGTACGGCAGGCTACGCCCTCATCGTCAAAGGGATAGGAGGAGAAGCCGCCGGGAAGCAGCGGATCGTCCATAAGCGTTACGCAGGGCGCGGCGATGGCTTCGCCTTCCCGCCCATTGAGCAGGGACATGCCCTGCTGCGCGTTTTCAGCGGAGAAGATGCCGCAGAAGGTTTCCAGCAGGGCCTGCATGGCGTCCCAGCGCAGGATGATGCGGTAGCTCCCCGCGGGCACGGGGCTGCCGTGCAGGGCCTCGGCGGCTTCCCGGGCGGCTTTGGCGCCCAGGGCCTGGGGGTCCACCTCGGAGAAGTCCCGCCCGCTCTGGAAGGCCACGGCGGTGGCGGTGCTGTCACCCTCCTGGGCGATGGCGTCGGTATAGGTCAGGTACAGGTTGCAGCGGTGATGCAGGTTCAGCCCGTAGCTGTTGCATATCCGGGTTTCGCGGGAGATGGTGCTCAAGCGCGTGCCGCTGCAGCGGGTCACGGTGGGCTGGCTGGAAACGGCGGCTTTTTCGATGTTCAGGCAGGCGTCCAGCTTCTCGGTGGCGGAAACCTGCTCCAGGGCGTCGGACCAGCTGTTTACGGTGGGATAGCTCGCATCGCCGGCATAGATTTCCTCCACGTCCTCATCCTCGCGCAGGGACGCGCCTTCCTTTACGCCCTCAATGAGCTGCTTGATGGCCTCGTCGTCAAAGGCCTGGGTGGAGGCGTAACCCATTTTTCCCTGATAGATGCCCCGCAGGCCAAGGCCCAGCTTGTCGCTGACGCTGTAGGTGTCGATGGAACCTTGCATTACATCAGCGGAGAAGTTTGTGCCCGCGCTCACGTATGCCTCGGCGGGGTCGATACCCTGCTCCTTGGCCGCAGCCAGGAGCTTCTCAATGAATTGCTGCATTTCCATGGCTCAGCCCTCCTTGCTTCCGCCCACGGTCAGGGCGCTGATGCGGATCATGGGCTGGCCCACGTTGGTGGGAATGCTGCCCGAAATGCTGCCGCACATACCCTGGCCCATGGTCATGTTCTTGCCCACACGGTCGATCTTCATGAGCACCTCGCTGCCCCGGCCAATCAGGGACGCGCCCCGCACCGGATGCGCGATCTTGCCATCCTTGACCAGGTAGCCCTCCTGCACCGCGAAGTTGAATTCACCGGTGGTGGGGTTTACCGAGCCGCCGCCCATGCGCCGGGCGTACAGGCCGTCGCCCATGGTGGCGATCATCTCTGCCTCGTCGTCCTGCCCGGGGGCAATGTAGGTGTTGCGCATACGGCTGGTGGGCGCCCAGGCGTAGCTCTCCCGGCGTCCGCTGCCCGTGGGCGCCATGTTCATGCGCCGTCCGCCCAGCTTGTCGATCATGTAGTTTTTCAGGATGCCGTTTTCAATGAGCACTAGGCGGGTGGTGGGGGTGCCTTCGTCGTCCACGTGCAGGGAGCCCCACTCGTTTTCCATGGTGCCGTCGTCCAGGGCGGTGACGCAGGGCGCGGCAATCTGCTGGCCCAGCTTGCCGGAAAACTCGCTGATGCCATAGGCCACCTGCGTGGCTTCCAGGCTGTGGCCGCAGGCCTCGTGGAACAATACGCCGCCAAAGCCGTTATCAATGACCACGGGCATGTACCCGGCGGGGCACAGGGGGGCGTGGAGCATGGTATGGGCCAGCTGCGCCGCTTCCCGGGCCGAACGGGCGGGATCCACCCGCTCATCGAACAGCTCAAAGCCCATGGAAGCGCCGGGGCCTTCAAAACCGGTCTGGTTCTCCGTACCGTTGGAGGCGATGGCCTGCACGCCCAGGCGGCTGTACACCCGGGTGTCCGTCACGGCCACGCCCTCAGTATTGTAGATCCATACGTTCTGCACGCTGTCGTTGTAGGCGGCCATGACCTGCACAATCTCCGGGGACACCTGCCGGGCGGCGGCGTCCGCCTCCCGCAGCTTCTCCGCCTTGCGGGCGGCCTTTACGTCCCCGGGCCACAGGCGGATGGTGTCCGGCCGGGCCACGCTGCGCAGGGCAAGGTCGGCGATCACCGCCGGGGCGCGGTCGCTGCGAATGGCCGCGGCGGCGGTTTCCGCCGTGCGGAGCAGGCCTTCCCGGCTGGTATCGTTGGTGTGGACATAGATGGCCCGGGTGCCGTCAAAGACGCGCACCCCCGCGCCGTGGAGGCGGCCGGTGGATACGGCGTCAATCTTGCCGCTGCGCAGGCGCAGGCTGTGGTTCACCCGATCCTCCAGGAAAATTTCCGCAAAGTCGCCACCGGTGGATGTGGCCTTGGCCAGGACCTCCCGGGCTACCGATTCCTGAATCATTAGGTTCACTTCCTTCCGCTTTCCCCAGACGGGGAAGAGCATGTTTACAGTGGAATGACAACATATCTATTATGGCACATATTGCCGGGAAATACAATCCCAGCCCTCGTGGGGGGAAAGCCGCCTGCGCATTTTACGCATACTTTACAAAGCCGTGGATTTTTCCTTACACATTGCCGCTATACTTCTACCCGTACCGAGAAAAAAGGAGGAAAAAGTAAAATGCGTAAAGGAATGAAATGGATGGGCCTGCTCATGGCTCTGGTAATGGGCGTATCCGTGGCCAGCGCGGAGATGACCGGCGCGATCACCGTGGTCTCCCGTGAGGACGGCAGCGGCACCCGCAGCGCTTTCGTGGAGCTCACCGGCGTTGAGGAAAAGAACGAGGCCGGCGAGAAAGTGGACAACACCACCGTGGAAGCCATCGTGACCAACTCCACCAACGTAATGATGACCACCGTGGCCGGGGACCCTAGTGCCATCGGCTACATCTCCCTGGGCAGCCTGAACGAGACCGTGAAGGCCCTGCAGATTGAAGGCGTGGAAGCCACCGTTGAGAACATCAAGGCTGGCACCTACACCCTCTCCCGTCCCTTCAACATCGCCACCAAGGAAGGCCTGAGCGAGGTTGCCGCTGACTTTGTGAGCTACATCCTCTCCGCCGAGGGCCAGGCCGTGATTGCCGAGAATGGTTACATCCCGCTGGATGATGCCCCCGCCTACGCAGGCAAGCAGGTTGCCGGCAAGGTGGTTGTGGCCGGTTCCTCCTCTGTGACCCCCGTCATGGAGAAGCTGAAGGAAGCCTACGCCGCTGTGAACCCCAACGCTGAAATCGAAGTGCAGCAGAGCGACTCCACCACCGGCATGCAGTCCGCCATCGACGGCATCTGCGACATCGGCATGGCCTCCCGCGCCGTGAAGGACAGCGAGATCGAGGCGGGCCTGACCCCCACCACCATCGCCCTGGATGGCCTGGCCGTGATCGTCAACGTGGAGAACCCCGTGGAGAACATGACCCTGGAGCAGGTGAAGAACGTCTTCACCGGCGCCACCACCGACTGGAGCGAAATTAAGTAAACAAACCCCTTGCGGAGGGAAGCTTCCAGGCGGAAACAGCCTGGGGCTTTCCTCCGCTTCCGTCTTTGCAGGGCAAAGGTGGTTTCCGCTGGGAAGCCGCCTTTTCCCCATGACCAATGAAACGAAGGGAGGTCCGTCCATGGATCAATCGCTTCAACCTTCCTTGAATACCTCCGCCCCGCATCACGCTTCCCTGCGCCCGGGGGCGCTGAAGGAAAGCGTCATGCGGGTGGTTTTCTGCCTGGCCGCCTGCGCGTGCATCCTGGCCGTGGCGCTGATCTGCGTGTTCCTTTTCGCCAACGGCTTGCCCTTTTTCACCAAGGAGAACGCGCTGGATTTCCTGCTGGGGCAAACGTGGAAGCCTGGAAACGATATTTACGGCATCCTGCCCATGATCCTCGGCAGCATCTATATTACGGCGGGCGCCATTGTGTTGGGCGCGCCCATTGCGATTTTCACGTCGCTGTACATGGCCTTTTTTGCGCCCAGGGCGGTGCTGCGGCTGCTGCAGCCCGCGGTGTCCCTGTTGGCGGGCATCCCGTCGGTGATCTACGGCCTGTTCGGGCTGACGGTGCTGGTGCCCTTTGTCCGGGATGTCTTCGGGGGCAGGGGATTCTCCATTCTCACCGCCAGCATCCTGCTGGCCATGATGATTCTGCCCACCATCATTCAGGTGGCAGTGTCCTCCCTGCGGCAGGTGCCGCAGAGCTACTATGAGGGCAGCCTGGCCCTGGGGGCCACGGCGGAGCGCAGCGTGTTCCGGGTGATGCTCCCGGCGGCGGGCTCCGGGGTCACCTCCGGGGTGGTGCTGGGGGTGGGCCGCGCCATCGGCGAAACCACGGCGGTGATGATGGTGGCGGGCAGCCAGCCCCGCATGCCCTCGGGCATCCTCAACGGCATCCGCACCATGACGGTGAACATCGTCATGGAAATGGGTTACGCCGCCGATTTGCACCGGGAGGCGTTGATCGCCACGGGCGTGGTGCTGTTTGTGTTCATCCTGCTGATCAATCTGCTCTTTAACATGATGAAAAGGAGGCAGAGCGCGTAATGCAAAAATATCTGCGGCATCCGGGTTCCCTGGTTCTGCGGCTGCTGTGCCTGCTCTCCGGGATGATCACCGGCGGCGCGCTGCTGCTGGTGGCGGGGTACGTGCTGGTCAAGGGCGTTCCCTACTTGAAGCCCTCCCTCTTTGCGCTGGAATACAACAGCGAGAATGTCTCCATGCTTCCCGCGCTCATCAATACCGTGTGGATGACGGTGCTGGCCCTGGCCGTGGCCGCGCCCCTGGGCATCGGCGGGGCCATTTACCTGGTGGAATACGCTCCCCGCAATAGCCGCCTGGTGCGCCTGGTGCGGGTGACGGCGGAGACGCTCTCGGGCATTCCCTCCATACTGTATGGCCTGTTCGGCATGATTCTGTTTGTGACGGCTTTGCGCTGGCGCTATTCGGTGCTCTCCGGCGCGCTGACCCTGGCCATCATGGTGCTGCCGCTGATCCTGCGCACCACGGAGGAGGCGCTCCTCTCCGTGCCGGACAGCTACCGGGAAGGCAGCCTGGCCCTGGGCGCGGGCAAGCTGCGCACGGTGATGAAGGTGGTGCTGCCTCCGGCCTCCGGCGGCATTTTCGCGGGCATCATCCTGGCCACGGGGCGCATTGTGGGCGAGACCGCCGCGCTGATTTACACGGCGGGCACCGTGGCGAAGATTGCCCTGAACCCCATGTCCTCCGGTTCCACGCTGGCGGTGCATGTGTATGTGCTCTCCGGGGAGGGGCTGCACGTGGGCGAAGCCTATGCCACCGCGGTGGTGCTGATGGTGATTGTTTTCCTGATGAACGCGCTTTCCAGCTGGATTGCCAAGCGCTGCAACCGCAATAGCTGACGCGGACCTTACTTTTTCCTTTGCTGAAGGAGGCATACCATGCCCGATAAGTTTACCCTGAGCCAGGTGAACCTGCATTACGACGCTTTCCATGCCCTCAAGGATGTGAACCTGAACCTGCCCGAAAAGGCCATCACCGCTTTCATCGGTCCCAGCGGCTGCGGCAAGAGCACCCTGCTCAAGTCCCTCAACCGCATGAACGACCTGATCCCCGGCTGCAAGATTACCGGCACCATCGCCCTGGACGGGCAGGACATCTACGCCCCGCAGATGGACGTGAACCTGCTGCGCAAGCGGGTGGGCATGGTGTTCCAAAAGCCCAACCCCTTCCCCATGACCGTGTACGACAACATCGCCTATGGC
>OLPF01002365.1_pt1 | contig 12524 bp, 10 predicted proteins | sample 1673121 | NCBI WGS metagenome assembly OLPF01 (sample SAMEA3136756, study PRJEB25190) | human gut metagenome | reverse complement strand
AATATCAATTTTCATCCTCACAATGCTCCTTTGCGTAGAGTTCCATCATCTTTTTGATGGCTTTTTCATAGGTCTCATAGCAAGACATATCGGCCTCAAGGGGAGATTTATGCTCCATTACTTCCAGTGGAAGCGAGCGAAGATAATATCGACGGGGAAAATTATGTTCAATCGACCAAATAAGTCCGCAAAGAATTTCCGTAATCACATCGAACTCATAGGGCTTACAGTTGATTGGATAGGTGTTGTACCCTGTAATTTTGCAAATCCATTTCATAATCGACAGGTCAGCCCGAAGGACAACGTTGTAATCCTTTTCCGTTTCAAAGAAAATGTAGGTTGCATAAATCTCTTTCATTACGGCTTGAACATCCAGTTTCAAATCGGTCAGATCGTTGAATGCTTTCTGCCAAAAGCAGCTTAGGCGGCTGCGTTCCGTTTCTCTTTCGGTGGGCTGTACATTTTTCATACTGATTCCTCCTCTGACTGAAAATCTATTTTCATTCCATGGTGTGTTTTCCTTTGTGTAATCAGTATAGCACAAAACGTACGCCTTTTTCGGTACATACGGTAATTTATACTGTAATCACTTAATCTGAATTGCCAAAGTGAAGTTCGAATTTTTTTGTAAAAAAAGAGAAAGCCAAAACAAACGGAACACGTCTGTATTTGAACAGATTGTCAATTACGACTTGAATAGATGCCGCCCTTTGTGGGTGGCATCTTCGATACATGTTTAACGGGACGGATTGAAATTTGTCGGAAAATATGATATAATACAAAATAGATTTTTGTATCCTCAGGGAAGCTGTGAAGAAATACAGTACATTTTCAGAAAAAAGAGAGGTGAACGCAATGGAAAAAATAAACAAAAAGACGATACTGTACACAATTGGTGTCGTTGTTTTGCTTGTTATTGCGTATTATTCCCGTGCGTTCCATACCCAAGTAGATGAACCTATCCTTAAAATGCTTTTGGTTATGACCCGAAGCGTTATTCAGATTTCCCTTGTCATTGCATGGTGTTCATCTGTCAGAACAAGGATTATAAATAAACAGGTTCGCCATTATCTCATAGCAGTGGGAATACTGCTTGCATTTTGGCTTATCCTGAGAACCTGCAAATGGGAGTTTATTGCCCAAAACGGAACACATTTAGGGCGTTACCTATGGTATTCCTATTATATTCCGATGGTGTTTGTCCCCCTTTTGGGTGTGTTCATTATTGACCATATCGGAAAGGCTGAAAACTATAAAACGCCAAATAGCTTAAAATATATGTACATACCGGCGACATTTCTTGTGACAGCGGTTTTTACAAACGATCTTCATCAGCTTGTTTTTTCATTCCCGAATGGACTTGAAAACAGCGAGTCGGATTGCATATACTATATTCTGTATTATATTACGATGGCGTGGTTTATCCTCTTGGGCATATATTTCGTGGTAATGCTGATCAAAAAGAGCCGTGTACCCGGAAGCAAGCACTTTCAAAAGCTCCCCGCGGTTATCCTGTGCATTTCCATTGTTTTTTGGGCGCTGTACTGCCTGCATATTGTCGGCGGCGATCTGGCGGCGATTGACTGCATAATGATTATTGCCCTTTTGGAAAGCGCAATCCAAAGCGGTCTTATCCCGTCTAATACAAATTACAACGAACTGTTCCGAAATTCAACGGTATCCGCACAGATTGTTGATACCGATTATCAGCCCTGTATGGTTTCAGGCACGGCAACACCACTGAGCGAGGATGTAATGAGAAGTGCCGAAGCCGAACCTGTTGACTTGGGAGATACCGTACTGCACAGCAAAGCGATTACCGGCGGTCATGTTCTTTGGCAGGACGATGTAAAACAGATTAACGACCTGATAGAGCAGCTCCGTGATACGCAGGAAAGGCTCGGAGAAAGCAACGAATTGCTGAAAGCCGAGCTGGAGCTGAAGGAAAACCGTGCCGGGACGGAGGAAAAGAGCCGTTTGTATGACCGGATTGCCAAGGAAGTTGCCGTTCAGCTTGCAAAAGCAGAGGAACTATTGAAACTTGCCCAGACCGATCCGAAGCAAACAAAAAGCGCAATTGCAAAGGTATCCGTGATTTGTGCGTATATCAAGCGGCGTGGCAATCTCCTGATGCTGGGAGAGGAAGGCAATATTATCCCTGCGATAGAACTTGAATACTGCATCAGAGAGTCCCTTGACAATTTGCGGCTTGGGGATGTTTTCACATCACTTGACAGCAAATGCGACGGTACACTCAAATTGGAACACGCAGTCGTTGCTTTCGATTTTTATGAAAATATCGTCGAAAGACTGCTTGACGATGCCACCGCTATGCTGATACATCTTGACTGCAAAGACGGCTTCATAAAAATGCGGTTGCAGATAGGCTGTAATCAAGACATTGCCGAGCATACATTGTCGGAGTTGTCTATTCCTTGCGGAACGTTTGAATGGGACATTCAGGACGAGGATATTACCGTTACTTTGCTTCTCTCTGAGGGAGGTGACGGCAAATGATAGGTTTTTGTGATTTGCATTATGGGGTAAAGTCGTTCTTTCTTGTCGTAACATTCGTTGCGGTTTGTTCGAGCATCTGCCTGTTACCTCGTGTTTTCAGCAGGAAAAAGCTGATACCGAAGATGCTTGTTCCCCTTTGCTTTTTGCTCAGCGGAGCAATGCTGATTTTGTTTGCAGCCGAGGTTAAATCTGCACACCCTGCTTGGAAACTTACACCGATTGTTGAAGGTGCAGCGGCATTGCCGGTAATAATTCCGATTTTACTGCTGCTTGCTGTCATTGCTGCACTTTTGACGATTGTGATTAAGGAAAGAAAATATGAAAAGAACGCCATCACTCGCTCGTCGGTAAAGGAAAGTCTTGACTGGCTTAACACAGGTCTTTGCTTTGCTTACAAAAACGGTATGGTGATGCTTATCAATCACCGAATGAACAATTTGAGCCACACCATATTCGGCAGAGATTTACAGAACGCCAATGCGTTTTGGGACAACCTGAATGACGGAGAAATACAATCGGGCGTGGCAAGGCTCTTTATGGGTGAAAACCCAACCTTCCGTTTGCCCGATCAGACGGTGTGGACTTTCGCCCGTGAGGTGTTAGGCGGAATTACCCAGCTCACGGCAGCGGAAACAACACGGCTGAACAAACTGACGGAAGAACTGAAAGAAAAGAACGCAGAGCTTTCTGTTATGAATGAGCGTCTGCATAAGTACGGCGAGAATGTAGATGAGCTGACACGGGAAAAAGAGCGTTTGGAAACAAAAGCCCGTATTCACAGAGAACTTGGTCAGGCGTTGCTTTTGACACGACGCTATTTACAGGGCGAGAGTGACAATACGAAAGACATTCTTAATGTTTTGAAACGCAATATAGCGATGCTTCGCTTGGAATCGGAAAGCCCGAAAAATGATGAGCCTTTGGATATGCTTATGAAGGCTGCACAATCTGCCGGAATTGAAGTGCTTATCACCGGACAGATGCCAAAGCAGGAAGATGCCAATCGACTGTTTTTTGAAGCCGCCACAGAAGCGCTCACCAATGCAGTACGGCACGCCGATGCAAAAACGCTGCGTATTGCGTTCTCGGAAGATAATACAGCATATTCCGTTTGGTTTACAAATGACGGCAGTAAGCCGCAGAATAAAATCGTTGAGGGCGGCGGTCTCGGTTCTCTCAGGCTGAAAACAGAACAAATCGGAGGGACAATGGAAGTGGTGTATCAGCCGGAATTTGTTCTCAAACTGACCGTTCTGAAGAAAAGAGGTGACATCCTGTGATAAATGTTCTGATTGTTGAAGATGATCCTATGGCAAGACAGCTTCTTGAAATATACATAAACGCCAGCGAAAAGTATAACCATATTCAGTCCCTGGAAAGCGCGGCGCTTTCTGAGTTCTGCTGTCGTACCAATAAAGTGGATGTCATTTTGATGGATGTCTGTACGGCTATGAACGCAAGCGGCTTGGACGCCGCCGAAAAAATCAAAAAGAGCTTTCCCCACATTAAGATTATCATCATCACCGGCCAGCCCGAGTGCAGCTTTATCGAGAGGGCACACGAAGTCGGTGTGGACAGCTTTTGGTACAAGAGTTCCGAAGCAGAGCAAATCCTGTCCGTTTTGGATCGGACAATGGCGGGAGAAACGGTTTTCCCCGAATCCACCCCGTCCCTTAAACTGGGAGACACCTTCAGCGAAAACCTTACAGACCGTGAGCTTGAGGTTCTGCGGGAATTGGTCGCAGGTGAGTCGGACGCCGCCATTGCGGAAAAACTGTTTATGTCTTTGAGGACAGTAAAAAGTCATATTCAGAGTATGAGGGAAAAAACAGGGTTCAGAAACCGCACCGAGCTTGCTGTCCGGGCAAGGGAAAGCGGCTTGGTAATAAACAATAAATAATCAAAATTAACACATTAAGTGTCGTCTGAAAGGGCGGCACTTTTTTCTTTTGTCCAAAAGTTTGCACTAAAGTACGATGTGCGGAGCAATACGAATCTGTATAATGTAGAGTGTATAGGTATTGGAAGGAGCTGAACTGATATGAAAAATATCGTTGTCTGCATCGGAAACGGTCTGCTATCCGAAGCAATTATTAAAATGCTCAAAAACAGTGGCGAGTTTAAGCCTTTTCGTGTTCTGATTCAGAAAAAGAGCAATATCGCAAATGACTGTGAAGCATTATCTGCCGACATCCTTTTTTTGGATGTGTCTTATGCTTCCGGCACGACTATGGAGACACGGTTAAAAGAAGTAAAGCAAGTAAGGGAAAAAATTCCTTCGTGTAAACTCGTAATGCTGTGTGATGAAAACTCAGCACCCGACATTGCCCGAGATGTAGCCAATGCGAAAAAGGACGGGCTGATCGACGCTTTCTTTTATTCATCTGTAACCGAAAAATATTTGACGGCAGCGCTCGCTTCCCTTTAACGAGAAAAACGAACGGCTGTCCCGATGGTTTTATTAAGAGGCGGTGGTATATATTGACAAGATATCTCTATTATACCACTTCTTTGTAAACTTTTCTACCTATTTGCTCTGTGCGGTATCGCCTTATATCTTAGTGAAGGAGAATATTTATGAAAAATAATTTTTACAAAAAGCTTTTAAGCATTATTTTGACGGCAACGCTGATTTTAGCCACCATTCCTTTTAGCTGTATTTCCGTGCTTGCTGAGGGTGCCGGAGTGACCGTTTTGTATGCGAGTCAAATCTCAAATAACACACACCTTACCCTTAACTCGGATACTGAGCTTATAATGGATAAGGAGCTTTACATTAAATCCATTACGGGAGAATACAACATTACAATAACCGGTAGCGAGCCCCTGAATATTACAAACGCTGAGCGAACTATTGAGGTTCATGATTTCATCTGCTATGCTCCGCTAATTGTTACTTCTACATCTGAAAAATATGATGAACCAACAATTGAAGTTTGGAAATTTGCTGTATACTGTTCTGAGCTTACGATTTACGGTAATTATCCTCTTAGTGCCTCTAATATAAATATAAATTCAATAGCCGTTAACATAAGGGCACTTAAAGAATGCGGAATGACTGCTTTTTATGACACTTATATTAACTGTGAAACTTTGGAAATTAATTCCGAAAATACTGCTATACGTTCACGAAATTGTGTAACCGTTATAGTTTCAAAATACTGCATAATTAATTCCAACTGGGACGGTATTGCTACAACAGCGTCTCTTAGTACGGATAATAATATCTACCTTGGCGGAAGAATAATCATAAACGCTGAAAGATTTGGTTTAAGTACCCAAAATGGCTGTATTTATTCAAAAGGCTCACTAAGCGGTAATGCAAGGCAGCTTCCCGCCTTGGAGCAGCTTCATATTACTGCCGATGAACCAATATCAGCCGTTGGTGTAATTAATTTACGTTGCGCTGATGCTAAAATTACTGCAACAGGAAAAGATGAGCCTGCTATTGAAGGTACTTCAACCTATCTTGGCGGTGTTTATGATATTAAAACCAACGGCGGTTACGGTGTAGTTGGAAAACGGGGTGATAGTCACTTTTATAGCGGATATTTTAAAATGTCAGGACCTAAAGGTGATTATTCAGCAGTTAAATGTATAGTACTGACAATTGATGAAGGATTATCGGTTCATACCCCTCAAGGAGCTACTTATGATTCGGAGGGTATATATGACAGTAACGGCAATCCCGCAAAAGAGGTAGAAATTTACGGCATTATGGATTCAATGGAAATTGAAATGCATAAGCCTGTTGCAGGAATGAAGCCTGTCAGTGATATCAGAGTGCTTATTGGTGCTTTTCCCTTGCCGAGTAACTGTGAATTATTCGAAATAAAATGGTACGAAAACGATAACCGTATGACAGAGGGTATGGTTTTCACAGCAGGAAAAGAATACCGTGCCGAGGTTGTAATATACACTACAAATTATTTATGTTTCCCCAGTGGTTATATGGGAAAGGTTAACGGAAAAACCGTAAGCACAGGTCTTTCCGATCATAATACGACAATCCACCTAAGACCTAACTTTGGTACCTGCCCCAAAGCAGTTGAAGAGGTAGCTTTAAATATCGCCGCCCCTGTTGAAAAAGAAAAGCCTTCAAAAGCAGTTACTGCTTCAAGCAGTGCATATTATGTACCCACCAACAGTGTTAAATGGGAAGTATTCAGTTCTGACATTCAAACCTATACCCCCATGGTAACCTCTACATTTATAGGCGCAAGGCATTATAAAGTTTCCTTTGATGTTGTTGCTAATAGCGGTTACGGTTTCCCTGTTGAATTAATTAATCCTTATGACTTTGATTCCTGCGTTACTGCTACAGTTAACGGCAAACCTGCTTATGTTTATGCTGTTGAGGAAGCTTCAACCTCTAAAATACGAGTATCTATGCTCTTTGGCGAATGTAATGCAACTATTATTAGGAATATTAGAATTGAGGTAACACCGCCAAAAGCAGGCGAACACCCTGACTATACTGCAAGAGTTCTCGGCACAGGATACAGTATTGATACAAGCAAAAACAGTTATTATGATGCTTATTGGGCAAATCAAAAGTGGTACTATGTTAAAAACGGTGTTTCCTGGTGGGATGTAACCGACGGCGGTTATGATTATGTTTATGACAAAGATGTATTTTTACCCGACCATAAGTATCAGTGTGAGGTTTATGTTAAGACGGATGACGGGTATGAGTTTTTAATGAATACGAAAACAGAACCTCCAACCGTGCCTTCTGTTATAGTAAACGGATTTCCCGGTGACTATACTACCCTATATGGTTCAGGCCTTAACTTTGAACAAGAGGTTAAATATACATTCAATTGTTCAGAGCAAACGTTAAGTAAAGTTGGTGTTATAGAGCTTTCTCAACCAATAGCAGGCGGCACACCCGATTATGTTGCCACCACCCTTGCACCTCATCTTTACGAAGTTACTAAAATAACCTGGTATGATGCATTAGGCGAAGAACTACCTGCCAATACAACCTTTATCGCCGGTATGGTTTATAGGGTAGATGTGCAAATTGAAACAAACATTGTTGTGGATAATAACAAAGAATATCGGGTTGCTTATTTCGATTGCTTTACAGGTAAAACATCGTTAAACGGCGTAGAGCTTGAAATGATTAACTCGAAGGATGCCAATAAAGAAGATTTAGAAGAATATTTTAACCATGCATATTATACTGGTGCTAACAAACCTATAAACCTGTGCTACACCTTTAAGCCCGCACCGCGACCCGCTGCCGGCTATACCGTTTCCGGCACAGTCACCAGCTTCGGCAGCAATACCGATGATGTGACCATTCAGCTTATCAAGAGCGGCGCATCCGAGGCATCTTACGAGACTGTTGTCAAGGGCAAGATCGCAAGTTACTCTATCGAGGACGTTGCACCCGGTACCTATACCATGAAGGTGATGAAGAAGAACCATGTTGCCCGGGAGTATACCGTCACGGTGAGCACGGAGAATGTGACGCAGGATGTGAAACTCTGTCTTAAGGGTGACGCCAACGGAAGCGGAACGGTTGATATCGAAGACGCGATGCTCGTTTTCTATCACGTCGCTAAAAAGTCTTATCTCGGCGATGAAGGCCTCGCGGCATGCGACACGAATGCCGACGGCACCGTTGACATCGAAGATGCAATGACGATATTCTATTTTGTCGCGAAGAAAATAGATAAGATATGACCGTTCGGACGGCAAGTCTGCGTCTGAGATGCAAGCTGGAACGTGGCAACTACCTGGCAGAGGGAAACAGCCCGGCAAAGATAATCGGCGCAACACCTGTAATCTCTGCCGCAGTAGGAAACGTAACTGTTAACGGAACTGTAGGAACTGCAATTACCGAAACCCAGGTTGCCGTTGATTTGACAAATGATACATTTAAATCTAACCTGTCTGGCAACTGGATCACCAACCTGCCCGCAGGACTGAGCCAGAGCGTAAGCTACGGCGGAACAACCAGGGCTATTATTACAATCAGCGGCACGCCGACAGCGGCAAGCACCGAACAGATAGCAATTACCATCCCGGAAGATCAGCTTATTGTGAACACTGAAGATCTGACCGTGACGGCTAATGCCGACGCAAAGTTCAACATTTTAGCTGCTGAAACCTATACCGTTTCCTTTTCGGCTAACGGCGGTACAGGCACAATGGCGGATGTAACCGGTGTTTCCGGCGAATATACGCTCCCTGCAAACGGTTTTACTGCTCCTGCCGGCAAGCAGTTCAAGGCTTGGAGCGTTGGCGGCAGCGAAAAGGCAGTTGGCGACAAGATTGCCGTTACTGCTAACACTACCGTAACCGCAGTTTGGGAGGACATCCCTGTTGTTACTTATACCGTTTCCGGCACTGCCACCAGCTTTGGCAGCAATACCGATAACGTCATTCTTCAGTTGATTGCCGAGGGCTACTCCGAGGCAGACTATGAGGTTTTCGTCAAGGGCAATACCGCTGAGTATTCCATCGAAGGCGTTGCCCCCGGCACCTACACCATGAAGGTGATGAAAAATAACCATGTCACCCGTGAGTATACCGTCACAGTGAGCACGGAGAATGTGACGCAAGATGTGGAAATTTGGTTGCTGGGCGATGTCAACGGCGATGGTAAGGTGACGACGATCGATTTTGTGAGAGTAAATTCTCATGCACGGGGAGTTACCTTGTTGAGCGATTATGAACTAAAATGTGCTGATGTAGTAGGTACAGACGGCAAGGTTACGACCGCTGATGAGATACGCATTAACGCACACGCCAAGGGTACTTCTCTGCTTTGGTAAGTGCTATTCCTTGTCTTAATACCCGTATCCCGCCCCATAAGCCATATGGGGCGGAAAGATATCTACGGTGGACATTAACAAAATAAATTCTCACGCCAAAAGAGTAAATCTTCTTTGGTAAAATTCTGTCTTAATGCGGAGACTTCCGCTCTGTGATCATACGCGCGGATGCCGGAACCCGAAAAATAAATCGGAGAGACATCTCCCCGTCAATATCGCCTGAAAGCTGCCGATATATATCCAGCAATTCAATTGATACGACAGATATCGGTCGGGTTCAGCGGGTATTGTTCGGAATAATTGTACAAGAGGAGAGGATATCGTATGAAGAAAGTATTTTGTCTGTTTTTTACAGCAGTATTACTTGTCTGCTTTTTATGCGGATGCTCGGTTTTGCCCGGAGAAAAGACCTCATACCCGGATGAAAATCAGGTCTCCGATGGCAGCTACCCGAAGGAACCGGATAGCACAAACGCGGAAGACCCTGCTTTGACGGCGCTGCGGCAGAAGATAAATCATCATAGCAAGGGCGCCGGCGTCGCTTTTATCGGCTATGTGGACAGCGAGAGCTCCGAGGTCGATCTGCGCGCCTATTATGCAGGCAGCGAAACGGGAAAGGCCTATCCCGACTTAGTGCGTGCACCGCTTTACATGGCTGAGGGGCAGGAGCTGTATGTGATCATCCCGCCGAATGACAAGGGAACGATAATAGTGTATCCATCCACGATGACCGATGACGGCGAGTATGCAGATGATAAGAGTAACCCGCTCTGTATAGGGGAACCCGGCGAGGCCCTTTTGCTGCGATGCAACCTCAGCGAAATATACGCCAATGTGTTGATCGCCGTTACCGATGGCGGAGGAGCCTTGGATTTCCGCCCGTCGCTTTCTATGGAAAACGGTCATTTGCAGGGAATCGCAGGGGTGTATGATTTCTCAATATATGAGGAAACACCGGACGAGCGCTCTGTCCAGATCGCAACGGAGATCCTTCTTGAATCCGATGAGGTGAAGGATGCTATCGAACACGGAATGAAGATCATGTATACCGGAAATACGCAGATGATCGAAGGTCGAACCTGTCTGCTGTTCGCTCTCGGAACCGACAGCGAGGATCAGTTTGTCAGAGAGCGCTATTACGGCGTGTGCGACAATCTCATCTATGTCTATGACGCAGTGAGCGATACATGGGCGGTTCTCGGGAGGAAGTAAGATAAAAGGAGGAAAAAATGCGCAATTCAAAACGAAGCGGCAGTTTTTTTCCTTGTCTCTTCATAAATATGTTGATGAATATTGAAGGACTGCTACCGGCTGTGATTTTATTGGTTTTACATTTTTGGCTGAAAATATCGGTGTGGTGGTCGGTCGGGGCATTTATCGCGTGGATTTTATATTTGATCATGTGGATGGTCTTTATCGGCTGGGCAGGTAAATGCGGCTCGGTGCGCGATTTGCCGAAAGAAAACAAAAATCCGTATTCCGTAGGGAACACGAATAATAAACAGTGATCTGCCGCCTCGGTCGGGGAATATACAGATCTTTCTTACATTTGGAAAGGAGCAATTATTATGGGTCTTATTAAAGCAGGTATCGGCGCGTTGGGAGGCACTCTTGCCGATCAATGGAAGGAATTCTTCTACTGCGAGTCTATGCCTAAGGAGGTACTTGTTACCAAGGGGCAAAAGCGCATCAGCGGCCGTTCCTCCAACACGAAAGGCAATGACAACATCATCTCCAACGGTTCCGGTATTGCCGTTGCCGACGGTCAGTGTATGATTATCGTAGAGCAGGGGAAAGTAGTAGAGGTTTGCGCCGAGCCGGGCGAATTTACATATGATACTTCCACCGAACCCTCTATCTTCTCCGGCAATCTCGGTGAGAGCATTAAGGAAACCTTTAAGACTATCGGTAAACGCTTCACCTACGGAGGAGACACCGGTAAGGATCAGCGTGTTTACTATTTCAATACCAAGGAACTTATTGATAACAAATTCGGCACTCCTAATCCCATTCCTTTCCGTGTGGTTGATTCTAAAATCGGTCTGGATTTAGATGTATCGGTGCGCTGCTCAGGCGTTTATTCCTATAAAATCGCAGACCCGCTGCTGTTTTACACCAATGTCTGCGGCAATGTTGAGCAGGAATATTCCCGCGAGGAGCTGGACGGTCAGCTGAAAACCGAGTTTGTCAGCGCTTTACAGCCGGCGTTCGGACGGCTTTCCGAATTGGAGCTTCGCCCCAATCAAATTGTGACGCACAATACCGACCTTGAAAACGCCATGAACACGGCGCTTTCCGAAAAATGGGGAGAGCTGCGCGGTTTAAAGGTTGTCAGCATCGCTCTTGGCTCGGTTACGCTGCCGGACGAGGATGCGGAGATGATCAAGCAGGCTCAGCGCGCGGCTATTATGCGGGACCCGACTATGGCGGCGGCAACACTCGTGGGTGCGCAGGCAGACGCTATGAAGGCGGCGGCTTCCAACGAAGCAGGCGCTATGACCGGCTTTATGGGCATGGGTATGGCTATGAATGCAGGCGGCGGAATGAATGCGCAAAATCTGTTTGCTATGGGCCAGCAGCAACAGCAGGCGCAGCAGCAGGCCCCGGCGACACCCGCAGCACCTGCGGCTGACGGTTGGAAATGCGCATGCGGAGCTACGGTAAGTGGCAATTTCTGCCCGAACTGCGGCGGAAAAAAGCCTCAGCCACAGCCTGCGGCAGGTGCTTGGAAATGCAAATGCGGCGCTATGGCTACAGGAAAATTCTGTCCCGAGTGCGGCTCGCCTAAGCCGGCGAATTCCGAGGGCTGGACCTGTACCTGCGGCACGGTGAACAAGGGGAAATTCTGCCAGAGCTGCGGCGCAAAAAAGCCCGAGGGTGCACCTCTCTACCGCTGCGATAAGTGCGGCTGGGAGCCGGAGGATCCTACCAATCCGCCCAAGTTCTGCCCTGAATGTGGCGATGTATTCGACGATAATGACAGAAAATGAGACGGCCGCTTAGCGGGAACCGTATTAACGGAAGTGTTATTTCGGTCAGGTATGAACGGCTTAAGCAAAAAAAACGTTCATACCGCCGAAAGGTTTTTGCGCAGCCGGGTAAGTTTCCCTGCCGGAGAAACGGCAAAGAATTTTTCGTATGATTTGTTAAGGAGCGGTTTTTATATTTGCTTGCAAAAGGAGATCCTGTTATGAGTAAAAGAAATAAAGACATTAAAAT
>OLPF01002364.1_pt1 | contig 12532 bp, 10 predicted proteins | sample 1673121 | NCBI WGS metagenome assembly OLPF01 (sample SAMEA3136756, study PRJEB25190) | human gut metagenome | reverse complement strand
TCGTTGATTTTGCTTGCAAAATCAATTCCTTACAAATTCGGGCGACCTCTGGTTGGCCGAATTTGCTTTCTCGAAAAAGTGGCGTCTGCCACTTTTTCGACACGCTGGACCAGGCCCAATGGCCTGGCTTCCTTTTTTTGTTTAGGAAGAGATTACATGAAAAAAGCCAGAGGGGGAGTTTGGGCCCCTCTGGCATCTTTCCCATTTTTTGACCGTCCGGCACGCTGCCGCTCACCGCTTTGCCATCCTTTCATGCCTCAAAAAGCGGCGTGGACAGGTAACGGTCCCCGGTGTCGGGCAGAAGTACCACGATGTTTTTTCCCGCATTCTCCGGCTGGCGCGCCAGGCATGTGGCCGCCCAGAGTGCCGCCCCGGAGGAGATGCCCACCAGAATGCCTTCCTGACGCGCCAGCTCACGGCCCGCCTGATATGCCTGCTCCTCCGTCACCGGGATGACCTGGTCGTACACCGTAGTATGCAGCGTATCCGGCACAAAGCCCGCGCCAATTCCCTGCAATCCATGGGCTCCGGCGCTCCCGCCGGAAAGTACCGGTGACCCGGCGGGTTCCACGGCAATCACACGCACGCTGGGATTTTGTTCCTTCAGATATTCCCCTACCCCTGTCAGGGTTCCACCGGTTCCCACCCCAGCCACGAAGATATCCACCGTGCCATCTGTATCCTGCCAGATTTCCGGTCCGGTGGTCGCACGGTGCGCCGCGGGGTTGTCAGGATTGGTAAACTGTCCGGGAATAAAGCTGCCTGGCATCTCACGGGCCAATTCCTGTGCTTTCGCAATGGCCCCCGCCATGCCCTGCGCGCCATCGGTGAGCACCACTTCCGCGCCATATGCCTTCAAAAGCGTGCGGCGCTCCACGCTCATGGTATCCGGCATGGTCAATATCACGCGGTATCCCCAGGCGGCAGCCACCGCAGCCAGTCCGATGCCGGTATTCCCGCTGGTGGGCTCGATGATGACCGCGCCGGGCTGCAGCTCTCCCCGCGCCCGGGCGCCGGACAGCATGGCCAGGGCCACGCGGTCCTTTACGGACCCGGCGGGATTCAAATATTCCAGCTTTGCCAGAAGCGTGGCGGTCAGCTGATGCTTTTCACCATAGTGGCCCAGCTTCATAAGGGGCGTCCCGCCAATCAGCTCGGTAATCTCCTGATAAATTCGCATGGGTTAGTGCACCTCTCCTTCCTGTATGCCAAAACACCATTTTCTTTGCTCCTGTTGCCGGACATGCTCCGCCGTGAGCGCCAGAAACTCCCGGTTGGTGGGCCGTCCCTTCTCCGGGTCCACCGTGTGCCCGAACCATTTTTCTATGGCTGGCAGGCTGCCACGGCTCCACAGGGATTCCAGCGCGCTGCGCACGTCCCGCTCCACAGCGCCCGGCCGTAAGCCGTACCGCTGGGCAAAGCAGGGATACAGCCGCCCGGTGACCGCCTCCAGCAGCGGCGGATGTACGGCACACCAGGCGATCATCTCCGGCAAAAAGGCGGCTGCACGCAGCTCCTCCCGCAGCCCTAACTCATCCAGCAGCGCCCGCGCCAACGCGGTCAGTGCCGGCAATAGCGGCTCACACAGGCAGGGTAAGCCGCGCTTTTGTTTCAGCGTCCTGGCCAGGGCATCCCATGCTTCGGCGCCTGCCCCGGGCGCCAGCCTGCCATCCACCGGCCCATAGCCATCACCCATGGAAAGCAGCCACGGCGGCGGCAACGGCGGATGCGCTGTTACTGCCCCCAGCCCGGCCTTGCCGGGTATCTGCGCCATCTGCTGGTCCACAATCAGCATCTCCACGGCCCCCGACCGCAGCTGCTCCAGCCCGGACGGCATATCGCAGGCCCAATGCGCCTGCCATTCCTCCCCAAGGTTTTCCAGTTCCAGCGCCAGCTGCCGCGCCATGGCCGGAGAATGCATCATTACCAGCGTGCGCATGCGGCCGCCTCCCCACCCGTCTGTGTCTGGGATTACATTCGCCGCAATGCAAGGGAATTCCTGTTATCCCATGGTATTCCCACATGCTTGCCGCCGTCAGAGGATGCTTGCCTTTGGGAATATTTTTTCTATCCTGGAGAGCGTGGAGGTGAACCATGGTGCTTTGCCGCTCTATGGCCTTTTTCGCCCGCTGCTCCGGCCGGAGATGGTTTGTCTGCTCCGTTTCCACTGAACGTGGCAAGTGAAGCCATCATGGAAACCATGAAAAAGGCCTCCCCAAGTTGTTTCCCTTGGGGAGGTCCTTTGCCATGTATCATGGAGTCGCGACGCTATGCTTATGCTTCCGCGTCCACAGGCGTCACAATCCAGGCAGCGTTGATCTGTCCGGGCAGGGACATGGTCATCACGCCATCAAAGTATACCGTTACCTCCTGGCCATCTTCCACCGTTTCCAGCTGTTCGGACAGGGCACGCACCCAAACATCCCCGGCTTCTTCCGTGGTCAGCAGGAAGCCATCGTCCTGCAGCTGGGAAACTGTGCCGGTGAAACGGTAGGCGGTAACCTTCTCCGCCGTCACCTGAGGCGGCAGGGACCGCGTCATCATGCCATTGTAGGATACAAAGATGTAGTCACCCACGGCAAAATCCTCGGCACCCTCCAGCAGCGTCTGCTCGGTGAAGTGTACTTCCACCAGGCCGAATTCTTCCGTTTCCATGGTCAGCGTAGCAGACAGCAGCGCTTCGGTTTCCTCATCATACTGGGGATCGATGATTTCCTGAATGGTGCCCTGCAGCGGGGGAATCACCGTTTCATCCTTGTCATTTCCATGGTTCAGGTTGGTATTGGTGGAAATATCCGTATGGGTGGAAATATCCGTATGGGTGGCGCCATCCGCCAGGGCGATGCCCGTCAGGCCAAGCGCAGCGATAAGCAACCAGATCATCAACTTCTTCATTTTCATGTCCTCCTTGTTTTTTGGGGTACACCAGTAAGACGAGCGGATCGCAGAAAAGTTCCCGGTCGCGCAGAATTTTTTCAAAAAAAGAAGCCTCCCCATAACAGGTGGCTCCCTTCCGTGCATACATGGCGTTATTTCACCAAAAGGCCGGGGTCCTCCAGGTTTTTCACGTTGATTTCCCGGGCATGATGTTCAATTTCCTTAATCATGGTAACCAGGCGCTGGTTCACCGGACAGTCCACATGCAGCTCCTGACCTTTCCGGGCAATGTAGCCATTGAAATAATCAATCTCCGTGGGACGGCCACGTTCCAGGCTTTGCAGGCTGGAGGATTTGAGCTTGCTGTACTTCATACCCACCAGCCGGATCATCACATGGCGGCGGAGAGAGTCCAGGGGGGTGTCTCCATGCATGAGCTTTTCATAGTCCAGCTTGCCCCCGAAGGGTGGCACCTGCAGCTTCATGGCATGGGCAACGTCCATGGCCTCCCCAATGATGGCCAGAAAAATGTCCCGGGCCCGGCGCCGCTTCAGCATCTCGCCCAGATGCAGCCCGCATATGGCTCCCAGGGAAGTAATGCAGCTGTTGACAATCAGCTTGGAATACAGTTCAGCGTAGATATCCTGGCTCACCCGGGTTTCCACCACCGCAGAAAGTGCCTGACGCAGCGCTTCCATGCGGGGATGCTCCCCCTTCACCAGCCGTCCAATGATAAAGTCCCCGCCGCTGGTCATCTCCAGCTCCCCCGGTCCATGCATGGTGGCACCCCAGCCAATCACGCAGCCCACGGTGCGTTCCTTGCCCACAATAGCCGCCAGGGCGTCGGTGCAAATGCCGTTCTGCATGCTGACCACCAGGGAATCCTCCCGGAGGAGCGGCAACATGGCCTTGGCGCATTCTGGCATGTCATAGGCCTTTGTGGCAATCATGCACAGGTCGAAGGAATCCTTCAATTCTTCCACGGCAGCCACGCTGTGGACAGGTACGGTATGCTCTCCGCAGTAGCCACGGACGTGTAATCCACGGCCATTGGCCAAATCGGCTATTTCCATGTGCTTGCATACAAGCCACACATCATAGCCCTTTTCGGCCATGAGCGCGGCTGTGATTCCGCCAATAGCACCCGCGCCGATGACCGCAATACGACTTTTCTCCATTTTCATTCTCTCCTCTTGTATACCAACGGGGTAAATGCCACAGAGGGAGCGGCCGGTCCATGGCCGCTCCCCGCGGAAGCTTACTTAATCATGCTCTGGGTCGTCTGCCAACCCTGATCAATGCACTTTTGGTGACTGGTCGCATACGGGCCGATGGCCGTTACCTGCGCCATGGTGCGCGGGAAGTGGATGCACAGATGCCCGTCAAAGTTGTTGTCCGTGCGGTGCTGCGGGCTATGGGGCATGGAGTGCGTGGACGCCATGTACACACTGCCATCCGCAAAGATGACCCACACCGCCTTGGGATTCCAGGTGTTACCGCCAAAGGCCTTTTCCAGGTTTGCGGTATCCTGCGCCGTCAGCGGCTCGGCGTCCGCATGGGCGCCCAGGGAGAACATATGCACCTGCCAGCTTAGCCCGGTGGAGAAGTCATAGACCGTGGCATAGGGGTACTTCCGGGCCAGCGCTTTCACCGTGGTGTACCAGTTGGCATACTGCACCATGCTGGCCGTGGGTTTGGTCACGGTACCGGTACTGCCGCCGGTGCTGGTGGTGGGCGTAGCCGTAGCCTGGGAGGTTGTGCCGTTGGAAATAGCGTTGGAGCTATTAAGCAGGGTAAGGGTATTCGTTCCGGCAATGCCGTCCACCTTCAGGCCATTCTTGCGCTGGAACGCCTTCAGTGCCTCAAAGGTCTGGACGCCAAACTTGCCGTCCGCGCTGCCGCTCAGATACCCCAGGGCAATCAGCCGCGCTTGCAGTTCGCGCACCGACTCGTTGCTGTCTCCCTTCATAATCAGGGAGCTGGTAGGCGCAGGCGTGGGCGTTGCAGATTCCGCCTTCACCGCGGTGGCGGAGTAGAGCTTGGTCTGGGTATCTTTTCCCGCAATGCCGTCCCGCAGCAGGCCATTGTTCTTCTGGAACAGCGTTACCGCCTCCGCGGTGGCGATGCCGTATTTCCCGTCCGCATCACCGGTAAGGTACCCCAGCTCAATCAGGCGCGTTTGCAGGGTTACAACCGCCGTGCCCGTAGCACCCTTGCGCAGGGTGGTATAGCTGTCCACGGTGCCGCCGGCAATGGCGCCGGAGTACATAACCGCCGTAACGCTGTACATCTTGGATTGGGTATCGTAGCCAGCCACGCCGTCCACCTTCAGGCCATTCTTTTCCTGGAAGGCCTTGATGGCTGCCACGTCGTCCGCCTTGCAGGTACCATCCACGTTGGCATCATAATAGCCCAACTGGGTCAGGCGCGTTTGCAGGGACGACACGGCCGCGCCCGTGACCCCCAGCTTGATCAGCACCACGTTGTCCTCCGTCAAAGGCGTGGGCGTGGGTGTAGGCGCCGGGGTTGGGGTGGGCTTGGGGGTGGAGCTGGGCGTAGGCGTGGGCGTGGTGCCCTCCTTGAGGGCCGTCACGCTGAACAGCACGTTGTAGGTATCTTTGCCCGCAATGCCGTCAGCCTCCAGGCCATTGGTTTCCTGGAAGGCTTCCAGGGCCTTCACGCTGCCGGAGCCGAATTTTCCGTCCACCTTGCCGGTATAGTAGCCCAACTCCTTCAGGCGGGACTGCACCAGCTTCGCATCATCCCCGGAGGAGCCGGAACGCACGGTGCTTTCCGGTATGGTATAGGTTGGTGCGGGCGTGGGCGTGGGGCTGGGCGTGGGGCTGGCCGTTACGCCGGAGGGCAGCACGTCAGCGCTATTCAGCTTGTTTTTCGTTTCCGTGCCCACGGCACCGTCCGCGGTGAGGTCATTGGCCTTTTGGAAGGCCTTCACCGCGCTTTGCGTATCCTTATCGTAGGTACCGGTGATCTCTCCGTCGTAGTATCCCAGTTCCTTCAGCCGGGTTTGCACGGTAACCACCGCATCACCCATATTATTCAGGCGAATGATGGCTCCCGGCAGCGGGGACAGCGTCATAACCTCCGTGGCCTTGCCCTGGCTGTTCTTCGGCTTGCCCTCGTAGAGGAATGCCTGAAGGTTGGCGTCGGCCATGCCTGTTACGGGATATTCATTGGTCTCCTGGAATGCCTTCAAGGCGTTCTCTGTGCCGGAACCAAACTTGCCGTCCACTTCTCCGGAAAGAAAGCCCAACTCGATCAGCGCGCTTTGCAGGGCCCGCACCGCCGTACCCGTGTCGCCCTTTTGCACGATGGTATAGCTGGGGGCCACATAGATGTCGGAGGTTTCCACCGGCACGGCCGTGGGGGCAGGGGTATTGGTCGCCTTTACGATCTCCTTGATGTTGATGTAATCCTTCACGCAATAGCCCGTGTCGCCCTTATACTCCACCTGAGCGTAGTCGCCCGACACGGCCAGGATGGTAATCGTCGCGCCCTGGGGAATCTGACGGATCAGCCCCGAGGAGGTGGATTTCTTTTCCCGCAGGTTCACGCTGTCCTTGGTGGTGGTTTCATAGGGATAGCCCGTGGCCGTTTCCACCACGGCCACCGTAGGCAGCGGGGTGGTAGCCGCCGACACATCCACGTACTGCTTGAGTACGTAGCCTGTCCGGTCGTTATAGGATACCTTATAATAGTTGCCGGAGGTCCCCAGCACCGTGATGCTGTCCCCCTTGTCAATCCGTTCCAGCACAACGGAGGAGGAAGAAGCGCTGCGGCGCATATTGACGTTATCCGTCGTGACGGTTGTAAAAGGATAAGACAGATCATCACTGGCAGCCAGGCCAGCCGAAAGCAGCATGGTGAATGCCAATGCCAATGCGGTGATCCGTCTGAACATATTCCGCGGTTGCATGCCTTCATCCTCCGGTTTCTAGAAATCATTCGTTACTATTTTAAGGCAGGAATCCTGCCCTGTCAATGCTCTGTGTCACATATTCGTAACATCTTTTGATGGACTGTCCCCGACGTTTTCCGCTTCCGGCGCAGCCTGGTGCATTTCTTCCAGCAGTGCGCGCATGGCCTCCGTTTCCTGCTCGTTGAGCGGGGCGGATGGGGCGGGTTCCACCGCTTCGGCCACCTTGCCGGTGCCCCGAGGCTTGCGGGGCTTGGGTGCCGCCTTCACGTCCTCCGGAAGCAGCAGATCCTTGCGCCGGCCCACCTTATCGCGCATGAATTCCAGCACATCCTCATACTGGAAGGCGCTGCAAGGCACGGCCAGGCGCATCCACCAGTTGGGCGCATACAGCAGCACCGTGGCCTTTTCCGGCCAGAGCTGTACCCGGGAGATCTCCTTCCAGGCAATCTCACGGGTTTGCACCATCAGCACGGTTCCTGCCGGTCCCGTCACGCCCTGATGGGCCAATGCGGGGGAGCGCAAGCGCAGCATCAGGCGCAGCGCCGTAGGTTCCATTAGGTAGGTGGTGATGTGTACCCCCTTATGGTCCACCACGCAATCCAGCAGATCCCGGCCCTGTCCCAGGAGAATGAGCCACAGGCCGGCCAGCATGGCCAGGCACAGCGTTCCCCAGGTCCAAAGGAGGCCCCGGTTCACCAGTGCCTCCACCGCAGTCCAGCCTCCGGCCAGCCCTTCCAGGAGCAGGATCATGCCCAGCAAAACCACCATAGCGGGCGCCATAATGCGCAGCACCGCATTCCAGCACATCCAGTCCTTCACCGGGCTGTGCTCCAGACACCAGACCACGCGGGCGCTGGATTTGGTCAGCTTTGCGCCGCAATAGGGGCAGCTGTCGCCCCGGGGAACATCCTGCCGGCATTTCTTACAATAGGAAGTGATCGCCATTTTCACCCTCCCTTGCATACTTTTCCATTGTACCACAACCCTGGAAAAGTCGCAACGGAAAGCCCGCAGCAGCGGATTCCCTTATTCTTCCTCTCCTTTCTCCAGCGCTTTACGCAGCATTTCCAGGCCATGCTTTTCCACCCGCGATACATAGGAGCGCGGCTATTGTAAACGATGCCGGAACGTCAGAATTGCTTGACGGTCCCGGCTTTTTTGATGGACAAGCACTGCCGGCTTACAATCGGCGGCCATTCAAGAAGTTTCCATCAGGCGGCAGAAGCTTGTTTTGGGAAAGACGGACCATGAACACTCAAATGCTGAAAAACGGAAGTGAAACACGAATGAGCCATATCATCGCCATCGCCAACCAGAAAGGCGGAGTGGGTAAAACCACGACTGCGGCCAACCTGGGCGTCGGACTTGCCAGAGAGGGAAGGAACGTGTTGCTGGTGGACTGCGATCCGCAGGGGTCGCTGACGGTCAGTCTCGGTTACTCACAGCCGGACGAGCTGGACATAACCCTGACGGACCTGCTTGCCGGCGTTCTCATGGACAAGCCGGCCGCCCCCGAACAGGGGATTCTCCATCATGCGGAAGGCGTGGACCTCATTCCCGCCAACATTTCGCTGTCCGGCATGGAGACATCGCTGGTCAACGCCATGAGCCGCGAAAAGGTCCTCAAGCAGTATCTGGACACGGTAAAAAAGAAGTACGACTACATCCTGCTGGACTGCATGCCCTCGCTGGGCATGCTGACGGTCAACACCCTCGCCGCGGCGGACGGCGTTATCATTCCCGTGCAGGCGCAGTACCTTTCGGCCAAGGGCATGGAGCAGCTTTTGCAGACGGTCGGCAAGGTGCGCCGCCAGATCAACCCAAAGCTGAAAATCGCGGGGGTGCTCCTGACGATGGTAGATCAGCGCACCAACTATGCCCGTGAGGTCAGCGACCTGCTTCGCCGGACCTATGGCGGAAAGATCAGAATCTTTTCTACGGATATTCCTCATTCCGTGCGTGCGGCGGAAACCAGCGCCGAGGGCAAGAGCATCTATCTTCATGATCCAAAGGGCAAGGTAGCGCAGGCATATGCCCAGCTGACAAAGGAGGTGATACAGCTTGAAAAGCAGCGCGAAAAACATTCGCCTGAGCAGTCTCGATGACCTGTTTTCAACAGAGGAAACACGGCAGGAGGCACAGGCGGACGCGGGACGGGAAAAGGTGCGGATGATTCCGCTGGACGAGCTGCACCCCTTTGCGCATCATCCCTTCAAAGTCAAGGATGACGAAGCCATGCAGGACACCGTGGAGAGCGTGAAGGCATACGGCGTGCTGGTCCCGGCCATCGCGAGGCCGCGAGAGGAGGGCGGATATGAGCTGGTGGCGGGCCACCGGCGGCACCGGGCCAGCCTGTTGGCGGGACTTGCGGAAATGCCGGTGATCGTGCGGGAGATGGATGACGACGAGGCGACCATCATCATGGTGGATTCCAACCTGCAAAGGGAAACGCTGCTGCCCAGCGAGCGGGCGTTTGCGTATCGGATGAAGTTGGAGGCGTTGAAACATCAGGGCTTGCGTACAGATTTAACTTCTGTCCAAGTTGGACAGAAGTTAAATGCGAGGGAAATGGTAGCGAAAGGGACAGGAAAAAGCGCAGTCCAAATCCAGCGCTTCATCCGCTTGACTTACCTTGTCCCGCCGCTTCTGGACATGGTGGATGAACACAAGGTAGCCTTTAACCCTGCGGTGGAGCTGTCCTACCTGACCTCCGAAGAACAGACCGCGCTTCTGGACGCCATGGAGAGTGAGCAGTCCACGCCGTCGCTCTCACAGGCCCAGCGGCTCAAGAAATTCAGCCAGGAGGGCCGCCTGTCCGAAGATATCATGCGCGCTATTCTCTCCGAAGAAAAGAAGCCGGAGGTCGGCAAGATCACCCTGTCCAGTGACAAGCTGCGCCGCTACTTTCCAAAGAGCTACACCCCCCAGCAGATGGAACAGACCATCTTTCGCCTGCTGGAACAGTGGCAGAGACGGCGGCAGCGGGATTTGGAGCGGTAGAAAACGCCATCATACGACAAAGAAGCCGGAGCGAACCTTGCTCCGGCTTTTCAGCTTTACGGTTTCAAGGCTGTCGGTGGAACGACAAATACCCCATCCGCCCTGCGGTAAGCGGCGTTTGACATTCCGCACAGCACGCAAAGCACAACCGGTGGTTTGCCCTTCGGATCAGCCGTCATCTCCCGCTGGATATCCAACAGGTTCTTTGCGGCTGCATCTATCTGGTTCGCTCCCAGCTTGATCTCAAAGGCGCACCATCGGCCATCCGAAAGCTCCACGACCGCGTCGATTTCCCGATTTCGGTAATCCTGATAGTGATACAGCGCCGCGCCGAAAGACTCCGCATAGATGCGCAGATCCCGTTCGCACAGGGCTTCGAACAGAAAGCCCAAAGTCTCCAAATCGCCCAACAGGCTGGCCGGCGTCGCTTTGAGCAAAGAACATGCCAGAGAGGGATCGCAGAAATGGCGTTTTACCGCCTGCTTCACCCGAATGGATGACCGCATGCCAGCGGAGAAGGGGGGCTGATTTTCGATGATGAAAAGCCGCTCAAAGATGTCCAGGTATTCTTTGACGGTCTCCACGTCGATATCCTCATCGTCCACTTCCCTGATATCGTTTTTGAGCCTTTTGTTCGTAGCGGTAGTGCTCTCATTACGTGCCAAAGAGCGCAGGAGCAACCGCATCTTGATGGTATTTCGCCTGATGCTGTCCATGCGATATACATCGTCGTCGATCACGGCGTTGAGGTATTCCTCTGGAAGAAGAGCAGCCTGTGCCGCGGGCATTCCGATGCTTGCTGGCCATCCACCGCGAATAATCAGATCAATCAGCCGCTTCAGATTCCCATCGCCGGTCATTGCGGGCGTCAATTCACCATGGCACAGCCTTTCCAAAGAAACTTTGCCGCTGGAATCTCCGGATTCATACAGCGACATCGGGCGCATGCGCAATCTGGCAATACGCCCTGCCCCGCTGTGCAGAATTCCCTTGTGATTGGGGGTCGCGGAGCCGGTCAGAATAAACTGTCCCTTTTGATGTGCCTGATCCACCTTGTAACGCACAGCGTCCCAGAGCGGCGGAACTTCCTGCCACTCGTCGATCAGGCGGGGTGCATCGCCTTCCAGCACCAGATCGGGCGAAAGCTCCGCCAACTGACGATTCTGAAAATTGCCAGCGGGATCGCCGATAAAAATCGCGCTGTTGCTGTGGTGGAGGGATGTCCAGGTTTTTCCGCACCATTTGGGGCCCTCCACGCAGACCGCCCCAAAGGCTTGCAGATATTCGTCAAGCCTTGCGTCGATCACACGGGGCAAATAATCATTCATCTCCATCTGTCCCACCTCGGTTCCATTGTATCCCAATCAGAAAGGTTTTACAACTACAATCAATCAAATTTCATGTTTTCAATCCGATAAATTTTTATTTTGTAATCGGACAGTTTTTGGCGTGGGTTAAAAGCAGCGTACAAACTGGAGGATTGCTGACAAGATGCAGCACGTTGTTCGCCTGCTTTATCACCGAGATAGATGGGTAGGCTATTTCGCCGGCCGGAGCCAACCAAGCTCCGGCTTTTCTCATACCCAAAAAAGAAACGGAGGAAGAAGCCATGGCGGTGTTCCGGGTCGAAAAAACAAAGGATTATACCATCATGTCCAACCATCACCTCAAGGACAGGCGGCTGTCCCTGAAAGCAAAGGGCCTTCTTTCGATGATGCTCTCCCTGCCCAAAGAATGGGACTATACGCTCAAGGGGCTGGCCCGCATCAGCAGAGAGGGCGTGGATGCCATCCGTGAGGCGGTGCGGGAGCTGGAGCAGGCCGGGTATGTCGTGCGCAGCCGTACCCGCAACCCCAAAGGACAGCTGGCCAACGCGGAGTACGTCATCTACGAACATCCCATGCCCGCATCCAGAAGCGCGCCGAAGCCTGCGCGGGAGAAACCTGTATTGGAAAATCCAACGCAGGAGAAACCTGCACAGGAAGATCCCACGCAATTAAAGAAACAAGAATCCAATACGAATCCAGAAAAAACGAAACCAATAGCATCCATCCATCCCATCCTTCCGGAAAAGCGCAAGCTGGACCGCTGCCGGGCGCGGGTGGAATATCAGATCGAGTATGACGCGCTGCTGGAGGACCCGCGCGTGAGCGCCGCACAGCTTGATGAGATCGTATCCCTGATGACAGAAACGCTCTGCTCAGGGAAGGAAACGATCAGCGTGGGCGGAGAGGAGCACCCTGCCGAAACAGTCAAGGAACAGCTCAAGAGGCTCACCAGCGAACACATTGAGTATGTGCTGCTGTGCATGCGGAGGACCACCGGTCCGATCCGCAATATCCGCAGGTATCTGCTGACGGCGCTGTACAATGCGCCCATGACGCTGGAGAGTTTCAACCAGGCGGAAGTCAACCGGCAGATTCGGCGGCATGTTGTGAGCTGCGTGCGGTAGCCGGTTTGGACGGATGGATAGATGGATCGAGTACTGAAAGGAGGACCCCATGCAGGAAGATATAGACCATCGGGCGGTGGCGCTGGTCATCAACACCACCAAAATGACAGGGCGGGCGCTGAAAAGCGCGATCACCAAGTATCTGGCCCATTGCCGTCAGAAAGCCAAAGCCCCGCCTACGGGCCGGCAGACGGTCAGAGAACTGGTCGGACAGGGGCAGGGCGTGACGAACATCGAGATCACGGACGGCAACATCCGCTCCTTTG
>OLPF01002363.1_pt1 | contig 12537 bp, 9 predicted proteins | sample 1673121 | NCBI WGS metagenome assembly OLPF01 (sample SAMEA3136756, study PRJEB25190) | human gut metagenome | reverse complement strand
TCGTGGCAAGATCAAGCCCCGTCGCGTCACTGGCGCTTGCACGCAGCATCAGCACGACATCGCGAACGCAATCAAGCGCGCCCGCGAGATGGCTCTCCTGCCCTACGCCGTTCCCGTGGTTTCTTCCCGCGGCGAGCGCAACCGCGGCTAGGTACCCTGAGCCTTTAGGTTTTAACGATGATCAACGGGAACGACGAACCTCAGCGCCAGATCGTACCGGCCGGGCCTAAACCTCCGGTGCGACCCGCTGTGCTGCTTCAGGGCTTGCTTTGGACGGCATTGGGCGCTGCGTTGAGTTCGTATCTCCCTTATTTGGGAGTGTTTCTTCTTGCCTACGGTATGCGCGAGCTTCTGGAGGCAAAGAAGGGCAAGGGCCTTTGTGCGGGTCTTGGCGTATGCTTGCTGGTTTTTGCTGCTGCATGCGCTTGGGATTTCATATTTGCCCTTTCGCTTGTTCCCGTGTTTGTCTGTGCTGCAGGCATCTCATGGTGCATGTGGCGCGGACGGGCGAACGTAACCGCGGTGTGCATCGTGATCGTTGCGGCTTCGCTGCTTTCGCTTAGCATTGATGCGACCATCGCTTCGATGTCGGGCATGTCGCTTTCGAAGTCCTTCGTCGCGTTGCTCCAAGAGGCCGTTCGCTCTGCGGTGGGGTCCGATATCCAAGGCGACTTGCTTGTTTCGCAAGTCATGCCGCTCCTTCGGGTTATCTGGCCGTGTGTCTATGTGGCATCGGCTATGTTTGACGCGCTGGTTGCGGGTATTGGATCGTATACGATGTCTGTGCGCTGCACGGGCATTCGCCGCATGCCGCAAATTGCCAATTTCGATGCGCCCATGTGGTGCGTCGGCGTATTGGCTCTTTGCATCCTGGGACTTGGGGCGTCCTTTGCAGACATCCCGCAGGCACAGCTGCTGCGCACGATATGTGCGTCTACGCTGGCAAGCCTGCGTGTCGTCTTTGCACTTCAGGGCTTTGGCGTGGTTTCCGCGCTCGAAGCGAAGCGCCGCATGGGTTGCTTAACCAGGTTCGTGATCACGTTTTTGACCGTTTGGCTCGAGGCGATGTTCTTCGCAATGTGCATCGTCGGCCTTATCGACATCTGGGCGAATTTCCGCGGTCTTGCGCGGGAGCAAGCTCGAGTGGAGAAGGCAAAACAATAAACGTTTGCGCACCGCGTAAGTGGTGCATTTCCGCAAGGAGATCTCATGAAAGTCATTCTCTTGGGTGAGATCAAGGGCAAGGGTGGCGAGGGTGACGTCGTAGACGTCGCTCAGGGTTACGCCGAGAACTACCTGTTCCCTAAGAAGCTCGCCGTTGCGGCAACCAAGGGCAATTTGAAGCAGCTCGAGGAGCGTCGCAACAACATTGAGAAGCGCGAGGCCGTCCGCATTGCCGACGCCAACGCGCTCAAGGAGTCCATCGATGGCAAGTCCGTTACCGTCGACGCCAAGGTCGGCGACGAGGGCGTGCTGTTTGGCTCCGTTACTGCCTCCATGGTCGCCGACGCGATCAAGGCTGACCTCGGTGTTGAGGTCGACCGTAAGCGCGTCGAGCTTGGCAAGCCCATCAAGGTTGCCGGTGCCCATGAGGTTCCCGTGGCGCTGTATCGCGAGATTCGCGCTACCGTGACCGTTCTCGTTGGCGTTACCGCCGAGGAGGCTGTCGAGGAGCCTGAGGCCGCTGCTGAGGAGACCGCCGAGGAGGCTGTCGCCGAGGTCGAGACCGAGGCTGCTGCCGAGTAACTCTACTCGCTGCATATGTCGCATGGCATGAAGGCTTGGAGCGCGTTTTGGGCTCCAAGCCTTTTTTATGTCGAGATCCTTTTAGGCAGCGACGCTTTGCTTGTTTGAGTTTCACGGCGCGCATTGCTGTGATATGGGAGAAATCCACAACAATGCACTTGACCTGCTGTTGAAAAGCTGGAGTAGACCAGTAGGAACGAATGCGGCATTTCCATTCTTGTATCAAGGGAATGCAAGGCATCTACCTGCGCATTGTATAAACAGCTATCTCTACCTGCTAAAATAATAAAACCAGCAAATCAAAAACGATAAAGTTCCGGTAAATCGCTGGTTAAAAATGAATAAACGCAGGTCAGAGCTTTATTGTTGAAAACTCAGTAAAAGCGCAGGTAATAATTGTTGAAAACGTTGATAACCGCTATTACCGCAGGTCAAAGACGTGCCTTCAAGTTGAGCTTGAAACTTGTACGTTGCTTGTACATAAAAACGTTTAGGCATGTTTAAAACATGGGACCCGTGAAACGCGCCCGCCGTGCCGTACTATTGATACGTTAAGCAACATGAGAAAAAGGAGTGCGCATGGACCTGTCTCTTGCCGAGCGCGGGACGCATCAGGGCCTTCCCAATAACCCGGACGCAGAGGCAAATGTGCTCTCGGCCATGCTTCTCTCCAGTGAGGTTGTGGAGGAGGCGCTTACCGAGCTTCTCCCCGACGATTTTTATCGTCCAATGAACAAGGCACTGTTCGAGACCATGCACGATATGTACGATCGCAGCATGCCCATCGACTCGATCACGCTTATCGATTACCTCAATTCCGAGAACAAGCTGCAAGAAGTAGGCGGCGAGGCCTATATTCTTGAACTCATGGGCCAGACGCTGTCGCTCGTGAACTGGCAGCACCATGCTTCCATTGTTCGCCGTGATGCCATGCTGCGCGAGATCATCGGCGCCACCAACCAGATCAATCAGCTTGCCTATAACGCTCCGACCGATACCAAAGAGGTTGTTGAACGCGCGGAGAGCATGCTGCTGTCTGTGACCGACCGTGAGGTCAAAAATGCATACAAGCCGCTGAACGACTTTTTGATCGAGGCCTTTAACGAGGCAAAAGAGGTTTGCGAGGCCGGCGGCGTCGCCGCGGGTGTCCCCACGGGTTACCCCAGCCTCGACCGGATGCTCATGGGCCTGCGCGAGGGTCAACTGGTCATCATCGGCGCGCGTCCTGCTGTCGGTAAGACCTCGTTCGCACTCAACTTGGCCCTCAACGCTGCGTCTGAAGGGTATACCGTAGCGTTCTTCTCCCTGGAGATGAGCGGTAAGGAAATCGCCCAGCGCTTTATCTGCGCCCATGCGCAGGTCAGCATGTCCAATTTCCGCACGGGTAAGATTTCTCCGCAGGAGTGGGCGAATATCGGCCAAGCGGCAGAGGATCTCTCCCGCCTTGATATTTTGATCGATGACACCCCTGGAATTACGGTAACCGAGATCCGCGCCAAAGCGCGCCGTATGCTTCATAACAAGGAGAAGGCCATTATCATCCTCGACTACCTGCAGCTGGTGAGTCCCCCTGCGGGTCGTCGCGCCGAGAGCCGTACCGTCGAGGTTTCCGAGATGTCGCGTGCCCTTAAGATTATGGCCAAGGAGCTCGCCGTTCCCGTCATTTCGCTTTCGCAGCTCTCCCGTGCCGTCGAGTCTCGTACCGGCAAGCGTCCGCAGCTTTCCGACCTTCGTGAATCGGGCTCTATCGAGCAGGACGCCGACATCGTCATGTTCCTCGACCGCTCGAGCAACGAGCAGGAGGCCGGGCGCGAGGACCGTCCGCCCGAGGGCATCACGCGAATTATCGTCGCCAAGAACCGTTCGGGCCCTATTGGCGATGTGGACCTGGTCTTCCTGGCTGCCTCCACTAAGTTTTATGAGCTTAACGAGCATGCCGAGGAATAGCGCGGACGTGCGCCTATAATAGAAACGTTTGAATGCGCAAATGCGCTTGTATTCGTGAAGGAGTCAAGATGCCGTCTACCGTGTTGGTCGGAGGTCAGTGGGGCGACGAGGGCAAAGGCAAAATCGTCGACCTTATCGCAGGCGATTTTGATGGCGTTGTGCGCTACTCCGGTGGCAACAATGCTGGCCACACCATCGTGGTGGGTGACAAGAAATACGGTCTGCACCAGATTCCCTCCGGTATCATGTATGCAGATAAGAAGGCCGTTATCGCTAACGGCTGCGTCGTGAACCCTAAGGTGGTTCTCGAAGAGATCGATATGTTTGAGAAGGATGGCGTATCGACCGAGAACCTGTGCATCTCCGGTAACGCACACATCATCATGCCGTACCACATGGATCTTGACGGTGCGTTCGAGACGTTGCTGGGAAAGAACAACATTGGCACCACGAGGCGCGGTATCGGTCCTTGCTATCAGGACAAGATGGCCCGCATCGGTCTGCGCATGCAGGATATGCTGGACGAGAATATCTTCCGCAAGAAGCTTGAGATCGCGCTCGCTCGCGTCAATCCCGAGCTGGAGCTCATCTATCACCTGCCCACCTACACGGTCGACCAGATTTGCGAGGAGTATCTGCCGTACGCCGAACGCCTGCGTCCCTACATCTGCGAGACCGGCCTTTTGCTCAACGACATGATCGACGAAGGCAAGACGCTGCTGTTCGAGGGCGCCCAGGCTACTCTTTTGGATATCGACCACGGCACCTATCCCTTTGTCACCTCTTCCAATTGCACCGCGGGCGGCGCTATCACCGGCTCCGGCGTGGGCATGAAGAACGTTGACCGCGTGATCGGCGTTATGAAGGCATATATCACTCGCGTGGGTTCCGGCCCCATGCCTACCGAGCTCGATTACGATACGGACGAGTGCGGCCACAAGCTCACCGAGCTGGGCTACGAGTACGGTGTCACTACCGGTCGCCGTCGTCGCTGCGGTTGGTTCGACGGTCCCATCGCCAACTTCTCGTCGCGCGTGAACGGCCTGACCGATCTGGCCTTGACCAAACTCGATGTTCTCTCGGCGTTCGATACCATCAAGGTGTGCGTCGCCTACGATTGCGATGGTACGCGTTATACGTCCGTGCCCGAGCATCAGGAACTGTTCGCACACGCCAAGCCCATCTATGAGGAGCTCCCTGGCTGGAACTGCGACATCACTGGTTGCCGCACGTTTGAAGACCTGCCGGCTGAGGCCCGCAGCTACGTCGAGTTTATCGAGGACCTGGCGCACACGCGCGTCTCGATTATCGGCGTAGGCGCAGAACGCGAGCAGATTATCAACCGTTTTTGGAAGTAGCGCATAGGCGTATGGTTCCTACCCCTCCGCGGATAATTCCCACGGAGGGGTATATTCGTTTTTGTGAGTATCGCTGCGCTGCGCGCGGCAGGTAACAAGGAGGATCAATGAACGCAGAGTCCCAGGCCATCGACATCCTGCTTTTGGGTTCGGGCGGCCGCGAGCATGCAATCGCCAAGAAGCTTGCCGCTTCGCCCCGCTGCGGCAAACTCTACATCGCGCCGGGTAACGGCGGTACCTCTCAGGAGGGCGAGAATATCTCTCTCGACGAGAACGACCCCACCGCCGTCGCGGCGTTTGCCAAAGACCATGGATGCGGCATGGTTGTCATCGGTCCCGAGGCTCCGCTTGTTGTGGGCGTGGCCGATGCCGTGCGCGAGGCGGGCATTCCGTGCTTTGGCCCGGGTGCCGAGGGTGCGCAGATGGAGGGCTCCAAGCTTTTTTCCAAGCAGCTGATGGAGCGCGCCGGTGTTCCCACCGCCGCCTATGGCTCTTTTACCGATGAGCAGTCGGCCCTCGACTACGTGAACGCTCAGGGCGCTCCGCTGGTGGTTAAGGCCGATGGTCTTGCTGCGGGCAAGGGCGTGATCGTTGCCACCGAGCTCGAGCAGGCTCTCGATGCCGTGCATGAGTGCTTCTCCGGTGCCTTTGGCGATGCTGGCAACACTGTGGTTGTCGAGGAGATGCTCACCGGCCCCGAGTGCTCGCTGCTGGCATTCACCGATGGCATCACGGTGCGCCCCATGGCCACTTCTCAAGATCACAAACGTGCTCTTGAAGGCGACCTCGGTCCCAATACGGGCGGCATGGGCGTGTACAGCCCGGTGCCCATCGTGACGCCCGAGGAGCATGAGACCATGGTTGCCATCATGCATCAGACCGTCGAGCAGCTTCATCGCGAGGGCATCGATTACCGTGGCTGCCTGTATGGCGGTTTTATGCTTACCCCTGCTGGCCCCAAGGTCTTGGAGTTCAACGCACGCTTTGGCGATCCCGAGACGCAGGTTATTTTGCCCCGTCTGCAAAACGATCTGGTCGATGTGATGCTTGCCTGCGCCGAGCAGCGCTTGGATGAGGTCGAGCTTTCTTGGTGTGACGACTGGGCTGTCTCGGTTGTGCTCACCTCTGCCGGCTACCCCGGATCGTACGAGAAGGGTAAGGTCATCACGGGCATCGAGAATGCAGAGGCTCTGGATGGTGTCACCGTCTATCATGCCGGTACGCGCGAGCAGGACGGTCAGATTCTTACCAACGGCGGTCGCGTGATCGACGTCACCGCGCTGGGGGCTACGTTCGAAGAGGCCCGCAACCTGGCGTATGCCGCCTGCGAGAAGATCGATTTTGAGGGGAAGACCCTTCGTCATGACATCGGCCTGCGCGCCCTTAAGGGTCGCAGCGCATGGGACGCATAACCAGCCAGGGAGGGCAAACGCATACGATGGCAGAAGAGATTTCGAATAACGCGACGATCGTCGATGAGATGGAGCCTGAGGAGGAGTCGCTTGTTTTGGGCGATGACGACTCCCGAGACGCCGCCCTGCACGAGCATATTCTTTCTGAGGAATGTGCATGGCACGGTCGTATCATCGATGTGAACCGTATGGAGGTCGAGCTCCCCAATGGGCGCCGGACCAGTCGTGATATCGTGCGCCATCCGGGCGCTGCCGCCGTTGTTGCTCTTACCGATTCGGGCAAGATCGCGCTCGTTCGCCAGTATCGAACGGCCCTCGATCGCGTGACGGTCGAGATTCCCGCTGGCAAGCTCGATCCGGGTGAGGACCCACTTGAGTGCGCCAAGCGTGAATTGCGCGAGGAGACTGGCTTTGTCGCCGGCCGCATGCGTTATCTCACGACGATTGCCTCGTCTGCCGGTTTTGCAGACGAGCTGATTCGCATCTACATGGCGACGCATCTTGAGCTTGATGAGGCTTGTCCTGACGAGGACGAGTTTCTCAACGTGGACCTCGTTCCTTTGTCCGAGCTCATTGACGCTGTCTTGGATGGCAAGATTGAGGATGCCAAGACCGTTGTGGGTGCTCTTGCTTGCGATGCGATTGCGCACCGTCTTGCCTCCGACGCCGATGTTGCAGTGGAACAGTAGGTACGCGGCCTGCGCGTTTTGACGATCTGGAATCAATCGAAGCCATCGATGTGCGATTGATTTTTAAAAGTCACGCAGAATCGTTCGTTTTTCCTCTTTGTAGGCAAAAGTTGACGATTGTGCGTGACTTTTCGGCGTCTCGGTACCGTTTTGAAGGGCGGGCGCCGCATGTTGTATAGGAAGGAGCCATTCGTGGCTAAAAATAGTATGTTTGGCCGTTTTCTGGGCTACTACAAACCGCAGATGCACCTGTTTATTGCAGACACCATCTGCGCGCTCGTACTCGCGGGCATCGACCTGGCGTTTCCGATTATCCTGCGCAGCCTGACGGGAGGTCTCTTTACGCAGGGACAGGCCGCCATCATGCAGTCGCTCGGGGCTATCGCCATCGGCCTTGTTGTCATGTACGCCGTGCGCTGTGGTTGCCGCTATTTTGTCTCGGCTCAAGGCCATGTGATGGGTGCGCGCATGGAATCCAAGATGCGCGAGGATCTATTCGATCAGTATGAGCGCTTTAGCTTTGCCTATTTTGACAGCCATAGCTCTGGAGACATGATGAGTCGCGTGGTCAACGACTTGTTTGATATCTGCGAGGGCGCTCACCACCTGCCCGAGTGGCTCATTATCTGCGGCGTCGAGGTCATTGGTGCGTTTGTGATTTTGTTTACCATCAGCCCTGCTCTTTCGGGCGCGATGGCTGTGGTGACCGCCGTTCTCGTGGTGGTTATGGTGCGCCAGAATCTCAACATGAAGGCTGTCTTTAGTGATAATCGCAAGAAGATCTCTGAGGTGAATTCGCAGTTGCAGGATTCGCTCTCGGGTATTCGCGTGGTTAAGTCGTTTGCAAATGAGCGCACCGAGCGCGCCAAATTCCGTCATGCCAACGACCGCTACCTAGATTCTAAGGTCAATCAGTACCATGCTATGGGAACGTATACGGCTACCTACGGGCTCATGAGCGGCGTGCTGTACTTCGTTGTGATCGTTTTGGGCGGCTGGCTAGTGGCCCAAGGCGAGCTGAGCCCCGTTGACATGGCAACCTTTGCCCTCTATATCTCCTTGTTCTGCACGCCCATCGAGACGCTTGTCAATTCGACCGAGATGTTCCAGAAAGCCCTTGCCGGATTCAAGCGCATGGACGAGGTGCTTCAGACGGCGCCCGACGTGCAGGACAAGCCCGGCGCGACAGAGCTGCGCGTGGAAGAGGGTTCCATCGAGTATCGCGATGTGTGCTTTAGCTACGACGACTGCGAGCTGGGTGACGATGGGAAAAATCGAGTTCGCCCCGTTATCGATCACATGAATCTCTCCATCAAGCCGGGCGAAACCATCGCGCTCGTTGGACCTTCTGGCGGTGGCAAGTCAACCACGTGCTCGCTGCTGCCGCGTTTTTACGACGTACAATCCGGTTCCATCACCATCGATGGACAGGACGTGCGCGATGTGACGCAGGAGAGTCTGCGCCGCGCCATTGGCATCGTGCAGCAGGACGTGTATCTGTTTGACGGCACTATTCGCGACAACATCTCCTATGGCCGTCCCGACGCGAGCGATGAGGATATCGCCGCCGCTGCCCAGCAGGCGAACATCCTCGAGTTTATCGAGAGCTTGCCCGAGGGGTTTGACACGGTGGTAGGCGAGCGCGGCAGCCGTCTTTCGGGAGGTCAGAAGCAACGTATCGCTATTGCGCGTGTGTTTCTCAAAAACCCCGCCATCCTTATTTTGGATGAGGCGACGAGTGCCCTTGATAACGAGAGCGAGGAGGCTGTCCAGGAGTCGCTCGAGCGCTTGGCAGCCAATCGCACCACGATCATCATCGCGCATCGTCTGTCCACCATTAAGGATGCCGATGAGATAGCCACGGTGGAACGTGGGCAGGTCGTGGAGCGTGGTACACATGAGGAGCTTCTCGCTCGCAGCGGCACGTATGCTCGCTACTATCGAATGCAGTTCGAAGGCGTGCGCGCGGCGCGCACCGAGTAATACCCGAGGACATTGATGGCTAAGAACGCACCCTTAACAGAAGATGAGGCACAGGAGCTCTTTTCCGAGCTCGACGATTCGGGCGTTATCGACCCGCTGCTGGCGCATCGCCGCGTGCGCGGTGGCGATGCGGCTAAGGCCGACGATGAGGCAAGACGTGAGGACGTTCAGGTGGGTCTTAACCTGCGTCGCGCTCGTCGTGCCAAAGTAGACCCCCTGTCCGAGCAGGACCCTTCTGGATCCAAGGCGGGCGAGGCGATCTCGCGCACGGCGATCTTGTGTATCGTCGGTGTCTTGCTGTTTGTGGTTGGTATGCAGATTGTCTACGGCGTGAGTCGCCGTTTGAATACGGCGAACCTCTCGGAGTGTGCGGACTATGGAACCGTGACCAATGCCATGCAGTCCGGCGTGGAGTGGGGCAACGGATTCACGCAGTTTCCGGAGCAGTTTACGGTAGACGAGGCGGACGAGCGCACGGGCGTCGTCGAGGTCTCGGTGGTGGATACTCAGTCAAAAAATGAGCTGGAGCTGCTTTCAAACTCCCAGATTCAGGCATCGGCTCTCTCCACCAACGCCTTGCTTAACGAGAAGATCAACCGCGTGGTGTACAAGGTGTATGCCCTCACAGACGATAAGGGCAACTTTGCCCACGACCAGCTATTTGGCTTTGTGCCCGCAACGGGTACCCGCCGCGCGATGCTTACGTTTGTATGGACCAAGGAGAAATCGGCCAATACAACGTATATCGATTGGAACCTCAAGATTATCGGTATGAACGACAAGCTCACCGATAAGATTCAGACCCAGGTAAACTCCGTGTCCTCGCTCACCGATGATACGCAGATCAAGCAGTCTCAAATCGATGAAGAGGCCGTTGAGCGCCAGATGGAACACATGCTGCATGGCCGCGAGATATTCCGCGGTGGCGCCTCTGAGAAGCGGCCTTCCGACGTCTTGCCGCAGCCTTCCGAATAGGGGAGTATCATGCCAACAGACGTACAAGACCGTTTACTTAATGTGTCGATATGTGTCTGTTGGCGTACTTTTTTAAATTGTCGTGCCACAGTCGCCTTAGATGACTAAAATACCTCCAGGCCTAAATGACCTTTAAGCCGGTACCGAGAGACCGAAAAGGAGAGAACATGGGCACGAACCTTTCGGCGGGCATCATGTCTGCCAAGGCTGCGCCAAGCGATTTGGCCCAGCGAATCATGTCCCGCACCAGCAAAGGGTGCGCAAACGCCGCGATCCTCATGCTCGCAGATGGAACGGTCTTTTACGGCCGCGCCTGCGGAGCTGCAGGTACGGCATGTGGCGAAGTGTGTTTTAACACTTCGCTCGAGGGATACTTCGAAGTTCTAACCGATCCCTCGTATGCAGGTCAGATCGTCACCATGACATACCCTCAGATTGGCAACTATGGCATCGATCCGGATGACGTGCAAAGTGCGTATCCCGGCTCAACCGAGCGCGGTGCTGCAACTCCCGCTCTTCGCGGCATGATCGTGCACGATATGTGCCACACCCCTTCCAATTGGCGTAGCTCCATAAGCCTGCCCGAATACCTTAAAGACAACGGCATCGTGGCCGTAGAGGGTATCGACACCCGTGCACTCGTGCGCCATCTGCGTGACCATGGTGCTCAGCAGGGCATTATTTCGACCGAGGTCTTTGACCTGACGGAGCTTGCGGCAAAGCTCGCCGAGGCGCCTGCGCTGGTGGGCGAGAACCTGGTCAAGACCGTGAGCTGTGCGGATGAGTATTCGTATGCAGCCGCGGACCTGCCTGCCGCCCACGCATTTGCCGATGCTGCCCCCGCACCCGCCAAGTACCGCGTGGTCGTGTACGACTGCGGTATCAAGCGCGGCATCCTCGAGGGTCTGGTGCGCGTTGGCTGCGAGCTTACAGTTGTGCCGTGGAATACGCCGGCTTCCCATGTGCTGGAAATGCATCCCGATGGCGTCTTTCTTTCCAATGGCCCGGGTGACCCGGATGCCGTGGAAGAGACGTATGCGCAGGTGCAGCAGCTCATTGGCAAGGTGCCGCTGTTCGGCATCTGCCTGGGCCATCAGATGATCAGTCTTGCCTGCGGTGCTCAGATGGAGAAGCTTAAGTTTGGCCATCGCGGTGGAAACCAGCCGGTTATGAACCTTATCTCGCATCGCGTGGAGATCACAGCGCAAAATCACGGCTTCGGCCTTGTGTTCCCGAGCCTGGGCAAGCTTATTCCCGAGCTCTCTGGTGGCGAGACCGAGCATCCTGCCGACGGCGACCTGCGCGTATGGGCGCAGCGCGGCATTGCGCCCGTGGTGCAAAACGAGCGTTTTGGACGCATTCGCCTTACACACATCAACCTTAATGACGGTACGGCTGAGGGCATCCAGCTGCTGGACAGCCCCGCTTTCTCCGTGCAGTACCACCCCGAAGCAGCTCCCGGTCCCACCGACGCGCATTACCTCTTTACGGCTTTCGCGCGCCTGATGGATGGAGATGTCGACTACCTGGACATCGATATTTCCAAGGACCGCCTTGCTGGTTGGGTTTTTGATTCCGAGGATGCTTCCGCGACGGCAAAAACGCAGGCATAGGCCCGTGTGGCCGCACCTGCGGCGCTTCGATGCATCAGCTGCACGCTCACCGGCGATAGCTGCAAGCTTCGCCGGTTTATCTAGGAGGTTTTCATGCCTAAACGTACCGATATCAAGCGTATCCTCGTCATTGGCTCCGGTCCTATCGTCATTGGTCAGGCTTGCGAGTTTGACTACTCTGGCGCTCAGGCCTGTAAGGTCCTCAAGGAAGACGGCTACGAGGTCGTACTGCTCAACTCCAATCCCGCGACGATCATGACCGACCCTGGCCTGGCCGACCGCACCTATGTTGAACCCATTACCCCCGAGTTTTTGGAAAAGGTTATCGTCCGCGAGCATCCGGACGCGCTGCTGCCCACCCTTGGTGGCCAGACTGGACTCAACGCCGCTGTTGACCTGGCAAAAGCTGGAGTCCTCGACAAATATGGCGTCGAGATGATCGGTTGCGACCTGGCCGCCATCGAGCGCGGCGAGGATCGCAAGCTCTTTAATGAGGCCATGGCCGAGATCGGTCTTGAGGTGGCGCGCTCCGGCTATGCTTACTCGGTGGAAGACGCCCTTGCCATCGTCGAGCGCGTGGGGTACCCGTGCGTCTTGCGCCCCAGCTTTACGCTTGGCGGCGCCGGCGGCGGCATCGCGCATACCGAGGAAGAGCTCATCTCCATTGTGAGTCAGGGCATCGAGCTTTCGCCTGCTCACGAGGTGCTGGTGGAAGAATCCATCGAGGGCTGGAAAGAGTACGAGATGGAGGTCATGCGCGACCACGCCGGCAACGGCATCATCGTGTGCTCCATCGAGAACCTCGACCCCATGG
>OLPF01002360.1_pt1 | contig 12574 bp, 8 predicted proteins | sample 1673121 | NCBI WGS metagenome assembly OLPF01 (sample SAMEA3136756, study PRJEB25190) | human gut metagenome | reverse complement strand
TTCAAATTCACCCCGGTATTTAGACCCTGCGATCATTCCCGGAAGATCAAGCGTATAAATCCGCTTATCTTTCATTTTTTCCGGAACAACGCCTGCCGCGATACGCTGCGCCAGCCCTTCCACAACCGCCGTTTTTCCTACTCCCGGCTCTCCGATCAGACAGGGATTGTTTTTCGTCCGGCGGCTCAAAATCTGGATTACTCGACCAATCTCATCTTCTCTTCCGACCACCGGATCCATAACTCCCTGACGAGCCATCTCAGTCAGATCTCTGCTGTACTGATCAACCATTAAAGGTTCATTCTTTCTCCGCGACTTGCCCTTGGCCGACGGCATATCTGTCTTCGCTGCCCTGGCATCCATACCGATACCAAGTACAATATCCTGATAAACCTTCTGGGCCTGCACACCAAGGGAATATAACAGCTGTGCCGCAACACAATCTGTTTCTCTTAATATGGCAATCAAAAGATGTTCCGTTCCTATGGCCGAAGCTCTGAACCGCATGGCTTCACGGTTAGCGATCTCCAGAATACGGCGGCTTCGCGGTGTGTATTCTTCCGGCTCTGCCACCATTGTCTGACTGCCCTGAATCAGCTGACTGACCATGTGCAATACCTTCTCCTCTGTCACATCATGATCTTCCAGCACCTGGCATGCCAGTCCCTCTTTCTCTCGCAGCAATCCAATCAGAATATGTTCTGTTCCGATATAACTGTGATTCAGTTCTGCTGCAACCTCCTTTGAATAATGCATCACATTGGCTGCCATTTGTGTAAATCTATATTGCATAAAAATAAAAGCCTCCTGTTGTACATTTTATCTCTCACTAAGAAGAAACTGCTTCTGATGCATCAAGCACCGGCAAATTCCTCCGAATATAATCTGCCCGGGCCCTCCCGCGCTCACTGCTGCTGATATTCTTCTCAGCATTTGCTGACAAAACAGCATCCGCCATGTTCAGCATAACAGCAAAAGGGCATATCTCTGCCTGTTCCTGCCAAATATGATACAGATCACCGGCATGGAGCAGCGACAGACAGGCCATGGTCTCATCATATCCAAGCTTTCTGGCATACTTGATCAAACCATAGGCACGATACATGGGATCCACCTGACTCAGACGGTCCTCGTTGAAACACTGTCTGGCAAGTGCTTCCTCCTGCTCCGCCAACTGCCCCGCCAGATGTTCCAGTGCAGAAGTGATCTCACTTTCAGAAAGACCCAGAGTCTTTCTGTTGCGCATCCTGTAAACACTGCCCGGTGCCTCTGTCTGCCCGTCAAAATGCGGTCTCAGAGTAAATCCATACTGACTGATCTGTTTCTCTATCTGATGCATCACGGATTTCTTCTCCAGATACGGCAGATGCAGCAGATATGATGCAGACATTCCTGTTCCCATATAAAGTGGACTGGAAGTCAGATAGCCATACTTCTTACTGAAGGCATATTTCAAATACTGATTCAGACAATCATCCACCTGCCCCGCCAGTGCCATGGCTTCCTGTATATGATTGCCTGGACAGGATACCTGTATACAAAGATGTTCCTTGCCATTGACAAGTACCGAAATGGATTCATCCTCTGATATAAGGATTCCCGCTTCATGGCCCTTTTCAAACATCTGCGGCGGAATGGCCAATTTCCCGATCAATGCCTGCTGCTCGTAATCTCTGACCTCAGAAAAGTTAATAAACACAAACTTCTTCTGAAGAACCTCTTCTGATTGACGTACCGCATAACACACGGCTGCCATCAGGGCTTTCTGTTCTTCCTCGTTCATCTTCGCTTCAAAAGGATACCCCATAATATTGCGGACCAGATATACCTGACCGCCTATAATCGGTCCCTGATTGCACGCTTCCATTTCATACCATTTACGCATGTTCATCCGCCTCTTTTCTGCCGGCTCTGATTATATCACGGATTCTGGCCGCCTCTTCATATTCTTCCTTCGCCACAGCCCGCTTCAATGCCGCCCGGAGTTCTTCCTCTGTTGAACCGGCATCTACTGTAAATGCGATGTCCTGTTCAACATCCTTCATCTCAGCGTGATCAGCATCTGCAGTGATCGACGGGATATGTACCGTCTCCCCGCCATAAAGCGGTTCCTTACCTGTATGTTCACAATTGCCCTGTATCTTCTTCAGATAACCATCCAATACAAAGTTGAATGTCTTATAACAATCCGGACACCCAAAGGTACCATATTTCAAAAATTCATTATATGTCATATGGCAGGACGGACAAACAAGATTCGTCTTCTTCAGATTCTCTTCATCATCTGTCTCCTGGCGCTTTCCAAGGACACTTGCCAGTAAATTCGCCAAAAATGATGTATCCGTCAAAGAAACAAATGAATGATCCATGCCGGTCTCCTTGGCCGCACAGGCCTCACACAAATGGAGTTCCTTCTTCTCGCCATTAATAATCTCTGTATAAAAAACGACCGCCTCGTTCTCATGACATCCATCACAAAGCATACGCTATCCCTCCTCCGGATAATTCGCCGGCTGTTCATAATAATCATAGATCATATCGATCATCTCATGCACTTCATCTCTTGTAATTCCCTTGCACATGGCACCTGCCAGCATCACCTGCAGATCTCTGAGCAATTTATTGCGCGCCGATGCCTTATTGCAGTCTATGGCTATAACAGCACCTTTCCTCCGGTCCAGCTTCACATAGCCTTCCTGTCTCAATACCGTATATGCCTTATTCACTGTATGCATGTTGATACCCACACGATCAGCCAGTTGTCTCACCGATGGCAGTGAATCCCCCGCCGAAAGCTGAGACGTGGCGATACCGATGACGATCTGATTACGCAGCTGTATATACAAGGCTTCATCACTGTTAAAATCTATCTCCAGTATCATATGCTCACCTTCTCTTATGATTATATTATATTCTGTTCAGGCCTCATCTGTGAGTCCTGAAGGACGGACAGCATCTCCTGCACCTTTTGTCTGGCATCAAACATTGTCCATCTGTTATACATATTGTAACACAGATATCATAAAAATCAATCTCTTTTTGCACTACTTATTCTTCCCACAATCTGATACAGACGAACCGCGGCGATAACCGTTACTGCTGCATTGGCCCAAAATACACCTGCAATATAACCATAAATCCCCATTTTTGGCATCAAGGCAACCACACCGAACAACCGGATACCCGAAGCAATCACATGATGCAGCAATGTTTCGTTCATTTTTCCAAGCCCATTTAGCGCACCTGCTAACAAAGACTGAATGTACATAAGCGGACAGAGAATCGCAAAAGCCTGTATGTATCCCCCTGCCTCAACATCGTTAAAAAGCAGACTGCCAATCTGATTACCGCAGCCCCCAAAAACCAACCCTGAAAAAAGCCCCAGAAGCAGACAATATTCCAGACTTTTCTTAATTGCTCCCGAGACTGCCCGGTAATCATGAACTTCCTCTGCCTCCGCTACTGCCGGCAGCAAAAGTGATGCCATTGCATTGGTCACTGTATTTGGAAACAGAATAACCGGCAGCACAATCCCCGTAACAATGCCAAACACAGACAGTGCACTTTCTATATCTCCATAATATTTTGCCAGCATCACAGGCATCAGAATCATTTCTGTACTTTGCAGTAATGTCACTGATACTCTGTTAGCTGTCAGAAGACCGCCATACTGCCACAATTGTCGGAGGATTTTTCTGATCGGCTCCCCGCTCCCTGATCCCCCATTTTGACTTCGAATACTAAATCGATAACATATCCAAGTTAAAAAGCAGGAAAATATTTCCCCCGCTGCCAATCCCCAGACCGCAACAGAAGCATCAATTTTTCCCTTTTGGTACATCATTGCACCCAGTAGATAAATGGTCACAACTCTGACAACCTGCTCTAAAAGCTGCGTCACTGCCGGAACTGCAGTATGTCTGATACCATAAAAATAACCGCCGACACAAGTATGTACTGCTGCAAAAGGAATGGCAATTGCCATAATCACCAGATATCCCCGACAACTGATATCCTTTAAAATCCACCGACTGATAGGCTCAGAAAAAGCAATAACACAGCCGCTGCTCAGTAATGCTACAATCAGCGACATAATCCCAGCCGATTTTATTGTCTGTCTGATTGCCTTTTTCTTGCCTGTGCCGTGATAAGCCGCCACCATTTTTGACACGGCCACCTGTATCCCCGCGCAGCTGACTGCCATACAAAACATAAAAATCGGAAATATCAGCTGATAGCGCCCCAGTTCTGCGTTGGATATCAAATTTGCCAGATAAACCCTGTTAAAAAAGCCAAGCAGCCGGGCTGCAAACCCGGCTGCTGTTAATATCAGAGTTCCTTTAATCAGTTCTCTTTTTACTGACATGACCGGCACCATCCATTTTTTATCTATTCTATGAATGATGGCCTAAATCATGTCTTGTTATTGTAATTTCCATCCAAAGATATATTCGCTGTTCTGACCGAAAGCACCTCCTGTCGGATTAAAAATCAATCCTGTATCCTTCAAACTATTTTCATAAGTCAAAAAAGCACAATCAATGTCCTTACTTTCCCCAGGTGCCAGACTAAATTCAAAAAATGATTTCTCACGCTCATCTTCTGTTGTATACTGCGCATTCGTCATATAAATCATCCATTCTGGTACCCCATTTTTATAATCCGGTATCATATCATAATCTATGGTCACATGATTGCCGAGCTCTTTGATTCCTTTCAATGAAAACGTATTCATATAATATTCCTGTGTCTCTTCCGTTGTGTTCACAATCTTACAGGATACCTTCACCAATACCACCTGATTTTCGTCAGATCCTTCATGTATGCCATTTTCGTCTTTTATATCCGTCACTCCATTAATGGCCTTTAAATTTCCCGACTCATCTGCAAATGGTGCTATTTCTCCACCATAATCACTGAAATCTTCTTTCGATAAATCTGCTATATTTGTAAGTACCTGAATATTTTTAACTGTTAATTCGCCTTCATCTCCATCACCTGTTTCCCATGCCACTGTATCACCTGTCTGACACATATGATTTGCAGGAATTGATTCTTCCGGCAGTACATTGCCATCTGTCACATCTTCATCACTGATAATTTCCGCATATTCTCCAGTCTCTGTCACAATCATTCCCTCTGCAATTTTCAATAGTTCATCCATGGAAATGTCTTCATCATCCGAATACAATGTATACATAGCACCTTCATTATTATAAAGCACCTGAATCGCTTCTTTTATATTACTTTCCTCTCCCATCTGATAGCAATAGGCCTCTTTGCCGTTAATCGTTGTTTTTGTACGATTCTCAAGATACTCAAAGGTTGTATCAAGACCCTGCCACTGCATGACATAAAACCCTTTGCCACCATACTCACCATTTTTTGAATAATATCTCGGCTGCCATTCCTTATATTTCTCCGGCACATATCCAAATTGATAACTTAGTACCGCAACCTTACTGTCTTTTTCACTTTCTCCATTCAAATTAACAGAAACAACATTTCCCCTCTGTTCCCTATCCACCAGGAAATATCTGCCGGCAGCATAAGTTGTCACCGATACGCCTCCGATCAGCAATATCAAAGCTGCTGCCACTGTGCTTTTACGCCATCCATGTTTTGCTGATTTTATCTGATTTTTATTTTCTTTTCCGTCCATGTTTTTCTTCTCAATTTCAAACATCATCCGCTCATCATTTTCTTCCGCTGCACAAATACTATCCAACAGCGCTGTTTGTTTTTGTCTGTAGCTGTCTGAAAAACGATGTACCTCTGTATGATTCTTTTCTGCTTTCTCTAATTCATCCAGTGCATTTTCCATCCCAGTAAGATATAACCATTCATCCAAGTTTTTGTTTAACATCCTCGTCCTCTCCTTTCGCTATAATTTCTTTCACACGCTTTCTGGCTCTGGATAGCCGTTTATAAACATTATCCGTACTAATGCCAAGTATCTCTCCGATATCACTCACAGGCATACCATCATAACATCTCATTTCAATAATTTTCCTATCATCACTCGACAATTGTCCAATAATCTTTTTCAACATTTCCCCGGCTGACAATGTCGCCAAATAAACTTCCACAGGATTATGTTTATCTTCTATCCAGTCTTCTTCTGAATCCAGAATATAGGTATTTTCCCTTTTATTTTTACGATAAATATCAATGGCAGCACTCTTAATCACACGCACAATCAAAATCTTTGTCTTTTCATCATTCACATCCTTGCATCTTGACAAATACGGGACCATTCTAACAAAAGCCTCATGGACTGCATCTTCCGCCTGCCAGTCATTATGCAGAATAGCATTTGCAATTCCAAACATCTTCTGCTCATAGGTTTCATATAATTCTGTCATTGTCTGCCGGTCTGCTGCCGCATCAATTGTTTTCTTTCTTTTTTCCGGCATTTTAAACACCTCCTGTCCTTATTAATCATTGAAACATGCTTCTGTCAATAATAACGAAACACTCCCTGTTTTCTGACGGGATAATTCGGTTTTTATCATTATTTTATCGTAACTGTTCAGAGCCAACCTCCAAAATGCTACGCATTTTATACCTGTTTTTTGAAATTTTGCTTGGCTCTGAACAGTTACATTTTATCATTTATATTGAAAAAACTGCCACGCAAACGAAGTGACAGTCTTTTCAATATTGATGATACTAATATTAATAATGCTATTTATGGTAAGGTTCATGATTAATAATTCGATAGCTCCGATAAATCTGCTCCAGCAAAATGACACGCATCAGCTGATGCGGAAATGTCATTGGTGAAAAACTAAGTTTTTCATCGGCACGGTTTAAAACTGCCGGAGCCAAACCAAGAGAACCGCCGATGACAAAAGTCAAATGACTTTCACCGCCGATTCCAAGCTTCTCAATTCTCGCCGCCAGCTCCTCGGAACTGCGCATTTTCCCTTCAATGGCCAGACCGATCACATAACTATCGTCTTTAATCGACTTTAAGATACGTTCGCCCTCTTTTTCCTTAATCTGCAGTTCCAGGGCTTCACTGGCTTTGTCCGGCGTCTTCTCATCAGCCACTTCGATGATTTCTAATTTACAATAACGGCTTAACCGCTTACTATATTCTTCAATGGCCTGTACAAAAAATTTTTCTTTAATTTTTCCGACTGTTACTAATGTAATTCTCATGCTTTCTCCGTTCTGTATGTCATCCAGAGTTCTTCCATTTCTTCTCTCGGCAATGTTTTCAAATCTCCCACTAATGAAAGGCTCATCTGACTAAGATCAAAATGTTTCTGAACAAAGGCCCGTACTTCTTCAGCCGTTACCTGCCCTATCTTTTCTGCCGCTTCCTCCACAGTCTCTATCGTTTCCCCATGAATATAGGATTTGCCGTAATTGCTGATTCTATTGTACGTGCTCTCATCCGATATAATCAGGTCTGTTTTCACGGATTCCTTCACAATATACAGCTCCCGATCAGATACCAGCTCTTTTTTCAACTTCTGAATAATATCCACAACCGCTTTCAATACCGGCCTGACCTGATTAGGATGAACCGCCGCATAAATATGAAAAAGTCCGCCTTTTTCATAGGAACCGCCATAAGAATAAATAGCATAGCTTAATCCCATTTCCTCACGGATTGTCTGAAAAAGTCTTGAGTTCACATTACCGCCCAGCAGACTGTTGACAACACTGAGTATGTATCTCTCAGGATCATAGTAATCCAGAGATTCAAAGGCTATAATCATATGAACCTGTTCCACATCCTTATGCTGCATATAAAGGGATGGATAGTATTTTGCCTTTGCAATCTGCGCATTGGCTTCCAAAAGCGAGACTTTATTCCCCGGCACAATGCCTCCAAAACAATTCTCCAGTGCTTCAAGGACTTTTGCTTCCTCAAAATAGCCGGATATAGCGATTGTCATTCGATCAGCAGTATAATATTGCTTCATAAAATCCAGCACATCCTGTCTCTTAAAGCCAAGTACTGTCTGCTTATCCCCTGAAATCAGATACCCAAGCGAATGTTCTCTCCAGATTACTTCCTGCAGCCGTTCATGGACAATATCTTCCGGAGAATCATCATACATATCGATTTCCTCGGCAATAACCCCCAGTTCTTTTTTCAGATCATTCTCGTCTATTTTGGAATTAGATAACATATCCCCAAGAATATCTATGGCATAAAAAAGATGCTCATACAGCGTCTTCGTGTAAAAGCATGTATATTCTTTCGTCGTATAGGCATCCATATTCCCGCCGATTTCTGTCATGGCATCTGCCAATTCTCTGGCAGTTCGCTTCTCCGTTCCTTTAAACAACATATGTTCAATCACATGTGCCATGCCATTGGTCTGTTTATTCTCATTGACCGAGCCGGCTTTCACCCATACCCCCATAGATACAGAACGATACTGTGGCATATATTCCATTGCAACCTTCAGTCCATTACTTAAATAAAAGGTCTTAACCATTTCTTCACTCTTTCCAGTATAATTTCATTTATTTAATATACCGATTATACTATATCCTGCCTTTGCACGTAAAGAATTTATTTTTCATTTTTATGCAATAGAAAATTCCTCGGAATTTCCTATTGCATAAAAAAGGCCCCGGTGCCTAAGCACCGGAGCCTGTATATTCATTGACTCTGAAAAATTATCTAACGATGAATTATTCAGCTGCTTTCTTGATGTAGCCAGCAAGTCTGTCTTTAGCATCTGCTTCTGTCTTAGCGTACAGAGCTTCTGCTGTTTCTGGGAAGCCTTTCTTCAGGGATGCATAACGAACTTCGTTCATGATGAATGCTCTGAAGTCGCCCTTAGGTTCTTTAGTAGAATCAAGGATGAATGGATTCTTGCCCTGAGCTTTAAGTTCTGGGTTGAATCTCCAGCATGACCAGTAACCGCACTCTACAGCTTCTTTAATTCTTGTCTGAGCACCCTTCATACCGCCCTTGATACCATGGTTGATACATGGAGCGTAAGCGATGATGAGTGATGGACCATGATAAGCTTCAGCTTCTTTAAGAGCTTTGATGAACTGGTTCATGTTAGCGCCCATAGCAACCTGTGCTACGTATACATAACCGTAAGAAGCAGCCATCATACCAAGGTCTTTCTTCTTTGTCTTCTTACCTGAAGCAGCAAATTTAGCAACTGCACCTACAGGAGTAGACTTAGAAGCCTGACCACCAGTATTGGAGTAAACTTCTGTATCTACAACGAATACGTTAACGTCTTCGTTGGAAGCAAGTACGTGATCAAGACCGCCGTAACCGATATCGTAAGCCCAGCCGTCACCACCGAAGATCCACTGTGACTTCTTAACTAAGAGGTCATAGCCTTCAACGATAGCATCACAGATTGCTTTAGCTTCTGCATTGTCGCCAGCGTAAGCCTTAGCTGCTGCTAACAGAGCTGCAGATGTAGCCTTAGAAGCTTCGCCTTCTTCCTTAGTATCTAACCAAGCCTGTGCTTCTTCAGCAAGAACGCCAAGATCTACAAGACCTTTGATCTTCTTAGCCAATGCTTCTCTACGATGTTTCTGACCCATGAACATACCTAAACCGAATTCAGCATTATCCTCGAACAGTGAGTTACACCATGCAGGACCCTGACCTTTTTCGTTAGTTGTATATGGCATAGATGGAGCAGAACCACCCCAGATAGATGTACAACCTGTTGCATTAGCAACATACATTCTATCACCGAATAACTGAGTTACAAGTTTGATGTAAGGTGTTTCACCACAACCTGCACATGCGCCTGAGAACTCAAGTAATGGTTTTTCAAACTGTGAACCCTTAACTGTGTATTTGTCCATTGGGTTCTCTTTCTGTGGAAGAGCTACTGCATATTTCCAGTTAGGAGCTTCATCGAGCTGTGTTCCGAGAGGAACCATCTCAAGAGCCTTTGTAGGACAGATGTTTACACAGCTGCCACAACCCAGACAGTCAAGAGGAGATACCTGCATCTTGAACTGATATTTGCCTGCAAGGTTAGCCTTACCTGGAACAGCACCGAAGTTAGCTGGAGCTGCAGCTGCTTCTTCATCTGTTAACAGAACAGGTCTGATTGTTGCATGAGGGCAAACATATGAACACTGGTTACACTGGATACACTTAGCAGCATCCCATACAGGTACGCTGACAGCAACACCACGTTTTTCGTATGCAGCTGTTCCCAGAGGGAAGTGACCATCTTCTCTGCCGTTGAAAGCAGATACTGGTAAAGCATCGCCGTCGCAAGCGTTCATTGGCATTACAACGTCTCTTACGAAATCTGGAACATCCTTAACAACAGGAGCGTCATCAGGACATGTAGCCCAGCTTTCTGGAACAGGAACTTCTACGATCTTATCAAGACCAGCATCTACAGCTGCGAAGTTCTTGTTAACAACATCTTCACCCTTCTTACCATAGGACTTAACGATCATTTCCTTCATATACTTAACAGCTGTATCGATAGGAATGATGTTAGCCAGTTTGAAGAATGCAGCCTGAAGAACGGCATTTGTCTTACCATTTAACTTAAGTTCTTTATCAACATCTTCTGCGTTGATGATGTAGAACTTAACGTGTTTCTGAGCTAACTGATGTTTAACCTTGGATGGCAGTTTTTCATCCAGTTCTTCTGGAGACCAAACTGTATTGAAGAGGAATGTACCACCTTCTTTAATATCGCCAAGGATATCATACATATGGATATAAGCCTGGTTATGACATGCGATAAAGTCAGCTGTCTTAACAAGGTATGTAGAACGGATAGGTGTCTTACCGAAACGAAGATGTGACTGTGTAACACCACCGGACTTCTTGGAATCATAGTGGAAATATGCCTGAGCATACATATCTGTATGGTCACCGATGATCTTGATAGAGTTCTTGTTAGCACCTACAGTACCATCAGAACCAAGACCCCAGAACTTACAGCTTGTTGTACCAGCTGGAGCAACGTCAACTTCAGGGATGATTGGTAAGGAATGACCTGTAACATCATCAACGATACCGATTGTGAAGTTGTTCTTTGGCTGATCTGCTTTCAGGTTCTCATAGATAGAGATGATGGAACCTGGAGTAACGTCCTTAGAACCAAGGCCGTAACGACCGCCAACGATATCATATGTCTTGCCTTCTTTGAATGCTGCTGCACAGACATCAACATATAATGGTTCGCCGTAACCTGTAACTTCCTTAACTCTATCCATAACAGCAATCTTCTTAACTGTTGCAGGAATAGCTTCGAACAGTTTGTCTGCTCTGAAAGGTCTGTACAGATGTACTTTAACGATACCAACTTTTTCGCCTTTAGCTGTCAGGTAATCGATAACTTCTTCAGCTGCTTCACACATAGAACCCATAGCGATGATAACACGATCAGCATCTGGAGCACCATAGTAGTTGAACAGCTTGTATTCACGACCTGTCATCTCGCTGACTTTAGCCATGTATTCTTCTACGATTTCTGGAAGTGCATCGTAGAACTTGTTGCTTGCTTCACGACCCTGGAAGTAAACATCTGGGTTCTGAGCTGTACCTCTCATAACTGGATGTTCTGGGTTCAGAGCGGATTTTCTGAACTCTGCCAGTGCATCGTAATCTACTAATTTAGCTAATTCATCATAATCTGTACATTCAACTTTCTGAATCTCATGAGATGTTCTGAAGCCATCAAAGAAATGAAGGAATGGAACTCTGCCTTTGATTGTAGAAAGATGAGCAACTGCAGCCAGATCCATAACTTCCTGAACGGAGTTAGAACAGAGCATTGCGAAACCTGTCTGACGACATGCCATAACGTCAGAGTGATCGCCGAAAATGTTTAATGCATGATAAGCTAATGCTCTGGCACTTACATGGAATACACAAGGCAATAATTCACCTGCGATCTTATACATGTTAGGGATCATAAGTAATAAGCCCTGGGAAGCTGTATAAGTAGTTGTTAATGCACCTGAAGAAATAGAACCATGAACTGTACCTGAAGCACCTGCCTCAGATTCCATTTCTACTACATCAACAGTCTGACCGAAGATGTTCTTTCTGCCGTTGGCTGCCCAATCGTCAGTTACTTCTGCCATAGGTGAGGATGGTGTGATCGGGAAGATACCAGCAACTTCTGTGAACGCATAAGAAGTCCAAGCAGCAGCTGTGTTACCATCCATAGTTTTCATAACTTTTGCCATGATATTTTTCTCCTTTCTATATATGACCATATCAATAAACACTTTATTGACAGGTAGTCATTCTTCACCATCTATTTTAATACAAGTTGTATAAATCGTCAAGATTATAACCTGCCTATGTTGTTTATTTTTTCACACAATCGCTTAAAAATCCGTACAACCTATACTTAGCCATATCTCACCATCACTGTATTTCGAACCATTGATCACCATGTTGTCGATATCCACGCTGCCATCCCCACTGTCCATCTGTTTAAGAAAATTGTCACACTGCCGCTCCAGTTCTTTTCCGCTCCAATCCGCCTTCGAATCGAGTTTCTGAACCACCATTTTGAGAAATGATTTTATCCTTTCTACTACAATATATTTATGGTTAATATCCCTTACAGCCAGTAAGGAA
>OLPF01002351.1_pt1 | contig 12635 bp, 13 predicted proteins | sample 1673121 | NCBI WGS metagenome assembly OLPF01 (sample SAMEA3136756, study PRJEB25190) | human gut metagenome | reverse complement strand
CGGCCGAGCCCTCGCCTGGTCGCCCTTACGCGGCCGGTACCTCGCCCGGTCGCCCTTACGCGGCCGGTACCTCGCCCGGTCGCCCTTACGCGGCCGGCCCCTCGCATCCGGTTGCCCTTACGCGGCCGGCCCCTCGCCCGGTCGCCCTTACGCGGCCGGCCCCTCGCCCGGTCGCCCTTACGCGGCCGGCCCCTCGCATCCGGTTCCAGCCGAGTTTCCCAGCCTGTGGATTTCCCGTGCCGCGCGCAAAAAAAAATCGGCTGCAGGATTGCAGATTCCATGCGAAGGTGCTATAATGTAGAACAAACGCCTAAAGCAAACCCGTACCGCGTACGGAAGAAAGGAACCCTATGCATAAGTTTCAGTCGCACACTGCTATCTATTTTGGGGACGACCCTCTGGCGCGCCTGTCCCAGTTGAAATTCAAGCGCTTTTTTATTGTCACCGACCCGTTTATGGCCAAAAGCGGCGCGGCGGACATGCTCATCCGCCGGCTTCCGAACGGCAGCGAACACGCTGTTTTTTCCCATGTTACGCCCGACCCGCCGACAGATCTTGTCGTGGAGGGGGCGGTCGAGCTGTGCCGGTTTGGCGCGGATTGCCTGATCGCCCTTGGCGGCGGCTCGGCCATAGACGCGGCGAAGGCCATCGGCTATGTGGAAAAACAGGTCTTAAAACGGGACCGGATGATTTATTTTATCGCCATTCCGACCACCAGCGGAACCGGCAGCGAAGTCACATCTTTTGCAGTCATCACCGATCATGAGCAGGATGTCAAACACACGATTATCACAGAGGAAATCCTGCCCCGCGAGGCGATACTGGACGTTGAATTCGTCAAAACCGTTCCGCCGCAGACCACGGCGGATACAGGTATGGACGTACTGACGCACGCTGTTGAGAGCTATGTGTCTCCCATGTCAGGTACCTATGCCGAGGCGCTGGCGGAAAAGGCCGTCCGACTCGTGTTTTCCGATCTGCTCACTGCCTACCACTGCCCGGACGACACCAGGGCGCGCGCCCATATGCACGCCGCGTCCAACCTGGCTGGCTTTGCCTTTGATTACACTTCGCTCGGGATCAATCACGGAATTGCCCACGCCATCGGCGGCGTATTCCACATTCCGCACGGACGCTGCAACGCCGTATTGCTGCCGCATGTGATCGCCTATAACGCCAAGAACAGCCAGTTCGCCTTTGACCGGTACACCGCCCTGTCCAGAATGCTTGAATTGGGCGCGGCGTCGGAGTACCAGACGCTGAAGAACTTCTGCAACGCCATTCATGCCCTGATGCTGAAAATGAATATGCCCACGACGCTGCGCGACTGTGGCGTCTCTGAATCGGAATTTAGGCAGCACCTGCCTTCGATTATAGAGAATGCGCTTGCAGACCGCTGTACCGCAACCAACCCGGTGGAAATGTCGGCGGATGGCGTGCGTGAGATCCTCACGCGGGCTTTCGGATAACCCGTGCAATCAGGATCCTGCCCGGCGTGAGCCGTGCGGTATTGTTCGCGGCGCTTTTGGCCGACGTACTATTCCCCGCCGCGCCGTTGACGGACGCGCACGGGATAGCGGGCCTTTTTCGATTGTACCTGCGGCGGTGCGAAACCGGCGCGCACAGTCATTTTCTACAGCGTATGTCTTCCGGCCGCCTGCGCGCCCGCCGGCGTAAATACCGGCGCACTGCGCCATGATCCGAAGCTTACGGATGCCGCCGCGCAGCCCTGTTTTCAATACATTCACATATGCCGCGCAGCGCGGCAAACCCGGCGCGCTGTCTGTGTCATGCCGTACCGGTCCGTCTCGCGCCTTTTGCCCGCGCCGCATTTATACAATTCGTATTAATTTTACGATTATTTGCGTTTTGTTTAAATGTAAACTTAGCGCCGCCTCTCTTTGGAGGCGGCGTTTGTGTTTGCTGCGAACTTACGGTTTTCTCATTGCGCTGGGCGGCAGGCGCCGCCGTATCGGGTTTTGTCCGGTGCGCCGCATAGGGCCGCCGCCCTTTGCCGCTCCGGATAACGCATAACCGGCACAGGCAACATGCGGCTGCCCGTCTTCATATACGTCCAGCCGTCCGGGCCCTGCTCCAAACGGCGCGTCTACGCAATCTTGCGGCCCCTTGCACGTCTGAGCTGTCGTATACAAAACGCACAGCAAATGCAGGCTCGCTGCCTCTCGGATTACACAGGCTGCGTCCCTGCGCCTTTTATCTGCCGGCGGGCCCAAATTTTCTCCTCCCTTGGCCCGTATAATGGAGATGCCCGGTCCGCGTGGAGATGTACCAATCCCGCTTTTGCCGCGGCATATGGCCCCTTTTATGCCGGCGCATATTCGCAAAACAAAACCATTTGTAAAAAATATAGTTCAATATACGTTTTGAATAATTGCGTCCCATTTTCCAATGAATGTGGGCCTGCTTTTGCGTGGACATATTTTCGCGTATCTCATCCGTGTGCTCCGCCTTTCCACATGCCCACAACTGTGTGTTCCGCACCCCCACCCCCGCGTCCATACTTTCATATTCCCATACTTCTGCATTTCCGTGTTCCCGCATCGCCGCACATCACATTTCTGCGCGCCGGTGGTTCGCGTGCTCCTGCTCCCGCATTCCCGCGCCCGGTCCCTTGCACCCATGCGCCCAGCGCCCGCGTCCGCGTCGTCTTTCCTCTTTGCAAGCCGGCCCGTACAGGCGCGAAACGGTGCGAAAAGCGCGTAAAAAAGCCGGACGGCAAACCGTCCGGCTTTTCACACGGGGCTGCGCCCCATCTGTTCTGTATGCCAAGTCTCAAGCCTGCGCCTCGGCCTCTCTGCGCCCGTAGCCCGCCTCCTTCAGCATCATATCCTTCACTTTCATCAGGCGCACCTGCGTGCTGCGCTCGTTCTCGTCGAGCTTCATAACGATGTAGCGAATGCTCGCCTGCAGATCTGGAATCATCACATGCTCCAGGGCGTTGACGCGTCTGCGGGTCTTCTCTATCTCGGCGGACATGAGCTGGCAGGCCTTTTCCGTCTCGGCAAGCCTCAGCATATCGGGCAGCACGTCCGCCAAAGACTGCACGGCATAATCCAGGTCGGCCGACGTGAACGCAAAGCCGTAGGAGAAAATGTCCTCCGCCGCCGCCGTGCGGGTTTTATATTCAAATACGGGGATATTGACGCTCATTACATTGCGCGTGTCCGCTTCCACAAGCACTTCCTGCTTGGGCGCCATCATGGCGACGTTGGTCGTCTCGTCGTCCATGCTCGCGCGGGCGAGCGCAAAGTTTTTATTGGCGGCCGAAATGCCCGCCTCCACGCGTTCGCGCAACGCTTTGTTTTCACGCACCATATCCAAAAACTGGCGCATGAGCTCATCCCGTTTATCCTTGAGCAGTTTGTGGCCGCGAATGGCGGTCACAAGCTTCTTTTTCAAACGGGTCAGTTCCATACGGGTTGGATTCACTTGTTTCGCAGCCAATACCGCCACCTCCTCTTTCTATCTTCGATCACTCTGTCTGTTCTTACTCTTTGTCGTAATATTCATCCAGATATTTATCGTCAATTCGTTTGAGTTCGGTACGCGGCAGCATGCGAAGCAGCTTCCAGCCGATATTCAATGTTTCTTCAATGCTTCGATCTGTCTGGTATCCCTGAGATACATATTCTTTCTCAAATGCATCTGCGAAACGTGCATATTTCAGGTCAATTTCTGTCAGTGCGGCCTCTCCCAGGATAACCATCAGCTCTTTTGCATCTTTACCACGCGCATAAGCGGCAAACAACTGATTCATCGTATTGGCATGATCTGCTCTTGTCTTACCTGCTCCGATTCCTTTATCTTTCAGACGGGACAGAGATGGAAGAACATCAATTGGAGGTGTTACTCCTTTTCTGTAAAGCTCACGGCTTAAGATGATCTGTCCTTCCGTGATATATCCTGTCAGGTCAGGGATTGGATGAGTCTTGTCATCCTCAGGCATTGTCAGGATCGGGATCATTGTGATACTTCCCTTCTTGCCATTCTGACGTCCTGCTCTTTCATACAGTGTTGCGAGGTCTGTGTACAGATATCCCGGATATCCACGACGACCAGGAACTTCCTTTCTGGCTGCAGATACCTCACGCAATGCATCTGCATAGTTTGTGATATCTGTCAGAATAACAAGGACATGCATATCTTTTTCAAATGCAAGATACTCCGCTGCTGTCAGTGCCATACGTGGTGTTGCGATACGCTCGATCGCCGGGTCATTTGCAAGGTTTACAAACAATACTGTTCTGTCGAGTGCTCCTGTCTCGCGGAAGCTTTCGATAAAGAAGTTAGACTCCTCGAAAGTAATACCCATAGCAGCAAATACAACCGCAAAGTTTTCATTTGTTCCAAGTACCTTTGCCTGGCGGGCAATCTGTGCAGCCAGCTGCGCATGCGGCAGACCGGATGCTGAGAAGATTGGAAGCTTCTGCCCACGAACCAGCGTATTCAGTCCATCAATTGCAGATACTCCTGTCTGGATAAACTCCTCCGGATAACATCTCGCTGCCGGATTCATTGGCAGACCATTGATATCCATTCTGGCATCCGGAAGGATCTGCGGACCTTCATCGATTGGATTACCAAGTCCATCAAAGACACGTCCAAGCATATCTTCTGATACGCCAAGTTCCATGCTTCGTCCAAGAAATCGTACTTTGCTGTTGGAGAGGTTAATACCTGTTGAACTTTCAAACAGCTGTACAAGAACATCGCTTCCGTTTACTTCCAGAACCTTACATCTTCTTGTCTCACCGCTCGCCAGCTCGATTTCTCCAAGCTCATCATATGTTACGCCTTCTACTCCACGCACCAGCATCAGAGGTCCGGCCACTTCCTGAATGGTTCTATATTCTTTTGGCATTTAACCTTCCTCCTTTACAAATGCTGCTGCAATCTGAGCGCTTAATGTCTCATCGACCTGCTTAAATTCTTCATCAAGCTTATCTTCTGTCACATATTTAAAACGTCCGATCTGCTCTCTGACTGGCATTGATATCAGCTTCTGAAGTGATGCACCTTCTTTTAATGCATCGGTTGCCCTGTCAAAGAATTCATTAACGAGAACCATCATCATATGCTGTTTCTTCAATGACGTATACGTATCTACTTCATGGAAAGAGTTCTGATGCAGGAAGTCCTCACGGATTGATCTTGCAGCTTCCATCTTCAGACGGTCGGACGGTGAAAGTGCATCCATACCCACCATCTTAACGATTTCTTCCAGTTCTGCTTCTTCCTGAAGCAGCGTCATCATCTTCTGACGGCCTTCCATCCAGTCTTCAGCAACCTGTCCGTTAAACCATTTTTCCATATCATCCAGATACAGAGAGTAACTCTTCAGCCAGTTGATTGCCGGGAAATGTCTCTTGTATGCCAGGGAAGCATCCAGTCCCCAGAACACTTTGACGATACGAAGTGTAGCCTGAGATACCGGCTCAGATGTATCACCACCCGGAGGAGATACTGCTCCGATAACGGAAAGTGCTCCTTCTCTTCCTTCTTTTCCAAGAGAAACTACATGTCCGGCACGCTCATAGAACTGAGCCAGACGACTTCCAAGATACGCCGGGTATCCTTCTTCACCTGGCATCTCTTCCAGACGTCCTGACATCTCACGAAGTGCCTCTGCCCAACGGGATGTAGAGTCTGCCATAAGTGCTACGGAATATCCCATATCACGGAAATATTCAGCAATTGTAATTCCTGTATAAATAGATGCCTCACGCGCTGCAACCGGCATGTCTGATGTGTTTGCGATCAGAACGGTTCTCTGCATCAAAGGCTGTCCTGTCTTCGGATCCTTCAATTCCGGGAACTCATTCAGAACATCTGTCATCTCATTTCCACGCTCACCACATCCGATGTAGACAACAATATCTGCCTCAGCCCATTTTGCAAGCTGATGCTGGATCACTGTCTTTCCACTTCCGAAAGGTCCCGGAACGGCCGCAACACCGCCCTTGGCGATTGGGAAGAATGTGTCGATGACACGCTGTCCTGTTACAAGTGGCATTTCCGGCGGAAGTTTCTTCTTATACGGACGACCGCGACGAACCGGCCACTTCTGCATCATAGTTAATTCTTTTTCGCCTTTTTCTGTTTCAACAACTGCTACAATATCTTCTACTGTAAATGTTCCTTCTTTGATTTCCTTGATTGTTCCTTTAATTCCATAAGGAACCATGATCTTCTGCTGTACAAGAACTGTTTCCTGAACTGTACCGATCACATCTCCTGTCTCTACTTCATCTCCAACCTTTACAGTAGGAACGAACTCCCATTTCAGATTTCTCTTAAGAGACGGAACTTCAACTCCTCTTTTCAGGTTGTTTCCGGAAATCTTCATAATATCATCCAGTGGTCTCTGGATTCCGTCATAAATACTTGCGATCAGACCAGGTCCTAATTCTACAGACATTGGAACATCCATAGATTCAACCGGTTCTCCAGGTCCGAGACCTGATGTCTCTTCATATACCTGGATGGATGCCTCGTCACCGTGCATCTCAATGATTTCTCCGATCAGACGCTGTTCCGATACACGGACAACGTCAAACATATTCGCATCACGCATTCCCTCTGCGATAACAAGAGGTCCTGCGACTTTTTTAATCACTCCTGTGCTCATTCGCTTACTCCTCCAAACAGAATATCTGATCCGACGGCCTGCTCAACTGTCTTCTTCACGCCTTCAACTCCGGCTCCTGTATTCCCCGACACACCCGGGATCTGAATAATCGCCGGAAATGTCTGCTCACCGTACTTGTTGATTTCTGACGGAATCTGTGCAGCCACAGCCTCTGTAATATAGATAATGCCGTAATTTCCTTCTGCAAGCTGGCGAAGCTTTGCCTTCGCCTCATCCCGGTCTTTCACAGGGCAGATGCTAAGACCGAGGGTGGCAAATCCATAGATACTGTCATAATCGCCCATTACTGCAATCTTATACATACATCTCCCTTATCCTTTCCCGGATTGCTTCATCCGGAAATTCATTCTGCTTTCCGGTCAGTATAATCCGTACTGTCTTGATCTCATTTTGTCTGGCTAACAGATATGCCAGAAGCGGTCCAACAGAAAATGATTCGTATTTCTGTGACCTCATGGAATCTGTCATTTTATTATCACACCAGCGTTCAAATGCAGACGGTGATATACGCAGTGCATCGGCACCTTCACGATAAGATGTTCCTTCCAGATACTGTGCGATCTCCTCCGCACCGGCCAATGCTGCCTGTGTCAGCTGATCCACATTGATCTCGGAACAATTCACCATTGCCTTCTTCATGAAATCTGCATTTTTTTCTGTCTTCTGAGATCTTACTGCAATCTTAATATCAGCGATTGCAACTGCTGTCTGTGCATACTCTTCAATGATCTTCTCACCTGATTTTTTCCCTGCTTCCAGCATAGCTTCCAGTGTTGCGCGATCAATAATAAGATCACACAGCTGTCCGTCTCTTGTGTGAAGCAGAGTATCAAATGCTTCTCTTGCTGTTGCCGGCATATTTCCCGGCAGCTTATCAAACTCTTTGTTCTGAACAATTGCATACATTTCTTCTCCAGAAATCTCACAATCATCATAGAAGATATTTTTATTCTCTACTTCCGTACATACTTCTTTGATCGCTGCTTTCAGATTGTGATAAAGCTTTGGAAGGGACAGAACATCGAATACATGCATATCCGGTGCCACCTCACGGATTGTCTGCCACACCTTCTCTTCTTCCTTATTCAGAACTTCATCTGCATCCAGCGTTCCTGCTGTCAGATCTCCCCAGCCCTTTTCAACCAGAAGCTGTAGAGCCTGTTCTGCACTCTTGCACGCAAGAAGCTGTTCGATCACTGCATTCGTTAAAAGAGAGACTTCCAATGCACGGATTCTGGCAACCGCATAGGTATATTTTGTCTTACTCAAGATTATCCCTCCTTGCGGCTACACTGCTGTAAACAGCTGCCGGTTCACTTTATCTGATAACTCTTCTCTTCTTGCATCAAACAACGCTTTGATCGTACAATTTTCTTCGATGCCGCCATAGGTCAGGATAAATCCCCCATCCATTCCGTCCGGCACTGTCTCTGTAAGTTCCAGGCTTCCGCCTTTCTTCTTCGCTGTTTCATATACTTTTTCCATATACCCTTGAGGCATACGTTTTCTGTCTTTCTCTGTAAAGCAGATGGTTCCTTCTTCCGGAAGTACATACTTCTCAAGAACCTTTTCAAGCATTGCAAAATAAGCTGCATCATCAAGCTCTCCGACTGCTTTGTAAGCATCTTCAAGAACTTCACTGATCACTTCCTGTTTCGCCTCAAGTACTGCCTTGCGCTTTCTCATATCTGATGAAGAGGCCAGGCGTTTCACAGAATCTTCTGCTCTGGCTTCTGCCTGTGCGACAATCTTCCGTGCATCTTTCTCTGCCTGTGCTTTTGCTTCCCCAATTATAGAATCCGCCTGTGCGTGTGCCTGTGCGAGTATCTCTTTTGCATTATCCTGCGCCTCTGCGATTATCTGCGCTTTCATTTTGTCAAGTCCACTCATCTCCACGCTCTCCTTTTTATTTATTTCTTACAGCTGGATACCACTTACTGCGAGGAAGGAAATCAGAAGAGCCAGGATCGCATATGTCTCAACCATTGCCGGGAACAGCATTGCTTTACCAAACTGCTCTGGCTTCTTTGCTACGATTCCGATAGAAGCCGCTGCTGTCTTACCCTGTGCGATACCTGAAATCAATCCAACAATACCGATTGGGAGACAAGCTGCAAGGATCATAAGTCCTGACTGAACGCTAACTTCTACTCCACCACCGCCGAGAATACCAATTTTAGAAAGTGTAATAAATCCAACAAGCAGTCCATACAGTCCCTGTGTACCTGGGAGCAGCTGCATGATAAGTACTTTAGCGAATTTGCTCGGGTCTTCTGTTACAACACCTGATGCTGCCTGTCCTGCGATACCTACACCTAACGCAGATCCTGCACCTGCGAATAATACTGCGATTGCTGCGCCTAATAATCCATATACAACTCCAAGTTCACCTGCTATATTCATAATGTTGTTTCCTCCTTAACATCAACATATTTCGTATTTTCTTTAAAAGGCTCGAATGCTTTTCCGCCGCCTTCATAAAATTTCCCGAAAAATTCCACAAACTGTAAACGGTTTGTGTGTACATAAGCTCCCAGCAGATTGATCGCCAGGTTCAATACGTGTCCCACAATGAAGATCACAATGAAAAGAATCACACCGATCACATTGTTTGGAAGCATCGCTCCCATCTGATTAATAACGGATGCGATAACTCCTGTTGCAAGTCCAAGTGCAAGAAGTCTTGAATAGGACAATGCATCACTGAGCCATCCTGTCACGTTATACAAATCATACGCTCCAAGCGCAAGCCGAAGCGCCGGATTCTTATTTGCTCTTCCTGACATCAGCACAATACCGATTGCTCCACCCGCAGCCATCACTTTTGCAGCAGTGTTCAAAGCCGCAGGGAACACGATTGTAGTCTGTGCGATCGATGCGAAAATGTCACTTGGAAGCAGCATCAGGATCAACCCGATCAGCATCACAAACCAAAGTACAACGTCACAGATAAAATCTACAACCTTACCATCTTTTAAACACAGATAACCTTTAATTCCAAGTCCTACGAACAAATGAATTGTTCCAAATAACAAAGAATAAACCAGAAGTTTCATTGGATCATTCAATGGAACAAACCAAAGTGCCGGAACTGTTACCGTATGTCCGAAGAATTTTTCTGAAACAATGTCTACGATATTTCCAAAATATCCTCCAAATAGAACGCCCCATACAAGTGTAGATACTCCACAGTAGAAGAACAGTTTCAAAGATTTTGCCATGCTCTGTGACATTCTTGGATATTTCTTCACAAGAATCGCACACACAATTGCAACAACTGCTCCATACGCTGCATCTGACAACATCATTCCGAAGAAAAATACGTAGAAGAATGACATGATCGTTGTCGGATCGATCTCTCCGGCATGCGGTAATCCGTAAGATTCTACAATGCCTTCCATGTTTGTAGAGAATGGGTTATTCTTTAAAATAACCGGTGCTTCTTCACCTTCTTCAATGTCTTCAATATCTACCATACAGTTATATTTCTCTGTCAAAGATTTCTCTACCGGATCTGACTCACATGCCGGTATATATCCACTGATCACAAATGTACGCTTTGACTGAAGAAGATCTCCGAGAACTGCATACTTATCTGCTCGGACTCTGTAATAATCTGCTACGGCCTGAAGTTCTTTTCTTTTGGAAGCCAGGCTCTTAAGTTCTGCCTCGCACTGCGTCATCCGCTCTCTTGACGCTGCTATCTCTGTTTCCAGTACTTCCTTCTGCTCTTTTGGTGTCTTGCTCCAGTTCTGGGACGGTCTTGCAAATCCTGCACTCCGAAGTACTTCTTCCACTGTCTGGAGTTGTTCTTTCAAACAGATGACTGCAATGCAGATCATATTAGATTCTGCTGAAACTAAATGTACATCGACCCCTGTTTTCTCCATCACTTCCGGAGTCTTCTCAAGTAGAATGGAATAAATGTTCTCAAGAGTAAGCTCTCCCGGCATTGTTCCCAGGATCAAAGCAGTCCTTTTTGTCTTCCCTTCCTGAAGCGGAACATCTAATGCCATCCACGGCATCAGACTTTCAATCTGATTCTCGATCTTTGCTATGCCTGCTCTAAGCTCAGCATGCTCACGATCAAGATCATAAATTTCGCGGGCTGTCTTGATCAATTCCGGTCCAGATATCTGAACCTTTTCTTCCAACTCGCGATCAATCAGTTCTTTTCCTTCCAGCGAAGAAAGTAATGACTTTTTCTCCGGAGCGTAAGCATCCAGAATCCCCAGTGCCTGATCTGCTGCCGTTGCCGCCTTTTCAAATTTCATCCGCTGTCCGGTTGTGTCCATCTTTTGGAAGAATGCATCCTCTTCTTTGTCCCTGTCAACTTCAAGAACTCCAAGATGCTGTAACTGTTCCAGGATTGCTTTTCGATCTTTCTTCAGGGCACAGATGCTGATTTTCTGCATCTTAAGTACCGCCATAATCTTATCCCTCCTTTTTTGTTACGACCACATGGATCAGATTAATTCAGAAAGAACTAGCTGCACTGCTGCATCCTTTTTCTCTCTTGCAGAAACCTTCAGCTCTTCGATCACATCTTTGAGCTTCTCTGCTTCTTTATCTTCCTGATTTTTCGCCTCTTCTCTGGCTTTCTCATCCAGTCCACCGGCAGTTCTTTTTGCCTCTTCTATAAGTTCTTCATGAATCTGCTTTGCCTGAAGAGATGCATCTTTCAGAATCTGTTCTTTTTGTTCCTGCGCTTTTACAAGAATCTCTTCTGCCTGCTGTTCTGCTTCTTTAATTGACCGGATTGTCTCATCCACCATAGTATCTACACCACCTTTCCTGTCTCCCCTTTTTCATTGTTCTTATGTGATTTTGAACAATAAGATCTCTTCGCTGTATGTTGTTACTGCACATTAATATCTAAGGATTACGCTGTTCGCAGCATGTATCAATATATTATTACCATACTTTTCTTTCCTATTCTCTTTCTGTTTGTAACTTTCGCACAACGATGTTATTTTAAACATAGCATATTTTGTCGTAATAATCAAACTTTTTATTAGATTTTTATAAATAATTTTTAGATTACTAAATATTTATTCCATTTTTTGTAGTTTATTAAACGTTTTTTGTGTTTTTGTATAAATATCTGATTATTCTTTCTCTTCGCGCTCTTTTTACAAGACATCTGATTTTGTACATCTTGTTAAGCAAATAGATCATTCCATCTGCGAGAATGTAAAGCTAGTCAATGAATGCGGTGGAATCCGTTACCCAAGAATCAGGACCACCCGTCCAACGGGTGGTTTGCTCTAGGGCTATACCCCCTTATTACTAGGTCCGCGTCTCAAGGCGCTGTGTGATCAGAACCAGTTCTACTTACTCATTGCCACTGCTATAGGTGAATCAATTTTCCTCGTTAAAACTGGGTCAGTTTTAAGTATAAATCAACACTCCCCTTCTTTCTAAATTTTTAATACTCTCTGAATGACTCCAAAAACTTTTCAAAAATCTCACAATTTACTAAAGCAATGCCATCAATTTTATACACTGCTCCTGCCTCTTTTGATAACTCTTGAAATTTTGTAAGACCTATACTATACTTTTCAGCTCCCTCTCTATATCTTACAAATTTCTTCGCATATTTCTTTGTCGTTTCCACTTCTCTTCTTGCATGCCCCATAAATAAAATCCTCCAACCTTTTAAATATTTGCAGAAAAAATTTTCTACATTATATCCAAAAGATTGGAGGTTAAAATACAACACACCTATTCAAAAAAATTCAAATTTTTATTCCCTCAAAAGTGTTTTTATTCTATAACTTTCCATTTTATCACACTCTTTTAATAATTGTTCTTTATATGTTTCAGTCTCTTCTCTAGCATGGTTTTGTTTTTATTCTGATGATATCACAATCATCTTTGTCATATTTTTCAATTACTTTTGTAATTAAGGAAGTTTTTCCAATAGCTGTTTCCGAACAAATATAATGAATAGTTTTTTTATCCC
>OLPF01002350.1_pt1 | contig 12637 bp, 9 predicted proteins | sample 1673121 | NCBI WGS metagenome assembly OLPF01 (sample SAMEA3136756, study PRJEB25190) | human gut metagenome | reverse complement strand
TACGCCACACCGACGAAATGCGTAGCATTTTGGAGGTTAGCTCTGAACAGTTACAAATCCTGATAAGCAGTTATGCGGAATGCATAATGTTTATAGAAAACGCAAATTGTTCGGAGCCATGGTCCAAGCGGTTGGTTCTGAGCATCTGCAAAAAAGAAAAGGAGAAGAGAACATGAAAAAGAGAATCTTACCTCTTCTGCTGACAGCTGCTATGGTAGCTGGTCTGGCAGGCTGCGGCAGCACCGCTGCAAAAGAAACAACAGCAGCAAGCGACAACAACCAGACAACAGCAGAATCCACAGAAGCTGGCAGCACTACCGGCGAGAAAATCCTGAAAGTTCAGGTTGGTCCTGACCCAGAAACTGTTGACCCTGCACTGAATAGTGCTGTAGATGGCGGTAACATGATCCTTCATGCATTTGAAGGCCTTCTGACTCTTGATGAGAATGGCCAGTTAAAGGAAGGACAGGCAGAATCATGGGAGACATCCGAAGATGGTCTTACATGGACATTCCACTTAAGAGACGGCCTTAAATGGTCAGACGGCACAGATCTGACAGCTGAAGATTTCGTTTACAGCTGGCAGCGTGTATGTGATCCTAATGTAGCAGCTCCATACGCTGAGACAGTTCTTGGTATGGTTAAAGGCTATGATGAAGCAGTAGCAGGCGATATCACAAAACTTGATGTACAGGCTCCTGATGAGAAGACAGTTGTTGTAAATCTTGCACATCCTTGCTCATATTTCGGCGAACTTGCAGCATTCGCAACATTAAACCCTGTTCAGAAAGCAACAGTTGAAGCAAATGGTGATGCTTGGGCAACATCTGCTGATACTTATATCTCCAATGGTCCTTTCATGATGACAGAATGGGTACCTGGATCACACATCACATTCAGCAAGAATCCTAACTACTGGAATGCTGAGGCCATCAAACTTGACAAGCTTGAGTTTGAACTGATCGAAGACTCCAACGCAGCTTACAGTGCATACACAAGTGGCGAAGTTGATATGATCAAAGACGTACCTACAGAAGAAATCCCTAGCCTTCAGGGCAATGAAGAATTCCATGTAGATCCTATCATTGGTACATACTATGTCAGCCTGAACCTTCAGAAAGAATATTTCCAGGATGCAAGAGTACGTAAGGCATTAAGCCTTGCAATCGATCGTAACTACGTAGCGAATACTCTGATGCAGGGTACATATTCACCTGCAAGCGCAATTGTAGGTCCTGGCTGGTTAGATACAGATGGTTCTTCATTTGCTGAAAATGCAAATGGCGGCACACCTTACATTGACAATGACAACTTCGATGCTAACCTTGAAGAAGCTAAGAAGTTACTGGAAGAAGCTGGCTATCCAAACGGCGAAGGCTTCCCACAGATCGAGTACACAACAAATGATGCAGGTTACCACAAGGTTGTAGCTGAGTACTTACAGCAGGCTTGGGCTGCAATTGGTATCGACCTTAAAGTCAACATCGTTGAATGGGCAAGTTTCACACCAATGCGTCGTAACGGCGAATTCGATGTTGCTCGTAACGGTTGGGTAGGTGACTACACAGATCCATCCAACATCCTTGAACTGTTCTGCACAACAAACGGCAACAACGATGGTAAATACACTAATGCAGACTTTGATGCAGCTATCGAAGATTCCAGAGTTACAACAGATGCAACTACACGTTCAGCAGACCTTCACAAAGCAGAAGACCTTCTGATGGAAGATGCAGGTTGTATTCCAATCGCTTACTACAACGATTTCTGGCTGCAGAGCAGCAAGATCACAGGTGCTTGGCATTCAGCTAACGGTTTCTGGTACTTCATGTATGCAGATATCACAGAATAAAATGTAAAGTTACAGTATAATTATTCTGTACTATGAAGGGCATTGTCCTGATATACTTTCTTTCTGAAACAGACACAATAAAGCGTGTCAAATGTTTCAGAAAGAAAGTTACAGGACAGTGCCCTTTTTATAGTATAAAGAAAATTATACTGTAACTTTTTGTATAAAAAAGAACTCCCTGAAAACAGCGTGCACCCGCACGAAACGTTTTCAGGGGGGATTTTTCATAACAGGCGTTAAAGAATATACTTGAGCTGAACCTGTTTGGTGGCTGCACGGGTGTCGAAGATAGTCGAAATATTGTGGGCTTGAAGCTATGGGCAGATGAAAATGGATATGGTAAAATGTACTATATAATATATTGCTGCGAAAGAGAAGAATCATTCGTTCCAGGTAAGCACAGCAGCTATTTTGTTGTTTGGCAAGAATCCACAGTTATATTTCCCAAGAGCGCGCGTACGATTTATTCGTTATGAGGGAATTCGGGAATGTGTGGGCACTCAGATGAATGTTATTAAAGATGTTATTTTTGAGGGGAATATTTTAAATATGCTGACGAAGGCCATCTCCTATTTGGATACGCAGATTAAGGAGAAAACCTATCTTGGTGCAGACGGATTGTTTGTGACAGAAGAAGAATACCCGAAGTTTGTTCGTCAGGAGATCATTGTTAATGCTATTACACATCGTGATTACAGTATTCGTGGAACAGATATTCAGATTAAAATGTTTGACGACAGGATCGTTGTGGAGAGCCCTGGCAGATTACCGGGTCTTGTTAAGGCTGGAAATATCCGGCATACTCATTTTTCAAGAAATCCGAAGATAGCAGAATTTTTGAGAGACTACAATTTTGTCAAGGAATATGGTGAAGGTGTAGATCGGATGTGCAGGGAATTGGAAGCGGCCGGGTTACAGAGCCCTGAGTACAGAGTGAATGCATTTATGCTGCAGGCAACCATTCGTAATCGTTTAGCGTCAGAAGGAAAAGCTGTGTTTGAGGCAGAAAACCACGGTTTGGTGAGAGAAAAAACATTGTTTGAAGAGAAAAATCACGGTTTGGTGAGAGAAAAACCACTGTTTGAAGAAGAAAACCACGGTTTGTTAAAAGAACAATCACTGTTTGAAGCGAACAATGATGGTTTCGCGAATGAAAAATCAATTTCTGAGCAGAAAGCACAGCTATTGGAAATAGTCATAAATGCGGTAGAAAACAAAACGATTTCATCTACGATTGCCGGGAATGTCAAAGAGGTCCTTGAAACATTTGCCTTTGATCAGATATTTGGGCGCAAAGAAATAAAAAGTGCATTACACTATGGAGATTATAGAGCCGGAAGTACAATTGAGATCATGCATCAATTGAAGCTTATTGAGCCTGTGAAGGGGCATGGAAAGGGCAAATACAGAATAAAATGACGGTTCAGTTCAAGTAGTTTTTTGTGGTCGGCATTAGAGAAGTCCCTGGACTGAACCTAAAAATTTTTTGGTTTTATAGTTCTGGCCAATACACAGACAGGCAATAGCAAATAAAACCTCCATGAAACGTTTCGTGCAGGTGCGCGTTGTTTCATGGAGGTTTTATTTGCTATTCCTGCCGTCCGATTATCAAAACCAACGAAAGAATTTTAAATCTCTTCAATTCGGCTGTCGATATATGGTTCTACGACGTCTACAAATTCGTCTTTCCTCAGCCACCATTCATCGGCGCTGCTCTCTTTGAGATAAACATCATCCAGTGAGTAAAGTTTGATGGTGTTCTGCTTGCCGTGGATGAGCTGGCGGAAGTCTTCGAAACGGACTTTGACGATTTCTTCTGTATCCGGCATGATGAAAAGCGCCTTGGCTGTGAAGATGGCGAAGACCTGAACAAGGGCATTGTCATGATAGTCGCCGACGTCAATCTGCTGATGGGTGCTGCCCACATGGATAATGTCTTCCTTGGATTTCTTCAGGCCACGGTAGTACTGCAGACTGTCGACGATGGCTTCTTCATAGCTTTCATCAGGATCAAAATGTGTTGTCTGGATCAGATCGTATTTGCCAGGATAAAGTTCGCGGTCCAATGCACGCTTCTGGATCATGATATAAGTATCATCTTCCTTTGGCTGGAACATCCATACATGGGCAACCTGATGAAGCAGGCCTTGGGTATGTACTTCCTCGCGAGTGGCACGTCCAATGTTGTTCAGATCCTGATCGTAAATTTTAAGAATGTCGTTTCCTCTATACATATTAATTCCGGTCTCCTCAATGAATAAACATAATGAAATAAAATGGGGGATTAATTCCCCATAGCTATTATAATATTCCGACAAAAATTTACAAGTCATTTTATGAACAAAATACAGAAAAATTTTTGGGTATTTTCCCATATGGACAGAATTTAGTAAAGATGCACAGAAAGGACGGGCAATGGAGGAATACAAATAGAAATTATACAGAAAATGGTTTTATGATGAAAAAAACACTTACGAAGGGAAGAAAACTGTGATAGAATGATTGACGCTGTAAAAAACAAGCGAACTTAAAGTAAAGGTAACTGTTCAGAGCCAACCTCCAAAATGCTACGCATTTCGTCGGTGTGGCGTATCCGCCAAATAAAATTTCAAAAACAGTTTTAAAAATGCAAACATTTTATACCTGTTTTTTGAAATTTTGCCTGGCTCTGAACAGTTACAAATAAGGAATGTATTTGGTAAGAAATTGGAAACGTACAGGTGATGCCGGGATTTGAGAGTGAGTCCAAAGGCATGGAACTGATTAACGAACAACACACATTATGTTCTTTTCTAATGAAAAGGAGTGTGTTTTATGCCAAAGACAAAATTACAAAATGTTTTTTTTACAATTCTGATGGCCTTTTTGATGGTCTATGCCATGATCTGCTATAATATTTCATTGAATATCGGTGGCATGACGAATCAGGTATTCCTGATGGCATTTGGTGAAATGAAAATTATGTGGCCTGCAGCTATCATTCTGGAATTCTTTGTTGTTGAGAAGCTGTCAACTATGTTAGCTTTTAGAATTGTGTCACCTCAGGATAAGCCGATTTTCATTACACTGGCGATCTCATCTATGATCGTTTGTCTGATGTGTCCGATGATGAGTTTTATTGCAACATTACTTTTTAAGAACGCAGGCAGCAACTTTATTGCGGTATGGTTCCAGACAACAGTGATGAATTTCCCGATGGCACTTTGCTGGCAGATTTTTGGTGCCGGTCCTCTTGGACGATTGATTTTCAGAACAGCGATGAAAGCTATGGGCAAACAGGAAGCGCCGGCAGCCGACCGTGCGGAATCCTGTTAATTCATAACAGATATTCAGCAAGGCTGCATACAGGCATGAGCATGAGCTTGGCCTCATTATCAGTATAAAGAAAAGACAGGAATCCTCTGTATACAAAACAGGGGATTTTTGATTTTAAAGGTTGACAGACCAAAGTCTTTGTACTATGATTACATAGTGGATAAAGACGAAGACAGAGACAGTAGCTCCGTATGAAAGTTTCAGAGAGTCGGCGGCAGGTGTGAGCCGATACGAGTAGCATGGATGTGAAGATCACTCCTGAGTTGCAGGCTGACAGGCCGACATATTCTGACACTGAGGTTATAAGACACTGAGCAGGGTTATGACACACTGAGCGTGGTCATGAGCTGAGCAGGGTTACGAGATACAGGTCAGAAGAGATGCCGGATGCCGGGTAAGCTGTGCCGGATTTTCCTCCGTTACAGGGAACGCATATGTCAGTATGTCGTATAGGTGGTTTAATGAATACAAGCTTTCATTCCTATTCGGAGTGGGAGCTTTTTTTGTTGAACAACTGCGCCGGGCGCATGAATGTGTCAGGGCACATTCCATTTAAAACATAGAAATCTACTTTGCTTTTTATATAAGGAGGAAACAAGATGTATGACAAAGTAAGTGCCAATCAGAATTTTGTTGAGAGAGAGCAGAAAATCGAGAAATTCTGGGCCGACAACATGATTTTTGAAAAGAGTATTGAACTGAGACAGCACAGTCCTGAATTTACTTTCTATGATGGACCGCCAACAGCCAATGGCAAGCCGCATATCGGCCATGTGCTGACCCGTGTTATCAAAGATATGATCCCAAGATACAAGACAATGAAGGGCTATAAGGTGCCGCGTAAAGCCGGCTGGGATACACACGGTCTGCCGGTTGAGCTGGAAGTTGAGAAGATGCTTGGTCTGGACGGCAAGGATCAGATCGAAGCTTATGGTATGGAACCGTTTATCCAGCATTGTAAGGACAGCGTCTGGAAATACAAAGGCATGTGGGAAGAATTCTCCGATGCCGTTGGTTTCTGGGCAGATATGGAGCATCCGTATGTTACGTACGACAACAACTATATCGAATCCGAATGGTGGGCACTGAAGCAGATCTGGGACAAGAAGCTCCTTTACAAAGGTTACAAGATCGTTCCTTACTGCCCTCGCTGCGGAACACCGCTTTCAAGCCACGAAGTTGCACAGGGTTATAAAGATGTCAAAGAAAGATCTGCCATTGCACGTTTCAAGGTAAAAGGCGAAGAAGCTTATATCCTCGCATGGACAACAACACCTTGGACACTGCCTTCCAACGTTGCACTTTGTGTTAATCCTGATGAGACTTACATCAAAGTTAAGATGAAAGAGGAAGATTATGTGTACTATCTGGCACAGGCACTGGCTGATACAGTTCTTGGCGAAGGCACATACGACGTTCTGGAGACATATAAAGGTACAGACCTTGAATATAAAGAATACGAAGCCCTTTATCCTGTTGAGACAAAGAAGAAAGCTTACTATGTTGTCTGCGACAGCTACGTTACCATGACAGATGGTACAGGTGTCGTTCATATCGCGCCTGCATTTGGTGAAGACGACAGCAAGGTCGGCAGAAAATACGACCTGCCATTTTTACAGATGGTAGATGAAAATGGTATGATGACAAAGGAAACAAAGTGGGCCGGTCATTCCTGTATCAAGAGAGTAGATCTGGAAGGTGAAAACGGCGTATCTCCTGAAGTTATCAAAGACCTGAAGGAGAGAGGACTCCTGTTCTCCGCACCGAACTTTGAGCATAGCTATCCACACTGCTGGAGATGTGATACACCGCTGATCTACTATGCACGCGAATCCTGGTTCATCAAGATGACAGCTGTCAAGGATGACCTGATCCGCAACAACAACACAGTCAACTGGATTCCTGAGAGCATCGGTAAAGGCCGTTTCGGCAACTGGCTTGAGAATATCCAGGACTGGGGTATCAGCCGTAACCGTTACTGGGGCACACCATTAAATGTATGGGAATGTGAATGCGGATGCCAGCATGCCATCGGCAGCATTGCAGAATTGAAGAGTATGTCCGATAACTGCCCGGATGATATCGAACTGCACCGTCCATTCATTGACGCTGTTACCATCAAGTGTCCGGAATGCGGCAAGGAAATGCATCGTGTACCGGAGGTTATCGACTGCTGGTTTGACTCCGGTTCTATGCCATTTGCACAGCATCACTATCCATTTGAGAATGAGAAACTGTTCAAAGAACAGTATCCTGCAGATTTTATTTCAGAGGCCGTTGACCAGACAAGAGGATGGTTCTATTCTCTGATGGCGATCTCCACACTGCTGTTTAACCAGTCTCCATTCAGAAATGTTATCGTTCTGGGTCATGTACAGGATGAAAACGGTCAGAAGATGAGTAAGTCCAAGGGCAATGCGGTTGATCCGATGGAAGCTTTGAGAGAATACGGCGCAGATGCGATCCGCTGGTATTTCTACTCCAACTCCGCACCATGGCTGCCGAACCGTTTCCACAAGAAAGCCGTTCTTGAAGGCCGCAGCAAGTTTATGGGAACACTGTATAATACGTATGCATTCTATGTACTGTATGCTGAGATCGACCAGTTTGATCCGATGAAATATACACTGGATTACGGCAAATTATCTGTTATGGATAAATGGCTTTTGTCCAAACTGAATTCTACAGTGAAGGCCGTTGACGCCAACCTGGCTGCTTACAAGATCCCTGAAACAGCCAAAGTCCTGCAGGAATTTGTGGATGATATGAGCAACTGGTATGTCAGAAGAAGCCGTGAAAGATTCTGGGCAAAGGGCATGGAGCAGGATAAGATCAATGCTTACATGACACTTTACACAGCACTTGTTACAATCTGTAAGGCTGCTGCACCGATGATCCCATTCATGACAGAAGAAATCTACAGAAACATCGTTGTGAATGTAGATAAGAATGCGCCGGAAAGTATCCATTTCTGTGACTTCCCTGAAGTGAATGAAGAATGGATCGATACAAAGCTTGAAGAAGACATGGATCATGTTCTCCAGATCGTTGTACAGGGCCGTGCCTGCAGAAATACAGCCAACATCAAGAACAGACAGCCAATCGGCAAGATGTATGTCAAGGCTGCATTTGAACTGTCTGATTTCTACAAAGACATTATTGCAGATGAATTAAATGTCAAAGAAGTTGTATTCACAGATGACGTCAGCGCATTTACATCTTACAGCTTTAAACCGCAGCTGCGTACAGTTGGTCCGAAATACGGCAAGAAACTGAATGCTATCAGACAGTATCTTGGCAGTGTTGACGGCAACGCAGCCATGAACGAACTGAAGACAACAGGCAAACTGACATTTGATGCAGATGGTGATCAGGTCGAACTGCTTGAAGAAGATCTGCTGATCGATGCCGCACAGATGCCGGGTTATGTTTCCGATACAGAGTACGAGACAACCGTTGTCCTTGATACCAATCTGACACCTGAACTGGTAGAAGAAGGCTTTGTCCGTGAGATCATTTCCAAGATCCAGACCATGCGTAAAGAAGCCGGATTCGAAGTAATGGATCATATTCGTGTTTATTTTGCTCAAAATGATAAGATCAAAGCACTGGTTGACAGCAACAATGCCGAAATCAAAGATGAAGTATTGGCAAATGAAATCTGCTTTGATACAATCAAGGGGTATAATAAAGAGTGGAATATCAACGGCGAAACCGTTGTGATCGGTGTAGAAAAGGAGAATGCCTGAATGAGTGATATAGCAGCAGTTGGTGAAAAGAGAGTATTCGAACCATTTGATAAAGAAGCATTTAAGAAGGAAATTCTGAACAATATCAAGTATCTGTTCAGAAAGACACCTGAAACAGCCAGCCAGCAGGAGATTTTCCAGGCGGTGGCTTATGCATCAAAGGATATGATCATTGATGAGTGGCTGAATGCCCACAAGGAATACGAGAAACAGGATGCCAAGACCGTTTATTATCTGTCTATGGAGTTCCTGATGGGCCGTGCCCTGGGCAACAATCTGATCAATCTCTGCTGTTATAAGGAAGTGGCAGAAGTCCTTCAGGAGATGGGACTGGATATCAATGTCGTGGAAGACCAGGAGCCGGATGCGGCTCTTGGCAATGGCGGCCTTGGTCGTCTGGCGGCCTGCTTCATTGAATCCCTGTCCACATTGAATTATCCGGCTTACGGCTGTACTATTCGTTATAAATACGGTATGTTCAAGCAGCAGATCGTGAACGGTGAGCAGGTAGAGATCCCGGATGACTGGCTCAAGAACGGCAATCCATTTGAGATTAAGCGTCCGGAATATTCTCAGGAAATCAAATTCGGCGGTTATGTCAGAATTGAATACAATGAGAAACTTGGGCGCAATGTGTATGTTCAGGACGGCTATCAGTCTGTCATGGCTGTGCCTTATGATCTGCCGGTTGTGGGATACAACAACGGTATTGTCAATTCCCTGAGAATCTGGGATGCAGAGCCGCTGGTACAGTTCAATCTGGATTCCTTTGACAAGGGTGATTATCAGAAAGCGGTTGAGCAGGAGAATCTGGCCAAGAGTATTGTTGAAGTCCTTTACCCGAATGATAATCATTACAGTGGTAAGGAACTGCGTCTGAAACAGCAGTATTTCTTTGTATCAGCCAGCCTGCAGCAGGTGATCAAGAAGTTTAAGGCAACACATGATGACATCCATCAGCTGCCGGATAAGGTTGTTTTCCAGCTGAATGATACCCATCCGACGGTTACTGTGCCTGAATTGATGCGTATTTTGATCGATGAGGAGAATCTGGAATGGGATGATGCGTGGGATATCACATCAAGATGCTGTGCTTATACGAACCACACCATCATGGCTGAAGCCCTTGAAAAATGGCCGGTTGACCTGTTTATGCGTCTGCTGCCGAGAGTTTATCAGATCGTGGAAGAGATTAACCGTCGTTTCCTGATCCAGGTTGAAGAGAAGTATCCGAACCAGTATGATAAGATCCGCAATATGGCAATCCTCTATGAAGGTCAGGTGCGTATGGCGAATATGGCGATCATAGCAGGCTTCTCTGTCAATGGTGTAGCCAGACTGCATACACAGATCCTGGAGGAAAGAGAACTGCATGATTTCTATGAGATGATGCCTGAGAAGTTCAACAACAAGACAAACGGTATCACTCAGAGACGTTTCCTGCTTCATGCGAATCCGCTGCTGGCACAGTGGGTAACAGATAAGCTTGGTACAGACGAATGGATCACGAATCTGCCATTGCTGAAAGGCCTGGTTCCGCTGGCGGATGATTCCAGAGCCCGCAAGGAATTCCAGGAGATCAAGTATCAGAATAAGCTGCGTCTGGCCAAATATATCAAAGAGCATAATGGTATCGATATCAATCCGGATTCCATTTTTGATGTACAGGTCAAGCGTCTGCATGAATATAAACGTCAGCTGATGAATATTATGCACATTATGTATCTGTACAATCAGCTGAAAGATAATCCGGATATGAAGTTCTATCCGACAACATTTATCTTCGGTGCCAAGGCTGCAGCTGGCTATAAGACAGCCAAACAGACCATCAAACTGATCAATGCTGTTGCGGATGTGATCAACAATGATCCGGCTGTCAATGACAAGATGAAAGTTGTCTTCATTGAGAACTACTGTGTGTCCAATGCAGAGATCATCTTTGCAGCCAGTAACGTTTCAGAGCAGATTTCAACAGCCAGCAAGGAAGCTTCCGGTACAGGCAACATGAAATTCATGCTGAACGGTGCCATTACACTGGGTACAATGGACGGCGCCAACGTGGAGATCGTTGAGGAAGTCGGCAGCGAGAATGCCTTTATCTTCGGTATGAGCTCCGATGAAGTTATGGGCTATGAAGCCAACGGCGGTTATAATCCGAGAGAGATCTATGAGCAGGATGCAGATATCCGCAGAGTCATGGATCAGATGGTGGACGGCACATATTCCAATGGCGATACAGAGACATTCCGTGAACTGTTCAATTCGCTGATCAACCAGGATGTTTACTTCATCCTGAAAGACTTCAGATCTTATGCTGAGGCACGTGCGAAGATCAATGAAGCTTACAGAGACAGCAAGGCCTGGAACAGAATGGCCATTCTCAATACGGCATGCTCCGGCAAGTTCTCCTCTGACAGAACCATTGAAGAGTATGTAAGAGATATCTGGCATCTGAAGAAAGTATTCGTGAAATAAATAGTTGCGAACAGCAGATGAATTAATTCAATAGACATGAAAAAATAGAGAACGCCAATGCAGCGGGGACGCTGTATTGGCGTTTTGTTAATCAGGAATTGCTGATAATTTCCTGGACTTCTGAAATGTCTTTTTCGACGATATCAGCAATTTTTTCTAATGAAAGACCATATTTGTGCATATTTAAAATAAGTTTCTTTGTGGTTTTTTCTATAGCTTTTTCTTCGATTCATTCACCTAAATTGGACATAATATAGTTGCCTTTCTTTATTGTATAATTAGTGTAAAGACACAATGGAGTTATTGATAATCTCTTCAATTTCTGAAATGTCTTTCTTAGTTACAGTGGAGATTAATTCTGGACTGCATCCGTTTTGATACATCTCTAGGATAATTTCCAGAATAACTTCTTTCTTTGTTTTTTCAATGGCTCTTTCCTCAATGCCTTCACCTAAATTACACATATCGTTCACTCCTTCCTCTAACTCTACGCTTAATGGAATATGGTATTCGGTTTCTATGATTGCAAGTTTCTGTGTTACGGTCAATTCTGCAGATAACAAGGTGCCGATCAGGCGATGTAATTCATACTGCTCTTCCTGAGGCGGCAATTTGCGGCCAATGCTGAGCAAGACAATGTTCAATAAGTCGAGATGACCGTTCCAGTTATAATGTTCGAGAATGTCTTCCTTGGTGAGGTGGACATAGCTCATGCTGTTGGACGGCATGTTCATACACAACCAGATGCTGAAAACACGCTTCATGTCATCAAAATTCTGCTTGTCAAAGTCACGTTCCTTCTGAGAGGAAACCATGCGGCTGACATAGAAAATCGCTCTGTTAAGAAGCTGGTACTTCTCTGGTGAATTCTTCTGAATCTCGATATTAATAATAATCTGTGCCAGACCGTCTCGCATACGTACATAAAAAATGATATCAAACCGAATCATGCCTTCATTGATCTCGCTGTGTTCGGTATTCAGACCGGCGAGCCGATGGTCAGATACATAGGGGGTACTTGCGTCAGTGGGTCTGGATGCATTCGTCATACTGCGCCTTATCGTTGGCGGCAGTGATTCTATTTGTAATGGCTGTGTTCATATATCGTCGATTCCCCTTTTATTATACTCAAGAGAGTAGCTGTAAGCAATAAAAAATACACAATGTTCATCAGATCAACGTTGACTGTCTTTATTTGTAACTGTTCAGAGCCAAGCAAAATTTCAAAAAACAGGTATAAAATGCT
>OLPF01002347.1_pt1 | contig 12644 bp, 10 predicted proteins | sample 1673121 | NCBI WGS metagenome assembly OLPF01 (sample SAMEA3136756, study PRJEB25190) | human gut metagenome | reverse complement strand
CCGTGCCGCAGCCGCCGGAGCGGTGCTTAAGCCGTAAGGCGGGAATTGTGCGGTGCTGCCTTAGCTTTTTTTAATGAACTGGGTGCCGCATTTGGGGCAGGTGATGGAAATTTTGCCGCGGCCCTTGGGCACGCGTACCTGCTGGCGGCAGTGCGGGCAGGAAAAATAGCGGTAGGTTTTGCGCAGGGCAAACCGCTGCTGCAGCTGGCCGAACTTGGCGCGCACACCAGCGGTTTTCTGCATAAAGGCAATGTTTTCTGCATAGCGCTTGTGTACGTTGCGGCTGAGCATGCGGAAGTACGCATAAAGCAGCAGCAGAAGCCCGATATAATAAAAGATGCCCACAAACAGCCCAATTACCAGGCAGACCAGCGCCGTTACGCACAAAAAGTTGCCAAAAGTATCACTGCCGTACCGCCCGGACATAAAACGCTGGAACCATGCCTTCATCTTAAACACGCCATCCTTTTGAATACAGGTGTACCCCAAAAGCCAAAAAGCAGGCCGTTGCGTTGTTAGCGGATACACCGTTTTGTAATATGTCAATTATTATCGCATGTATTTATGGTTAAATCGTGAACGACTTCGGAACAGAATTTGAACAAAAGGGAGTAATAGGGGGGGAGATTCTGTACATAGCCATGCACGCCCTGTGCAATAAGAAGCAATCAATTACTTTTACGGGTCATTTGAAGTACGCACTCCACATGCCTTGTCCTTGGGAACAAATCCACGGGCTGAACCTTTTCCAGCGTATACCCCTGTTCACACAGGAACTTAGCATCGCGGGCGGCGGTGGAGGGGTTGCAGCTGACCATGACGAGGGTGCGTGGGGCCATCTGGACAATGGCAGTCAGGGTGGCGTTATCGCAGCCTTTGCGCGGCGGGTCCACCACGATCACATCGGGGTGGGCACCCTCGCTGGCAAGGCGGGTCGCGGCTTCGCCGGCGTCCATGCAGTAAAAATCGGCTTCCTCCGGGGGCAGGCCAAGATGCGCAGCAACGGTTTTGGCACCTTCCACTGCCTGCGGCACAACCTCAACGCCGACCAGGCGGCGGCAGTGCGGCTTCATCGAAAGGCCAATGGTGCCCATACCGCAGTAAAGGTCCAGCAAAAAGTCATCCGGCTGCAGCCGGGCAAACTCTTTCGCCTTGGCGTACAGCAGCTCGGCAGCGGGGGTGTTGACCTGATAAAACTCGTGCACACCCATCTGGATGGGCACTCCGGCCAAAGTATCCTCAATCACGCCGGGGCCAAGCACGGTGCGGGTATCCCGCCCTAAAATCACGTTGGTGCGGGCGGTATTGCGGTTGATCAGCACGGTGGTCAGCTGGAACTCCTGCTGCAAGGTGCGGCAGATCTCGGCTTCGTTGGGCAGGCCGTTGCCGTTTACCACAAAGCACAGCAGGCGCTGACCGCTGTGCCAGCCCTGGCGCATATACAAATGGCGCACGCGGCCCTTGCCGGTTTCCTCGTCATAGGGGGCAATGCCGTTGGCTTCCAGTAACGCACAAGCCCGGCGGGCCAGGGCGTTCATCCACTCCGGCTGCAATTTGCAATCGGGGCAGGGGACGATACGGTGGGTGCGCCCGGCGTAAAAACCGGTCACGACATGGCCATCGGCATCCAGCCCAACGGGCAGCTGGACCTTATTGCGGTAGTGTGCGGTGTGGTCCGTCAGGGCGAGAACGGGCGAAAACTCAAAGCTGCTTACATCAAAGCCGCCAAGGCGGGCAAAAGCATCCCGCACAAAGCCGGTTTTCGCCTCGCATTCCGTAGCATAGCTCAAATGGCGCAGGCCACAGCCGCCGCAGGGAGTGCACACGGCACAATCCGGCGCAACGCGGCCAGGGCCGGGGGCTAAAATCGCGTCAATGCGGCCGAAAGCATAGCTTTTCAATGCCTTTACAATGCGGCAGCGGATCACATCCCCCGGTGCCGCGCCGGGCACAAAAACGGCCTGCCCTTCCACATGGGCAACGCCGCTGCCATCGCTGGAAAGGTTTTCGATCGTGGTTTCAAAAATCTGATTTTTCTTCAAAGACATGGTTTGCTCCGTTTGCTCTAATGTTATGGTAAATATATCAGTCTGCCGGTAAAAACTGAGCGGCAGCACCAAAAAGCAAGGTGCTGCCGTATGGTGGGACATTGTGTGAAAATGGCTTATACCAGCCCCAGCTGCGGGTCTTTTTCCAGCGCGGCAAGGTACTTGCTGGGGGGAACGCCTTTGACCTTTTTGAACACGCGGGAAAAATAGAACTGGTCAAAAAAGCCGACGGAGACCGCGATTTCGGCGATGGAAAGCCCGGTGTTTTTCAGCAGGGAACACGCTTCGCTGATGCGGTAGCCCGTTAAATAGTCAATCGGGCTTTGGCCTACATTGGACATGAACACGCGGTACAGATGGCTGCGGCTGACCCCAACCGCCTTGGCGATGTCATCTACCGAAATATCATGGGAATAGTTGAACTGAATATACTTGATAGCGGCCAGCACATACTGGCTGCTGGAAGACGGCGCGTTGGGCATGGCTTCGCGCGCTTCCTTCATCAGCTGGGCCATGAACAGGTACAGGTAGCCGGTCATCAGGGCTTCGCACTGCGGTTCCGGGCCGCGGGCCAGATAGATATTATAAATGGTTTCACGGGTGCTTTGGGGGTCTTTGCAGTGGTGCACGGGCTGCACATCGCTGAACGGGGTCTGCTGCACCAGCTTGTTGGCGCAGGCACCGTTAAAGCCGACCCAGTAATATTCCCACGGGTCGGTTTCATCTGCCGCATAGGTGATGAGCTGGTTGGGTTTGGCGAGGAAGAGATCACCCTCCTGCAAATTATAGGCAGCGCCGTTGACCTGATACACACCTTTGCCCGCAACAACAAGATGGATCAGGTAATGGTCACGCACACCGGGGCCCCAGGTGTGGCCCGGCTGGCAGTATTCGTGGCCACAATTAAAAATGGAAAGCTCTACATTATCGGTATAGCTCTGCTTATAAGATTGCTTTGCGATGGTCGGCATACCAAATCCCTCACTCTTGCAAAATCTGGTTGTGGTTCGCCATTCTGCTCCCAAAACAGGGCCCACCGCAGCAGGCCGGAACAGGATGGAGCATATTTTTTACCATTATATCAGAAGATTCATCAAAAGTCCATAATCGCGTTGAAAAAAGATGTTTACATCCTGCTAAAATTTGTTATACTGAGTACAAGAAGCCGTGATACTGGCCTAAAATGCGCTGCATAGCTAAAAAGAACGCGCGGTTTTTGTGCATATTTTACAAGGGACAGCCAAACGAAGAAAGGTGTATGAACGATGGCAACGAGTGCGGAACTGAAACAAAATATCTTGAACGGCGGTTACGACCAGGCTTTTGCCAAGCTGTATGGGGCAGACACTGCTACTGTGGCAGCCCAGCGTGTCCGTTATGTGGATATGATCGACCATTTTGAAGAAAACTTTGGCACGGGCCGCACAGTGTGTTTGTACTCGGCACCCGGCCGCACCGAGATCGGCGGCAACCATACCGACCATAACAACGGCGTGGTGATTGCAGCTGCCGTAAACCTGGATATCATTGCTGTGGTTGCCAAGAATGACGAGAACGTTGTACGCGTGATTTCCCACGGCTTTGGTAAGATCGACGATGTGAATCTGCGCGACCTGACCCCGCAGCCCGTTGAAGCAGAGCACAGCGCCAGCCTGATCCGCGGCGTGGCTGCCGGCATTGTGAAAGACGGCGGCAAGGTGGGCGGCTTTGACTGCTACACCACCTCTGACGTTCTGGGCGGTTCCGGTTTGTCCAGCTCGGCTGCCTTTGAGGTGTGCATGGGTGCTATCTTCCGCGGCGAGTACAACGATAATGACATGAAGCGTTTCGACCAGGTCAAAAACGCCATGATCAGCCAGTATGCTGAGAATGTTTTCTTTGGCAAGCCCTGCGGCCTGATGGACCAGACCGCCTGCGCCGTGGGAAAGGTCATCACCATCGACTTTAAGGAAGTGGGCCATCCGGTCGTGCGCGAAGTTCCGTTTGATCTGGCAGCCAAGGGCTTTGCACTCTGCATCAGCGATACCAAGGGCAGCCACGCTGACCTGACCGATGATTATGCCGCTGTGCGCCGCGAGATGGAGAGCGTTGCCGAATTCTTTGGCAAAAAGGTTCTGCGCGATGTGGACGAGGAAACCTTCCTGAAAGCCATCCCCGAAGTGCGCAAAGTGACCGGCGACCGCGCCGTGGTGCGTGCCATCCATTTTTATAATGACAGCCGCCGCGCCGGGGAAATCTATGAAGCCATCAAGGCAGATGATTTTGACCGCTTCCTGCAGCTGATCATTGAGGGCGGCCATTCCAGCTTTGAGTTCAACCAGAACGCCTACAGCATCAAGAACCCGCAGGAGCAGGGCGTGCCTTTGGCGTTGGCCATCAGCCAGAAGGTGCTGAACGGCCGCGGCGCATGGCGTTTGCAGGGCGGCGGCTTTGCCGGTACCATCCAGGCATTTGTTCCGCTGGCACTGCTGGAAACCTACAAGAACGCCATTGACGCTGTGTTTGGCGCGGGCAGCTGCCATGTGCTGAGCGTGCGCAATTACGGCGCTGTGATGGTTACGCCGGATATGTAAAGGCAACACCGCACAATTCCCGCCTTACGGCTTAAGCACCGCTCCGGCGGCTGCGGCACGGCATCTGCGTTGCCAAAATGCTCGATAAGACATCCAGTATTATCTGCGCTTTTGGCTTAGCATCTGTCGCACCTCGCTCGCCGTATCGGCACTTAGAATTATGCGGTATTGCCTAAAACATTCGGAAAATACATAAAACAAAGGGATCGGCAGAAAATGCCGGTCCCTTTTCTGATAGCAGGCAGAACACAAAACGTGCAAACTTGCTTATTCGGCGTTTTTGCTGTACAGGATCGCCAGCCCCTTGAACAACAGGTCAGAATCATAAATCACCTTGCGGGTGCAGCAGGGCATGATGCAGGGGGCCAGGCCGCCGGTGGCAACCACGGTCAGTGGCTCGCCAAGTTCGGCTTCCACGCGGGCAGCCAGGCCGTCCAGCATGGCTGCGGTGCCAAACATCACGCCGTTGTTCAGGCATTCCACCGTGTTGCGGCCAATCAGGTGATCCGGCGTTTCGGGCGAGATAGGCGGCAGCTGCGCTGTGCCGCTGCTGATAGCCCGCAGGCTGGTCTGCACGCCAGGCAGGATAAAACCACCCAGGAACGCCCGCTTGGAAGAAATGACATTATAGGTGGTGGCCGTGCCAAGGTCCACCGTCATGCAGGGCAGGGGATAGTGGGCGGCTGCGGCGGTGGCATCGGCAATGCGGTCCCGCCCCACGCGGTCCGGAGCGTCCACCGCAAAGGTTAGCCCGGTGTTCAGTGCAGGGCTGACCAGCATGGCTTTGCGCCCGGTCAGCCGGGTGCAGGCATCGGCCAGAACTTTGGTCAGGTCGGGCACCACGCTGCACACGATAACGCCCTCACAGGCTTCAGGGGTAACGCCAAGGCGGCCCAGCAGAAATTTCAGCTCGGCGGTGTATTCATCCCCGGTGCAGCGCGGGCGGGTGACCATGCGCGCGGTGAACAGCACCTTCATGCCATCCAGCCCGCCAATGCAGATGTTGCTGTTACCGATATCAACTGCAAGAATCATAGGGTAAAACCTCGTATCCTTGGCAACCCGGCAATGTTTCCCGTTCGATAGGCTTAGGGCAACACCGCACAATTCCCGCCTGAGCGGTGCTTAGAATTGTGCGGTATTGCCTTAGAATGATGCAGAGTTGCCCTGTTATAAAAGTATAAAATGCGCAGAATGTAAAATTACAGTTTATTATAGCAGTTCGCAGCCCGTTTGCCAACTGTTGAATTCCCTTTAGGCAACACCGCACAATTCCCGCCTTGCGGCTTAAGCACCGCTCCGGCGGCTGCGGCACGGCATCTGCGTTGCCAAAATGCTCGATAATACACAAAGTATTATCTGCGCTTTTGGCTTGGCATCTGCCGCACCTCGCTCGCCGTATCGGCACTTAGAATTATGCGGTATTGCCTTTACTTTTGCCCCCCGGCAGGATATACTTAAAAGCAGAACAATACGGGCAGCCAGAAGCCCGGCCAAATATAAGGATGTGTTATCATGAACCTGAAAGGCAAAACCATTGTGCTGGGCATTACCGGCGGGATTGCTGCTTATAAAATGCCCAATGTGGCCCATGCCCTGGCCAAAGCCGGCGCCAATGTGCATGTGCTGATGACCAAAAACGCCACGGAGTTTATCACCCCGCTGGTGTTTGAAACCCTGACCAACAACCGCTGCATTGTGGATACCTTTGACCGCAACTTCCAGTATGATGTGGCCCATGTTTCGCTGGCCAACGCGGCGGATTTGATGCTGATCGCCCCGGCAACCGCAAATGTGATCGCCAAGCTGGCCCACGGCCTGGCGGATGACATGCTGACCACCGTTACCCTGGCGGCCCGCTGCCCCAAGCTGGTGGCCCCCGCCATGAACACCCATATGCTGGAAAACCCCATCACCCAGGATAACCTGAAAACGCTGGAACATTACGGTTTCACCGTCATTCCCTCCGGTTCCGGCCTGTTGGCCTGCGGCGATACGGGCTCCGGCCGCCTGCCCGATGAGGGCGTTCTGGTGGACTATGTGGCACGGGAGCTGGAACACGAAAAAGACATGCAGGGCATGAAAGTGGTGGTTTCCGCTGGCGGCACCCGCGAACCGATGGACCCGGTGCGCTACCTGACGAACCATTCCACCGGCAAAATGGGCTATGCCGTGGCCCGCGCCTGTATGCTGCGCGGCGCGGATGTGACGCTGCTGACATCTTCCGACTTGCCGTCGGTTCCGTTTGTCAAAATGGTGCCTTTTGCCACCGCGGCAGAACTGTTTGAAGCTGTCAAGGCCAACGCCATGGATGCGGATGCCCTGGTGATGGCCGCCGCTGTGGCGGACTACCGCCCGGCCCAGGTGGCGCAGGATAAGATCAAAAAGCACGATGGTGAACTTTCAATTGAGCTGGAACGCACGGATGACATTCTGGGCTGGGTCGGCGAGCACAAGCCGGAGCAGTTGTTTGTCTGCGGCTTTTCGATGGAAACGAAAGATCTGATCGAAAATTCTACTGCCAAGCTGCACAAGAAAAACATGGATATGATTGTGGCCAACAATGTCAAGGTGCCCGGCGCCGGTTTTGGCGTGGATACCAACGTTGTAACCCTGATTACCGAAAGCATTTCCACCGCGCTGCCGCTGCAAAGCAAGGATGATGTTGCCATGCACATTGCGGACGTCATTGTGGAAGCAAAGCGGAGAAAACAGAAAAAGTAAGGCAATACCGCATAATTCTAAGTGCCGATACGGCGAGCGAGGTGCGGCAGATGCCAAGCCAAAAGCGCAGATAATACTTTGTGTATTATCGAGCATTTTGGCAACGCAGATGCCGTGCCGCAGCCGCCGGAGCGGTGCTTAAGCCGTCAGGCGGGAATTGTGCGGTGTTGCCTAAAGCTGCCCCCCCCCCGCAAAAGAAACGAAGCAGCAAAAGAATAAGCTGATTTGGCACCCCTGCAGCCGCGCAGGGGTGCTTTTGCATGTGCACACAATTTTCACATCCTGGCAAAAAAACGACGCACAATTTTCACAAATAGGCAGTATACTTCTGGATAGTTCGGGGGTACGCCTGCCCTGCGGCGGGCGGCCCCCAAGAAAAGGGGAGTGCATCCATTGATCGAAGTCAAGCATTTGACCAAGCGTTACGGAAAACACACCGCGGTCGATGATATCAGCTTCACTGTGCAGGACGGCTGTATTTACGGCCTGCTGGGGCCCAACGGCGCCGGCAAATCCACCACAATGAACATGATCACCGGGTATCTTGCGCCCACGGGCGGCACCGTTGCCATTGACGGCCATGATGTTCAGGAAGAGCCCAAGGAGGCCAAAGCCTGCATCGGCTACCTGCCGGAAATTCCGCCGCTGTATACCGATATGACCGTGCAGGAATACCTGCTGTTTGTCAGCGAGCTGAAAGGCAAAAAGAAAAAAGCGGACCGCGTGCAGGATGTAGCGCAGGCCGTGCAGCGCGCTGGGCTGCAGGAGATGGAAAAGCGGCTGATCCGCAACCTTTCCAAAGGCTACCGCCAGCGCGTTGGCATTGCCGCTGCGCTGCTGGGCAGCCCCAAGGTGATCATTCTGGACGAACCCACCGTTGGCCTAGATCCCGCCCAGATGATCGAGATCCGCAACCTCATCCATGACCTGGGAGAGACCCACACCGTCATCCTTTCCAGCCATATCCTGAGCGAAGTGCAGACGATCTGTGACCGCGTGCTGATTATTGCGCACGGTAAAGTGGCCGCCCAGGGCACGCCGGAAGAGCTGGCCGCCCAGCTGGCTGCCCGCGGCATGATTGCCGCCACGGCACTTGGCACCAAAGAACAGATTCTGGCCGCTGCCGCCAAGGTGGAGGGCCTGACCGACCTGCGCGTGACCGCAGAAAAGGGCGATGAAGTCAGCTTTACCGCCACCAGCACCGCCGGTGCAGACCTGCGCGCGGCCCTGTCCAAGGCGTTGGCCGAAGCTGGCTGCCCGGTTGTGTCCCTGACAAGCGATACGATGAGTTTGGAGGATATCTTCCTACAGATCACCGAGACTGCACCGGAGGAAGCCCAGCCGGAAGAAACCGAAGAACCGGCTCCGGAAGCGGCTGCCGCACAGCCGGAACAGTCTGCTGTGCCTGCCGAACCGCAGGCCCCGGCGGATGATACTCCGGAACAACCGGAAGCCGAAAACGACCAAAAGGAGGAAGAGTGAGCCATGTTTGCCATTTTTAAGCGGGAACTGCGCAGCTATTTCACCAGCCTGGTCGGCTATGTTGTCATTGGTGTTATGCTGGCGTTTATCGGGTTATATTACTCCGCCAACTGCCTGGTGTATGGCACGTCGGATTTTTCAACCGTTTTGTATTCTACCACGCTGGTCATGCTATTTTTGCTGCCGGCGCTGACCATGCGCAGCTTTGCGGATGAACGCCGCAATAAAACCGACCAGCTGCTGCTCACCAGCCCGGTGGGTATCCCTTCTATCGTGATGGGTAAGTACTTTGCCCAGCTGGCGGTGTTTGCCGTGCCCATGGCGGCAGCGGCCATCATGCCGCTGGTGCTCACGGCCTTTGGCACCATCTCCCTTACCAGCGCTTACGCCACCTGGCTGGCGTACTTTTTGATGGGCGCTGCCTGCATTGCCATCGGCACCTTTGTCTCCGCCCTGACGGAAAACCAGATCATTGCGTACCTGGCTACTTTTGGTGCGCTGCTGATCTGCTACCTGATGAACGGCATCAAGAGCCTGTTCACCAGCGGCAACACGCTGGCATTCATCGTGTTTTGCGTGGTGCTGGCGGTTGTGGCTCTGCTGGTCGGTCTGGCCTGCAAAAATGTCACGGTGGGCAGCGCGGTGTTCTGCGGCGGTGCCGTGGTGCTGGTGCTGCTGTTTAAGCTGCGCCCGGCCTGGCTGCTGACCGGCTTTAACAGCGTGCTTGGCGCACTGGCACTGTTCCAGCCGTTTACGGATTTTGTGGGCGGCATGTTCAGCGTGACCGGCATTGTGTATTATCTATCGGTGGCGGGACTGTTCCTCTTCCTGACGGGTCAGGCACTGGAACGCCGCCGCTGGAATTAAAGAGGGGGGTCCGACGATGAACTTTAAGAAAAAGAACGCGGCCAATGCCCCTGCCCCTAACCAGGCACAGCAGGCAGCGCGCCGCCGCAGCCTGCGCAGCGGTGCTTACGCCAGCGTGCTGGCCGTTGTGGTGCTGGTGCTGGTAATTCTGCTCAACCTTGTGGTGGGCGCGGTGCCCACCAAGTTTACCCAGTTTGATATTTCCACCGGCAAAATGTTCACCCTGAGCGATACCACCAAAACCATGCTGCAGGAACTGAACACCGATGTGACCGCCTATTACCTGGCGGAAACCGGCAACGAGGATTCCAACATTACGCGAATTCTGGACCGCTATGCGGGCGAAAGCAGCCATTTTACCTGGCAGCAGCGCGACCCCGCGCTGTACCCCACCTTTGCACAGCAGTATGACGCGCAGAACGCAAGCTCCTCCAGCGTGATCCTTGTATGCGGGGATAACCACACTGTGGTGGACTACAATGATATGTACACGGCGGATTATTCCAGCTATTATACCACCGGCAGTTACACAATGAGCTTCTCCGCTGAGAACGCGCTGTCCTCCGGCATTGCCAAGGTCACGCGGGAGAACAGCTATGTGCTGTACCAGCTGACCGGCCACGGCGAAGCCAGCCTGGAAAGCGATTTTACCGAAACGCTGGATAATTCCGGCGTTACCGTGCAGGACCTGAACCTGCAGACCACCGGCACCGTGCCCAATGATGCTGCCGCCCTGCTGATCAACGATCCGAAGGCGGACCTTTCCACCCTGGATGCCGATGCCACTAAGACCTACCTGGAAAACGGCGGCAACCTGTTTGTGACCACTGATCTGACAGTGGATACCCCCAATTTGGATGCCTTGCTGGCAGAATACGGCATGACCCGCCAGGAAGGCCTTGTGATTGAAAACGACAGCAACTATTATGCTTACGGCTACCCGCAGACCTACCTGCTGCCGAGCCTGAGCTCCAACGATATCACCGCGGGCGTGACCGATGGCATGTATGTCTTTACCCCCGTGGCACAGGGTATTGTGAAAGGCGACAGCACCGACGATCTGACCCTGACCACCCTGCTGAGCACCAGCAGCACGGCCTATTCCATGCAGGCCACCGCCGAGCAGGGGGAAAACGATCCCAACGGCCCCTTTAACATTGCCGTTGCCGCCAGCAACAGCGCTACCGGCGCCAAAGTGGTTTGGGTGAACTGCCCCAACATGCTGAACAGCAAGATGAACAGCGCGGTTTCCGGCGGCAATGCCCAGCTGTTGACCAGCGCCGTGAACTGGATGACCGGCGAGGGTGTGGTGATCGACAGCAAGAGCATGAGTGCCGAAACCCTGATGGTGCCGGGCAGATCGATTAAGCTGCTTGGCCTGCTGTTTACCATCGTGGTGCCGCTGGCCTTTATCGTGGCCGGTATTGCCATCACTTTGGTGCGCCGCCGCCGTTGATATTTCCAGTGCCGCAGAAACCTTAGGAGATAACAGCCAATGAACACAAAGAAAATGTTGCCCCTTTTTGTGCTGGTTCCCGTGGTGGTTGTGCTGGGCGTTGCCCTTGGTGTGCTGAACCATGCAGACACCGAGGAAGAGGATACCAGCATTGCACTGTGCAGCCTGGATGCTGACAGCGTGACCGCGATTGCCTACAAAGACGCCAGCGATGGCGCAACGTTGGAATCCGCCCTGACCAAAACGGATGATACCTGGACACTGGATTCTGACCCCGCGCTGCCCCTTGACCAGAGTAAGGCCCAAGGCGTTGCCGACAGCATGACCGCTCTGACCGCGCTGCGCGAACTGAGCGATGACGCCGACGTTGCCAGCATGGGCTTTGATACCCCGACTTATGAGCTGAGCCTGAAAACGGCAGATACCGAATGGACGCTGACCGTTGGCAGCAAGAACTCCATCACAAACAACTGGTATGCCCGCCTAAGCGCAGACGGCCCGGTGTATACGCTGGACAGTTCGGCCCTGAGCGGCATCTGCAAAACCGCAAAGCAGCTGTATGCCGCCCAGAGCATTACGGACATAGATGTGGACGATGTGACCAAGATGGTGGTGCAGACCGCCAACGGCGGAACCCTGAGCTTTGCCCAGAACGACGGAACCTGGACGCTGACAGATGATGCGGAATATAACCTGGATCAGGATATCGTCAAAAAGATGGCGAGCACCATCTGCGATCTGAAAACCAAGTGGAGCGTGACCGAACCGCAGGGCGATGCCGTGTGTGGTCTGGATACCCCCAATGCTATCGTTACCCTGATTGCATCGGATGGCACCAGCATCCAGTGCAGCTTTGGCGGCAACGACGCCGAGGACGATACCCTGTGCTACCTGCGCAGCTCCAGCGCAGCAGGCGTTGTGTATGAAGTGAGCACTGACGCCCTGAACGCCTTTGCCTATGACAAGGCAGCGCTGGAAGCCGAGGAGGAAGCCACCCCCGAAACCGCCGATGTTGCCGCCGAAGACCCGGTTGGCAATGACAATACCGTTGATGATGAATAATCGGTCCGGCAGCAAAGCCTGAACCAATGCAAAGCCCCCGGTACGGTGCCAAACCACTGTGCCGAGGGCTTTTTGCAGAGTAATGCAGGATTTTACCACTTGATTCCTGTAAATTCCGTTCCATTCTGCCGCGAGACATGGTATAATCAAAATACAATAAAACACGCCGCAAGGCCAGCATATGCAGCAGGGCGCGTTGTGCGGGGAAAATGGCATTTCCCTATAGTGACCGCAGGGGCGCACATTGTGCGCCCGTCAACTTAAGGCAAAGATATTTCCCTGTGAAAATATGGATAGGAAAAATGCCTTTTATGTAACAATTTGGATGACTTCTTCGTTTATCTTATTAGAGGATACACCCTAGGGCAATACCGCATAATTCTAAGTGCCGATACGGCGAGCGAGGTGCGGCAGTTGCTAAGCCAAAAGCGC
>OLPF01002346.1_pt1 | contig 12649 bp, 19 predicted proteins | sample 1673121 | NCBI WGS metagenome assembly OLPF01 (sample SAMEA3136756, study PRJEB25190) | human gut metagenome | reverse complement strand
GATCGACAGCGTCACCAAGGAGCAGGTCATCGGCGACGTCTCTTTCGAGAACGCCACGGCCTCGGCCAACGGCAAAGTCACGGTCACGCTCGCGGCCGCACCCTCCAACCCGATCCTCGTCGTCATCACAAGCATCGCACTGTAAGGAGGCCGGCCTATGAAACACTACGGAGCAGTCGACGACCCGAAGGACATCACGACGAAGGAGTATGTCGACGCGGCTGACAACGCTCTGAAGGTGAAGGTCGACGCCCTGTGGGACTTCGTTTGCACGGACATCACGAGCAACCCATTCCAGATCACATTCGACGATCTGGAGGGGCTGACCGTGAGATCCGGCATCTGGAACACAGGGCAGCGGAGGCTCGAGTGCTGATGGGAAACTGCTACAACTACACCCCGATCCCACCGGCCGAAGCCTCCTGCATCATCGCGCACCTGTTCGTCGAGCTTGCCCTGCCCTGCTCCTGCTGCAAGCGGGAGGACGGCATTATCGTCATTCAGGGCAAAACCTACGACGGCAGCAGCGCCCGCGTCACAATCAAAGGCGAGGAGGTGAGATACTACGGCAAGCAACGGACACTCGCGGCCATACGAGCGGGCCAATGTAGGCCGCCCGCCCTTCGGCCGTGAAAAGCTCCCGGAGATGCAGGTCATCAGCGACGCCAAGGAGCTCGAGAAGCACACCTACATCAAGACGCGCAACCCGAACATCTTCCCCAAGAAGGAACGGCTCGGGCTGGCGCAACGGATGATGAACGAGGCCAGCGACCTCGTCGCCGACCTGATGGAAGCCAACGACCTGCTCCTGACCGACCCGCAGGAGCGGGAGCTGCGATACCGGGCGCAACGCTCGGCCCTGCGCAACTGCCGGAAACTGATCCACCACATCGAGCTCGCCCATGAGATCCTCAGCGGGCTCGGCGACGACGCCTTTGCACACTGGTCGCGGATGGCGGCCGGCGTCAAAAATCAGACCGCCAAATGGTACAAATCCGATAAAGAAAGGGCCGCCAAGATGGACGCGCAGGCGCGTCACCAATAGGCAGCCCGTGGGGTACGCCTTGTTTTTTCGTGCCGGGTCGGCCAACAACGCCCGCAACGTCAGGAACGATGGCACGCTGAACAGGAACAACGCCTACAACGGCAACAACGGCCTGCGCCCCGCTTCGATGGATAGCCCGACTTATTAACCGCCCGGAGACGGACGGCGAACACTGTGCCCCATCATCCAAGGAAGGCATATCCCTCCTGCAGCCGCGGCCGTCTGACCGGCCCGGTCATGGGTAAACACAAGACCGCCGATGCCCCCGGCGGCGCACGCAAAGCGTGGCCGGAGCTATACACGGCGGGGAGACTTTTCAATGGAGAATATCGTAAACAGCACCATCGCGCTCTACAAAGCATACCGCAAAACCCGCTGCGGAAAGCGCGACAACCCGACCGCCATGCGCTACCGCATGGAGGCCATCGAGCGCACCGTCGCCCTCTCTGAGAGGCTCCAGCGGCGCGACTATTCCTTCGGGCCCTACTACCCCTTCAAGGTGTACGAGCCCAAGGAGCGGCTCGTCCTCGCCATCGACTTCGAGGGCAAAGTCGTCCAGCACTCGCTCTGCGACAACGTCCTCGAGCCGGCGTTCTCCCGGCGCTTCATCCGGGACAACTACGCCGGCCAGATTGGCAAAGGCACCCACGACGGCCTCGACCGTCTGGCTGCGGCTATGCGCCACTATTTCTTCAGCCGAAAGGCAGCAGACGAAGCAGCCCGCAAGGCTGCCGGCCTGCCGCCCCGGCCGATGAACGAGTGGGACTACGCCGACGGCTGGGTACTGAAGGGCGATTTTTCAAAGTTCTTTTACACCCTGCTCCATTCCTACTGTTACGAAACGGCCCGCCGGGCCCTGAAGTGGCTGAAGGATCCCGAGCTGATCGACTTCGCTGAGTGGCTGCTGTGGCTCATAATCGACAGCACGCCAGACCCCGGCATCCCGATCGGCAACCAGTCGAGCCAACTGCTCGCGCTGCTCTATTTGGACGCCTTCGACCACTGGCTGAGGGATGACCGCGGCCTCGTATATGGCAGGTACATGGACGACTTCTACATCATCCACAGCGACAAGCTGCTGCTCCGGCAGATACTCAAGGAGATCGAGGCGTACATCAAGCCGCTCGGCCTTCGGCTGAACGGCAAGACGCAGATCCTCCCGCTGAAGAACGGCATCGACTTCCTCGGTTTTCACACCTACCTCACGCAGACCGGCAAGGTCGTGAGGAAAGTGCGAGCCAAGAGCATCGACAACATGAAGCGCAAGATCCGCAAGTTCCGCGGGCTGGTGGACTCCGGCAAGATGACACTCGACAGCGTCGTGCAATCCTACGCGAGCTGGGCGGGCCACATCTCACACGGCAACACCTACCACCTGCGGCAGAACATGGACGCCTATTTCTTCAGCTATTTCCCGGAGCTCAAACCATCACCGAAAGGAGACACAACTCATGGCCCAAAAACTGAGCAACCTCGCAAACAAGTCGAAGGTCAAGTTCGGCAGTCTGTACGGCAGCCCGATCGTCTGGATCGTGGCCGATAAGAACCACGCAGGCTACCCCTCCAACAGCGTCACGCTCGTGACCAACCAGATCATCAAGATGCTGTGCTTCGACGCAACAGAACCGAGTAACGGCAACAGCGACCGCCGCGGCTACGGCAACAACCGCTACATCTGGTCTAACCTGCGCCAGTGGCTCAACAGCCCCGCGGCTGCCGGCCAGTGGTACACCGCACAGCACTCCGCAGACCAGACGCCGGACTCCTCCCACGTCTGGAACAGCGTCAACCCGTACAGTGGCCTCGCCGGTTTTCTGAACGCCTTCACCGCCAACGAGCGGGCGGCTCTGCTGAACACCACCATCACGGTCGGCAAGAGCTCCACAGACGGCGGCGGGACGGAGACCTGCACGGATAAGATCTTCCCCCTGTCCTGCACTGAGGTCGGCCTGAGCGGCGACCACGTCTGCGGCAGCAAGCTGGCGATCTTCAGCGACAACAACAGCCGCATCGCCACCGTGACGGCCTCCTGCGTCGCCAATTCCAACTATTCCGGCAACCCGGGCTCTGGTGCCGCGTGGTACTACTGGCTGCGGGACGCCTATGCCGGGTCGGCCTACTACGCCCGCGGCGTCGGGAACGATGGCACGCTGAACTGGCACCTCGCCTACCTCGGCTACGGCGGCCTGCGCCCCGCTTGTTATCTGGACTCCGATCTCCTGATCTCCGTCGAGGACGACGAAGCCACCGACGACGTCACGCCGGAGCACGCCGGCGAGATCATCGCGGCGCTGGCCGAGCAGTACGGCGGCACCTTCGCCACCGAGGATCAACTGGCCACGGCCCTCTCGTTTATGCTCGGCACCCTGAGAGCTACCCGCGAGAAGGAGGCCCGGCATGAGTAACCTCTCCACCCTGTTCGACCGCTACAAGGCCCTCGTCGTGTTTGATACCGAGACCAGCGGCCTCGACTTCGACAGCGACCAGATCATCGAGCTCGCCGCCCTGCGCGTGGAGCGCACGGCCACCGGCGGCCTACGGATCGCCGGCAAGATGGACACCTTCATCAAGCTGCCCGAGGGCGAGACCCTCCCGGAGAACATCGTCAGCCTGACCGGCATCACCGACGAGCGGCTCCAGACCGAGGGCGTGCAGCCGGTCAAGGCAGCCGGCCAGATCGCCAAGCTCATGCAGAACGGCCCGACGCTGATGATCGCCCACAATGCACAGTTTGACGCCTGTTTTCTCCGTGGCCTACTCCGCGGCCAGAAGGTCGGCCGGATCGACTGGCTGGACAGCCTGACGGTCTACAAAGACCGCAGGGCCTACCCGCACAAGCTCGCCAACGCGATCATCGCCTACGACCTCACCGGCAAGGTGCAGAACAGCCATCGCGCCATCGACGACGTGCTGGCCCTGTTCGAGGTGCTGAAGGCGATGGACGACGAGCGCGAGGATCTCGGCAGCTACGTCAACCTGTTCGGCTACAACCCCAAGTACGGCGTCAGCGGCCGCCGGATCGTGGGCGTCAGATATGAGCCGCAGAGCTTCAGCAAGGGCCTGACTCGCCCGGAGCAGACGCTCCCGGCCCGCGTGGCGCGGAGGTGACAGCATGAGCCCGGAGATCACGATCACGAGCGAGGAGCTGCGCGAGCGCGTCGAGGATCACCTTGACCGCTGGATCCCTGACGACGTCTGGAACCGTGCCGAGCCCTACGCCCGCCACAAAAACGAAGTAAACCGGCAGCGACACCCCGAGATCGACTACTACGACAACGACTACCTCGTGCTGCTGACCGCTGACACCGTCCGAGAGACCGAGTTCAGCGACCTCACTCACGCCCTCTGTGATCTGACCGTCGCACGGGCTCAGTGAAAGGAGAAACCAATGGAAACCACAAAAGAAAGGGCCGCCCGTTGCGACCGGGCGGCCCATGCGAGAAGATCCAGCAGCCTGTCAGCATACGGATCCCGCACCGCAAGTATAACACGCCGGCGCCGCCGTGCCAAGAGGAAAGCCCTGAGAGCTGCCACGCTGGCCGCTGCCGTCCTTCTGCTGGGCGGCATCTCTGTGGCAATCTTCACCACCCCGGCCGGCAACAAGCAGGAGACCAACATCCTGCCGCCGACCACCACCGTCGGCACATACATCCCGGACACCCCCGCCCCGGCCGCTGAGGCCGTGGAGCCGGCCGAGCCCGCCGTGCGCTACCCTCTGACCGACGCCGAGCGCGACGTCGTCGAGCGCGTGGTCATGGCCGAGGCAGGCGGGGAGTCCTTCGAGGGCCAGATGCTCGTCGCTCAGTGCATCCTCAACGCAGCCGAGAAGCGCGGCGTCGATCCCTCTGAGGCCGTCGTCCTTTACAGCTACACCAAGAGCCGGCCGGATCCCACACAGCGCGTCAAGGACGCCGTAGCGGCCGTGTTCGACCGAGGCGAGACCGTCGTGGACGAGCCGATCCTCTACTTCTACAACCCCGCCCTCGTGACCAGCGACTTCCACGAGAGTCAGATCTTCGTCATCGAGGAAGGCGGGCACCGTTTCTTTGCAGAAAGGAGTACCAGATGAAACACCTCACCGAAATGAAGCCGGGCGAGACCCTGCACCTCCGCAGCGGCCGCGACCTCGAGCTCGAGAGCGTCACCCCTGTCACCTGCGGCGTGATGCTCACCTTCAACGTCACCGAAAGAAAGGAGCACAACAATGAGCGATAAGACCACCGCGGCCCTCGCTGCCGAGCAGGCAGACGCAGAGGCCACCACCACGCAGGAGGCCGAGCTGCTACCTGCTGCCACACTGGACGAGCTGGAGCAGGTCGACCTCGGCGCCGTCGCAGAGGGCGAGCGCGCCCCGTTCCGTATCACTGACGACCGCTGCGCCGACTGGGCCATCCGCAAGATCGCCGACGAGCGTAGCGAGTACGACCGTCTGAAGGCTCTGGCCGACGAGCAGATCGCGGCCATCAACGAGAAAGTCGCCGCCGCCCGCAAGCGCATGGAGAACGGCACCTCGTACCTCACGAGCTGCCTGGCTGACTTCTTCGCCACCGTCCCCCACAAGGAGACCAAAACGACGGAGAAGTACCGCCTCCTCTCCGGCACCCTGACCTTCAAGAAGGGCACCACCAAGACCAAGCTCGACGAGACCAAGCTGGTGCCGTGGCTCAAGGCCAACGGCTACGGCGAGCTCGTAAAGGTCGAGGAGTCAACCCGCTGGGCCGATCTGAAGAAGCTGCTCAGCTACACCGGCGACATCGCAACCCTGACCGAGACCGGCGAGATCGTGGAGGGCGTCACCGTCTACGAGACCCCGGGCATCTTCACGGTCGACGTGTAAGGAGGCACCGATATGGCAGAAACCAAGAAAACCGAGGCGGCCGCTGCTGCGGCCCCTCCTGAAGCCGCCTGCCTGACGCTCCGGCAGAAGCTCGTCGAAATGCGGAAAGCCTGCCCGGAGATCGTCAAGAAGCAGCACAGCGACGGCGTCAGCTACAAGTACGCCAAGATCTACGACGTGTGGGAAAAGGTCACCCCCATAATGAACGAGCTCGGCGTCGACTTCGACGTCATCAGCGAGCAGGCCACGCGCCACGCCGAGAACGGCGACCCGGTCTACTGGATCACCATGCAGACCAAGACCCGCAACGGCGACAAGCTCATGTTCCTCTACGAGGCCGACCTGACGATCCGCTGGCTGAACCTCGACAACGACGACGAGACCATCGAGGCCACCGTCCACGCCGTCGGCTGGAACGATGACCCCGCCAAGGCCAAGGGCGCGGCCCACACCTACGCCCTGAAATACTACCTTTTCGAGAAGTTCACCGTCGACCAAGGCGAGGACGACCCCGACAACAGTGACTTCGGCGCGCAGGGCAAAGGATCCGGCGCTGGAGGCCGCCAGCAGGCCACACAGGGCCGTCAGGGGCAGAGCTCCGGCCGTCTGAGCGACGCGCAGCTCGCACGCCTCTACAAGAAGGCAGAGGCCGCGGGAATGACCAAGGAGCGTACCAACGCCCGGATCGTGGAGAAGTACAAAAAGCAGGATCCGGCCGCCCTGACTCGCCAAGAGTACGACGAGATCTGCACGTCCCTCGACAACGCGGCCGCACAGCATAACCAGCAAGGAGGAAACGCCTAATGTATAACCACACCGGCCTCCAAGGCCGTCTCACCGCCGACCCCGAGCTCAGATACACGCAGCAGGGCACGGCGATCACCAGCTTCACCCTCGCCAGCGACACCGGCCGCAAGGCCAAGGACGGCAAGAAGATCACCAACTTCATCGAGTGCGTCGCATGGCGCGCACAGGCCGAGTTCGTCTGCAAGTACCTGAGCAAGGGCCGCCTCGTCCTCGTCGAGGGCGAGCTCACGAGCCGCAGCTACGAGGACAAGGACGGAAACCGCCGCAAAGCCGTCGAGATCACGGTCGACTCCGTCCACTTCTGCGACAGCAAGAAGGACGGCGGCCAGAGCTCTGGCAGCGACTTCGCCGATCCGGGCTACTCTGAGGGCTCCGGCGACTTCGCGGAGATCGAGGACAATGGCGACCTTCCTTTTTAACCTGACCGCCGGACGACCGGCAGACGACCAAAAGCAGGCCACAAACAAACGACCACAGAAAGGAGGTGACGACCGTGGCATGGCTGCAAGTGCATCAGACACTCAAGGATCACCGCAAACTGTTCGACGCTGCTGACCAGCTCGAAGTCGAGCCGCCGCACATGATGGGGCTGCTCGTCTCGTTCTGGCTGTGGGCCCTCGACAACGCCCCGACCGGCAGCCTCGTCGACATCACGCCGCGCATGATCTCGCGGGCTGCTCAGTGGGACGGAGATCCCGAAAAGCTGGCGAAAACGCTGATCCGGGCGGGCTGGATCGACGAAAAAGAGGACGGGACGCTCGAGATCCACGACTGGTACGAGTACGCCGGCAAGCTGATCGACCAGCGGCAAGCCGAGAAAGAGCGCTCCCGCAGTCGCCGGGCCGCTGCTGCTGCGTCTGCCGACGCCTCGCCGGACGACCCAACGCCGGCCGCCGGACGACCGGCAAACAGCCGCAAGAAAGCCGGAGGCAGAGTAGACCAGAGTAGAGAAGATAAGACAAGAGAAGGTAATACACCCCCTTCCCCCTCTGACGAGGGGAGTGACGGCGGCACGAAGTCGCTCGTCGAGGCCAGATTTCTCGAGTTCTGGAAAGCCTACCCGAAAAAAACCGGCAAGCAGTACGCTCTGAAGGCGTGGAACAAGATCAAGCCCACCGCTGAGCTCCACGAGAGGATCATGCAGGCGGTCGACGCTCAGAAGCGGAGCGACCAGTGGCGCCGGGAGAACGGGCGCTACATACCGAACCCGAGCACATGGCTCAACGGCGGCTACTGGGACAACGAGGAGGTGAACGAAGGTGCAGAAAATCAGCGAGATCCTGAACAGCCCGACAGCTCCGGCCGAGACTGGGGCAAGGGCTTCAAGCCGGCCGACGACGAGTGACGCCGGTAACTGGATCTGGAGCAACGACGAGCGCCTCGCCGGCCGTCCCGGAGTCCCTGAGCCCGTCCCCTGCGAGTTCTGCGGCGCCCTGCGCTACCACAAGGGCATCCAGCTCGGCAACCGCATCCTATGGCCTCCATACGGAGCCGAGCGATGCACCTGCCCCGAGGCCGTGGCTGCCTATGAGAAGGCGAAGGCAGAGCGCGAAGCTGCTGAGGCCGCAGCCGCCAAGGCTGAGGAGGAGAAGAAAATGCGGGATCGCATCAAGCGCATCGTCGGCGAGTCAGGCATGGGCGACCGTTTCCTGCGGCGCACCTTCTCCACCTTCCAGCTCACCGACGACAACAAGCGAGCAGCGGCGGCCGCCCGGCGCTATGCCGAAGGCTTCGACGCCATGCTGCCGCAGCCCGGCCGTCAGGAACCCGGCCGCAACGGCCTGTTTATCGCGGGCCCGCCGGGCACCGGCAAGACCCACCTCGCCGCTGCCATCGCCAACCACCTGATCGCGCAAGGCAAGCCGGTCATCTGCATGACGATGATCGACCTGCTGGAGCGCATCAAGCGCACCTACTCCACGACCGGCGGCAGCGAGAGCGACGTCCTGAAGATCTACAAGACCGTCCCGCTCCTCGTGATCGACGACATCGGCAAGGAGCCGCCGACCGAGTGGGCGATCTCCACGGTCTACAACATCATCAACGGCCGCTATGAGGCATACCTGCCGACCATAGTGACCACCAACTACGACACCGAGGCCCTGATCGACCGCATGACGCCGCGGGAAAGCCACGACAGCATGACGGCCCGGGCCACCATCGACCGGCTCATGGAAATGTGCAGGGGCATCACCCTCACTGGCCAGAGCTGGCGCTCACGATAGGAGGAACAACATGAAAAAGGTTTACATCTGCTCCCCGTGCCGCGGGGACTACGAGAACAACATCCAGCGCGCCAAGGAGTACAGCCGCGCGGCTGTGGAGAAGGGCATCATCCCCGTCACCCCGCACATCTATCTCACGCAGTTCATGGACGACAACGTCCCCGAGGAGCGTGAGCTGGCCCTGAAGATCGGCAGCGAGCTGGTGCTCGGCTGCTCCGAGCTGTGGGCCTTCGGCATCGACCACCCTTCGGCCGGCATGGCCGCGGAGATCGAGCTCGCCAAGGCGCACGGCATCCCCGTCCGCAACGGCTTCGAGGCCATCAGCGAGCTGAAGCCTGACGAGGAGCCCGAAAGCGGCGAGGAGGACGATCCCAACATCGGCAGCGTGACGATCCACCTGCCTGCCCGCGACGGCTCCATCCACGTCCACCTCGACGGTGCCACCATCCTCACGCTCGCCGACCGCCTGATCTCCGATCCGGGCGTCCACATCGAGATCGGAGGCTGAACGCCGTGACGAAGTACGACCCGAGAAAGAACGCGGAGGGCTACAACGACCCGACGCCCTACGCAGCCGAAAAACACATGATGGCGCAGATCCGCGGCAAGCAGGCCAGAGTCGCCGGCGGCTACTTCGAGAATATCATCTCGGCCTCGTGCGACTACTACCTCAGCCGCGGCCTCGCCAAGATCGAAAAGACGCCGGAGCCCATGAAGCCCCTCGGCGCCAAGAACCGCAAGGGCCAGTTCCTCGCCTGCTATACCAAGCAGGCCCAGCCGGACTACAAGGGCACCCTCAAGGGAGGTCGGGCCGTCGTGTTCGAGGCCAAGCACACCGACGACGACCGCATCGAGTACAACCGCCTGACCAAGGAACAGCGGGACGACCTCGAACACCACCACAAGCTCGGCGCCGTCGCCTTCGTCCTCGTGTCCATGAGCTTGACCGAGTGCTTCCGCGTCCCGTGGCCCGTCTGGCGGGATATGGCCGCCACCTACGGCCGCAAGTACATGACCCGCGACGAGCTGCTGCCCTACAAGGTGCCGGTCGTGGCCGGCTTCGTGAAGTTCCTCGACAAACTGCCGCCGGAGGCCATCACCGTGAAAGACCTGAGCCCCGAGGAGCTCGAGCGTCTGAAGCAGATGATCCGAGAGCAGCCGAGCACCATCATCGTCGGGGAGGTGAAACCGTGATCCCGTTTCCGAATAAAAAATACAACATAATTTACGCCGACCCGCCGTGGTCGTACAGCGACAGCGGATGCGCTGGAGCGGCTGCGGCACAATACAGCACCATGAAGATCGACGAGCTCAAGAAGCTCCCGGTCAATCCTGCGGGGGGGGGTATAGCTGCTGATAACTGCGTCCTCTTTATGTGGGCGACCTACCCGAAGATGCAGGAAGCTCTCGACCTGATCGAGGCATGGGGCTTCACCTACAAAAGCATCGCCTTCCAATGGGTAAAACAAAACCGCAGCGGCAACGGCTTCTTTTTCGGCCTCGGTCGATGGACTCGAGGCAACTCAGAGCCGTGCCTGATCGCGGTCAAGGGAAAACCGAAACGCATCAGCGCCAGTGTCGGGCAGCTCGTTTTCTCCCCCTTGCGCAAGCACAGCCAAAAGCCGCCAGAAGTTCGAGACAAGATCGTCGAGCTGATGGGCGACCTGCCCCGGATCGAGCTTTTCGCCAGAGAGGCGGCTCCCGGATGGGACGCATGGGGAGACGAAGCCCCGGCACCCGACGCCAGAAAGGAGGAAACCGATGGACAAAACGACCCGGGAGACCCGGCGCCAAAGCTATGACGCCGTGCTCCCCAAGAGGGAGAAACGCTGCCGGCTGATCCTCGAGACCCTCGGGGCCCGGGAAATGACCGCCAGCGAGATCACCGAGGAGCTCGTCGCCGCCGGCGAGATCCCGTACTTCAACCGCAACTATGTGGCCCCACGCCTCACCGAGATGAAGCAGATGGGGATCCTCAAGACGGTCGGCCGCAGGAAGGCCACCCGCTCGGACGCCACCGAGGCCGTGTGGGCCCGGGTGCACACCGCAGCGGCAGACCGGCCCGCAGCCGATCCGGCCGACAATCCCGCCACCGGGCCGGAGCAGATGACGCTCCTCGGCCCCGGGGCCTGACAGGAAGGAGAGAAACAAGATGAACGAAAACCGCGACAGCATCATGCGCATGGCCCGCGGCGCCTTCGAGGAGCGCGTCGACTACGAGATGGACAAGGTGATCCAGAACATCCTCGACCCCAACACCAAGGCCACCGCCAAGCGCAAGATCACCCTCACCATCGAGCTGACGCCGGACGACGAGCGCCGGCAGATCCAAGTCTCGGTGACGGCCAAGAGCACCCTCGCGGCCACCAACCCGGTCGCCACCTCACTCTATGTCACCGGCGACGGCAACGGCGAGCTCGTCGTGGCCGAGATGGTGCCGCAGGTGCCCGGACAACTGAACATGGACGGGACGCAGCAGGAGCAGCCGAAGCTCCTCAAGCTCGTCACTCACGCATAACCGCATAAATATTCATAAACAAGGAGGACAACATCATGCTCGCCAAAATGATCGACAAAATCGTCAGCCTGAAGGAGACCAAGATCTTCGAGATCGGCGGCCAGACCTACACCGACGGCCACCTCACCCGGATCCCGCCCCATGTCGACCGCCCCGAGGCCATCAGCGTCAGCGGCCTCGACGGAGTCTGCAAGCTGATCCGCACCGAGCTGGAGAAGGTCGACACGACCATCATGGTGCAGGCCAAGAGCTACAAGAGCGTCGAGGTCATGACCACCTACCTGCCGGACTTCTCCCGCAACATCCTCTACCGCGCCGAGGCCGACGCTCCGGGCCTGCGCACTGGCTTCCGTGGCCGTGAGGTCGCTCTGATCGAGCTGCGCAGCCTGTTCATCCCCAACGAGGGCACGGCCTACCTGCTCGACCTGCTGAGTCGCATGACCAACGAGAACAGCGTCAGCACCAACGACAACGGCGTCACGCAGACCGTCGAGGCCCGTCAGGGCGTCGCCCTCAACGCGGTCGTCGAGATCAAGCCCCGCGTCATGCTGCGGCCGTTCCGCACCTTCCTCGAGGTGGAGCAGCCCGAGAGCGAGTTCCTGCTGCGCGTGGATCCCGACGAGGGGATCGGCTTCTTCGAGGCTGACGGCGGCATCTGGAAACTCGAGGCGAAGAAGAACATCGCCGACTACTTCCTGAAGAATATGGGCGATCTGATCGACGCCGGCAAGGTCGTCGTCATGCAGTAAATGGAGCGCCGGGCGGGCTCCGGCCCGCTCGGCTTTTCTGAAAGGAGCAGCACCGTGAAAGAATACGAAACCCTCACCCGTGAGAAGGTCGACGCCGAGCCCTTCGGCTGCGGTATGCCGGAGACCCACCTGATGCAGGACTGGAGCGACAGGATGCTCGACCTGATCCTGAACGGGCCCACCATCAACGGCATCAAGAAGGACGAAGTGCGGGCCATGCTGCGCGAGACCTACACGGCCCTGAAGCAGTACGAGAAGATCGGCCCGATGGCCTCGCCCTTCATCAACGACCCGACGGCCATCGTGGCCCGGGCCTTCTCTGAGCTCTACCCCGGCGTCGAGTACGTCGCGCAGTACGTCCCCGACCTGCGGGACGAGACCAACGGCACCGCCTACGGCCTGACCATCTTTCCAGACGACGGCAGCACGCCGATCGTCTGCATCTCGGCCGAGGCGCCCATCAGCGCC
>OLPF01002344.1_pt1 | contig 12661 bp, 7 predicted proteins | sample 1673121 | NCBI WGS metagenome assembly OLPF01 (sample SAMEA3136756, study PRJEB25190) | human gut metagenome | reverse complement strand
CCGCCATAGAAATCCCAGCTTGCGATGGAGCCGTCTTCTGCGCGCTCATAGCAGGGAGGCTCGTCCCAGTCTTCGACGATACGGCGCGGGATGCCAGCTTTGGGCTGTTCAAGCACGTGCTCGCAGCGTTCCCGCCACGCAGCGTCCCGGCGATAGCGGTCGGGGAAGATCTGGTAGACCATGCCGTGTTCGTACCAGCTGGGGCGGATGGCGCGGTGCTTATAGACGGTAAGCTGGAATGACGGGCACTCAGGGTAGGTGTACGTGGCGCCCTCGCCCCCCGTGCGGCCCTCGGGTGCGCCGAGGTAGAGGGTACGGGTTGAGTCCTCGAACGTCGCCGTCACATTGAAGCGGTACCACATGAGTGAGGGTTCGGGGCAGGGAAGGGTGACGGTGAAGATCCCGTCGGCCTCATAGCGCAGAGGGATGATCGTCTCGCCCTTCCCATCGATCCAGACGCGCAGGTCGATGGAGATGGTGCGCGGTTCGGCATCCTCGACGAGCACCGAGAGGGTGACATCTGTTCCCTTCTCGACGGCGCCGAAGGGGGAGCGGAACTGCGAGAGGCGGCTGTTGTGAATGAGTCTCATAGAAGTCCGATCATGACGAGCTCTCGTACCGCTGTCCTCTTGGGGAGGAGATGGCGGTCCAAGTAGCAGACAAACTTCTTAATTATAGGCGCTATCATGCCATTTGGTAGTACATTCGCTGCATCCGCCGGGTAATCTGGTTTTCTATGCAAGCAAAAGGCGGGCAAGCACCTTGGTGCCTGCCCGCCTTCCCTGTAGAGGCTGTGGAAGCGCGCTAGCGTTTGCGCGTCGTGCGCTTAGCTGCGGAAACGCTCTTTGCCTTGGGGGCTGGCTTATCAGCTGGCGTCGCGGCGGAGGAATCCTGCGCGGCGGCCTTCGGGGCCGCTGCTTTTGCTGCCGTCGCCTTGGGGGCCGCGGGCTTTACAGTCGCCTTAGCCGCCGATGAGGTGGCTGCATTCGAGGTGCTTGCCTTGGCCGGTGCCGTCTTCGCCGCGGCGGCCTTCGGGGCCGTCTTGGTCGAAGTGGCCTTCGGGGCCGTTGCGGCTGCGGCAGCAGGCTTATCCGCTGCCGTCTTCGAAGCGGCGGCCTTGGCGGGAGCGGCCTTCGTGGCGGTCGACTTGGCGGCAGTCTTGGTCGCCGATGCGGTGGACGGCTTCTTGGCCGTGGTCTTTGCGGCTGTTGCCTTAGTTGCCGTGGCCTTGGCCTCCGTGGTCTTTGATGCCGCGGCCTTGGTGGCGGCAGCCTTGGATGCTGCAGGCTTGGTGGCTGCAGCCTTGGATGCTGCTGGCTTGGTGGCCGTTGCCTTCGCGGCAGGCTTTTCGGCAGCCTTCGTAGCGGTCGACTTCGTTGCTGCCGTCTTGCGCGCTGTCGGTTTCTTCGCGGCGGTCTTGGATGCGGTGGTCTTCTTCGCAGCCGTCTTCTTGGCGGGCTCGGTGGCTGGCGCGGTGGCTGGCTCAGCCTTCGGTGCCGGCTCCTCGGCCTTTGCCGGAGCCTCTGCCTTGGCGTCATCAGCGGGCTCGGCAGCTTGCTCGGCCTTCAGTGCGGGCTCAGCCTTCGCTACCGTCGCCTCCGGTGCCGCGGGCTCTGCCTCAACAGCCGTGGGCTCGGCGGGCGCAGGCTCTTGAACCACGGGCTCGGGCTTCGTGATGTCGATCTCGGGATGCAGGTTGTGGTAGAGGTTCATGTACTCATCGGCAGAGCGGACCCAGCTAAAATCGGCTGCCATGGCGTTTTGCACCAGGTGATCCCATGCTGCGTGGTCGTCCCAGTACAGGCGCGCCCCGCGGAACACCGCGTCGCCCATCTCGTCGCCGTTGAAGTTCGCGAACGTGAAGCCCGTGCCCTCGCCGGTGAACTGGTTGTAGGGGGCCACGGTGTCGCGGAGACCGCCCGTCTCACGCACCACGGGCAGGGTGCCGTAGCGCATGGCGATCATCTGCGAGAGGCCGCACGGCTCGAAGAGCGACGGCATGAGGAACATGTCGGCGCCAGCATACATGCGATGCGAGAGGGCGTTGTCGAACGTGATGCGCGCAGCGCAGGTGCCCGGATACTTATTGGCGAAGTAGCGCATCGGCTCCTCGTAATCGCCGGTGCCGAGCACGGCCACCTGCACGCCGCCGGAAAGGATGCGGTCGAGCGCGTACGTGACGAGGTCCATGCCCTTCTGGCGGGTGAGGCGCGTGACCATGACCATGAGCGGGCGGTCGTCGCGCACTTCGAGGCCGAGCTCTTCCTGGAGAGCGGCCTTGCAGGCCTTCTTGCCCGACATATCGGCCGCGGAGTAGTTGGCGTGAATCATCGGGTCGGTCGCCGGATTCCAGGCATCGGTATCGATACCGTTCAGAATGCCGGAGAGCACGTTCGAGCGACGGCGCAGGATCCCATCGAGTCCCTCGCCGTACTCAGGCGTCTGGATCTCCCATGCATAGCTCGGGCTCACCGTGGTGATGGCATCGGAGTAATCGAGCGCGCCCTGCATGTAGTTGATCGAGCGCTCGTCGCAGCGAAGCTGGCGCGCAGCGTTGGGGATGTGCGCCATGCCGAGGATGTCGTTCAAGATGGTGTCGGCATACTGTCCCTGGAATGCGATGTTATGGATCGAGAACACGGTCTTCACGCGCTCGTACAGCGGGAGCCCCTGGTAGAACTCGCGGAGGAACACCGGTGCGAGGGCGGTGTGCCAGTCGTTGCAATGGAGCACATCGCACTGGAAGCCCTCGGGCAGATGCTGCAGGCTCTCGGTAACAGCCTTCGAGAAGAAGGCGAAGCGCTCGCCGTCATCGAAGAAGCCATAGGGGTAGTCGCGCTTGAAGTAGCGCTCGTTATCGATGAAGAGATAGGTAACGCCGTCAATGACCAGGCGCTCCAGGCCGCAGTACTCGTTCCGCCAACCAAGGCTCACGTAGAAGTCGGCGACGTGCTCCATGCGGTCGGTGTACTCGGAGGCGATGGTGCCGTATTTGGGCACCATGACGATCACGTCGGCGCCGGCGGCTACGAGCGCGCGGGGCAGCGATCCCGCGACATCGCCCAGGCCACCGGTCTTGACGAACGGGGCCGCCTCCGCAGAGGCGAACACCACCTGCATCTTTTTATCTGACATGCTATTCTCCCAACTCTCGCCCAAAAGGGCTGCTGCGTTCCGGCGCGGTGCCGGGTTTCGCAAACCGCCGCCCGGGATGCCCGAGCGGCGGTTCTAATGATACCTCGTATGCACGGGGGTCGTCGGTTAGTTCATCTGCCCTTTACCAACGACGAGGATATCATCGGGCGTGCCGCACACCACGGTGTTCGAAGGCACGGTGTTGTCCTTATCGATGATGGCGCGCTCAACGCGTGCACCGCTCTTGATGACGCAGGACTGCATGATGATGCTGTCCTGGACGCTGGCACCGCCCTCGACCACGACGCCGCGCGCCAAGATGGAGTTGCGCACGGTGCCCATGATCTTGCAGCCGGCGGAGATGAGGGAGTTCGTGGCATTGCTGCCGGTCGAGTACTTCGCCGGGGGCGCGTCGTGGGCCTTGGTAAGAATCGGACGGTCGCGACGGAAGAGCTGGTCGGACGCGACGGGGTTCAGCAGCTCCATGCTGCGCTCGTAATAGGTCTTCTCGTCGAAGATGCCCATCGCGAGGCCCTTGAACTCATAGCTGCACACATCGATGAGCGAGAAGTCGGGCTCGGTCGCCTCGAAGACATCGAGGTAGTCCGACGTGGCATAGCGGTCGATGATTTGCAGCAGGAGGTCGCGGTTGATGACGAAGCAGTCGAGGAACTTGTTGTCACCGTACTCGCAGCCGAGTTTCACGTGGCTCACGCGGCCCGCGTCGCCGATGATGAGCGAGGTGCAGTCGGTCTGGCTGCGCTCAGCCTTGACGTAGACCATGGTGATGCCCGCGCCGGAGCGCTCGTGGGCGGCGATGATCTCGTCGAGCTCGAGGTTGAAGATGATGTTCGAGCCCATCATGACCACGTACGGCTCCTGGGCGCGGGTGAAGAGCTCCTTGTTGGCGATGATGTCGCGCAGCAGGAAGCGACGGCCGCGCTTGGTTCCTCCGAAGGGGGAGCCGGGAACAGGGAAGAGGCCGCCCTTCTTGCGGTCGAGCATCCAATCCTTGCCGTGGCCCACATGGTCGATGATGGAGCGGTAGTTACCGGGCATCACGAGGCCGACGGTCTTGATGCCGGCGTTCGCCATGTTGGAGAGCGGGAAGTCGATCAGGCGGTAACGCCCGATGAACGGGATGGACGCGATGGGGCGCGAGTCGAGCAGCACGCTCGTGGCCTCGCTCGCGTAGTTGGCAGTGATGTAGCCGATGGCCTTATGGTTGATCATCGGATCATTCCCCCTTCCCGATCACCACGTCGTTTCCAACGACGGCGGTGTCCTTCGTTGTATCGACGGATCCGAGCTTCACGCCCTCTTCGACCACGGCGTTCTCGCCCAGGATGGCGCGGCTCACATGGGCACCGCACTTCACGACGGCACCGGGTAGAAGCACGGAGTCCTCGACCACGGCGCGCTCCTCAATGACCGCGTCGGTGGAGATGATGGAGTGGCGGGCGGTGCCCAGGACCTTGCAGCCGTTAGAGATGAGGCAGTCGTCAACGCGGCCGTCGGGCCCGATGTAGTGCGGCGGGCGCGTCGTATCGTTTGACATGACCGGCGTCGTGTTGTCGAAGAGGTCGAATGCGGGGTTCTGGCCAAGAAGGTCCATCGAGGTTTCGTGGTAGCTCGCGATGGTGCCGACGTCGCGCCAGAAGCCATGGAACTCGTGGACGAACAGGCGCTTGCCCGCGGCCAGCGCGCCGGGGATGATGTCGCCGCCGAAGTCGTGGCTCGAGCGCGGGTCCGTGGCGTCGTCCTCAAGGGTCTTGATGAGGTAGTCCGCCGTGAAGATGTAGATGCCCATGGACGCGAGGTTCGAATCGGGCTTCTCGGGCTTCTCGGTGAACTTGGTGATGCGGCCGTCCTCGTCGGCGGTAAGGATGCCGAAGCGGCTGGCCTCCTCCCAGGGCACGGGCATGACCGCGATCGTGAGGTCGGCCTGGTTGGCGATGTGCGCATCGAGCATGGCGCGATAGTCCATGCGATAGAGCGCGTCGCCGGAAAGGATCATCACGTACTCAGGGTCGTGAGACTTGATGTAGTCGAGGTTCTGCGTCACGGCATCGGCAGTGCCCGCGTACCACGCGCCACCTTCCTGCGTGGCATACGGGGGCAGGATGGATACGCCGGCGCCCAGCTCGTCGAGGTCCCAGGCAGCACCGGAACCGAGGTAGGCATGAAGCTGATAGGGACGATACTGGGTGAGCACGCCGACGGTGTCGATGCCGGAGTTCGCGCAGTTGGACAGCGTGAAGTCGATGATGCGATACTTCCCCCCGAATGAGACCGCGGGTTTCGCGATCTTCGATGTGAGCGCCCCGAGCCTCGATCCCTGTCCTCCAGCGAGGAGCATGGCGATGCATTCTTTTTTGCTCATCTGTTCTCCTTCTAAATGGTCCTAATCCTTTCCAGCCCCGCGTTTAGGCCCGCGAGGAGGGCACGGTCGGCTCCTATACGTTCGCGGGCATCACGCTCCCCAGATTTCGTCGCGGTACTCGCGGATCGTGCGGTCGCTCGAGAACCAGCCCGAGGACGCGGTGTTGTGCAGAGCCATCTTGTTCCATGCCGCATGGTTGCTGTAGCTCGCCGTGAGCTCTTCCCAAGCCTCGACGTAGGAATGGAAGTCCTTCATCACGAAGTCGGCGTCGTTGTTGAGCATGATCTCGTGGCGAATGCTCTCGAAGCTGCCCGAGAGGCCGGCGAAGGTGTCGTCGGTGAGCTCGTCGATGATGCGGCCCAAGCGGTCGGGATCGCCGTTGTACATATCCCAAGCGAAATGCATGCCGCTCGCGCGGAGCTCGTCCACCTCGGGCGCGGTGAGGCCGAAGATCTTCTCGTTCTCGCGGCCGGCGAGGTTCACGATCTCGATGTTCGCGCCGTCCATGGTGCCGAGTGTGATGGCACCGTTCATCATGAGCTTCATGTTCGAGGTGCCCGAGGCCTCCATGCCGGCGGTCGAGATCTGCTCGGAGATCTCGGCGGAGGGATAGATGAGCTGGGCGTTGGAGACGCGGAAGTTGGGGATGAAGCAGACCTTCATCACGCCGTTCACGCGGCTGTCGTTGTTGATGACGTCGGCCACGGAGTTGATGAGGCGGATCGTCTCCTTGGCGAAGGCGTAGCTCGAGGCGGCCTTGCCCGAGAAGATGAAGGTGGTGGGCGCCACGCGGAAGTTGGGGTCGGCGAGGCGGCGGTTGTAGATGTCCATTACCTTGAAGATGTTCAGGAGCTGGCGCTTGTAGGCATGGAAGCGCTTGACCTGCACGTCGAAGATGGTGTTGGGGTCGATGTCGAGGCCGCATTCGCGCTTGACGTAGTTGGCCAGGCGCACCTTGTTGTCGTGCTTGGCGCGGCCCACCTGCTCCAGGAAGGCGGGGTCGTTCTCGAATTCGACGAGCTTGGCGAGCTCGTCAGCGTTATCGAGCCAGCCCGTGCCGATAGCCTCGGTGATGAGCTTGGCATAGGCCGGGTTCGCTTCGGCGAGGAAGCGACGGTGCGCGATGCCGTTCGTCTTGTTGTTGAACTTCTCGGGGGTGAGCGCGTAGAAGTCTTTCAGAGTGTCGCGCTTCAGGATGTCGGTATGGATCTTGGCCACGCCGTTCACCGAGTGGCTGCAGATCACCGAGAGGCACGCCATGCGCACCTGGCCGTCCCAGAGCACGGCGGTCTGGCGCAGGCGATCCTGCCAGTCGGGCGCGGAGCGGTCGAAGTCGTCGCGCCAGCGGCGGCTGATCTCCTCGATGATCATGTAGAGGCGCGGGAGCAGCTTGGAGAAGGTGTCGATGGGCCACTTCTCGAGCGCCTCGGGCAGGATCGTGTGGTTGGTGTAGGAGATGGTTTTCGTGGTGATATCCCACGCCTCATCCCACTCGAGGCCCTCCTCGTCGATGAGGACGCGCATGAGCTCAGGGCCGCACATGGCCGGGTGGGTATCGTTGGTGTGGATCGCGACGTATTGGGGCAGGAGCTTCCAGTCGGAGCCGTGCTCGCTGCGGAAGGTGTCGAGCACGCTCGAGAGGCCCGCCGACACGAAGAGGTATTCCTGCTTAAGGCGCAGGAGCCGTCCGTGCTCACCTGCATCGTTGGGGTAGAGGATGGCGCTGATGGCCTCGGCTTCGGCGCGATGACGGTCCGCTGCCGCGTAGTCGCCGCGGTTGAAGGCTTCGAGGTCGAAGACCTCCTCGACGGGCTCCGCGCTCCAGACGCGCAGCTTGTTGACGGTCTCGGCGCCATAGCCCACCACGGGGATGTCGTAGGGTACGGCGAGCACGTCCTCGGTATCCACGGTGCGGAAGCACATGCGCCCGTCGCGCTCATACTGCTCGACATGGCCGCCGAAGCCGATGCGGACGGCCTTGTCCGGGCGGCGCACCTCCCAGGGGTAGCCGTGGGAGAGCCATTCGTCGGTGGTCTCGTGCTGGGCGCCGTTCACGATTTCCTGCTTGAAGAGGCCGTAGCGATAACGCATGCCGTTGCCGTAGCCCGCGATGCCCTCGTGCGCCATGGAGTCGAGGAAGCAGGCGGCGAGGCGGCCCAAGCCGCCATTGCCGAGCGCCGGATCGGGCTCGTACTCCTCGAGCGCGTCGAGGTCGCACCCAAGCTCGGCCAGGCCGTCCTTCACAAGGTCATGGATGCCAAGGTTCAGCAGGTAGTTATCGAGCAGACGACCGATCAGGAACTCGATTGAGAAATAGTAGACGCGCTTCTGGCCGGTTTCCTTCACGCGCTCCTCGGTCTCGGTCTGGATGGCGCGCGATTTGGAGGCGATGAGCTTTACGAGTGCGTTGAAGCGATCGATGTCGCTCGTATCCTCGAACGGTTTGCCCGAGAGCGACATTACCGACGACTCGTAGAGCTCGATAAACTCCTCTTTGCTTTCGAAAACGGTATTCATACGTTCCTTTCCAATGCTGTACCGTGCGGTACGCGGTCAGATATGTCCCCTTTGGGATCCCCTGCCTCCTACTTCTCGGAGTCTGGGGTAGAGGTCTTCTTAGCGGTGGCCTTAGCAGCAGTCTTTGTTCCCGCCTTGCTCGTCGAAGCGGCGGTAGCCGTCTTCTTCTTAGCAGACGAGGCCGTGGTCTTCGCCGTGGTCGTCTTCTTGGTGGAAGCCGACTTAGTCGTCTCCGTAGCGGTCTTCGTGGTCGTGGCCTTCGCGGCCGATGATTTCGCGGTCGAGGCCTTGGCGGCTGATGTCTTGGTAGCCGATTTCGACGTGGTCCTCTTGGCCGTAGAAGCCTTTGAGGCCGTGGCCTTCGCGGTTGCTGCCGAGCGCTTGGGTGCCGGCTTCTTGGTGGGCGCGGCGCTCGGGTCGGTGATCGGCGCCTCGGTGTAGGCGGTCAGGCGGCGCTTCGGCGCGGGCGGCACGAAGGTGCTCGGCCCCACGCGCTTGAGTACGAGGCCGGAAAGCCCGGGAAGCGCGATGGTGAGCGAGTTTTCGCGGCCGTTCCACGGGTACGGGACGCTCATATAGGATTCGTTGTCGGTGTAGCCGCTTCCGCCGTACTCGGGATCGTCGGAGTTGAAGATGACCTTCCACTCGCCCTCGCTCGGCACGCCAAGGTGGAACTGCTCGTAGGAGGCGGGATCGAAGTTGATCACCACGACGAGGTCGTTCGCCGGATCTTCACCGCGGCGCACGAAGGTGATGATGGATTGCTGGGAGTTGTCGGCGTCGATCCATGAGAAGCCGTCATCGGTGTAGGAGCGCTCCCAGAACGCAGGCTCGTCTTTATAAAGGTGGTTGAGCGCCTTGATGAACTGCTGGTGCCGCGCGTGCGTGGCGAACTGCTCCGTGAGGAACCATTCGATGGACTCGTAGTAGCGCCATTCGATGAACTCGGCAATCTCGTCGCCCATGAACGAGAGCTGCGCGCCAGGGTGCGTGGCCTGGTAGAACGCGAGGGTACGGAGTCCTGCGAACTGGCGCCACCAGTCGCCCGGCATGCGGCCGATGAGCGAGCACTTGCCATTGACAACCTCATCGTGCGAGAGCGGCAGGATGAAGTTCTCGTTGAACGCGTACATCATCGAGAAGGTGAGCATGCGATGGTTGCCCGGGCGCCAGGGGAAATCGGTCTGCATATAGTGCAGGGTGTCGTTCATCCAGCCCATGTCCCACTTGTAGTGGAAGCCAAGGCCACCCTCCTCGGGCGGGTAGGTCACGAGCGGCCAGGCAGTCGACTCCTCGGCGATCATCATGACATCGGGGAATTCGCGGCCCACGGCGGCGTTGACCTGGCGAATGAATGCCGATGCATCAAGGTCTTCCTCGGTGCCGTACTTGTTGAACTTCTTTTGGCCGGGATCGTCCACGCCGAAGTTGAGATAGAGCATGCTCGAGACGCCGTCCATGCGGATGCCGTCGGCATGGAAGTTCTCGAGCCAGAAGAGGGCGTTGGAGACCAGGAAGCTGCGTACCTCGCCGCGTCCAAAATCGAACTTATGCGTTCCCCAGTTCGGGTGAATCTCGCGCTCGAAGAGCATCCTGCCGTTGAAGGTGGCGAGGCCCTCATCGTTGGCGCAGAAGCCGCCGGGCACCCAGTCGAGGATTACCCCGATGCCGGCTTCATGGCAGGCATCGACGAAATGCATGAACTGCTTGGGCGTGCCGTAGCGCGCGGTCGCCGCGTAGTAGCCCGTGGGCTGGTAGCCCCAGGAGCCATCGAAGGGGTGTTCCATGACGGGCATGACCTCGATATGGGTATAGCCCATGTCGCGCACGTAGTCGACGAGCTCGACCGAGAGGTCGTCATAAGAGTAGTAGGTGCCGCGCTGGGCAGGGAAGGGGTCGCCGGGGCCGGGGTAGTTGCCGTTCTCGTCCGGCTCGCCCTGGGGCTCGTTGCCATGGCGTTTCCAGCTGCCCAGATGAACCTCGTAAATGTTAAGCGGGCGCTCCATGTGGTTGTGCGCGCGGCGCTCTTCGAGCCAGGCGTCGTCGCCCCACTGGTACCCCTTGAGGTCCATGAGGCGCGATGCGGTGCCCGGAACATCTTCGGCGTAGAAGCCATACGGGTCGGCCTTGTAGAGCATGCGCCCGTCGTTCGTCTCGATCACGAACTTGTAGAGGTCGCCTTCTGCGAGTCCGCCCACGAAGCCCTGCCAGATGCCGCTCGAGTCAAGCGGGGAGAGCGGGTTCGCCGTGGGGTTCCAATCGTTGAAGTCGCCCACCACATGGACGGATTTCACGTCGGGCGCCCAGACGGCGAAATGCCAGCCGTTCACACCCTCTTGGACATCGGGGTGGGCGCCGAGCTTCTCCCAGCTGCGCTGCCAGGTGCCGGACGCAAACATATACCTATCGTTTTCGGTGATGATGAGGCACGGTTCCTGACCAGCCGAAGTTGCAGTGCCGGAGGCAGACGTCTTCGGGGTCGCTTCGCTCTTCTTCACGCGCACTTCCAATCGTCAGGGCGGCGTACCGCCATCGATAGAGTTGTCGCGGGTTCCGGAGTGCCTCAGCATAACGATCGATTCTGTTCCACAAGCAGAGGCAAGTGGAACCTGGACGTGTCTAGGATACCACCGGAGGAGCCCTGTCTACCCGGTAAGCCGAGGGGCGGTAGCTATTGTTTCGTAGGCGTGCGGTTGGCTGAAATATACCCCGATGCTTGCGTTCTCCTAACCTTGCTGCGGGCTTGGTGTGGTACCATGGCGGCGTTTGTGACCTGCTGGGGCGCCGCGCGCCCGTGCGAAGATTGGAAGGCCCGAGCTATGGCGTATCCCCCGGTGTTCGTGTTCGACTGCGACGGCACCCTGCTCGACTCTATGGGCATGTGGCTAAGCTGCCAACCCAAGCTGCTTGCATCGTACGGCGTCGAAACCACGCCCGATGATTTTGCCCGGTTCGAGCATCTGTCTTTCGAGGATGAATGCGTGGCATATCACGAGACCTGGGGCGTTGGGAATTCCGGCAAAGAGGTGCTCGATCGCTTTAACGACATGCTTGAGCAGGAGTATTCTCAGAACATCGTGGTTCTTCCCGGCGTGGTGGACTTTCTCGAATCGGCATCAGAGGCGGGCATCGCTCTCGCCATCGCCACTTCGACGCCGGTCCACCTGGTTCGTCTTGGGCTTTCTGCCAACGGGCTTGATCGGTTTTTCCCCGAGGTAACAACCACCGGTGAGGCGGGTCGCTCGAAGGAACACCCCGATGTGTACGATCTTGCCCTGCGTCGCGCCTGCGAGCGCTGTGGCTTAGCCGACGTGACCTGTTCCGATGCATGGGTGTTCGAGGATGCGCCCTTCGGTTTGCGCAGCGCGGGCCGTGCGGGCTACAACACGGTCGGCATCTTTGACCCCGCTGGGCGCGGCACGCGTGAAGAGGTGTTCTCCCTTGCGGATATTGCAATTGATTCATTCAAGGAGCTTTCACTGAAACGCATCACGGAATACCCGGCTTCCTCTCATGCGGGTGGCGGCCTCTCCCTTGATATGGAAGGGCGCTCATGACGCACCGTGTCCTGCTCGTGGGAGGATCTCCCGAACCTTCGTCTGGCGATACTTTGCGGCGTGCGGCGAAAGATTGCTCTGCCATCATTGCAATCGACCGCGGGCTTGACGCCCTGCTTGCAGCAGGTATAAAGTGCGATCTTTTCTGCGGAGACGCCGATTCGGTGAGCCCTGCCGGCGCCGAGCTCGTTCGAGCTGCCGAGAACGCCATTGAGCCGGATGCCTCCCAAGCTCCCGTTGATGTAGCGGGGGAGCGCCTTGCCCACCGCTTCGATGTGGTGCGCTACGACCCCCATAAGGACGATACCGATCTGGGGCTGGCCCTCGCCGAGGTTGCCCGCCGCTGGCCCGATGCCAACCTGCGGTGTATATGCATGTCGGGGGGCGCGCCCGATCATGCCCTCGCAGTGCTCGGCCGCCTCGCTGCATATAGTGGTTGCGTTGAAGTCTGGGAGGATGCGTTTGTGCAGCGTATCCTCAAGGCGGGGGATTGCTGGGAACTTGCCTGCCATCGCGATGAGCGGTTCACGTTCATCCCTCTTTCAGTGGAGGCGGTCGTCTCCGAGCGAGGTATGCGCTGGAACCTCGACCACAAGCGCGTCGCGCTCCTTTCTGATCTTGGAGTTTCTAACGTGATCGACTCAGACGGCGCTGCCATCATGTGCCACGAGGGCGTCATTGCCGCCTGGGCCTTCAAAGGCTACTTCGCTGGCGCCTGATCAGCCGGCTTTCCTGTTTAGTGATCCCCACTCGCCAGCCTTGCTAACCAAATTTGCGCTAAATCGGTTATTCATCATGGATTTTGTCGGTGCGTGCCTCTAACACACCTGGTATAAGGCTTGCCGTAACCCGCTCAACCAGCACGGTTGAGAATAGACACCTCTAAATGCAAGGAAGAAAGACCGATTCAGCGCATATTTGGATACCAAACCAGCGCCGTTTCCGTCCATTACATGCGTATTCAAAACAACGCATATAACAATCGCTTAACGCACGATTTATGCAATCCTTACCCAAACGGAAATCTTTCTTGGGGGGCGAGCGCAGCGATGCCCCCCCCCGCCCCCCC
>OLPF01002335.1_pt1 | contig 12693 bp, 9 predicted proteins | sample 1673121 | NCBI WGS metagenome assembly OLPF01 (sample SAMEA3136756, study PRJEB25190) | human gut metagenome | reverse complement strand
AGAATGGCGAGGCATTGATCTCTACCGTTCTCTTTGACAACGTGAGCGAGGTTATTCATGACCGTATGCCGGTTCAGAAGGTGGAGCCGATGACCGACAGAGACTATTCCGTTCGCGGCTGCACCGCGCTTCTGGATGCTATCGGCGGAGCGATTCATCACATTGGGAATGTCCATAAGTACGCAAGAAAAGAGGATGTCCCTGAACACACACTGTTCGTCATCACAACGGATGGCATGGAGAATGCAAGCCGCCGTTATGACAGCGAGAAGGTCAAGAAGATGATTGAGCGACAGAAGGAAAAGTACGGCTGGGAGTTTCTTTTCCTCGGTGCAAACATTGATGCAGTTGAGACGGCAAAGCATTTTGGAATTGGAGCAGATCGAGCGGTCAATTACCACTCTGACCGCGAGGGAACGCAACTCAACTATGAAGTTCTGAGCGAAGCGGTTTCCGCTGTCCGATGCAGCGTACCGCTGGGTACGAATTGGAAAAAACGTATTGATGAGGACTTCAATTCCAGAAAGGACGGGAGAAAGTAATGAGAACAATCACCGTAAAAGGGACAGGCAATATCTCCGCAAGACCGGATTACATCATCCTATCCCTGAACATTGAAGTCTTATCTGAAACCTATGACCGCGCAATGTTGGAAGCTGCCGAGAGAATCGAAAGACTGCAAGGTGCCGCAGTCCGCGTTGGGTATCGCAAGGAAGACCTGAAGACCACGAGCTTTGATGTCCAGACAAGGTACGAGAATGTCAAGGATCGGCAAGGAAATTACAAGCGAGAGTTTGCCGGATATGCTTGCAGCTATCGCTTGAAACTTGCATTTGACTTTGACAGCAAACAGCTTGCAAAGGTCATTTCTGCGATTGCGGATTGCGGTGCAAAGCCGGAACTCAGTATCGCATTCACTGTAAGAAACCCATCAGCGGTCAGCGAAAAGCTGCTGATCAGCGCGACGGAGAACGCCAGAGCGAAGGCGGAGATTCTTTGCAAAGCATCAGGAAGTACGCTTGGGCAGTTGCTCAACATCGACTACAACTGGGGCGAACTCAATGTGTATTCCAGAACGAGCTACGAGGTTGAAGACTGCATTCAGCCTCTTATGGCGATGAGTAAATGCTCTGCGCCGGAGATCGAGCCGGACGATATTGACGTGTCGGACACCGTGGCTTTCACATGGGAAATCCAATGATTTTTTGACTTTTTTGAAATCCGGTACTCAACAAACGCTCTTATTGTGTCCGTTGTAAAGTGAAGGGACATTTCACGGAGGAATCTTCGGGGAATACGATTTTGGGAGATTAGCAAGCAAATCCGGTGAGTACCCACCGGAGAAAAATCAGTTAAGGAGACCCTGCCCTTAACATCAGATTTTTGCTTGTTGGGATAGTCCCAAACCCTTCTAATCTTTACGACGGAGGGCGCAGCATGGTACGAAGAACACGAGACATTCAGAAGAAGATTTGGCTGACACCACAGGAAGAACGGACGATTGCAAAGAAGATGGAGATGATCGGCACGGAGAACTTCGGTGCGTATGCAAGGAAGATGCTGATCGACGGCTACATCATCGTTGTGGACTACACGGAGCAGAAAAAGCTCGCCGCCGAAATCAACAAGATCGGTGTGAACATCAATACCGTCTGCCGCAGGATCAACTCGACGGGACGATTCTATCAGGACGATATTGACGAGCTGAAAGAAAAGATGGACGCGGTATGGCAGTTACTAAAATCAAAGCAATCCGAGGAACTTTGAGCAAGGCAATCGCGTACATTCTGAATCCCGAAAAGACCGACGAGAAGCTGCTGGTCTCGTCCTACGGCTGTGCCAGCGAGACCGCAGCGCGGGAATTTGAATGGACGCGGAAAATAGCCGAGCAAAAAGGGATGAATCCGGTCAGGATCATAGCCCGTCATGTGATCCAGTCCTTTGAAATCGGAGAGGTCACACCGGAGCTTGCCCACGAGATCGGCAAGCAGTTTGCAGATGAAATCCTCGGTGGAAAATATGAGTATGTGCTGACCACTCACATTGACAAGGATCATGTTCATAACCACCTGATTTTCAACGCGGTTGACTTCATGGACTACCACGCATACAAGAGCTACAAGCGGATTTACTATGATATGCGTGAGGTCAGCGACCGGCTCTGTAAGGAAAACGGTCTCTCTGTTATCCCTCCCTCTCAGAACAAGGGCATGGGCTACAAGGAGTACACCGAAGCCAAACGCGGCACGAGCTGGAAGCAAAAGCTCAAGCAAACCATCGACCGGCTTGTCATCACAGCCAAGGACTACGATGATTTTCTGCGGCTTATGCAGGAAGCCGGTTATGAAATTAAGACCGGCAAATACATCTCCTTCCGCGCTGAAGGTCAGGAGCGGTTTACCCGTTCTAAGACCATCGGAGAAAACTACACCGAGGAACGCATTAAGGAACGAATTGCTGGACGGACGCCCCGAAGAAGTCAGAGACAGACCGTACCGAAAAGCATCTCTCTCATCGGAGATATTCAGGAGCGGATCAGGCTCATCGACAGCAAGGGTTACGAGCATAAAGCAAAGCTCACTATCCTCAAGGAAGCGGCACGGACACTCAACTATCTCACGGAAAACAACTTGCTCCAATACGCCGATCTTGAGAAGAAGGTCGAGGATGTTCATAGCTCCTATGACCGCACCGGCAAGGAACTGAAAGGCGTTGAAGCGCGACTGCGGGAAGTCCAGCCGCTTATCAAAAACATCTCCAATTATCAGCGCCTCAAGCCTGTCTATGACGCCTTCCAGAAGGAAAAAGATAAGACTGGTTTCAAGGCAAAGCACGAAGCCGAGCTTGTGATCTTTGAGGCGGCGCGGAGTACACTGCTTGCCATGCAAGGCGATGAAAAACTGCCGAGCTTAAAGACGCTGCAAGCAGAACAGCAGCGTCTTCTCGATGAGCAGCAGCGGCTCTACGATGAACGCGCAAAGCTCAAAAAGGAAGCAAGGATGATCGACACATTGAAGGCAAACGTGGATGATTTCCTCAAGCCAAACGCAGAGCGCGACCAAGAGTATCAACGCAATTCACAGCGCGAATAAAGAGAAACGGCAAGGCAGCTTTCATGAATAACTGCCTTGCCCTTTTTGAAAATCAAAACCATCAAGAACTTGCATCTTTTTTGTGAACTTGTGCATGAGATAATTGCATTCAAAGAGGTTTTCGTGTATAATAGAATGGAAGTCATGATTAGCGGATGAGTAAAGGGGTGCGTATCATGGGAATCAGCTACAAAAAACTTTGGATGCTCCTGTTAGAGCGGGACATAAAGAAGTCCACCTTCCGGCAAGAGCTTAACCTTGCATCCGGAACATGGACGAAACTGAATAAGGGGGAAGAAGTGTCCCTCTCTATTTTGCTGCGCATCTGCGGCTATTTGAATTGCGACATCGGAGATATTTGTGAGGCTGTGCGGACGGACAACTGATAGGTCCTTTTTCCGTGCGGCTTTTTTATATACCAGTGGAGACGAATTAAATGTTTGTGCGTAGCAGGACTGTTACAAAAAAAGGAGGATAACAGATGGACATTGGCGTAACGATAAGCAAAGTCCGAAAAGAATACAGAGAATACTTACGGGAAACTCACCCGGACTGGGCTGACACGACTATCAGCACCCATGTTTCCGATGCGTTCTATCTGTATCAAAACACTATTGCGCTGTCCTTCTGGAAGTGTTTTGAAAGTGATGCCTCTATGGAGAAAGCGAAGGGCGAAATCTTCGACTACCTAAAACAAGAAGTAATGTCTGATCGAGCAGACGAACGCACTGCACAGTATTATAGAGATTTGAAGCGGCTGAAAGAATTTATTGATTCTAAGGGCGGCGTCAAGACGTATATCGGTTATGAATATGACTGCGAAGTCATTGTCTACAAATATGCTAAGATGGTTTATGATGGCACAATGGAGATGGACGCTGCTGTAAAAGCCATGTGTCAGGAGGTCCCGTGCTTTGGAGAAACCTCGCACAAGCTGACGATCATGCTCTTTGCGTCCATGATGAAGGGCATAAAATACACTCGCAGGTCCAACACTGAAACTACGGTTTACTTCATCGTCCACATTGGGAAAGACTACGGACAGGAGCAAATGGTCAATGCTCTAAAAGCCACTCAGGAGAACATTAAATATTACTACGAGCAAACCGGCAACAAGTCTAACAGCATTCGTAGAGGATGCAAAAAGATCGTCGAAGAGAACAACATTGATATATCCTTCGACGATGAAATCTTTGATGGAATCATTCCGAAGGAGAACACAGATACAGCTCTTTCATCCGACGCTACTGCAACACACTATTGGCTGTACGCAGCGGGTGATGGCTCCGCAAATTGGGAGAATGATTATGCCGAAGGGATTATGGCTATCGGCTGGTCTGACCTTGGCGATCTAATGGAATATAGCTCCAAGGAAGAAATGCGGGCAAAGATGAAAGAGGTCTACGGGGATACTGGCTCATATAAGAATCAGGTTCTTGCTACATGGCAATTTGCAAACGAGCTGAAACCCGGTGATGTTGTCTTTGTTAAAAAAGGCAGAAAACAGATCCTCGGTCGCGGGTTGGTCGAAGGCGAATATATTTTTGATCCTGAACGCGGTCAATATGCCAATACCCGAAAGGTACGCTGGACAGATAAGGGCGAGTGGGAATTATCAGATCAGGGTGCAATCAAAACGTTGACGGATATTACGTCCTACACAGATTACGTCAAGAAGCTGCAAAACATGATTGACGGAGACAAGCACGAAGATACCTTCGACGATGCTGCTGATGAGGAAATCACTTTCGAGCCATACACCGCCGATGATTTTCTGACCGATGTGTATATGGACGAAGATCGGTATAAGGTTCTCAAGTCGCTGCTTTTAACCAAAAAGAATGTAATTCTGCAAGGCGCACCGGGCGTGGGAAAAACCTTCGCAGCAAAAAGACTGGCATTTTCTATCATGGGAGAAAAGGACACCAACCGTGTGAAAATGGTTCAGTTTCATCAGAGTTATAGCTATGAAGATTTCATCATGGGTTTCCGCCCGACGGAGACAGGATTTGAACTGCGAAAGGGCGTATTCTACGAGTTTTGCAGGCAAGCTGCTGAGGATGATCGTCCATACTTTTTCATTATCGACGAGATCAACAGAGGCAATCTCAGCAAGATTTTTGGCGAACTCTTCATGTTGATTGAGAGTGATAAACGCGGTGTCGAATTGCAGCTTCTATATGCAGATGAGCAGTTCTCCATTCCGAGTAACGTCTATATCATTGGCATGATGAACACTGCTGACCGTAGCCTCGCCATGCTGGACTATGCACTTAGACGTCGTTTTGCTTTCTTTGAGCTTACTCCGGCATTTTCGTCTGCTGGATTCAGAGCATACAGAACGAAAGTCAATAATCCGAAGTTTGACCGGCTCATTGCAACAGTTGAGCAGCTTAACGACGTAATTGCAAACGATGACTCGCTTGGTGAGGGGTTCTGTATCGGACATAGCTATTTCTGTACAAACGCAACCATCAACGATGAATGGATGCGGTCTGTTGTCGAATATGAACTGATACCTCTTTTGAAAGAATACTGGTTTGACGAGGCAGTTAAAGTGAAGGATTGGAGCCGCACATTACGCGAGGTAGTCAAATGATCCGTGTCCAGAACGTTTATTATATGCTGGCTTATGCGTTCCAAGTGCTGCATGAGCAAGGGTATAAAAATGTCGCCACCGAAGAGTTTGATAATGTGGCTGAACTTCTGGCTGCTATTCTCTGCCGTGGAGTATCTGTCCAGATAAAGAGAGGCTTAATCAGACAATACATTTCGAGAGAGGAAGCACTTGCGTCTCCCCGTGGGAAACTTGAAATTGGTGAATCCATAAAGACACAGGTTATTCGCAAGAAACAGCTCGTTTGCAATTATGATGAGTTTTCGGTTGATGCCTACCCCAACCGAATCATCAAAACAACAATGGAATTGCTGCTTCGTGGAAGTATTTCAAAAGCCAGAAAAAAGGAGATCAGGAAGTTGATGATTTTCTTTGATGGCATCAGCATATTGGACATCCATAGTATCAACTGGGACATTCAATATGATCGCAATAATCAAACATATCGGATGTTGATAGCCGTTTGCCGATTTGTGATAAAAGGGCTTTTGCAAACGACAGCCGATGGCTCAACAAAGATTATGGATTATGCGGATGATCAAACAATGGCGAAGCTATACGAGAAGTTTATTCTCGGATACTATCAGCGTGAGCATCCAGAGTTAAAAGCATACTCTCCACAAATTGCGTGGCAAGTCACAGATGGGTACAGAACGCTTTTGCCGACGATGCAGTCTGACATTGTGATTACGAATAAGGCAGCAAAGAAAACGCTCATCATCGACGCCAAATACTACACGCACAATATGCAAATGAAAGCACCGTACATGACGCAGACGCTTCATTCTGGAAATCTGTATCAGATTTTCACCTATGTGAAGAACTGGTCTGCCGCGCCGGATGAGGTCGTTTCCGGTATGCTTTTATATGCGGGAACAGACGATGCGATTCAGCCAAACAATGATTATCAAATGAGCGGGAATCAGATCAGTGTGAAGACATTGGACATGGACTGTGACTTTTCTAAAATTGCAGCGCAGCTCGACAGCATTGCTGATCGGATAAAGTAGGGTGTAGGCACTGGACAGCCGTTCTTCTAATCTCACCGCTTCATAAACAAGCAGATATGCTCTCCGTGGAAAGGAGCAATCATGAATATACTTGAAAATCCCATACCGAATGAGGTGTTGGATAATGCAACAAGCCCTCTCACCGATGACAGGGCAGCGTACAAAGACAGCACCTACGAGATCGTTTCAAAGGTGGCTTACCTGATTGGCGTACCAAAACGCATCTTTGACAACGAACATGAAGCCCCAAAAGTTGAAGTATACAATCGGTTGGACAGCGATAAAACAGCTCGAATTATAAGACATCTTTGCATTGTACGAACTGCGATTGAGCGTAACTTCAAGCGCATCAATGAACGCATGAGATTCCAGTATGAGACCATTCTGAGTATGCCGGAATATGTTCCGCAGGAAAGCATAAACCAGCTAAGTCTTGACGGAGTGAACTTCATCAAAAACACCAGCAAAAAACTGTGCCAACACGTTGTCGAGATTAACAGGTTGATTTGCGATAGAATCAACAACTGCAAGAAGCTCTTTCCCCTCTGGATAAATTGGGATTACATTAAAGCACTTTTCGTCATGCCTGACGGTTTGAAGGAAGATGGTACAAGAGAGGCTGCCAACATTTATTACTCTCATTTGCTTTTTTATCCCTATCAGATGTACATAAACTGGCAGCCGGAGGAAGTCGGCAACATTCTTTACAATGATAAGAAGTTCGTTACCTTGCTGTACAGTTGGAACAATGACTATTTCACTGAATATAGCAAAGTCTCAGATGCAGGGAGTTATATCAAAGGAAGTATCTATGAGTTTATTGAGAGCAGCGAAAAGACCGTTATCGTTGTCGATTGTGAAAACTCTGATCCCTACAAGCTGTGTGCTACCTTAAAAAACCTCGATCACGAGTATACACAAAAAATTGCGTCGATCATTCTCTTTGATGATGTGCATACCGCCTCCGCATGGAGAATATTAGACAGCTTCACCGCAATCCATGTTGAACACATGATGATTGAACGGGTGAAGCAAAGCAAGTCGCTCGTTGATGTCATGCTTATTGCCCGAACTTGTCAGGAACACTACAAGAATAACGTCGATTCCTTTATTCTTGTTTCCAGCGACTCCGACTACTGGGGGTTAATCTCGTCTCTGCCGGAAGCACGTTTTTTAGTTATGATTGAACGAGAGAACTGCGGACCGGACTTGAAGAATGCACTTCTGAATGCAGGGATATTTTATTGCTATATTGATGACTTCTACTCTGGAAATGCTGAGGACATCAAGCTCGGCGCACTTTTCAAAGAAATGGAGCGTTATATTGACCAAACCGTCAGGCTCAATATCAACGAGATGTTCAGTGCCGCTTTGAAGGTAACGCGCATTGAGATGAGTTCGTCTGAGAAAAACCAGCTCATCGCAAAGTACCTAAAATCAATGCAAATGGAAATTACAGATGATGGTGACGTGGTTTTGCAGTTGAAACGAAAATAAGTCCGGTATTTGGGATACTTGCTATGATAAAATAGAAATGAGGACAGGCTGGCAACCAACAAATGATCCTCTAGTATTGGAGATGAAGATATGGCATACCAAAGCGAAGCGGCTCTTGAACAGCAGTTTATAGAGCAACTGAACAAGCAGGAATATACCACAGTCGCAATTCCTGATTATGACGCGCTGGTGGAGAACTTCAAAGTTCAGTTTGAAGCCTTCAATGCGCCAAAGCTGGATACGCCTATCACTGATAAAGAGTGGGAGCGTATCTTCAACCTCATGCTCGGAAAGTCAGTTTTCCAGAGTGCAAAAATCTTGAGGGATAAGTTTGTCCTTGAGCGTGAAGATGGTACAAAGGTATATCTGTCCTTCTTTGATCAGGACCACACGAAGAACATTTTCCAAGTCACTCATCAAACAACCGTAGTTGGAAAGTACGTCAATCGTTACGACGTTACGATTCTCGTAAACGGCTTGCCCCTGATCCAAGTAGAATTAAAGCGCCGTGGCATTGACATCCGCGAGGCAGTCAATCAGGTCATGCGTTATAAGAAGCACTCCTACAACGGGCTGTATCATTTCATTCAGCTCTTCATTGTCTCCAATGGTGTTGACACAAAGTATTTTGCCAATTCCGACAGAGACTTGATGTATAGTCTTGCTTTCTTCTGGACTGATTTCAATAACGTCCGCATCACCAATTTGAAGGACTTTTCGATTTCTTTCCTTGCAAGGGATCACATCATCAAAATGCTGACCCGCTACACCATCCTAAATGATACCGATAAGATTTTGATGGTCATGCGTCCCTATCAGGTTTATGCCGTAGAAGCGCTGATCCGTCAGGCAACGCTCACAAACCGGAATGCGTATATCTGGCACACAACCGGCGCGGGCAAGACGCTTACATCCTTTAAGACGGCGCAAATCCTCGCAGCAAATCCGAACATCAAGAAAGTCATTTTCCTTGTTGACCGAAAAGACTTGGATTCTCAGACAACCGAAGAGTTTAACAAGTTTGAGGCTGGCTCCGTTGATGTGACAGATCGCACCGATGTTCTTGTCCGCCAGATGAAGGACAAGAACAGACAGCTTATCGTCACCACGATGCAGAAGATGGCAAACGCTGTAAAGCGCCCTCAGTACGAGAAAGTAATGGACGCATACAAAGACGAGAAGGTTGTCTTTATCATCGACGAGTGCCACCGCAGCCAGTTTGGGGATATGCACAAGGACATTGTGCGGCATTTCAGAAAGGCACAGTTTTTCGGCTTCACGGGGACACCTCGGTTTGAAGTCAACGGTAAAACTGAGGGTAAAATCACGCAAACAACAGAAATGCTCTTTGGTGAGTGTCTTCACAATTACCTGATTAAAGACGCCATCTTCGATAATAATGTTCTGGGCTTCCACATCGAATACATAAAAACAATGGAGGGTGATTTTGATTGGGATGACCCGACACTCGCGGACGCGATTGATATAGGCGAACTCTATATGTCCGATGAGCGAATGTCTCTGATCGCCAATCACATCATCCAGAACCACAAGGCGAAAACCCGAAATGGACAATATACGGCTATTTTTGCCGTGTCCTCTATTGATGCCCTTGTTAAGTATTACGACATTTTCAAGAAGATCAAGCATGACCTGAATATCAGCGGCATCTTCTCCTACGGGCAGAATGAGGATGCCGAGGGCAAGGACGAGCATAGCCGTGATTCGTTGGAGCGTATCATCAAGGACTATAACGAGATGTACGGAACCAATTTCTCCACGGATACGTTCTCAGCTTATCACAAGGACATCTCTGACCGAGTAAAGGGAAAGAAAACAAAGTCGCTTGATATTCTCATCGTCGTGAATATGTTCCTGACCGGATTTGACAGCAAGCCGCTCTCTGTCCTTTATGTGGACAAGGACTTGAAGTATCATGATCTGCTGCAAGCCTATTCCCGCACAAACCGCGTTGAGAAGGAAACAAAGCCCTTTGGCATTATCATTTGCTACCGCAACCTCAAAAAACGTACTGATGACGCGCTGACACTCTTCTCTAAGAGTCAAGATACCTCTGGCATCGTTGTTCCGGGTTATCAATACTTCGTAGAGAAGTTCAACGAAATGGTGATGAAGCTCAAGGAAATTGCTCTGTTTCCGGAGTCCGTGGACACAATGCAGAACGAGGACGATCAGAAGAAGTTTGTCGTGACCTTTCGTGAGCTGACAAAGTACCTCCAATCGTTGCAGACTTTTATTGAGTTCAGCTTCGATCAGGATGCTCTTATCATGTCCGAGCAGGAATACCAGGACTACAAGAGCAAATACCTCATGCTCTACTCAAGGCAAAAAACAGACCGCGAGGTTGTTTCCGTCCTGAACGACGTTGACTTCTGCATCGAATTGATGGAGAGTGACAGGATCAATGTGGCGTACATCATGACCCTGATTCGCAACATCCATTTCGACGATCCCAAACAGAAGGATTACGATATTAAACACATTAAGGACGAGCTGGGCAGAACCGACAATCCGCAGTTGCTTCGGAAAGTCGAAATTCTGCAAGCGTTCTTGGATCGTGTTGTTGTCGGCTTGGAAAGTGCGGATGAAATTGATGCAGCATATAATGACTTTGAAAATGAAGCAAAGCGCGAAGAGATCGTTGCCTTTGCGAAGACTGAGGACATTGACGCATCTATGTTGACGGATATTATTTCGGAATATGAGTTTTCTGGCACAATGGATGCAGGAAATATCCGAGATAGGATTGAGAAGCCCTTGCCGCTTTTGAAGAAGCGCTCCCTTGTAAATCGGATTGTTGACTTCATCCGGCAGCACACAGAGAAATACCAATAAGGAGAGAGACAAATGGATAATTCGATTCAGGCTCATCAGAAAGAGCTTTGCAATAAGCTATGGGCAATGGCAAATGCCTTGCGCGGAAACATGGAGGCGTATGAGTTCAAGAACTATATCTTGGGCATGATCTTCTACTACTACCTTTCCGACAGGACGGAGAAGTATATGGCGAATCTTCTCAAGGATGACGGTATCGGTTATGAAGAGGCGTGGGCAGACGAAGAATATAAGACCGCCGTTATCGAAGAGGCACTGCGCGATCTCGGCTATGTCATCGAGCCGCAGTATTTGTTCCGCAAGATGGTCAAGATGGTAGAAAACCGCTCCTTCGACATTGAGTTCTTGCAGAGTGCAATCAACGCCCTGATGGAGTCCACAATCGGAAACGATTCTCAGGAAGACTTTGACGGACTGTTTTCTGATATGCAGCTTGATTCATCAAAGCTCGGTCATACTGTCAAAGATAGAAGTGCTGTTATGGCAAAGATCATCGCTTCGCTGGACGAAATCAACTTCGGCGTGGATGATACCAAAATTGACGTTCTTGGTAACGCCTATGAATATCTGATCGGTCAGTTTGCTGCAACTGCTGGCAAGAAAGCCGGTGAGTTCTATACGCCATCCGGTCCTGCCGAATTGCTTTGCCGTCTGGCTTGCCTCGGTCTCACGGATGTCAAGGATGCAGCCGACCCCACTTGTGGCTCTGGTTCACTGCTGCTGCGCCTCAAGAACTATGCCAACGTGAGAAACTACTATGGACAGGAATTAACCTCCACGACTTATAACCTCGCCAGAATGAACATGATTCTGCGTGGAGTCCCGTATCGCAACTTTAACATCTACAACGGTGATACCTTGGAGCATGACTACTTCGGAGACATGAAGTTCCGTGTTCAGGTTGCTAATCCGCCTTATTCTGCAAACTGGTCTGCTGATATGCACTTCATGGAGGACGAGCGATTCAACGAATACGGAAAACTCGCTCCGAAGAGCAAGGCTGACTTTGCCTTTGTTCAGCACATGGTTTACCACATGGACGAAGATGGACGAGCCGTCGTTCTCCTGCCGCATGGTGTCCTGTTCCGTGGTGCTGCGGAGGAAGTAATTCGCAAGCACCTTATTCAGAAATTAAATGTTCTGGACGCGGTAATCGGTTTGCCTGCAAATCTGTTCTTTGGTACAGGCATTCCTGTCTGTGTTCTTGTTCTCAAAAGAGAGCGCAATGGCAACTCTGACAACATCCTTTTCATCGACGCTTCCAGCGACTTTGAAGCCGGAAAGAACCAGAACATCCTTCGGGAGTGCGACATTGACAAGATTGTTGAGACCTATGAGCGCCGTCAGGACGTCGATAAATATGCTCATGTTGCGACCATGCAGGAGATTGAAGAGAACGGCTTCAACCTGAACATTCCTCGCTATGTTGACACATTTGAACCGGAACCTGAGATTGACCTGAATGAAGTTGCCGCCGAGATCCGCAAGCTGCAATCTGAAATTAAGGATATTGATGCGGAACTGAAACCGTTTTTTGATGAGTTGGGGCTGGATTTCCCCTTTGACGTGGAGGGCAAATAATTATGGCAAATGTATCCTCAAGTAACGGTCTTGAGAAGCG